>ERZ795031.2709-NODE-2709-length-16488-cov-9.803688_pt1 | contig 16488 bp, 14 predicted proteins | sample MGYA00375123_ERZ795031 | MGnify/ENA primary metagenome ERZ795031 (study PRJEB30166, sample SAMN05720159) | activated sludge metagenome | isolation source: anaerobic digester from wastewater treatment plant | place: USA | collected 2015-04-21 ... | reverse complement strand
ATGCTTATAGATGTTTTGAACAGACTTGTGGAAGCAGGCAATACGGTAATTGTAATCGAGCATAATTTAGATGTTATAAAAACTGCAGATTATATTATAGATTTAGGCCCAGAGGGCGGTGACGGCGGAGGCACAATCGTAGCACAAGGTACTCCTGAGGAAGTAGCCGAAGTAAAAAGCTCTTATACAGGGCAATACTTGAAAAAGATTTTATGGGACAGTGGGGACGTACCTTAACTGTCCCATTGCTATGAATGACCTTAAATTACAATAAATTAAAGTGGCTAAGGATTATTGTCATATATGACAGTAGGCTTAGCCATATTTGTTAAGTGGGACAGTTAAGGTACGTCCCCACTGTCCTTCTAAAGTATTACTAAGGCGACTGCAATTGCAGCACCGATTCCGCAAAGCACCGGTATTAAATTTTTTCTTGCCAGCTCCTGAGGACTTATATTACAAATCGCAGCCACAGGAATAACAGCCCAAGGAATTATGGTTCCTCCGTCAACCCATACTGTTATTACTTGACCTAAAGCAGCCAATCCTGCCATATCAATATCGATAACATTTGAAAATGTATAAGCCAAGGTTCCTACAATCGGAAGTCCTGAAAATCCTGAACCATCCAAACCTGTTATGAGGGCTACGGCGGTCTGAGTTAAAACAGTCGAAAGTTTGGTCATTTGTATGTTTTCAGATAAGAATAAACTTATATCATTTAATATCCCCGGTGCTCCTGCACCTAATACTGCTGTAGCTCCATTCTGATTACCTAAGAAGAAAAATCCTCCGATGAAAAGTACGGGAGCAAAAACAGAAATTCCAAATTTAAAACCTTCTTTTATATAATTTACTATCAACTCAAAACCATCTCTTAATTTAAAGCTTGTTAAAACAGTTAAGAGCATTATGATTATTGCGGTTCCTCCTACAAGTGCGGTTGCATCGCCGCCTGCCAAATTGAATTTTAACATTGCCGCAATATCAATTAAAAATGCTATCGGAGTTAAAACAGCCACATATTTTGCTGTCTTGCTTTGAGTTATTTCTTCATGTTTAAAATTATTATCTGCAGAAGGTAAAAGTTGGGAAGACTTTTTCAGGTCTCTTTTCATCAGGAAAAATGCAGTTGCTATAGTCACTGCAGACATTGTAAGCCATATGGGAATTGATGCCCTAATAATTTCAGTTACTTCAATGCCCGCCCCGGCAGCGGTTATGGTAGGTGCTCCTTGTATAAAAAAGTCACTGGAAAGTGCAATACCATGACCGAATAAATTCATGGCAACCGCCGCATAAATAACAGGCAGGCCCGTGGCAACTGCAGCAGGCAGAAGGACTGCCCCTATTAAGGGAACTGCAGGACTGGGCCAAACGAGCCAGGATATTATCATCATTGCCACACCTATTCCCCAAAATGCCATTGTTTGATTAACCATTATTTTTTTGATTGGTGACATAATTAACGCATCTGCACCAACCGCCTGCAAGGACTTAGACATGGCGACAACCAATGAAATTATAAGTATAATACCCCAAAATTCATTGCCTGAATAAATAATTGTGTTAAATATAGACTGAACAGCAAATACCGCACTGCCAGAGTAAAGGAAACCCATGGCAAAAATACCGACAATACATGGAATTACAATTTCTTTTTTCATGAGCATAATAACAAGAATAATTACTACCATTATCATATATAAGTAGTGAAGAGAAGTTAAAACCATATGAAACCTCCTTGGAATTAAGCAGAGGAACATTCCTTCAAGAAAATTTTAATAGTGTGTCCCCCTGCCTTATGTAATTGTGTCCTCTTACATATAAATTGGCACCATTATATTTGTGTACCTATTCCTCTGACTATTTTTTCAAAGCATTCATTAACAAGGTTAAAATCCATGGAGTCAACATAAAATACTTCTAAAAGTTCATGCAACTTTTTTGTTTCGGAAAGCTTATCTAAGGCATTTCTTATTAATAAATCATATAAATGAAGGTTTTTTTCAATTTCAGAAACACGTGTCTTTATACTTTCAGAATCTATTATGCAGTGAATATCAAAAACCTCCTTATATTTTTCATTCATATGATTTTCTGCAGTAACAATTATAAGTTTTTTTTCAGGCAAGTATATATGCTGCAGCTTTTTCGGGAATAGAGGTCTGTAATAGCATTCTGCAGTAGATCCCTTTTTTATTGCTTCGTTTAAAATTCTTTCCAGGAATACGGAAGAATAGTTTGTATCATTACCTACAACCGCCCACACTTCATTTTCTTCAAAGAACTTTTCGGTATAGCTTATATATCCGTTTGACGTAAAAGATTCGGTAAACAGTTTTCTGACATTGCCGCCTTTTTTATCAGACGAATGAGCAAACAGTCCGGCAATTGCTTTTTCGCACATTTCATTAAACTTATCAACATCCACATACAAATCATAAATTGAGCTGATTTCGTTATAGATAATACCTGCAGCTTTCAAATATCTGTAAGCACTTAAATATTTATTTGATTTGGCTTTATTGGTTTGGATTATGGCTGTCTTATGTTTATTAAGTTTTTGAACATTTAAAAAGGCTCCGAGATTAATTATTTCATCAACTGCTCCCGGAATGACAGGGTCAATGGTATGAGGTGATGTACCGTCAACAATAAGAATTTTTAGTTCCGGAATCAAAATTCCGTCAAGACTTGCATTGTCGCTTGAGCAGTGTATGTATTCTATTGAATAGTTCTTTTTTTCCATTTCATCTGCAAATTTTTTCATGAAACGATTTTTGCCTACTCCTGGTCCTCCTTTAAGAATATAAATGTGTTCAGCTTCTTCCGGCTTTAATAGATAATCAAAATAGCTGAAAAATCCTTCAGATGTATTGTTGCCGGCAAAAATATGTTTTTCTTTCATTTTCTACCTCCTCAATGTTATTCCATTATATGAACGATTTCTGTTCTTGTTAAAATTAATTCTTTTTTATTATTCCTGATTACATCCTGAAAGATTAAGCATAAGGAGAAATTCTTCTTTAGATTTGTATTTATTTGTAATAAAAAAATAGATATTATAAAAAAAATATTAAAGGGCATAATAATTTTGAAAGTTTTGACTTTCAATAACAAAAAAGGAGACATATTATGCAAGGAAAAGTACAAAAAATGGATCATCATAATCCCGGCATCAAATGTGTTGTAAATACATGTTATTACTATGATGAAGGGGACCACTGCAAGGCACAGAAGATTGAAGTGCAAAGGCGCAATGCAACTTCATCACATGAAACGGATTGTGCAACATTTACTAAAAACGACCAAAGCATGACATAAAGGTGCCATAACAGGCAAGATAATTTATCCGAAAAATTGTCCTTTTAAGAGGACAATTTTTTTGGGTATTATTTCGGATACTTTTTTATCTTAGATATGCCCATATAATATTGCTTTATAAATATTGATATTCTTCAAAATCTGTGTTAATATGTAGAAAATGAGGGAAATATGAAAAAGATTACCAAAATTGAATACCAGAAGAAAAATAAAGAAAGATTCAATATATATATAGATGATGAATATGGGTTTGCTGTTGATATAAGCATATTGATTAAATATTCGCTCAAAAAAGGTATGGAATTAGATGATGCTCTCATTGATGAAATATTGTTATCAGAAGAAGAAATAAGTGTATATAATTACGGAATTTCTGTGCTTTCAAGATATTTTAAAAGCGAATATGAATTAAGGCTTAAAATGAAAAATAAAGGCTTTAACCCTCAGTTAATCGACAATGCCATCAGCATACTTAAAGAGCATAAATACTTAGATGATGAAAGATATTGTGAAATGTTCATAAACGATAAAATCAACATTTCCAAACATGGTGTGCGTAAAATTAAGGAAGCTTTATATTACAAGGGCATTGACAAAGAAATAATAGAAGAAAAGATAAAGTGTATTTCAGCAGAGAGCGAAGAAGAAAGAGCTTTATTATTGGGAGAGAAAAAACTTTTGAACATAAAAGAAAATGATAACCGCAAAAAAATGTCAAAGTTGTCGAATTATTTGTTAGGAAAGGGCTTTGAATATGAAACGGTAAATAAGACACTAAGAAAGCTATTAAATGCAGACAATGATTTTTACTAAAGGGGGCTATACTTATGAAGGAATTTGCTGATTATATATCCGATGCATTTGTTCATTGCAGGATGACCTATAATGATGGAAAATTTGATATTGAAGCTCTCTATGCAAATAAGCAGTTAGAGCATATTACCAATAAAACAATGGACCAGTTAATCGGGAAAAAAATGACGGAAGTATTTCCTAACCTTGCCGATTCAATATTTGACTGGCCGAAAATTTTATGCGAAGCTGCAATGACAAGTGAACACTCGGTAATTGAACAATACGTCAATGCCTTTGATAAGTTCGTAAAATTCAATATATTTGGATTTAAAGATGATACTTTTTATATGACAATTCAGGATTTAACTCATAAAAGAGAAATCAGGAGATTAATACTTGAAAAAGACAGACAAATCGAACATTTGGAAAATGAAATCAAATCAAGAGCAAGCATAGAGCCCCTTACCAATATATATAACTTTCAATTTATTACCGACTGTATGAAACACAGCATACAAAGCTATAAGGAAGAAGGAACGGCATTTTGCGTATTCTTGATAGATATTGATGACTTTAAAGAGTTTAATCGTAAATACGGCATTGAAACAGGAGATATGGTTTTACAAGATGTAGCCCGCATACTCACTTTGGCTGCAAGAAAAATAGATGTGGTTGGCAGGTATGGAAATGATAAATTTATTATGATATTGAACAATGTAGAACTTGATATTGCAAAAATAATTGTTGAAAAAGTAAAAATGGAAATCGGCAGATATGATTTGAATATAAGCAATAATACTATTCATGCAAGCGGAGCCGTTGTGGAATACAGGGGCGAAACATTGGAAGAATTTGTTGAAAAAGCTGAAGAATTACTTAAAAAAGCACAAGCTATGGGAAAGGGAAAAATATTGTCATAAGGGAGCATTGCGCTCCCTTTATTACTGTGAAAAAATGCGTCTCATATCTAGAACTCCTGCTCCTTGCTCATATGAAGATGCTTTTATTTTTGAGCATGAATTAAGGAGTATTCTCTTAATGTCGAAATGGGTGTAATTGGGATTTTTGTTTAAAAGTAAAGCGGCAGCTCCGGATACCATTGGGGCGGACATTGATGTACCGCTCAATGCGGTGTAGCCGCTTAAGTTTTTATTGGATAAAGATATTATATCAACTCCGGGAGCTATTAAATCCGGTTTGCGGACTCTGTCCAATGTAGGGCCTCTGCTTGAAAATTCAGCAATTGTCTCATTTTCAAAATGAGACGTGCCCCTGTCATTTAATGAGCCTACGGAAATTACATACCTGCTGGTTGCAGGAGATAATATTGTATTGTGCATAGGCCCGCTGTTGCCAACGGCAGCAACCACTATGAGATTTTCTTCAATTGCTTTGTTTGCCGCCTTTACCAATGGATCTCTCCTTTCCTTATACTGAGCGATTGCGCCGAGAGAAAAATTGATTATTTTAGTTTTATAAACCTCCTTGGTTTCAATAATCCATTGAACTGTAGATAGAATATCCGATGTATTTCCGTTTCCGTTTTCATCAAGAACCTTGATTGATAGTATATTGGCTTCCGGGGCTATTCCTCTATATTTGCCCTTGGAAGAATAACCGCTTCCTGCAAGTATTCCTGCGCAATGTGTTCCATGACCGTTATCATCGTAATACTTGGAGCGATTGTTTACAAAATCCTTAAAGCCAACTATCCTGTTTTCGGGATATAACAAATCAGCGTGAGGGGCGACACCTGTATCAATTATTGCAACAGTTACATCTTTTCCCGTATATTTAGTATTTAGGGAATAGTCAGCTCCGATTGTTTTTCTTGCCTCCTCCATTACCGCAAATACTTTTGAATCATATGATATAAATTCAACATCGGGCTCAGCTGTTAATTTAAGAATTGATTCAGTGCTCATTTCACAAGCACAACCGTTGATAATGGGCAGATTGTGCCTTAATCTGTTTGATAGCGAACTGATTTGCCCCTCCTTTACTTTTTTGCCGGATTTATAACTTATGATAACAGGTATAATATTATTGCTGCTTGAAGAAAGGCGTCCTTTTATAACCGGACACACTTTATTTAAATCTATATAATTTCTCATAAAATTCACCTACCTAAATTAATTTATGCTTTTAAATAAAGATGGTGTTCATTTTTGAAAAACATGTTATAATATTCATGAATAATATAATGGGAAAGATATCTTCCTCCTTAGGAGGCGGGTATATGTGAAATTCAGGCGGGTATATCCCGCCTCGTTGAAACGGTGAAATTGCACGGCAATTTCTTCGGATGTTTAAAGACAGTAATTAAAATAGGGGTGAAATAATGCCTAAAATATTAGTAGTGGATGATGAAAGACCTATAGCCGAAATAATTAAATACAATCTTCAAAAAGAAGGCTTTGAAGTGCAGACAGCCTATGACGGGGATGAAGCTATAAAGGCAGTGCACAATTTCCAGCCTGAATTAATAATACTTGATATTATGCTGCCAAAGAAAAGCGGATTTGATGTTTTAAAAGAAATACGCATGGAATACGTAATGCCTGTTATTATGCTTACTGCAAAAGATGAAGAAAACGACAAGGTTACGGGGCTTGAATTGGGAGCAGACGACTATATAACCAAGCCTTTCAGCAACAAGGAATTAATTGCAAGAGTCAAGGCTAATTTGAGAAGGGTGAAGCTTTCAAAGGTTGAAGAAGAAATGAAATCAAAGATAATAGCAGTAGGAAATCTAACCATTGACATGAACACATATGAAGTTTTCAAAGATGGTGAAATAATAGATCTTACAAACAGGGAATTTGACCTTTTAAAATATTTGTTTCAAAATTCAGACAGAGTATTTAACAGAGAGCACCTTCTTAAGGAAGTATGGGGATATGAATTTGGTGATTTAAGAACAGTCGATGTGACAGTGAGAAGATTAAGAGAAAAAATAGAAACAGAAGATGAAAAATATATAATCACAAAACGAGGGACAGGATATTATTTTAAAAGCAAATGATGCCAAATTTTGCTGCGTATTCTAAGGAGAAAAAATGTTCAAGAGCATAAGATGGAGATTTATTTTAATTTATTTTTTGTTGGTTTTTCTTGCTATGTCAATAGTCGGCATCTATATAGTCAATCAGCTTGAGGGAATTCAGCTTAACATGAATATAAAAAACATGGATGCTCGAATTCGCTCAATTATTCAATCCTACAGCTCATTAAATACCGGTAACTGGGATGAGAATATTGAAGAAATTCAAAAAAGCATAGGCACTGTACAGGTAGGTTATAACGAAAATATATATGTAATCTTAAATGATGTAAACAGAACAATTATTGCAGGCAGTGTAGAAGAATCGATTGGCATAAGTGCCTTTAACTATAATAAAATAGACAATTATATACTGACTAAATCCATGGATGGAACTCCTTATCACATTGCACCGGCAGAACAATTTGAAGATACCGAAAATCAAAGGTTTTATTATCACATGTCTTTTCCGGTGCAGACGGAAGGAAACATCAAAGGTTATATATATTTAGTAAATAATATTGATTATATTTACGACACGGTTGACGAATCAAAACAAATTATGACACAAGCTACCATAATTGCCTTAACCTTAACGATATTTTTAGGACTGATACTTTCAACAAGCATAACGGGACCAATCAAGGAGCTCACTATAAAGGCAAGGCAGATGTCATTAGGCGATTTTGAGCAGAAGGTAAATGTAAAATCAGATGATGAAATAGGTCAATTGGGCAATATGTTCAATTACCTTATAGACCAGCTGAAAAAGTCAATGTCAAGCCTTCAGCAGGAAAAAAGCAAGATGGAAACCACCTTCACATATATGGCAGATGGAGTTTTGACAGTTGATTTATCAGGTAATATTATACACGCAAACCCCGTTGCAAAAAATATATTATCACTAAAAAATGCCGATGAGAAATTTGATGATGTAATAGTAAATCTCAAAGACAGCATATCAATTGACTATATTAAGTCTAAAGGTTATCGCGGCACAGACTTGGCAGAAAAAAACGGAGAAACTTATAATATAGACTACGCACCTTTCATGAACAACAAAAATGAAATAGGGGGCGTGATTCTTGTGTTTAAAAATATTACCGAGCAGCATCGAATAGATAAGCTTCAAAAAGAATTTGTCGCAAATGTATCGCATGAATTAAAAACGCCGATCACTACCATAAAAAGTTATGCAGAAACTCTATTGGACGGTGCATTGGAAGATAAACAAATATCCGAAGAATTTCTGAATGTCATAAATTCCGAAAGCGATAGGATGACAAGGCTTGTCAGCGATTTATTGCGCCTTTCAAAGATGGATTATGAGCAGACAAATTGGAATAAAGAAAGAATCAATTTGCTGGACATGGTTAATATAGTCATCAAAAAACTGCAAATTCAAATAAAAGAAAAAAATATAAATATTCATTTAAATATTCCGGATGATATTAATATAATGTTTGACAGGGACGGATTTGAGCAAATCCTTTTGAATATTGCAGGAAATGCAGTTAAATATTCATACGAAAAGGGAAATGTATGGATTAGCGCTAGAAGGAGCAAGAAAAATATAGTCGTTAGCATCAAAGATGACGGGCAGGGTATTCCGACAGAAGACCAGGATAGAATTTTTGAAAGATTCTATCGTGTTGATAAAGCAAGAGCCAGAGGCTTGGGAGGAACCGGCCTTGGACTTTCAATTGCCAAAGAGATTGCAGAAGCCCACAACTGTACAATAGCCGTCAACAGCCGGATAGATGAAGGAACTGAAATGATTATTACAATTCCTGAATAAAGAGGACACTATGTTAAATATAAAAATAAAAAATTCAATATTATTGGTCATGGTACTCATATGTATATACTTAAGCAGCAATGTATGGCTAAAACTTCCTGAATTCTTCACACCTAAGGCATATGAAGATAAAAGAGCGGAAGAAACAGAAGCAGACATATGGAAAGTATTGAGACCTGTAAAAAATGTAATTAAATATGATGATAACTATACTGTTTTGTATTCAGATAATAAAGGGTTGTGGCAGGAAGCATTAAATGTAATATATGATGCTTTTAATGCTACAAATAGCACCATTTCGGAAACAGCGGCATTTCCGGCTGAATATTTGAAATTTGATTTCAATACGAATATCCCTGTGGAAATATTTACAACCCATATGAAAATTGAAAACAACAATATAAACAATACTGTAAAAAATATAAAGAATGTTACGATAGATTTGAAAGATAACAATTCAATTTATATTTACAATGGCGAAAACAATATAAAAATTAAGAGTAATCAAATTAATTCCAAGAAATTAACAGATATTGTGCTATCTATAAATTTTGAAAATAAAACAAAATATTCCATGCCGGAAAAAGTAGGGGATGAAACAATCCAGGTACCCGTTCCCTTAGAGCAGTCAGCGCTGAATCCGGTATTTGTTCAGTCGGAGCTTGATGTATTTGATATTGACAGAATTAATGAAATTGCCAAAGATTATTTTAAAAATGATTACGACTATGTTAGAAAATCTGTTGAAGTAAGCGGGAATTTGGTATATGTTTACAGGACCGAAAAGATATTAAAAATTAACGAGGATGGACTCTTAGACTTCTACGATGCATCAATCGAGCCGGAAAACAGTCCGAACGTTTATAAAAGCTTTGCTGCAGCCGTAAATTTTATCGAAGAATTTCTGGGGTTTCCGGAAAACGGGTATTTGAGCAATGTAGAAAAGATTCTCTTGGAAGGAAATGAAGGTTATAGGTTTACATTCTCCTACAATATATTGGAAAGGCCCATATTGTTCAGCAGGGTAAGAGAAAATGCTGCTCTTCAAATTGATGTTGCAGGAAACAATGTTATTTCATACAAAAGGTTTATCAGAAATATTGATAGAACACAGATGGACAAAATGGCTGAGATAGAGGTTACTCCTGCTATTGAAGTGATAAGAAACAATATCGACACTTCGGCCGGTGAAGAAAATGCAGATACAGTACCCGGGGAAGGCCAGGAAGAAGCTGTACAGCTTAAACCCATTAAGCCGGAAATGATTAAGGAGATTAACAATATTTATCTTGGATATTTTGATTTATCTCGAATTTCAAGGGAACAGGTTTTAAGGGTGGTATGGGTTATTGAAACAAATGAAAAAACATTTATATTTAATGCCATATCAGGTCTTTTAATTGAAGAATGGTAACAGGTGAGGCAAATGGATTGGAATAAAACAAACACAATATTAATAACAGCTTTTATAATTTTAAATGTTTTTCTTTTTGTGTCTTCCAAGAATATTAGAAATGCAGAGCACAAGCCTAATTATGATAAGGAATTTGCCCAAGAGGTAGCATATTTATTAGAAGAAAAAAATATAAAAATTAATGTTGAAATACCGAATAATATATATATACTGCCTGTTTTGGAAACAGAATATGAAATAATTAAGATAGATTCAAATCTTTTGACAAATTTCTTAAATGAAAGAATTGAGCCTTTTGAAGATGTGTACAAATACACGAACAGCAAAGGAGAAACTTTAGAAATAATTGACGGCAAGAAATTAAGACTCACATTACGCAATAAGGTTGACGATAAAATAAACGAAGATTCAAAAATACAAGAAGAAATAAACAATTTTTTAAAAGAAAAAAATATTGATGCATCCGGATATGTTGAAAGTTTCAAACACACTTCCGAAAATGAATGTATTTATGCATATACGCTAAAATATAATGACTATTCAATAGACAATTCCTACATGTATTTTTTTGTAGATAATGAAGGAATTTATAAATTTGAAATGCAGAGAATAATTTCAGTTGATGAAATACCGGAAAAGATTCGTACAATATATGCTATTGAAGCATTACCGCGAATTTTAACTTATCCGGAAATAAAAAACAAAGAAATTATTAAAATTGAAATGACATATTATAGCGCTGAAGATGAAAATTGGCATAATATTGAAAGGATAAATTCCGACCCAACGTGGAAAGTTATTTTTAGCGATGGAACACAAATACATCTGCCGGGAATTGAATAATATATATTGCGAGGAAGAGTATGTCAAAATTTGTAATAGAAGGCGGCACAAAGCTTAAAGGAAAAGTAAATATTGGGGGATTTAAAAATGCAGCTGTTGCAATTATACCGGCTACGTTACTTTGTCCCGAAAGGTGCATTATTGAAAATGTACCAAAAATACAGGATGTAAATGTATTTTTGGAAATATTGAGAGAATTAGGTGCAGAAGCGGATTATATCAATGATACGTCAATATATGTGGACGCATCAAATGTAAAAAATTGTTATTTGGAAAACGGATTATCAAAAAAAATGAGAGCCTCATATTACTTGCTTGGAGCCGGATTGGGGAGATTTAATGGAGCATCGTGCTTGATGCCCGGCGGCTGTGATATAGGCGAAAGACCAATTGACCAGCACATTAAGGGGTTTGAGGCATTAGGAGGAAAAGTTACTCTTACTCCGGATGGAAGAATAAGTGTACAAGCAGACAGATTAGTAGGAGCAAAAATTTATCTTGACGTTGTAAGCGTTGGAGCAACCATAAACATTATGTTGGCAGCAGTATATGCCGAAGGAAGGACAATAATTGAAAATGCGGCTAAAGAGCCTCATATTGTTGATACGGCAAACTTTTTAAATTCAATGGGTGCAGATATTAAGGGCGCAGGAACGGATGTAATACGTATAAACGGTGTAAAGGAATTAAAAGGCTGCACTTACAAGGTTATACCTGACCAAATTGAAGCAGGTACATACATGATTGCTGCTGCTGCCACAAAAGGAGATATAATAATTGATGATATAATTCCCAAACATATGGAGCCTATTACCGCAAAGCTTAAAGAGATGGGAATGGGCATAGAAGAGTACGGGGATTCCATGCGTGTTTATTATGAAAAGGAATTGGTTCCGGTAAATATCCAGACACTTCCGTATCCCGGATTCCCAACAGATTTGCAGCAGCCAATGACTGTGCTTTTAGCTTCCTTATGCGGAGAAAGTACAGTAGTTGAAGGGGTATCCCAGGACAGATTCAGATACGTGGAAGAGTTGAAAAAAATGGGCGCATGCATAGAATTTACAAAGAAGCAAGCTAGGATTAAAGGTACGAAAAATTTAAGGGGAACAGTTGTACAAGCTACGGATTTAAGAGCCGGAGCTGCATTGATTATCGCAGGTCTTATTGCTGACGGATTGACTGAAGTGACAAATATACAGCATATAGACAGAGGATATGAACACATTGAAAATAAATTTATGAATTTAGGAGCCAAAATTAAAAGAGTAGAAGATTAATAACAGGGGGAGGAAACATTTGAATAAAGCAGTATTAATTCCTGATTCATTTAAAGGAACATTGTCGTCCATTGAAATATGCACTATTATTTCTGATAAAATATATAAGCATTTTCCGCACTGCCATGTGGTATCGATTCCGGTTGCTGACGGAGGCGAAGGGAGTGTGGATTGTTTTTTGTCGGCATTAGGCGGTGAAAAAATAGTTGAAACTGTAAGCTCACCCTATTTTGAAGATATGGAGTCATTTTACGGCTTGATTGATGACACTGCGGTAATTGAAATGGCTGCATGTGCAGGGTTACCCCTGGTGGAAGACAGGAAGAATCCAAGCCTTACGACAACTTATGGAGTGGGGCAGCTTATAATGTCAGCAGCAAAAAAAGGATGTAAAAAAATTATTGTCGGCTTAGGAGGTTCAAGCACCAATGACGGTGGATGTGGTGCAGCTGCAGCCGTTGGTGTTAAATTTTACGATAAAAAAGGGAATGAATTTATACCAATAGGGAAAACACTAATAGATATAGATAGAATTGATTTGTCCCATAAGGCAAAAGAATTGGATAATATTGAAATAATAACAATGTGTGATATAGACAACCCAATGTATGGACCTACGGGAGCTGCATATATATTCGGTCCTCAAAAAGGAGCGGATGAAAAAATGATTTTGGAGCTTGACAAAGGGTTAAAAAATCTTTGTGATGTAATCGAAAGAGAAACAGGCAAAGATTTAAAAGACGTTCCGGGCAGCGGAGCAGCGGGAGCTATGGGTGCGGGTATGATTGCGTTTTTTAACTCTGTACTTCAAATGGGAATTGAAACAGTCTTAGATACGGTAAAATTTGATGAAATAATCGAGGACGCTGATATGATTTTTACCGGCGAAGGCAGAATTGACTCTCAAAGCTTAAGAGGCAAGGTTGTTATAGGAGTGGGAAAACGAGCAAAAAATAAGAATATTCCCGTAACAGTCATTGCAGGAGGAGCAGCAAATAATATTGATGATGCCTATGATATGGGAGTTACTTCAATATTTACAATCAACAGACTGCCTGAGGACTTTGAAATAAGCAGGCATAAATCCAAAGAAAACTTAGAAGCAACAATAGATAATATTCTCAGACTCATAAAAAGCGTATATATAGAAAGGGGAGTGCAATGAATACCGAAAATATTAAAATTGCAATTCTTGGATTCGGTAATGTAGGAAGGGCATTTGCAAAGCTGCTGACTGAAAAACGAGAAGAAATATTCAATAAATTCAGCTTGAATGTCGATGTGGTTGCCATTTCAACCAGAACAAAAGGATGCTTAGTAAATGAAAATGGTATTGATTTAAAGGAAGCATTAAATGATATTGAAAAGTTCAATCATTTTGATAATAAAAGAAGTGATTATAAAGATATCAGCTCAATGGAAATTGCCGAAAATGTAGATTATGATATTCTTTTTGAATTAACTCCTCTTGAAATATTTTCAGGTCAGCCGGCTATAGACCATATAAAAGCGGCACTTAGCAGAAAAAAACACGCAGTTAGCGCAAACAAGGGGCCTATTGCTTGGGCATATGAATCATTGCGTGATTTAGCAGAGAAAAACAAGGTTCTTTTTTACCATGAAACGACTGTAATGGATGGCACCCCCTTATTTAACTTAGTTGATGAAACACTTAAATTCTGTAAAATAAAAGAGGTAAAAGGAATATTAAATTCCACTACAAATTTTGTTTTGGAAGAAATTGCAAAAGGCAAGCCATACAAGGAAGTTATAGAAGAAGGAAAGAAAAGGGGATTTGTAGAGGAAGACCCTGCAATGGATATAGAAGGGTGGGATGCCGCTGCCAAGACAGCCGCCTTGCTAAATGTTCTCATGGGAGCAAATATTACTCCTTTTGATGTTGACAGAAAAGGGATTGAAGATATAGACTACGAGCAAATTAAAGAAGCTGAAAAAAGAGGAAATATGATTAAACTTATTTGCTACGGAGGAATTGAAGATGGTAAAGTAGTTGCAAGAGTAAAACCGGAAGAAGTAAATAAAAATTCACTCCTTGCAACTATAACAGGCACAACATCAATTGTCAGCATCACAACTGATTTGATGGGCACAATCTCCGTAGTGGAACACGAACCTGAAATAGAACAGACTGCTTATGGGGTGTTTAGCGATTTAGTCAGGGTATTAAGCAATAAAAACTGAAAAGCCAGTTAAAATTGAGGGCAATTTCTTATCTTAACAAGAGGTGTATAATATGGCAAATATAAATAATATTCTAAAGGGCATTGAAAAGGATATCGAAGATATCCTATTTGCATATGTAAAGACTGAAAGTTTCACCAATACAATAAATGAAAAAAAGGCAGAAGAATTTTTTCTGGATTATTTTTCAAAGATTCCATATTTTAAAAATACGCCGGGCTCCTATGGTATCTATGAAATAGAAAATGATGCACTTAACAGGAATGTAAGCTATGCATTTTTAAAGGGCAGGGGTCAGGATACGATTGTATTTATTCATCATAATGATATTGTGGGTGTGGAAGATTTTAAACTCTTAAAAAAATATGCATTTTCACCGAAAGAGTTAAAGGCTCAATTGCTTAGAATAAAGAATACTCTCAGCGAAGATGCGAAAAAGGATTTGGAGGATGATACATTCATATTCGGCAGGGGTGTATGCGATATGAAGGGCGGCGGCTCAATACAAATTGCATTGTTGAAGAGATACAGCGAATTGGAAAACTTCAACGGAAATATTGTTTTGATTGCAGTGCCTGATGAGGAAAATCTTTCTGCAGGTATGCGTTCGGCAGTAAGACTATTGAGTGAATTGCAGGATAAGTATAATTTAAAATATAAGCTTATGATTAATACAGAGCCCCATCAAAGAAAAGATGATGAAACGGGAGTTTTTTCGGAAGGCTCCGTGGGAAAAATAATGCCTTTTGTATATGTTCGAGGATACTTGGCTCATGCGGGAAAGGTTTTTGAAGGATTAAATCCTATTCATATAATGAGCAAGGTTGTAAGCAGGACTGAATTAAACATGGATTTCAGCGATGTGGTAGGTAAAGAGGCGGCACCGCCTCCTACATGGTTGTATTTAAAAGACAGCAAGGAGCAATACGACGTATCAATGCCATTAAGCGTAAAAGGATGTTTTGGTATTTTGACATTAAACCAAACACCTCAAAGCATTTTGGAAAAAGTAAAAAATATATGTGAAGAATCATTTGATGAAGTAATTGATGATATGAATAACAGTTTTAGAAGATTTGCAAAAGCAACCGGTCTTCCTTTAAAATACTTGCAGTGGGAATCAAAGGTTGTAAATTTTCAGGAATTGTTCAAAGAAGCAGAAGCAGCTTACGGTGATGAATTTATAAGAGAATATAATAAAGAATTAGAAATATTAGGTAAAAAGTTGAAAGGAAATGAAATATCCATAATTCACTGCAATTTTGAGTTGATTGAATTTATTTACGGATATATAGATGATATAAAGCCGAGAATAGTCTATGGACTTATACCTCCGTATTATCCGAATGTATCAAATTTATTTATTGATGATTTGGATGAAAATGTCAGTTCTTTATGTGACAATTTAATAAAGTTTACACAAGAGGAATTCAATCAGAATTATAATACGGAATATTTTTATACAGGAATATCCGATTTAAGTTATTCAAGCATTGAAAAAAGTGGGGAAATATATAAGGCACTGGAGGAATCAATGCCGTTGTTGGGACAATTTTATAATGTTCCGGTTGAACTAATAGAAAAGATATCCATGCCATGCATAAATATCGGTCCATGGGGCAAGGATTTTCACAAGATGACTGAAAGAGTCAATAAAGAAGATTTATACATAAGAACTCCAAGGATAATTAACAAAGCAATTTCCTTAATATTAGGCAATTAATATTCACCATCATATAACTCTGTGACCTCCAAAGGAACATTATCACGGTTAAATCCGTCTAAT
>ERZ795031.2698-NODE-2698-length-16549-cov-5.317631_pt1 | contig 16549 bp, 9 predicted proteins | sample MGYA00375123_ERZ795031 | MGnify/ENA primary metagenome ERZ795031 (study PRJEB30166, sample SAMN05720159) | activated sludge metagenome | isolation source: anaerobic digester from wastewater treatment plant | place: USA | collected 2015-04-21 ... | reverse complement strand
CATTCCATCCTTGCCCGAGCGGGGATCCGAATCGACCGGGTCGTCTCCTCCCGGGAGAGCCAGCTCCGGCTGGCCGTCCGGCGATCAGTCAGCTTCCAGGCAGCCTGCTTCGGCGCGCACGCTCGCCTGCAGGCAGCTCGCGGTCTCCTCGGCGAGGCAATCGGTCGCGGCCGTCGTCGGCTGCTGTCGACCGGCGCATTTCTCGACGACTCCCTGCAGGCAGTTCACGGAATCCTGGGCTGTCCGTTCATGGCAACTGGCGCGCAGTGTGAGCGTCACCAACTCCTCACGTGGGGGAGTCCCGCGGTCTGATCCCTGGCACGCGGCCAAGCAGCGGCCATACGCTCGCGCACAAGCGAGCCGGACGTCCGCCTGCTCGGAGGCGCAGCGCAGGAGGTCTGGAGCCGCAGAGGGAGAGGCAGCACCCGCGGGTCGTGCACAGACCTCGCCGGCCTCGACCACCTTCGCATAGCAGGCCGCCCGCGCATCGAGACACGCGACGCTACAGCCAGGAGCGGCGTGCCCCTTCCCCTGTTCGGCTTCGGCCTGGGGTGCGCTCCGGGAGCACCCGACCGTGTCCACGCTCGACGCCATCAGCAGGGCAAGAATGATGTATGGATGCCGCAAGGATTTTCTCCGGATTCCTGGAGTCGAGCACTGGGCAACGATCCCCGACGGCTGACTCTTTGGCGGCATCTTGCCGCAGCGGCGGGAGGTGGTCAACCGGTGGGCTCACCGTGCCCATCGACCGGAACGCTTCGTCCGGTCGATGGGGGCGTGCCCGAGGGAGGGACGGAACCGGCGGGGAAGGAGCCGGCCCCCGTGGACGGCACGAGGGCACGCGGCGTGGTTGACCGGCACTCCCGCTTCCGGTAGCGTTCCTGGGCTCGTGATGAGGAGTCTGAACATGCGCACCTCGACCTTGCTCCCCCTGCTGGCCGGCCTCCTCGTCCTCGGCTCCTGCGGTGGCGACGGCGGCGGGAGCCTCGATGCCGGGATCGTCGATGGGGGCGGCGGCGCCGACGGGAGCTGTTCGGTCCAGGTCACGGCGCCGCAGGCCCACCCGAGCGCCGACATCGACGCGCTGGCCAAGGGGAGGATCACCTGCACCGCGCCGCACGACCTGCGCATCGAGGTCTGCCTGCAATGGGAGGTCGAGGGGGTCTTCGAGGACGTCTTCTGCTCGATCCGCTCGGGCCGCGCGCTCTCGGAGCTGGGGGAGGAGGCTCCCGCAGCCTGCCTGGGCACCAAGACCTTCCGGACCAGGGTCACCGCCAGCGCGAACGGCGCGCCCCTGGATGCCCCGCCCTCCGAGTCCGTCGTGGTGGAGTGTCGGTAGATCGGGGTGGGCGGGGCGGTCGGGGCGGCCTCTCGGCAGCAGGAAACCGGTCGAAACCCTCGTGCCAGGGTACTTGCTCAACTCCCTCCGCCCCGGGCTCACTGCGGGAGAGCGACACGGGCTGTCGCATCCGGACGCAGTGAGGGCTTAGAAAGCACGCTCCCCGAGTAGATATCCCCAGAGGAGAAGGGACTCCGTCTCCTGCCCGGTCCGCGGCCGGCGATTCGCTCGCCGCGGTGCCCGCGCGGGCGACGCCCCGGCAGCCCGGGCCTCCGGCAGCGCACCGGCTTGCGCGGCGATCCCGCGGCGGCGGGGGGCTGGTGGCGGAGTCCGTGGTCCCAGGAGGAAGGTCATGGTCAGGAGATCCATCCGCAGGTACGGTCACGCCGGGTCCCGCGACGAGCCCCTGGTCCCCCTCGCACCAGCCACCGGAGCGGTGCCGCGGCGGGGGAAGCGCGCGCAGCCGGTCCCGTTCGCCGGCGACCTGGACTACCTCCAGGAGGAGCTCCGCTGGATCGAGGTGCGCGCGCAGCGCATCGCCGCGGACCGCGCCCTCGCCCAGCAGGTTGCGGGCCGGGGCCAGCGGGCGGTGCGGCTGCGGAGCGAGGACGACGAGCCCGTGCAACCGGAGACCCTGCGGGCGCGCGTCCGCCAGTTGCGCCGGGAAGAGCAGCACCTGCGTACCGCCATCGACGCCCGGCGGCTGGCGGGCGGGCCAGAGCTGCTGGCGCTGGACCGGCTCTGCGCGACCTACGCCCTCGACGGGTTCGCACGCACCGTGCTGCTGCTCGCGACGGCGCCCTGCTTCTCCCTGGGCTTCGAGGATCTCTTCGGCGAGCTGAACCGGGACGGGATGCGCTCCTGCCTGGACGTGGAGACCATCTTCGCCTTCACCGAGACGCCGTTCGCGGACCGCATCCAGCGGCGGGGCGCGTTCTCCCGCCGCGGTCCCCTGGTCCTGCACGACCTGATCGCCGCGCCGCAGATGGGCGGCCGCTACCAGAGCCCCAAGGACCTGCTCGCCGCGGAGATCGAGATCAACAACCGCACCCTCGGCTTCTTGCTCGGGGTCAGCGACGTCGCCGAGGAGTTCCTCGAGTTTTCCTCCCTCGAGGACCCCCGGGCCAGCTTCGAGCAGGTGGTGCTGCCGGCCAAGGACCAGCAGCGGCTGCTCTCGGTGGTCGAGCGGCACGAGCAGTACCTCGCCTGCCGCCAGGCCTGGGGCTTCGACGAGGTGATCCGCTATGGCCGGGGTGTGCTGATGCTGTTTCACGGCAAGCCCGGGACCGGCAAGACGATGACCGCGCACGCGATCGCCCACCGGCTGGGCAAGCGGGTGCTCAACGTCGATCTCCCCACCTTCGTCGAGCACCGCGAGTCCCACCACTTCTTGCCCGGTCTGTTCCGGGAGGCCAGACTGCAGAACGCCCTGCTGTTCTTCGACGAGTGCGAGACCCTCTTCGCCAGCCGCGCCCAGGGCAACTCCCTGATGACGTTGCTGCTCACGGAGCTGGAGCGCTTCGAGGGCGTGGCCGTGCTCGCCACCAACCTGCCCCAGGTGCTCGACGAGGCGCTGGAGCGACGCATCCTGGTGAAGGTCCACTTCCCCGAGCCGGACCGGCAGGCCCGGCAGGAGATCTGGCGCCGGCACCTGCCGCCGGCTGCGCCCCTGGCCGCGGACGTGGATCTCGCGGGGCTGGCCGAGCGCTACGAGCTCGCGGGCGGCTACATCAAGAACGCGGTGCTGATGGCGGTGGCGGCCGCGGTGCACGAGGCCGGCGTCAGCCCGCAGATCACCATGGCCCACCTGGAGGAAGCCGCCCGGCAGCAGCTCCAGCGCCCTCGTGACGGGGAGTGCGACTGCCTGGTGCCCCAGGTCACCCTGGAAGACGTGATCCTCGTGCCCGCCGTGCGCCGGCAGGTGGCCGAGCTGATCGCTGCGGCCCGCAGCCGTCGCACGGTGCTGGAGCGCTGGGGCATCGGCGCGCACCTGAGCCATGGCAAGGGTGTGTCAGCCTTGTTCTACGGGGAGCCGGGGACCGGCAAGACGCTCTGCGCCGAGGCCGTGGCCGGCGAGCTGAGCCGACCGCTGCTTCACGCCTCCCTACCCGCCCTGCTCTCCCGCTGGGTCGGGCAGACCGAGCAGAACCTGGAGTCCCTCTTCAGCCGGGCCCGCGGCGAGGGCGCGGTGCTGTTCCTCGACGAGGCCGACTCCCTGCTCGAGGAGCGGGGCACGGCCCACGCGGCCCGGCACGAGGACCGCCTGGTCAACCTGCTGCTGCAGCTCATCAAGCGCCACGACGGCGTGGTGCTGTTGGCCACCAACCGGCCGCAGCAGCTCGACCGGGCCCTGGGGCGGCGGCTGACTTACCAGCTCCGCTTCGACCTCCCCGACGCCGCGCAGCGCACCGCGATCTGGCGCCGCCTGCTGCCGGCCACGGTGCCGGTGGAGGGCGTGCTGGAGCTGGAGCTTCTGGGCCGAAAGTACCAGACGAGTGGCGGCCAGATCAAGAACGCCGTCTTCAAAGCCGCGTTCCGGGCCGCGAGCGGGAACGGCGCCTTGACCCAGGCCCTCCTCGAGGAGGCGGTGCAGGAGGAGCTGGAGGGCGGGCGACGTCAGGTCAAGCCCATCGGCTTCGGGGTGGTGGCGTGACGCCTCGAGGTATCGTGACGATCCCCTGGAGGTCTTCCGGCAGCGGCTCGCCGAGCACGAGGCTGCCGAGAGGGTCGTGGAGCGGCTCCGGGCAGAGCTGGACCGGCTCGACGCAGAGCAGGGGGATGGCGGGGCTGCGCCTGCCCCCTGATGGGACAATGCTTGGCGCAGCAGGGGCTCGTGCACGACGGCCGAGCCGCAGGAAGGATCACACCGTCCCCTCTGCCTCCCTCCGCAACCGGTCCAGCTCGATGGTCCTCCCCGGCTGGAGCCGCGCGAAGCGGTCCGGGTGGCAGGTGAGGACGATGAGCTGGAACTCCTTCGCGGCGTTGCGCAGGATCTGGACCATGGAGAGGAAGCGCCCGTCGTCGGTCCAGCCCATGGTGTCGTCGAGGATCAGCGGCAGGGCGAAGCTCTGCACGTCGTGGGCGAGCACCTTGGCCAGGGCCAGGCGCACGATGACGGAGAGCTGCTCGCGGGTGCCGCCGGAGAGGGTGTCGAACTTCTCCTCGGTCCCGCGGCGCAGGATCTTGTCGACGGCCAGGTCCGGGGTCATGCGGAGCTCGGTGCCGGGGCGGATCGCGGCCAGGTAGGGCCGGGCCTCCCGGATCACCGGGGCGAGGAAGCGTCCCTGGGCCGCGGACCAGGCCTTCTCGACCTCTTCGGCCAGCCGACGGACCGCGTCCGCGGCCCGCTGGGTGCAGGCGAGCTGGTCTTCCAGCTCGGCGAGCTCCGCTTCGGCCTCGGCGAGCTGCTCGGTGTGGCCCTCCGCGGCGGCACGGTCCAGCAGGGCCTTCAGGGCGGCGAGCTCCTGCCGCAGCTTCTGTTCGCTGGCCGCGCTCGCCCGGCAGACCTCTTGCGCCCGCTGCAGCTCGCCCTCGAGTAGCACCGGCGCCGCGGCCTCGACCGCCGACTCTGCCATCCGGGCAGCCTCGGCCAGGAGCGCGACCTTCTGCAGGGCGTCCCGGCCGCGGGTCTCGAGCTCCTCGTCGGGGGCACCGGCGCGCACCGAGGCCAACTGCACCTCGGCGTCCGCGAGGTCCCGGCGCAGCGTCTCCAGCTCCGTGGTCTTGCCGCGCAGCTCCCCCTCCAGGGCCGCCCGCTCCAGGCCTAGCTGCGTGGCGGACTTGCGCGCCTCGACCAGCTCACCCTCCGCGTCGGCCTCCGCCTGGCGGGCCTTGGCGATGGCTGCCTCCAGCTCGCCCAGATCGGGGGCCGGTCCGGTCAACAGCTCGCTGGCGATGCCCTGGACCTGCTGTTCGAGCGCGGCCAGACCGCCAGGCGCCAGCGTGGCTAGCTGGCGCTGCAGACCGTCCTCCCGCTCCTGGAGGGTCAGCCCGGCCCGCCAGCGGGTCGTCGCCGTGGCCAGGTCGGTCACCCCCGCCTCGGCCAGCGCCACTTCGAGCTCGCTCGCCACCGTGGTCAGCGTGGCGTCGGTCGCGGCCCCGCCCTCGCCGGGCACGAGCTCCCAGGTCATCCCGCCCGCAACTCCCTGGGAGCGCTCGCTCAGCAGGCGCGGCTGCTCGTCTCCGGGGAGTCGGAGCCGGGCGGCGAGCTCGTCGACCGCACTCCGGGCCTCTCGCTGGGCTGCGGCGAGCTCTTCCAGGCGGGCCAGCGTCGTCTCGGTCAGGGGGTTCTGCTCCAGGGCGGCGGTGACCCGGATCTGCTGCTCGGCCAGCTCCCGGGCCTCGGTCAGCCGTCGAGCCAGCGCCTGGTGTCGCTCCCGCTGCTGGCGAACGCCCTCGCGCAGCGCCTCCAGCCCACGCGGTGCCCGCTCCTGCAGCGTGAGCTCCGCCACCCGGAGCTCGGCCTGCACGCCCTCCCGCTGCCGGGCCGCCTCCCGCGCCGCCTCGAGGTTGGCCGCCCCCGCCTCGCCGAGGGCCTCCTCCAGCGAGCGTCTGGCTGCGGCCAACTGGACATCGGCCTCCTGGACCTCCTCCCCCCCGGGGACGACCTGCAACTCCGCGAGCTCGCCGAGCCGCAACCGGCCCGGGCGGGCGAGGGTCCAGCGATGTCGCTCCCCGGCGGCGAGCGTGGTCCGCACCTCGTCGTCGAAGGCTACCTCGAGGCCTTGCAGCGCGTGTAGCTCGAGGCTGGTGCTGCTGGTCGCGTAGCGGGCCTCGGCGATCTCCAGGTCGGAGGCCAGGCGGTTGAGCCGCGTCAGCATCGCCTCGTCGATCGGCAGCGCCGTGGCCTGCGCCCGCAGCTCGGCGAGCCGGCCGGCGACTCGCTCGGTGGCTTTCAGTCGCTCGTCGTCCAGCTCCAGGCTCGTGCTGGCCTGGCCGACCGTGGCCGTCAGCGTGGCGATCCCCTCGGGGGCGAGCTCGGCCAGCGCACGCTCGAGGCGCCGGGCCTCCTGCTCCAGCGTCCGGCGCGCCGCTCGCCGGCCCCGGGCGGCGTCCAGGGTCTCCAGGGAGAGGCCGTGCAGCGCCTCGGCGAGCGCGCTCGTGGCGTCTCGCGCCCGGTCCCGGGCGGCCGAGAGACCGGGCCGCGCCGGCATGACCAGGACCGGGCCGAGCCCGGGGACCTCGACCGTGCGGGGATTGCCGAAAGCGGCCTTCCAGGGGCCCTCACGCCCGGCGACGACGAGCCGTGTCCCTTCGGTCTCGAGCTGCGCGGCCAGGGCCCGTCGGTTGCCGTCGAGCTCGGTGAGCCGCCGGTAGACCGGGTCGCTCAAGGCCGTGGACCGCTCGGACTGGACCTGGGCGAGCAGGTTGGCAACCTCCCGGGCATGGAGCAGCTCCTCCGCGGCCCGCTGCGCGTCGACCGCCTGTCGGGCCACGGCCAGCGAGGCCTCGGCCGCTGCCCGGTGCGCTCTCGCCGCCTCGTGCTGCTGCTCCCGCTGGTCGCGCACCGCGGCCGCGGTGACCTCGGTCGCGGCCCGCGCTTCCTGCGTGCGGGTCAGCTCGGCCAGGGTCTCGGCCTCGCGCGCGACCCGGGCGGCAAGCTCCGTGGCCCTGGTGGCCATGCTCCGACGTGCCTGGAGCTGATCCCGGGCGCGCTCCTCCCGGGTGCGGGCGACTTCGAGCTCCTGACTCGCCTTCGCGGCCGCGGCCTGCAGGCCGGCTGCCTGCTGGGCCTCCCGCTCGACGCGCGCGCGCTCCTGCTGCAGCCGAGGCTGCTCACGGAGCAGCTCGCCGAGCCGGGCCTGGCTGGAGGCGTAGTGGGCCGCCTGGTCTTCGACCTGGGCCCGGGCCGTTTGTAGCGTGGTGACGCGCTGCCGGGCCGCCTCGCGCCTGTCGAGGGCTGCGCTCAGCTCGCCGGTCGGCTTGAGGGTCGTCTCGGTCCAGTAGCGGCTGGCCTCTTCCTGGATCCGGACGCGCAGCCGCTCCCCCGTGCGGCCGCCCACGACCTGCCCCACCAGCCGGCCAATCGCCTCCTGCAAGGCACCCCGGGTCTCCGCGCCGAGCTGGCTCGCCGGGTCGGCGGACGCGGCCTTGTCCTGAGAGACCCACAGCAGGCCCCAGAGGCCCATCAGCTCGGGTCTGGACCCCTGCCTGCCCGGCGGCTGCGCGCCGAGGCACTGCAGGACCGCGTCATCGGCCGCCGCGCCCTCGAAGCGCCGGACTCCGTCGATGTCGAGGGTGGCCTCGGCCTGCCGGAGGAAGCGCTTGTGCAGCCGGTAGGTCTTGCCGAGCAGCTCGAACTCCACCCAGACCTCGGGCGCGAGGCTGGTCCCGTGGGGCTGCAGCGCGGTGATCTTGGCATGCTTCGCATTGTGCTTCTCGAACAGGGCGCAGCGCAGGGCCTCCACGGCGGTGGACTTGCCGGTCTCGTTCGCACCGGTGATCAGCGTGATCTCCGGATCGAAGAGGCCGAGGTCGATGTGGGTGCGGAGGATGCCGACGTTCTCCAGGGCGAGGCTCTTCACGTACAGGCTCACGGCTGCACCTCCTGGGACAGGCGGTAGAGGAGCCGCAGCGCCCGTGCGGACTCCGGGGCCGGGTCATGCTGCAACGCCGTGACCACGTCGCCGATCCAGCCCTCGCGGCCGATGTCGTCCAGCGCGTGCTCGTCGAGCAGCACGTGCAGCCGCTCGTCGTGCACTCGCAGCCAGCGGAAGCGATCCCTCGCCCGGGGGAGCACCTCCGTTTCGAGCCGCGCCGCGAGCTCCGGGCTCAGGGTGCCAGCGAGCGTGAGCTCGAGCAGGGTGTCCTTCTTGTCGGGGAAGGCCTCGAGTCGTTGCTCCAGAGGTGTGACTGCCAGGGCGAGTGCCTCCCATGGGCCACGGAGAGCTGTCACCCGGCGGGGGACTGCGTGTCCGGCCTCGGAGTGCGGAGCTGCGACGCCGAGGGCTGGTGGGACGCGTGCCTCTGCGAGGGCGAGTGCCTGCCGGGAAGCGGCGAGAGCTGCAGCCCGGTCGGGGAGTGCGTCTCCGGCCTCGGACGGCGGACCTGCGGACAGGACGGCTGGTGGGAGAGCTGCGGCTGCACCGGCGAGTGCCGACCGGGCGACGTGGAGGCCTGCGACTGCGGCACCGAGACGGCCACCCGGACCTGCGGCGTCGCGGGCTGGTGGGGGGGGTGCAACTGTCCGCTCCCGGAGCTGCTCTTCTCCGAGTGCACCGATGGTCTGGACAACGACGACGACGGCCGCATCGACCGGGCCGACGACTGCACCCTCTGCCCACCCCTGGCCCAGCGCACCGCCGAGTCCAGCTCCGACGCGACCTGCCGGGATGGGATCGACAACGACTGCAACGGTTACGTCGACTGCAACGACTTCGCGTGCACGAAGAATCGACCCCGGGACGAGTTCGGCACGCCCACGATCACGAGCTGCTGCCCCCTGGTGCCCACCTTCGACGAGATGGGCCTGTGCGCCAACGGGCGCGACGACGACTGCGACGGCAATGTCGATTGCCTCGACGGCGACTGCGCGATCGGCGGGCCGTGCTGCCCCGCCGGCGCCACTGCGGAGAGCGGCGACGTCCTCTGCGCCGATGGGATCGACAACGACTGCGACGGCCGGACCGACTGCGCGGACGCCGACTGTCGACCTGCCGGGGCCAGCGTCTGTTGCCCCGAGGTGCGCGAGGCCGAGAGCGGCGACGCGCGCTGCCGCGACGGGATCGACAACGACTGCGACGGGTACGTCGACTGCGTCGATCTGAACTGCCAGTCGGTGAGCAGCCCCCAGACCAGCGTCTGCCAGGAGCTCGCCGAGCGCGAGAACGGTCCCCTGGCCTGTCACGACGGGGTCGACAACGACGGTGACAACCAGATCGACTGTGTGGATCCGAGCTGCCGCCAGGATCCGGCCGCCACGGACTGCCTCTGCAGCCCCGCATTGCCGTTCGGGGCCTGCGCGGACCCGGAAGAGCGCTGTCAGGAGGGGAGCTGCGTGGTGAGCCCCTTCCCCCGGCTCTTCTTCAGCGAGTACCTCGAGGGCAGCGGCGACAGCAAGGCCGTGGAGATCTACAACCCGGCGGCCGACAACGGTGCCGGGCTCATCGACTGCGCCATTCGCATCTACTACAACGGGGCCGGCGCCAGCGGCACGGTCATCGGCCTCGCGGAGGTCGAGCTCGGCAGCGGCGAGACCTTCGTCGTCTGCAACTCCAAGGCCTCCGCCGGCATCCTCGCGGCCTGTGACCAGACCTCGGGCGTGCTCAACTACTCGGGGGACGACGCGGTCGAGCTGGTCTGTCGCAGCATGCCCCTGGACGTGATCGGGCAGATCGGCGTGGACCCCGGGGAGGCCTGGATCTCCGGGACGGTCACCACCAAGGACCGCACCCTGCGCCGGGCCTGCGGGATCGTCCAGGGGGACCCCTCCGGGGCCGACCCCTTCGATCCGGCCCTGCAGTGGACCGTCCACGACAACGGCACCTTCGACGGCCTCGGCACGCACGATCCCGTCTGTCCGTAGCTTCTCGACCAGCCCCGCGCCCGTCGCGGCTCGGGCGTGCTCCAGCCCCCGGGGGCGTGGCGCGCGACTGGCCGTGGCCAGGCCGCGATGTTTCGTGCTGGAAACGATCCGCAGCGGTGCAATAATACCTGTTCCGACCCGCTGACAGGGTGCGGAGGGGTACATAGGTCATGCTGGAGCCGGTCAGGGGGGTCGATGGGACCGAATCCCAGGTCGAGTCAATCGTCAGCGCCGCCTCCTCGTCGCCCGTAGCGCCCCCTGCGTCCCCGGCGCCCCCCGCGCCCGCGGGGGAGCTGGCCACGGCCTTCTCCGGCGGCTCGTCGGGCGATCCCCAGTTCACCGGGCGGGTGCTCGCGCTGACGCAGTTGCTGCCCGACATCGTCTCGGTGCTCGACGCGTCCGGCACGCTGCTGTTCAACTCGCAGGCAGCCAAGCGCATCCACGGCTACGAGGAGGAGGACCTCGTCGGTCGGTCCACGGGCGACTGCTGGCACCCCGACGACGTCGAGCCGATGCAGCGGATGTGGGCGCGCCTGGTGGCCAACCCGGGGTCGGTCGAGACCATCCAGTACCGCTACCGCAACAAGGACGGGTCGTACACCTGGATGGAGGCCACCTCCAGCAACCAGCTCCACCACCCGGACATCCGCGGCATCGTCGCGTTGTCGCGCGACATCTCGGCCCGCAAGCAGGAGGAGGAGCTGCGTCGCAAGCTGGACCTCCGGCTCCAGCAGGTCCAGAACCTGGAGAGCCTGGGCGTGCTGGCCGGAGGGATCGCTCACGATTTCAATAACCTGCTGATGGTCGTCCTCGGCAACCTCGACTTCGCGTGCGCCCAGCTCCCCCCCGGCTCGCCCTTGCTGGACGGGCTGGGCCAGGCCAGCCATGCTTCGCTGCGCGCCGCCGAGCTCGCCAAGCAGATGCTCGCCTTCGCGGGCAAGGCTCGCTTCGCGCTCGAGCACCTCGACCTGCGTGAGCTGGTCGGGGGGATGATCCCCATGCTCGAGGCGTCCATCGCCTGTCGGGCCTCCCTGCGGCTCGAGGCCGCGCCGTCCCTGCCGGCCATCGACGCGGATCCGGCCCACCTCAACCAGGCCATCCTCAACCTCGTGCTGAACGCGGCCGAGGCCCTCGCCCCCGTGGGCGGGACCATCACCCTGACGCTCCGCGAGGCCCGGATCGAAGAGGACGAGTCCGCGTCGACCTGGTTCCCCGGGCCGCTGCCCGCGGGACGGCACGTGCTGCTGGAGGTCTCGGACACCGGCTGCGGCATGGAGCCGGACACCCTCCCCCGCGTGTTCGACCCCTTCTTCTCGACCAAGTTCACCGGGCGGGGCCTCGGCCTGGCCGCCGTGCTCGGGATCGTCCGCAGCCACGGCGGGGCCGTGCGCATCCTCTCGGAGCCCGGGCAGGGCACCACCGTCGGCCTGCTGTTCCCCGCCGCGGCGCCGCTGGTCGCACCCACGGCCATCCCGGTCCCGGCGAGTCCGACGGCCGGCCCCGGCACCGTGCTGCTCGTCGAGGACGAGCCGGGGGTGCGCTTCGTGACCCGGCGCCTGCTCGAACACCTCGGCTACCCGGTGCGCGAGGCCGCGGATGGGGCGCAGGCCCTGGCGATCCTCCGCGGGACGCCCCCCGCCGACTCGCCGGGGGAGATCGGCCTGGTGGTCCTCGATCTGACCATGCCCGTGATGGACGGGCACGAGGCCTGCGTCCGCCTACGCCGGACCCACCCGACCTTGCCGGTGATCGTCGCGTCCGGCCACGCCGAGAGCGAGGTCCGGGATCGCTTCGCCGGGCTCGCCGGGGTGAGCTTCCTGCAGAAGCCCTTCGTCATGAAGCAGCTCCAGACCGCGGTGGAGCGGGCCCTGGCGCAGGCGTCCGATGTCGCTGGCGTGGAAAGTCGCTGACCGGGCGGGTGGTGGGGCGCTGACTTCAGGACGGGGCGTGGCGATGGTCTCCGGGGCGGCGGCCGACGAGACATGGCAAGAGGCGGCCCTCCACCGCCATGGCCGTCCGGATGCGCCACAGCCCGGCCTGCTCGAGCACTTCCGCACCGAAGGGCAGCCCGGTGGCGGCGGTGATCAGCAACGTCCCGCCGGGGACCAGGGCTTCGACCGCCGTGGTGATCATCTGCCGGCGTTCCGCGGGATCGGCCATCGTCCGGCCCAGGCAGCGTAGCAGACAGGCCTCATAGCTCGCGGGTCGACCGACTCGTTGCCGGGCATCTCCCTGTATCACCGGCACCGAGGAGCCGAGCCGCTCTCGGGCGCGCCGGATCTGGTCCTGGGAGATATCCAGCCCGGCCAGGTTCACCCCGGGCAGCATCGCCCGGAGTAGGTCGAGGCAGGCTCCCGATCCACAGCCGATGTCGAGGAGGCGAGCTGGGGCCAGGTCAGTCAGGACTCGGGCCAGCCCCAGATGCTCCGGGGCCGACAGGTCATCGATGGCCGCGGCCGACGCGTCGCTCAGGTCGTCCCAGTCGACGCCGTCCCGCTTGTCCAGCGAGGGCTCGTGTGGAGCGATGATCTCGACCAGGTGGTGCTTTTGGTACAGGACCTGCCACCAATGGTCCAGCTCTCTCTGGTCTTCGGCCAGCCGCGGACCGCGCAGCAGCAGGGCGACCTGCAGGCGGCTGGCTGGATTCGACGGCGTCGCGACGCGGCGGTGGGAGACCAGCTCCCCGACCAGTCCGGCCTTGGTCGCGCCATGCAAGGGATCCGGGCAGGAGAAGGCCAGTCGTTCGTCCGGCCCGCGCAGGATTCCAAACTCCCAGGCCGTGAGAGTCTGCGTCCAGGACTGGTGAGCCGAGGGCGAGGGGGATGCAGTCAGGACTGCTGCTCCTGTTCTGCATCTTCGGCGAGGACTTCGTGCAGGAGTTGCCGGTCGTCGATTTCCTGGGCGAGCGCCCGGTCCATGCCCGATGCCGGGTAGAGCTCGGCGACCTCCAGGCACCACCGGTACAGCTCGGGGAAGTCCTGCTGCAGGTGAATCTTCAAGGCGTCCCAGCAGTACCCCCAGGCCATGCGCACGGTCCCGGCTACCGAGAGGCGCAGGATGTCGTCGCCCGCATGCCGGGCGAAGATCTCCGCCACGAGCTCCCGGGAATAGATGACCCTGCGGACGCCTTCCAGCTTGGTCTTCTCGAAGCGCGATCCATCGGGTTTTGCCCGGGCGAAACTCGCCTCGCTCAGATCGGCTCCCTGGAAGTTGCAGCCCCACAGCTCGGCGCTATGGAAGCTCGCGCGCCGACAGCTCGACTCGACGAGGGTGACCTGGTTCAGGCGTGCTCCGCGCAGATTGCTGCCGTCGAGGCACGCCAGGGTCAGGTCGCAGCTCGCCAGGTGCGCGCCCCGCAGGTTTGCACCGGTGAGGTCGGCACCTTCGAGCCCGCACAGGATCAGGCGCGCCGCACTCAGGTCGGCCCCCGCGAGGTTGGCGTTGCCGAGCTGGAGGCGCTCCAGTCTCGCTCCATGGAGGTTGGCCCCGCGCAGGTCGGCGCCCCGCAGCTCGGACCCGACCAGGGTCTGCCCCTGCAGGTCCCAGCTCTGGAGGTGCAGAGGACCGCTGGCCTCGGTGCGGGCTCGTTCGATCAGCTCGTCGAGCGTCGGCGCCGCGCCAGACTCCGGGACTCCGCTCTGGAAGCGCATCAGAGCCCCGCCAACTGCTTCGCTTCCGCTTCGGAGATGGGCGGATCACAGTATTCGGGGTTCTGGACCCGCTCGAGGATCTCCTTGGCGAGGTTGCTCTCTTTCCGGTACGGATTGATCATCGACGAATAGCCCATGTTGGGGACGAGCGAGGATCCGTACAGCCGGATCCATTCACGCCAGAGCTTGGCCTCGTACTGCTTGCGCAGTGTCGCGGCGTCGACCTGGGGGAAAGCAGAGAAGGCCGTCCCGGCGGCCTTCATCTGGTTGCGCACGATGGTGAGGGGGTCCGGCGCGAGCTGATCGGGGGGGTTCTCGGCCGCGGTGCGGACGATCCCGGCGAGGTAGGACTGCTCCAGGAGCACGCGCTTGACGATCTCGGCCTTGAAGGTCCGCGGCGAGGAGAGCCCCTTGACGGAGAGCGGACTCGGAGCTGCGGCGGACTTCACGCCGAGCTTCGCCAGGTCCACGGCGACGTTCTTGAGTCCTTCGCCGATGGCGGCATTGTCTTTCGCCGCGCAGATGAACGCCGCCTTCAGCGGGGCTCCGAATCCGCCGAGGGCGAGGCTGAAGACGTTGAAGATGATATCCGCGGTGAGCTGCTGGCGGGCCTTCACCTTGTCGAGGGTCGCCTGCATCCCGTCGAAGCCGTCGTGGTAGGCCTCGCCCATCTCCAGCATGCGGGCTTGCAGCGCACTGTACTCCTCGACGATGAGCGCGAGCGCGGCGGTGCAGCGGGTACCGTACTGGGAGAGCTTGAGCGGATCGTCTTTGGGCTGCTTCTGGGGAGTTTTGGCCTTGTCGTCTGCGGGAGGCTGTTTGGCTGGTGCTTGCTGCTTGCCCTGAGGATCTTGTTTCGGTCCACCCATGGAAGCCTCCCGCGACGAGGTGCAACTCTCTCTCGATTGTTCGATTCTACCTGCGAGAAGTGCGGGGATCAACAGACCCCAAAGCGGAGGCCGTTCTGGCAAGGCTGCGTCGCTGAGGGGGGCTCAATCGCAGGAACGGACGAGGCGACCGGTCTCCTGGTATTCGAACCAGGCGGCCTCTCGGAGGTGGCGCTCCTTGATGACGCTGCCTTCGTTGGCCGCGGCGAAGGCCGCCCGGAGGATCGCATTGCGGATGTGCCCTCCGGACATCTCGAACTCGTCGGCCAGCGAGCGCCAGCGGATGCGGTCCGCGAGCGGGGCCTCCTTGGGGAAGTGGTTGCGCCAGATCTTCTCTCGCTCGGCCATGTCCGGCAGCGGGAGAGTGATCCGGAAGGTGAGCCGGCGCTTGAAAGCCTCGTCGATGTCCTTCGGACGATTCGTGGTCAAGACCGCGATTCCTTCGAACGACTCCAGCAACTGGAGCAGCATGTTCACGGAGAGATTGCCGTAGCGGTCCTGGACGCTGGTCACCTGGGTTCGCTGTGCGAACAGGGAGTCGGCCTCATCGAACAGCAACATCGCGTTGTAGCTGGCCGCCCGCCGGAAGATCAGGCTCAGGTTCTTCTCGGTCTCGCCGACCCACTTGGACATCACCTGGCTCAGGTCGACCCGGAACAAGGGACGCGCCAGCTCGTTGGCCAGTGCCAGGGCGGTCTGCGTCTTCCCCGTGCCTGGTGGACCGTCGAACAGGCAGGAGATCCCACGACTTCGGGTGATCGCCCGCGAGAACTGCCAGTCGTCCCAGACCCGCTCACGGTGGAGCACCTGGTTGCACAGCTCGCGCAGGGCCTGTTCGATCTCCTTGGGGAAGGCGAGATCGACGAGGCGCATCTTCCCGGCCATGGGAACGGCGAGATCGCTCATCGCCCCGCGGGCGTTCTCGTTGAGGGCCTCCACGAGCTCGGCAAGCTCCACGGAGACTTCACCGGCACTCACCCCCAGTCGCAGGCGAGCTCGCGCGACCGCTCGCCGTGCAGCCTGGCCGGCCACCCCGGGAGAGCATGGGTGGGCGATGCTGAGGTTGTGGAGCTCATCCGACGACGGTGGGGTACCGCCCGACTCGCAGAGACGCCGTGTCCAGAGTTCCCCCATCTCTCGGGCGGCTGGCAGTGGCACCTCGATCAACTGGTAGCGGCCCTTCAGCTCGGTGAGCTGGAGCTCTGAAGTGTTGGCGGTCATCAGCAGCGGCAGGTCCAGGCTCTCCAGGACCAGTCGCAGGACCCGTGCCGCCGGATCGGCTTCCCCCGAGCTGACCTCGAGCAGCCGGTCGGCCTGGTGGAACACGAGCAGGGCACCGGTGATCCGGGATTCCTGGACGAGCTGTTCGAGGAGCCGCGACCAGAGGGGGACCGAGGGCAAGATGGCCCCGAGGTCGAGCTCGATCAGATCTCGACCGCAACGAAGCGCGAGGGCCCGGCAGATGCTGCGCTTGCCGGTACCTTCGATCCCCGACAGGAGCAGCGCGTCGCGGTCCTTCTGCTGCAGCGCCGGCACGAGGGCGAGGAGCCGGGAGCGCAGCGCGTCGGTGAGCACGAGTTCGTCGAGATCGTGGACCGGATGAACCCGGCGGGCCAGACGAGGGTGCTCCGGGACGATCTCCGCCGGCAACTCCTCGCCGAGCAGGAAGCGCACGACCCACTCGGGCATGCTCATCGGGCTTTCCAGCAGGCTGCCGCCAGCTTCGGCCTTCAGTAGCCCCAGTCGCATGACCGGTGACCCGCAGATGAGCTCGGAGAGGTGCTCCAGACGCTCGGCACGGCGTTCACAGAAGAGTTGCAGTACGAAGGCGGCCGTCAGGGATGGATGATGCATCGTAGATTGCAGAATCCGGGCGGCTTCCCTGACCTGCGAGTCGACCTCCAGGGCAAGCGCGAGGCTCAGTAGCTCGACCTGGAGCGCTGTCAGTCGGTTCCCCTCACTGACCTGTTGAATCGGCAATGTGAACTTTCCTTGCCGGGCCAATGACTCCCATTGTCGCATTTTCGCTGTCAAATCGGCGATATCGTTGCGCAGAGAGGCAGGGGTCAGTCCTTTCGGCACCGAGGGAACCGATCGACCTTCTTCGAGGATGGCTAGCTGCAGGATGCAGAGGCATCGCTGCACTAGA
>ERZ795031.2689-NODE-2689-length-16586-cov-9.933761_pt1 | contig 16586 bp, 18 predicted proteins | sample MGYA00375123_ERZ795031 | MGnify/ENA primary metagenome ERZ795031 (study PRJEB30166, sample SAMN05720159) | activated sludge metagenome | isolation source: anaerobic digester from wastewater treatment plant | place: USA | collected 2015-04-21 ... | reverse complement strand
ATTTTAGCATCAATATTGCTAACCTTTGCTTCTACTGGTTTATTCCAATTAGTTACCTTAGGAAGTTTTGCAAAGATGCAAGAATTCTTAGTCTTCTCAGGAATTTCTTTCTTATCAGTGTTTGTCGGTCTTCTTTTCTATCAAGATAATCCATTGCAAATCACTGATCAAATCCTTAAAAAAGAATAATCAAAAAAGCCACCAATAAAATGGTGGTTTTTTTCATTTATTCATTATTGTTTAACCCGTAATTGGTTTTAAACTCTCAATAATTTTATTCAAATCGATGTAATTATCGAAAACCCATAAGACAGGATTTTTTTCATAGATAAACTTTCCTATTCCATATCCTTCAATCCCTATTTTCATATCCGCTATCATGAATTCATTGATTGCTGGGAAAAGTCCACCCAACGCTGATAATGCCAGCATTAATAAACTTACAATTACTATCGCTTTTGCAAAGCCTAATGCAAGACCTAACAATTTATTAATTCCACTAACCGCTTTACTCTTCTTTACAAACGAATCGATAAAGTGAATCAAGATCTTCATAACGATAAAAATAACTAATACCAAAGCAATGAAAGAAACAACAATCAACAATGTCGGAACTATTTTTTGAGCTAATACTTCCGAAAATGTCAATCCATAAGCTGTTTCATCAATAGTAATCAAATTAAGCAGTATCTTATCAATAAAACCAGGTAATCCCAATTGATCCAAAATTGGTACTAAGGTTTCATTTGTTGCATCATTAGGAATTGGTGTAGTGAATATTTCTCCTTTTGAAGCGAGAAATTCAACTACTTTCTCATGAATGAAAGGTGCCAATTTTGTGTCTGACAAAAAGACACTCACAGGTTTTACTGTTACAAACGCTAAAATAATAGCAACTAATAAATTTGCAAATGATAATACTTGACGAATAAATCCCTTTGCAAAGCCAATCAGAGCGAAAACACCTAAAATAATTAAAATTATAATATCAATTTTTCCCATATTCTTCCTTAATTCTTCCTTTTCCTCTTATATTTTTCAACAAAACCTCTTTATCATTCGGCAGTCTTTCTTCAATAATTTCATTTAACAAATACTCCAAATTCCTTTTTATTTCAAACGGATCTGTAATTCCTAAAGCAATCAAGTCATCTCCCTTTACTTTCATTTGTTTTAACTGATAGCATTGATTCTCTAGTTTTCTTACAGTCGCTTTTAACTCACTTAAATCCTCATGATTTGTTAGTTCTTTAATCGTAACTGCTGTAAGTATAGCATTTATTGGATATTTTTTCAACATCTTTTTTATTTTAATTTCATTTAGTTGATTCAGTTGAGGAATAAGAGATACAATATCCTTTACCTGATAACTAATTTTTTTACTATAACGAAGTCTCTGGAGGTCAGAATAGATAAAATCCAAGTCATAAGGAGCAAGAATAGAATAAAACGCCGCTAGTCGGGAAGTTATTTTAAACTCCATACGGCTAATAGTATCGGCTAAATTCATCGCCTCCTCATCCTTTTTAATAGTTTCAGTAATACGGGGAATAAAAGTAGCAATAATAGGATAATAATTCAACAAGACTTTGTATACACCATCACCTAAAAGTAATTTGTTGAATTCCGCATTTATTCTTTCGTATTTCGCATATAAAATATAGTCTTTGCAAGCAAAAATTGCTTTTTTTGTATTTTCTTCAATTGTAAAGTCAAGTGTTGAAGCAAATCTTAAGGCTCTAAGGATTCTTAACCCATCCTCTTCAAATCTAAGAAATGGATTTCCTACTGTTCTGATTATTTTTTTAGAAATATCCTCTAATCCACCGAAATAATCATATAATTTATCTTTGTAGGCTAAGGCGTTGATTGTAAAATCGCGACGACTTAAATCAGCTTTTAAATCATTAATAAACGAAATCTTTTCTGGATGACGATGATCTGAATAATTTTCCTCTTTACGAAATGTTGTCACTTCAACATAAGTTTTATGATAGAAAATACCCACAGTCCCGTGCTTCACACCGATTAAAACCAAAGGATAATCTTGGAAAAGAGCTTGCACTATTTCAGGAGATGCTGATGTGGCAATATCAAAATCACCCGGCTTCTTACCTAAAACAAGATCTCTTATTGCTCCACCAACAACATAAGCATCGATATTCTCTTTCTTAAAAATATTTAATATTTCTACTATTTTTGATGGTAGTTTCATATTTTTCTTTCATCCTATTCTTATTTTATTATATCATATTCGCCATTCTAATTAAATATTTAATTTTTTCAATACCTTTTTTTAAAAAACCTTGAAATTGATGAATATTTTTGATATAATATTGGAGGATGCAGGTATCGTATAATGGCTATTATGTGGCCTTGCCATGGCTAAGATGCGAGTTCGATCCTCGTTACCTGCTCCATTTGAAAAATCACTGTTGACTGAATATCAGTTGACAGTTTTTTTATTTCATAAGAAAAAGCCTAAAATTAGGCTTTAACGTGTAAAAAATGTCAAGTTGTCTTTAAAAGCATTGTTTTATTTTATCTCATCTTCTCTCTTCATATTAATGAAGGCAATTCGTTCACCAATGACATCCAAGGTTTTTATTTTAATTCCTTGAACCTCAATTGTTTTTGCTGATAACCGACCTTTTACACCAACGGTGGAGCCTTTCGTGCAATAATCACGAGCAATATCGGCAACACCTTGCCATAGTTGAATAGGAAAAAAATCGGTATCATATTCATCTTCTTCATTCTTAAATGGTCTTTGTACGGCAAGTGTAAAATTAGCAACTTTCTGGCCAGATTCTATTGTTGCTATTTTTACATCATCGACAATGCGACCTACTAGGATTAAATTATTGAGCACTATCTATCCTCCTTTCCTTCACCAGTGATAGCACCATTATAATCTATCCTTTTAAAAAATAAAAATGATGATAAGCGTCTCTTTTTATTTTTCTCAAATCATATTTTCTTAAATTCGGTAAATTAAGGTTAATTAAGCTCAATAAAAGCAACAGAATATAACAAATGAAAAAAAATACACGATTTAGTAAATTTAAATTATTTTTTTGTTTTTCTTACAAGTGTTTTGATATAATTTTTTTGCTTTGTAACAAGCTTATTCTTTATATTAATAGATATTCATAATCGATGTGAAAAACGATTTAAAGCGATTTTTCGGGCTTTTTTCCAATTATTATGTTTCATTAACCAGTAAAAATGTTTTTTTATTAGGAAAAAATTAGCTAACTACTAATACTTGTTTTTGTAGTTACTTCCGTAATAAATCCACTAATTTCAATTTCAAACATAAAAATAATGTCTCTATTTATTCTTACTATTTCTATTTTGAATAGATTTTAATATTCATTAAACTAATAAAAAAAGCGGTTACCCGCTTTATATTGCTGCATCCAGTGCTATTTCCATCATCCGATTAAAAGATTTTTGGCGTTCCTCAGATGATGTTGCTTCATGAGTAACCAATGAATCAGAAACAGTTAAAATGCAAGCTGCTTTTTTATGTAAATAACGAGCGTTAGCAAATAACGCAAAAGATTCCATTTCAACAGCAATGCAACCATACTTATCACGAACATCATGAAAAACGTTTCCGCAATTGCGATAAAAAACATCTGATGAATGAATTATTTCATTATAAACAGGAAATCCCAGTTTCTTAGCGCTATCGTTTAATCTTTGATTTAAATAACTATTGGCATTTAAGATGTTTTCTTCATATCCATAAGCAACTTTTGCATAGGTTGATTCACTAAAAGCGCTCGTTGCGATAATAACATCATAAATCTTAATCTTCGGTGAATAAGCACCACAGGAACCAATTCTAATGATATTTTCAACTCCATAAACATCGAATAATTCATAAGAATAGATTCCAATACTCGGCATTCCCATTCCTGAACCCATCACAGTAACTTTTTTACCCTTATAATAACCAGTATAACCAAACATGTTTCTCACATTGTTTATTTTTACAACATCAGTTAAATAAGTATTGGCAATGTATTCAGCTCTTAATGGGTCTCCAGGCATTAATACGGTCGATGCGATGAGATTTTTATCGTTTACTTCTATATGAGGAGTAGCCATAACTATTTTTTCCTCTCTTGATATTCTTTCATGATTGCAATACCTGAACTTGTTCCGATACGACTAGCACCAGCAGCAACCATTTTCTCCAAATCAGCTAAGGTCTTAATTCCGCCACTTGCTTTTACACTCATATCCGCCAGAATATGCTCTCGTATTAAACTAACATCAGCAACTGTTGCTCCGCCAGTACCAAACCCCGTTGATGTCTTCACAAACTGTGCTCCTGCTAAGGCAGCCGCTTTACATGCCATTATCTTTTCTTCATCATTTAAATAACAAGTTTCGATAATTACTTTCACTAAACGACCTTGAGCACTGGTAACGACAGCTTTGATTTCCTCACAAAGATAATCCAAATTATGTTCCTTAGCTTTAGCGACATTGATAACCATATCAATTTCTTCAGCACCATTTTGAATAGCATCGATGGTTTCTGCTTGTTTCACTTCGATAGTATTTGCTCCTAAAGGAAATCCAACCACAGTACAAACTAAAACATCGGAACCAGCTAATAATTGGCTAGCAAGTCCTACATTAATAGGATTAACACAAACACTCGCAAAATTGTATTCTAATGCTTCTGCGCATAATTTCTTGATATCTTCTTCTGTTGCAAAGGCTTTTAGTATGGTGTGATCAATTAATTTATTATACATAATAAATCCTATCGATCAATGAAATCACTGATTCGAACTTCTTTGAAGTTTTGATCAACAATAGCAAACTTACGTAATTTATTAATTGTTTTACGAGCAGCACGTGCTTTTTTTGCTTTTAATATATACATATCCGGTAAGAAACCGACAATTTCTTCTAAATATTTACCAACGATTGCATAGAAATCAGCTCTTCTTACCATAAATTTAACATTTTCTTCATCATTAATACAAATATAATCTAGATGTGGTGGGAAAACTGTTGGGATACCAAAATTCCACGTGCAACTAATTCCGTGTTCATTTGTTGTTTTGTCAATAATCGGCTCGCAATAATTAACATCAACTTCGTTGTGATAATATTCTCTTAAACTGTCGACTGTCCTTTGATATTTACAAATCTCACTCAATTTTTCTGTATCAATCGGTATTTTATTTTGTAAACCAAATTCATCGATATAGGCATTTCTCGTCTTATCAAATAAACTATATAACTCGACTAAATTGAATTGTCTAACATCATCAAAAGTATCATTATAAACAACCAATTCAAATTCTTTACAAAGTTTTTGAGCAAATCCTAAAATTTCTTTAGCGATGAAGGTAGGTATTAAAATTGGTAATTCCAAAAGGAAATTTACATTTGTATAAGCGGGATCCAGCTTATATATTTGGTTTACACGACATCTTTTGGTAACTAAATAACGATAAGAAGATTTAAATTCTTTGTCTATATAGCGAATTTCTACTTCATCTTCTGAATAATACGTTTTAAAGTTAGGATAATTATCAAAATATTCTAACAACTTTGCATAATCCAATCGACCTAAACTATTTTCTCTAAAAAAATGTATGTTGATAGCCATTTATTTTTCCTCCGCATCTATTTTAACTATTTCGACATCTTTTGTTTTTTTCTATTTTTAAATAAAACCAGCTAATAAACCAACTATTGTCTCATATAAAATAAGTCCAATAGCGGGAGTAAAATCAAGAATTCCAATCACTAGAAAACCACGAAATGGCCATAAGTACCAATTGGTTGCTTTCCTAATCATTCGCGGAATTTTATATTGATGTAGTCCAGGTAACCAAGATAAAATGATACCTAACATCATAATAAATCCATACCCTAATAATAAATAATACAGGGCTTTTATCAAACAATTTAAAATCATCTACTATCCTCTACATATTGATGTAAGGAACCATCTTCAAATTCTTCCTTGCGTCCAAACAAGAATAATTTATTATCTAATTTAAAGATTTCCCCTTGGGTAGCATAAACAACGCCCGATATAAAGGATAACATGTAATTTGCTTCTTCAGAATTAATTTGATCAAAGTTAGCAAGTATCGCTTTCCCTCCCAAGATAATATCACACATTTCCATTAATTGCTCCTGTGAGCTATTAGCAACAGTAAAATATTGCAAGCGATCAAAAGAAGTTAACAAGCCACCAGATTTTCTAGTGCCCTTGTTTTTATTGCTATAATCACTGAATTGAATGGTATTTACTTGTTTTTTCTTAAACAATCCCATATTTCCTCCCTATGTTAGAAAAACTCGCCCTAATCTTATCATCGTCGCTCCGTATTGTAGAGCAATTTTGTAGTCGTTAGACATACCCATTGAAAGTTCGTGGCAAGGAGCATGCTCTAAATTCATACTCTCAATTTCCTCTTTCAATCGTTTCATCTTTTTAAATGATTTATGAATGACTTCTTCATCAAAAGTCATTTTTGCAATACACATTAATCCAATCACCCTTATTTTAGGGCAACTTTCTAACTGCTTAACAAAACTTTTTACGTTCTTTACTGGAACTCCTTGTTTGTTTTCCTCTTCTGATATATTTACCTGAACAAAGCAATCCAAAGGTTCATTCAATTTCTTGTTTAATTCAACTGCCAATGAGTAACGATCTAACGAATGTAGACAATCAATTTTATTAGCTAAGTCTTTAATTTTACGGCTTTGAACCACACCGAAAAAATGCCATTTAATTTGTTTATAATCTTTTAAAGCATTGTATTTTTCTAAAAACATGTCTGCTCTATTTTCACCAATTTCAGTGATTCCAGCATCAATTAATTCCTTGGTTCCTTCTAAAGTCATATACTTTGTTGCTGCGATTAATTTAACGTTTGGATAATCTTTTAGAAAATCCCTCACTTCTTGAACTTTTTCTTTCAAACCCATAAACCCACCTATAAATCTTTCTGACAAACTATTACTTCGAATCTATTTATTTAAACTCGTTATAATTATTATACATCTTTTTCAAATTTTAATCAAGTAATTTTACGGCAAATCTACAGCTTGATAAAAACCTTGTTCGATATTTTTAATTTTGCCAATTAATTGGTGGAATATTCATTGATTTTAGGAAATTATTTGTTTTTGAAAAATGACGACAGCCAAAAAATCCATAATACGCAGATAGTGGACTAGGGTGTGGTGCAGTCAAGACTAAATGATGAGGATTATCGATTTTTTCAATCTTTGCTTTCGCATTATTTCCCCACAAAATGAACACTATTGGTTTTTCTCGGGCGTTTAATAATTCTATAATTTTATCTGTAAAAAGTTCCCAACCTTTTCCATGATGAGAATTTGCTTGATTTGCTCTTACAGTTAAAACTGTATTTAAAAGTAAAACCCCTTCTTTTGCCCAGCAAGTAAGGTCACCAGAAGGATTCATTTTAATTTGCAAATCATTTTCAATTTCTTTATAAATATTTTGTAAGGAAGGCGGCAAGGAAATTCCTTCCGGCACAGAAAAACACAAACCATGTGCTTGTCCTGGTCCATGGTAAGGGTCCTGTCCCAATATAACTACTTTAACATCCTCATAGTCAGTTAATATTAATGCTTTAAAAATATCATACATTGAAGGATAGATTACCTTTGTGCGATACTCTTCTACTAAAAATTCTCGCAATTTGCGATAATATTCTTTTTGAAACTCTTCCGCTAGTAAATGATCCCAATGGTTATGAAACACAATCATAAGACACCTCACAGAATTATTATAAAGTTTTTAGTTCTCTTTTTCAAGAACTCGTTTAAAGAATCTACATATATAAAAAATATTGTTTATAAATCTCTGATTAAACATAGTCAATTCTAAAGTAATCTAAATATTTTTTGAATTTGTCCTGTGCAGTAAGACAAGTATCTATCAAATATCCTTTTTCATTACTCCATTCCTTTAATCCTCTATAATAGAATAATTTAAGATTTTCATCAATAATAAATGGAACAATATTATATTTTAAACATTCTTTAAACATAATTAATCTTCCAACTCTGCCATTTCCATCTTGAAATGGATGAATTCTTTCAAATCTATAATGAAATTCAACAATATCATGAAATGTCTTTATCTCAATTTCATTATACCAATTTAATAACTTTTTTATTTCTTTTTTAACCTCTTCTGGTTTAGTAGTTTCTATCCCGCTGACTTCATTTGGTATCTTTTTATAGTCTCCTACCATAAACCAACTTTTTCTACTATCCGTAGTGGCATTTTTTAGTATTTGGTGTAGTTCCTTTAATAGGCTTTCAGTTATTGTAAAGTTAACTTTATCAATAATTAAATCCACACATCTAAAATGATTAACCGTTTCGATAATATCATCAACATTAATCGTTTCTTTTTCTAATCCTATCGTATTAGTTTCATAAATATATCTAGTTTGATCATGTGTAAGGCGACTGCCTTCAATATAATTTGAATTATATGTAAATTCAATCTGTATTTTATGATAAATACCTCCCTTAAGTTGAGACTCTTTTTCCTCTTTTAATATCTCTAGAAGTGTTTTTTTAGTGACCTTCTTCCCTTTTCTTTCCGGTTTAGGGGCATTTTGGGGAATCTTCCAAGTCTTACCAAAAAGAACAGCACCAGGCACTCTCCCTTGATTGCAATAGTTTCTTACGCTTCTTTCTGATAACTCCCATTTTTCTGCAGTTTCTAATACACTTAAATATTTCATATCTATCTTTCTCCTACATTTATATTATACTACATTATCGGCAATATATCAATATTTAAATGTTATTTTTTTATCATATTTTGCCGATAATAACATAAATAAAAAGGCGCCTTATTAAGCGCCTATACAATAAATGGATAAGGCTCCAAAAATCCCAAAAAAGTATAGCTAGTTAGTTTTTACCTTGTAGGCAAGAATAAGAAAATTTAGGAAAAATGAAATCTATATATTTTTCATTCTTGTTTAAATAAAATTCGTTTTCAATTTCCTTATATGTTTCACTCGAACAATAGCTAACATCGTTATATCAAATTCGTTATATTATCCATTCATGTTTACATCATGATATTTTTCTTTGAATATTCGGGTAGACTTATCTAGAATTTTAGTAAATAATTCTTCATTTTTTACTTAACTACTCGATTTATACTATTTTTTATATAATCCCCTAATGGCTTATCTTCACAATAAATAAAGCATCCCTTTTGGCCTCTAGAAAGTAATGTCTTATAAGTATTTCTAATAAGTTTATCAGCCAATTTACTATTTTTACAAGTTCTTATTCCAGATGAACGGTCACTTTTTGCTGCTTTTGTTTGATCTGTAATAACATGACCATTTTCATATCTTAAATCATTACCAATTATTATTCCACAATAATCAAACTCTAATCCTTGAGTTGTATGTATACAGCCAACTTGTTCAAACGAGTCTGGATCTATTGCAAAATTAGTATTTTGAAAATTCCACTTTGCTTTAAATCCATCTTCCAAAACTATATCATATTCATCACCCGTTGGATTCTTTTCTGTAATCCATTCATAACAATATCCAGCTATCATTCTTGATTTGTTATTAATATTATTCTTTTTTCTTAATGCTTCTTTCATTTTTGTTGGAGAATCAAATACCCTAACATCATAATCTAAATCGAAATCATAATTAGCAGTTTCTCTGATTTCTAGTAAATTATCTAGGAAATTAAGATAACCATTACTACCATTACATCTAAATTGCGATACTAAATTTAATTCCTCGCCTTCAAATAAAACCACATTATGATATTTAACCCATTTATGTATTTCATCAATAGTCCCAATATCTTTAGTAGTTATTTGCTGATTTTCATCTATGAAGAAGACAACCACACGACCAGCATTGATTAATTCTTTAATTTGGTTTTCTCCAGAATTATTAAATATACCAGATTTTCTTTTTAACCTATGTGCTTCATCTACTATGATACAATCAAGTATATTTTTTGGTGCATTCCAAAAAGAATCTGATGACTTGAATAAGTTCTTTATATAATTTAATTGGTATTTACCTTGTTTAAGTTTTTCAAAATAGACATTTCTAGGTGCAGCGTTCTTAGTAACATAGTTAGCACTATATTTATGTCTAATTAAATCACATAATAATTGTATAGCTACAACTGATTTACCGGTTCCAGGTCCACCTTCAACTATAACAACATATTTTTTGGGATTAGTATCAGATTCTTTAAGTGAATTCTCAACTAATTTTTTAACTGTTTCATATGCTACTTTTTGTTCATCTATTAAATAGAATTCTCTATTACCTTGAATCATTGAAACAATAGAATCTTGTAAAGCCTTAGATGGTTTCAGTTTCCCATTTTCTATTTTCATTAATAGATTAACGTTATCTCTTTTTTTTATATAAGCTTTAATAAAAGATTGTAACTTTAATTGATCTTCTTTTAAGAAAATTGGAGCAAGATTGATAGCTTCGCTATATAAACCATTATCAATATTCTTTCTATTAACTTCTTTATAGTTATGTAAATATGCACATGGTTTTAAACTAATGTCATTTTCATATACATCGCTATTAAAATTTTCGATTATTTTAGCATAACTATAAGCTTGATATGATGGATGACATACAGCTCGTTTTGCTCCACCAATATATGCGGTAACAATATCAGGACGTGATGTTGTCCCACTCGTTTCCCATTGTTTCAGTTCTATTACAATAATGTTATTATTTCCTTCACTATCTGTTCCAGCTATTAAAAAATCAACTCTTTTACTAGTTAATGGTATTTGAAATTCAATTGCAAGTTTGCAATCATCTGATATTTCATTTGTATTTAAAACATCTCTCATAAAAGGAAGAGAATTATCCCAGGCATTATGTTCTGCATCATTATTATGCGCAATGTTATGCTTAGCAAATTCATCTTTAATGATTGAAGCTATAAATCCGCTATCAACATCTTTTATAAAATCGCCTTTAGTATTTTGATAAACTATCATAATTATCCTCCAATTTCTTACTTACTTTTCGTTATAATTTATAAATTTTTTAACAATATTGATAACTTCCTCACAAATAATATTTCTAACAATGTTACGGATTCCAATGAATTAATATATTTCATTACAATCTTCTTGTTTCTCTAGAAAGCAATCATTATTTGATTTTAAAAATCTCCAATAGCTTCTAATAATTCGCAAACAACATTTTTACACATTACAAAATAAATCAATAATTTTATATTTTTTCATAATGTTCTACTAATACTTTTTTTAAACTTTTCTAATAACTCAAAATCAGCATTTTCTATTCGGCTTGCAAATACCATAAATACTTCTTTTTGTGTTTCATTCATCTTTTCTATTTCTATATCTACATGTTTATTAGTTTCTATCATTGCATTATAAAGTTCCATATAGCCTTGTTCATCCAAATAGATTTTTTATTTTTTCAGGATAGAATGTTGGAACTGATTTTCTCCATACTTCCATAGAAGATAAAATATAGATATGATACCAAGTTTAGTAGCACATGTTTTTAGAGAATCTTCTGTAGTAGATCTAATTTTACGCATTACCACACCAAAAGCACTAATCATTTTCTTAACTCCGTTTATAAAAATATTAATTTATTATTGTTTCATTAACAAATTTAGACACAATTTTATCAAATATAGTTGTATTCTACATTATATGGGAAAAAATTGCAAGCCATGGTGGTATATACATAAAAATATGGCTATGATACGCTCTAGTACCATAGCCATAATAAAATTAATTGATCGTTTAGGTAGAGATTATAATATGATAATTGAGGAGCGGCATTATATTACTAAAATAATTGAAGCAGATATTTTAGTAATCAATATGTCGCTTTTAGATACAAGAAATGCTGCAACAAATTTAATAGGTAAATTCATTAGTGATATTGTTTTGCAAATATTATCTTTCGTTGCAGAGCCTGGAAGAGAAAATATAAAACAAAGACAAGCCGAAAGAATTCGCCTTGCAAAAGAAAGAGGCGTCCACATGGGACGCCCAAAATATGTTTTACCTAATAACTTCGATGCGATTGGCAAATTATATTTAAATAAGGAAATAACATCTAATGAAGCAGCTAAATCGCTTAATATGGCAAGGAGTACTTTTTTAAAGTATGTAAACTTAAAATAGTTCGACTCCCCTACCATGTAATGTGATAAATACGTAAAAAACTGCTCTAGATAGTCCGATTTATCTAAAGCAGTTGATTTTATAATTTTATTAGTGTTGAACGTACTAAAAAAGAAATTACGATTGCAATGAATTCATTATTTAGAGCTGTATTGTTAGACAACATAACTGTTTTGAAATTAACAAATAATGATGAACTTGTTTCTATTTTTGAAAAAGTTCAAGCACAACTACTCTCTTCTATTAGACAAGAATTTTCCAGCATTAAATTAATAAATTACATTGATTTTAACTTATTAAGTGAAGCTTTAGATACATGGTCTAAAATAATTGAATTGTAATTGTGAAAGAATATTTCCTTATAATTGATACATTACTTAAACTTGAACTATCAGGCATTTATTAATAGTTCATTTTTATGTTTGTTTACCATCTTTATTTATATTTCTAATTTTTTGTTAGAACTATTAATTTTCGTCATCAATAATATTATCTGCAAGTTCAATATATTCCTTTAATTTATTCTTTAATAATTTCTTATTAATTAATTTTAAATTATATTCAGAAACCATTGTAGGTGACAAACTTCTACTAAGAGCATATTCAACTATTTCATCATCTTTACTAGCACAAAGTATAACACCAACACTAGGATTTTCATTTTCTTTTTTCATCTCACGATCAAGAGCTTCTAAATAAACATTTATTTTACCTATATATTCTGGTTTGAATTCACCAACCTTCAATTCAAATGCTGCAAGACATGATAGTCCTCTATGATAAAAAAGCAAATCAATATAATAATCATGCATTCCAACTTGAATACGATATTCTTCACCTATAAAAGTAAAATCTTTACCTATTTCAAGAATAAAATCTTTTAGATTTGTTATGATAGATTTTCTTAAATCCTGTTCAGAATATGAAGATCGCATATCAAGAAAATCTAAAACATAATTATCTAAAAAAATATAACCAGTAGCTTTTTTGGATTTTAATGTAGCTGGTAATAAAGGCTTATTAGATAACATGTATCTTTCATAATATCCACTATCAATTTGTCTTGATAATTCTCTAAAACTGTAGTTTTCTTTAATGCTTAAATCCATATAAAATATCCTCTCATCCATTGTTTTACAAGCCGACATTATCTTTAAGTGATTTGACCAGCTCAATTGTGTCAACAATGTTGACACTTTTTTATTGCCTTTGTAAAGTTCATAAAATTGTTTCATTCTATAAAGGCCACGTCTGGTAAATCCTTTTAAATTTGGATATTTTTCTTTAAAGAAATCAGCTAATTTTAAGACAAATGAATCGCCGTACTCAGAATTATAAGATTGAATGCTGATATATTTTCCAATATCACGATACATAAGTATTAATTCTTCATTTACTTTACGATAGGCACGTGCTTTCCGGGATTCTATAATATCAATAACTTTTTTAAATTGTTGTTCATATTGTAATAATTTGGTCATAGCTAATTTTATATACTAAATTGTTAGTATATTTTTATCCTTTCACTTTATATTACTAATATTTTTTTGTTTTTACTTTAATACTTTAAAAAATATAACTATTTTAAATAAAATTGTTCATGCTCCTACCATGATTTCAAAAGCCATTCGGTTCGTACTCGTATTACGATTAATACTTTTACATGAAAAAAGCCTTAGAAACGAGATTTTTTTCTAAGGCTTATAAATTTTAATAATCGCTTTATTGACTTAATAAAGCCATTACTAAAGTAAGATTTATTTGGAGCCATTATTGACCCTAATGGGTAAGGCTATAAAAACCATAAAAAAGCCTAAATGGTTAATTTTTACTCTCTTGTTCCCTTTTGGTTATTCTTATATACTTTTGGGGGAACTCCACAGAAAGTTGGTAATAGTGCTTAACTGGTTAATTTTTACCTTCAAAGGAACAATAAGAGAACTGAGAGGAATTTTGAACCATCTAATTTACCCTTTGATACCATCCTCATCTACTCCTTTTGCTGCATTATGTGTTTTACATAAAAGTTGCAAATTATCTACAATTGTTCTTCCGCCTTTAGACCAAGGGGTAATATGGTCTTTTTCCAAGTCATTATAATTTGTTATAGTACATCCTGGATAGCAACATTTTTGTGATTTTTTATATACAACACTTTTATCATCATCATTAAACAATCTTTTACCATCACATTCTATGTTTTCTTGGATTAGTTTTGAAATTGCTGTCTTATGTGTTTCTATCTTCCATCTTTTTATATCATTATCTTTTCTAGTAATTTTTCTGTAATAATCCATGATTAGATCCTTATCCCACCCTTTTGATACTACAAATGAAGCTATTTGAATAGCTCTTTCATCAGATACACCTGTAATGCGTTTAACTTCAGTGAAAAGCGAGATTACTGAATCAAGATTATACTGTTTCTCATTGAAAGAATTATTCCTAATATCTCTTAGATGTGTCTTAACTTTATTGATTGCTAATGTATCTCCCAAAAGCGAAAAACAATTATATAAAAATAGAATTGCTTGATCTCCTCTATCTATTTTTTTTATATAATCGAATACTTTTGCCTTACCTTCTAAATATTTTTCAAACTCATATATCCAACGTCCATGAAACATTCCCCTCAATGATTCATAATCAGTTAATGGAACTGAGTTAGTATTAATCAAGTAAAATGATTGTTCTTCTTCTTCCTGACTTCCGCTTTTTACTACTATATCAAATTCATAGTTCAAAAGTTTTTGTTTTTGGCTTTCATCAAGCCCATTATAACTTTTTTCCCTTCCATTAATTCTAGTTATAACATTGATTTCAGAAGTTGGTTTAATAAAATAATAAATACTAAGTATTCTTTGTTTACCATCATGAATATTATACTCACCATTTTTTAAGTCCCAAAAATATAATGCAGGGAGTTGTATATCAAATTGTAGAATTGATCTTATAACATTTCCTGCTCTAGTTATTTCCCCATCTTCCGTTTTTATTTTTGGCATTGTCATATAAATAAATTTCCTTTGAGTGGATTGGTCATAATGAAGTTTGCCGAATTCTATCATTTCAATTATTTCATTTACTGTTTTTTTCATGTTTCCACCTCCTAATTACTAGGCCGTGAAATCCTGTTTCCCCAGTCGCTTTACAAGCTGCGCGCCTTTCTTTTTGATTCATCCCACTAAAATCAATGTACGATTGAGCCATTACCATTTCATCAAAAGTTCTATGATTAAATGGGTTATGGTCAGGATTTTCTGTATTATAATATCCTGCTGCATTTGTTAAATACCACTCGAACTCATCATAACTTAGGACATCAAGGACACCGATTGAGCAAAACATCCATCCCATATAATCATCTGGAATTGCCGTATACTTATTTATTCTTATCGGATTAGTTCCATCCTTCATTGTCATATTTTCCATTTTTCGGTAATCATTTTTGTATGCTTCATATTTAAAGCCATTTTTCATTTTTCTTTTATCATAATGTTTTTGGGCATCATCATATGATGTTAACCAGTCTACTCCAACTGTCATTGTTTTATATTTATTTTTAGCTGTTGGATTATAGAAACTTAAATTCAAATGTCTACCATATCCTAAAAAACATTCCCTTTTCATTAAAGGAACTCCTATACTAGGATTAACCCTATTTAAATAAGGTGCCAATATTATAAAATCAATTTTGCTGTCAATCAATTTCGTTAAAAACTCTTTATATAAGCTAAAGGGAGGATTAGTTACACATATGTCATAATCACGAAAATTAACATCTTGAAACTTAATGCCCCTGTCATTGGCTGGATTATATCCACTTGCAGTTATACTTTTTATTCCCCACTCATTTGCATTTTCAACAAATGTTCTAACGAAATTGCATTTAACCCTATCACGTAAAAAAGAATCAATTTCTTTTTCTCCAATTTTAACAATTTGCATTTTGTTATTATCTTCTAAGTCAAACAAAGTATATGATACCGACTGAATTACATTAGTATGACCAACAATGCCATCATTTTCAAAATAAATTTTTATTGAGTAGACATTTAATCCTTCTTCCTCATCCAAAATATCCCAATCACATGGGCAAAAAATATTTTTATTCCTAAACTTATCTTTCCATAACGATAATTCATTAATGATATCTTGCATAGATGTATAACATTCATCGTTTGGCTTCGTTCCAAGTGGTGTTGTTTGTCCAGAATCATACTTAATTTTGTTAATTATCTTTTTTTGCTTACCCATAAATTTCATCACCTTTTCTTTTTTTGATAAAAAGGTACACCTTTATGGATTTTGATAAAATTTAGAAAATAAGATGCATTTTTCAAATTAA
>ERZ795031.2686-NODE-2686-length-16604-cov-5.340564_pt1 | contig 16604 bp, 14 predicted proteins | sample MGYA00375123_ERZ795031 | MGnify/ENA primary metagenome ERZ795031 (study PRJEB30166, sample SAMN05720159) | activated sludge metagenome | isolation source: anaerobic digester from wastewater treatment plant | place: USA | collected 2015-04-21 ... | reverse complement strand
CACTCTCTAGAATCTGCTGCACTGCAATAAATGGGCCTTGCGCCCGAGGAGTCCGTAGTGCCCGACAAGAAAAGCGCCCCCGCCGCCAAGACAGCGCAGCGCGTGATCAAGAAATACCCGAACCGCCGCCTCTACGACACCGATACCTCTACCTACATCACCCTGGCCGAAGTGCGTCAGCTCGTCATGGCCCACCAGAATGTGGTGGTGCGCGATGCCAAGACGGGCGAAGACCTCACGCGCAGCATCCTGCTTCAGATCATTCTGGAAGAGGAGGCCGGCGGCGCGCCCATGTTCACCGAAGCGGTGCTCGCCAACATCATCCGCTTTTATGGCCACGCCATGCAGGGGTTCATGGGGGCTTACCTCGAAAAAAACGTGCAAGTCTTCACGGATGTCCAGGCAAAGCTCGTCGAGCAGTCGCAAAACGTCACGCCTGAAATGTGGGCGCAGTTCATGAGCCTGCAGTCGCCCATGCTCAAGGGCATGATGGGCAACTACGTGGACCAGTCGCAGTCGATGCTCAACCAGATGCAAGAGCAGATGCAAAAACAGACCGAGCAGATGTTGGGCGCCTTTGGTGTGAAGCGCTGAACAGGCTTCAACCTGGAGACGGCATCAACCTGCCGTGTCTCTGACTCTGGGCGTCTGGATATACGCCCATGAGACATGTCGCATCCCGGAACTGGTCAACGCCATTGACGAGTACATCGTCCATCACAACACCAATCCCAAACCGTTCATCTGAACCAAGAGTGCGCGCGACATCCTGCAAAAGGTCATTCGCGCAAACAGTCGATTAAGTGCCAAACAGAGTGCAACAACACTATAGATTCGACCCTTTGATGTATCAACTACCGTTCAGGCTGAGCTTGGCCTGTCCTGAGCTTGTCGAAGGGTCGAAGCCCTTCGACAGGCTCAGGGCGAACGGTTCAAACTTCACAGGGCCGAATCTATAGTGATAAAAAAAGCATAGCTTCCAGCGCTTGATAGACAAGCGCATCCAGCCAAAAGCCCTTCAAACAATGCGCGCGATGCAGGCCCCCGCTGCCTGGTGGCTGCCCGCCGCCGCCTGCAGTGCGATGCGGCCGGCGCGGTGCGCCGTGACCTGCATCTCCATCTTCATGGCCTCCATGATGGCGATGACATCGCCGGCTTGCACCGCGGCGCCGTCCTGCACCTTCCAGGCGTGCAGATTGCCGGCGATGGGGGCGGCAACGCTGGCTGCGTCCGCCTCTGCCTCGGCGGGTGTGGCGGCGCTGGCTGCGCCGCTGGCGCCGGCCAGGCCCTGCAGCAGCGCGGCCGGCAGGCCCAGCTGCATGCGGCGGCCGTCGATCTCGATGGCGCAGCGCAGCAGCGAGGCGTCGGGCTGGGGCGCGGCGCGCACGGCAGCGGCCAGGTCGTTGGCGAAGGCTGTTTCTATCCAGCGCGTATGCACCTTGAACCCATCTGCGCCGATGAAATCCGCATGCTCCATGACGGCGCGGTGAAACGGCAGCACGCTGGCCACGCCCTCGATCTGGAACTCGGCCAGCGCGCGGCGCGCGCGCGCCAGCGCCTGCTCGCGCGTGCTGCCCGTGACGATGAGCTTGGCCATGAGTGAATCGAAGCTGCCCGGCACCGTCGAGCCCGCCAGCACGCCCGTGTCCACGCGCACGCCGGGGCCGCCGGGCGCTTCAAAGCGCTGCACGGGACCTGGTGTGGGCAGAAAGCCCCGGCCCACGTCCTCGGCGTTGATGCGGAACTCGATGGCGTGGCCCAGCGGCGCGGGCGTGGCGTTGATCGACAGCGGCAGGCCGTCGGCCACGCGCAGCTGCTCCACCACCAGGTCCAGGCCTGTGGTCTGTTCGGTCACCGGATGCTCGACCTGCAGCCGCGTATTCACCTCTAGGAAGGAGATGGCGCCGCTGCCCGAGAGCAAAAATTCCACCGTGCCCGCACTGGCGTAACCCACCTCGGCGCAAATGTCATGCGCGGCCTGGTGGATGCGCGCACGCTGCGCGTCGCTCAGGAAGGGCGCGGGCGCCTCTTCGACGAGCTTCTGGTTGCGCCGCTGCAGCGAGCAGTCGCGCGTGCCCAGCACCACCACCTTGCCATGCTGGTCGCCGATGACCTGGGCCTCGATGTGGCGCGGCTGGTCGAGAAACTGCTCGACAAAACATTCACCGCGCCCGAAGGCCGCCAGGGCCTCGCGCACGGCGGACGCGTAGAGCTCGGCCACCTCGTCCATGCGCCACGCGATCTTCATGCCGCGCCCGCCACCGCCGAAGGCTGCCTTGATGATGATGGGCAGGCCATGCTGCTCGGCAAACTGCAACACCTCGGCCGCGTCCGTCACGGGCTCAGACGTGCCGGCGACCAGGGGTGCGCCCACCTTGAGGGCGATCTTGCGCGCCTGCACCTTGTCGCCCAGGCGCGCGATGGCCAGGGGCGAGGGGCCGATCCAGGCCAGGCCTGCGTCGATCACGGCCTGGGCAAAGGCCGCGCTCTCGGACAAAAAGCCGTAGCCGGGGTGCACCGCATCGGCACCGCTCTTTTTGGCGATGGCCAGCAGCTTGTCCATGTGCAGATAGGTATCGGCCGGGCGGTCGCCATCGAGACCATAAGCCTCGTCGGCCATGCGCGTGTGCAGGGCGTCGATGTCGGCATTGGCGTAGACGGCGACGGACTGCACGCCGTAGTCGCGGCAGGCACGAACAACTCGTACCGCTATCTCGCCGCGGTTGGCAATCAGGACTTTTTTCATGGCATTCAAGGACGGTTGATGGCCTCAAACGGCCGGATGGGGTTGAAGCGCACCCAGGCGCTCACGGGGATCTGGCCCGCACGATCGAGGTGGTGCGGCGCGACGCAGGCGATGACCGGGTAGCCGCCGGTGAGCGGATGGTCGGCCAGAAACAGCACCGGCTGGCCGCTGGCGGGCACCTGGATGGCGCCGGTGACCGTGCCCTCGCTGGGCAGCTCCTGCGTGATGGTGCGCGTGAGCGGCTCATCGCCCGCCAGGCGCAGGCCCACGCGGTTGGACTGGGGCGTGACGCGCCAGCGCTGGCCGGCCAGCAGCGCAAGCGCCTCAGGCGTGAACCAGTCGGTGCGCGGGCCGGGGATCACATCGAGCACCACGTCTTCGCACAGGCTGGGCAGGTCGTCTTGCGGCAGCTCGGCATTGCCGGTGATGGCGCCATGCGCCACGTCGCACAGCGCCAGCCGGTCGCCCGCCACCAAGGCAGGCGGGCCGACATGGGCCAGGGTGTCGGTGCTCAAGCTGCCCAGCACCGGCGCCACGTCAAAGCCGCCGCGCGCCGCCACGTAGCAGCGCGTGCCGGCCCGCGGCGCGCCAATCGCCAGCACATCGCCATGCGCCAGGGCCAGCGCCTGGTAGCGCGGCACGGCGTGGCGCGTGCCGCCAGCGGTGGTGAGGGTGAGCGGCGCATCGGCGCCGGTGACCGCCACCACGGTCTCACCATGGCTGGCCAGTTGCAGGCCGCCGCCCACGGTCTCCAGGCAGGCCAGGTGGGAGGCATTACCGACCAGCCGGTTGGCCGTGCGGCAGGCGCCCTGGTCCAGCGCGCCCGAGGCCGATACGCCCTGTCCCGCCAGCCCCGGTCGGCCACCGTCCTGCAGCAGCGTGAGCAGGCCGGGCGAACGCACCTCCAGGGCCTGGCCGGTGCCCGGCACCGGCGCCGCGGGCTTCAAGGTTTTTTGGACTGTAGCGCCCGCCAGTGCTGCGCGAGAAGCTTCTGAAAGTGTAGCAATATCGACAAAGCGCACGCGGAAACCCGGCTGCAGCAGCGCGGGCACCTCGCGCTCTATGTCCCACATCGCCAGGGGCGTGGTGCCGATGATCTGCCAGCCCCCGGGGCTGGCCTGCGGATAGACGCCGCTGAAGCGCCCGGCCAGCGCCACGGCGCCCGCCGGGATGCGCGTGCGCGGCGTGGCGCGGCGCGGCACATCCAGGCTTTCATGGCCGCCCGAGAGGTAGGCAAAGCCCGGCGCAAAGCCGACGAAGGCGACGTTGTATGCGCTGCCCGTGTGGCGGCGCACCAGCTCGGCGGGCGTGATGCCCAGCAGCTGCGCCACCTCGGCCAGATCCTCGCCGTCGTAGTGCACGGGGATTTCGACCAGGGTGGCGTCGCGCCGCACCCGCTGCGACAGGTCGCGCGCGGCAATGGCACTAATCAGCGCCGCCACGCTGGTGGCCGAGGGGCGAAACTGCACGAGGATGGTGCGCGCGGCGGGCACCAGCTCCTGGACGCCGGCAAGCGGCTCGCGCTGCAGCGAGGCCAGTAACGCCAGGGTCTGATCCAGATCCGCCAGCTCCACCAGCAGCGCGTTCAATGAGACGGGCAAAAAGCGCATACGGGCCTCGGTCTCTCAGACGTGGTAGCTGCTGTCGGGCATGTCGGTGATGAACATATGGCCCGGCGCATGCGTGACCGCGAACGGCACGCCCGAGGCCATCACCGCCGCCTGGGGCGTGACGCCGCAGGCCCAGAACACGGGCAGCTCGCCGGGCGCTATGCGCACCGGGTCGCCAAAGTCGGGCTTGGCCAGGTCGGCAATGCCCAGCGCCTGCGGGTCGCCCACATGCACGGGCGCGCCATGCACGGACGGAAAGCGTGCCGAGATCGCCACCGCGTCGGCCACGCGCTGCGCGGGAATCGGCCGCATGGACACCACCAGCTCGCCATGCAGGCGTCCGGCCGGGCGGCATTGGCGATTCGTGCGGTACATGGGCACGTTGCAGCCTTCGGCGATGTGGCGCACCTCGATGCCGGCCTCCTGCAGCGGGGTCTCGAAGGTGAAGCTGCAGCCGATCAGAAAGGTGACCAGGTCCGGGTGCTCGGCCCACAGGGCGGTCGCGTCCTGCACCTCCTCGGCCAGCTGGCCGCCCCGCCAGACGCGGTACAGCGGGATGTCGGTGCGGATGTCGGCGCCCTCGGCCAGCAGCGTGTGGTGCGCGCCGGCCTCGATCACGTCTAGCACCGGGCAGGGCTTGGGGTTGCGCTGGGCATAGAGCAGAAAGTCCCAGGCCCAGTCGCGCGGCAGGGCGATCATGTTCGCCTGGGTCATGCCGGGGGCCACGCCGGCCGTGGGCTGCTTGGCTCCGGCGCGGTAGGCGGCGCGCGCCTGGCGCGCGGCGGCCAGGGCGGCGGCGCGCGCCTGTTGCAATGCGTTGTGATTCATGGCGGCGGCTCCCATCGGTGAAGCAAAAATCAGGCGAACGAGCGCACTACGACGCCGTCGCTCTCCAGGGCCATGCGCACGGCGCGCGCCATCTCCACGGCGCCGGGGCTGTCGCCGTGCACGCAGATGGACTGCGCCTGCACGCGCGCCAGGCTGCCGTCCACGGCCTCGACCACGCCGTCCCGCACCAGGCGCAGCATGCGGCTGGCCACCAGGGCGCTGTCGTGCAGCACGGCGCCCGGCTCGCGCCGCGACACCAGCGCGCCCTGCGGCGTGTAGGCGCGGTCGGCAAAGGCCTCGGCAATCACGCGCAGGCCGGCGTCCTGCGCCCAGCGCACCAGCGGCGAGCCCGCCAGGGCCACCAGGGCCAGGTTGGCATCGACATCGCGGATGGCGGTGATCACGTCGAGCGCTTGGGCGGAGTCGTGCGCAATGGTGTTGTACAGCGCGCCATGGGGCTTGACGTAGGTTATGCGCGTGCCCGCCGCCTGCGCCAGGCCCTGCAGGGCGCCGATCTGGTAGATCACATCCGCCACCAGGTCGGCGCTGGCCACATCCATGTTGCGCCGGCCAAAGCCCAGCAGATCCGGATAGGCCACATGCGCGCCCACGGAGACGCCGCGTGCGTGCGCCGCCTTGAGCGTGGCCAGGATGCCGGCCGGGTCGCCCGCATGAAAGCCGCAGGCGACGTTGGCGCTGCTGACGATGTCCAGCATGGCGGCGTCGTCGCCCATGCTCCAGGCGCCCAGGCTCTCGCCTAGGTCGCTGTTCAGGTCGATCACGGACATGATTTCCTCCCGCTTCGGCTACATGTGCGAGGGCAGCCAGAGCACGATCTGCGGCCAAGCGTAGAGCATGATCACCGCCGCCAGCATGACGAAGAACATGGGCGCGGCGACGCGGGCAATCCAGCCGATGTCGCGCTTGGTCAGGCCCTGGATGACGAACAGATTCAGCCCCACCGGCGGCGTGATCTGCGCCATCTCCACCACCAGCACGATGAAGATGCCAAACCAGATCAAGTCATAGCCCGCGGCCTGCACCGTGGGCAGCAGCACGGCAATCGTCAGCACCACCATGGAGATGCCGTCCAGAAAGCAGCCCAGCACGATGAAGAACACCGTCAGCATCATCAGCAGCGCAAACGGCGACAGGTGCAGCGAGCCGATCCACTCGGCCAGATGGCGCGGCAGGCCGATGAAGCCCATGGCCAGCGTAAGGAACGCCGCCCCGGCCAGGATGAGCCCGATCATGCAGTACACGCGGCAGGCGCTGACCAGGCCCTCCGTGAACTTCTGCCAGGTCAGAGACCCCTCAACGGCCGCCAGGCCCAGCGCGCCGGCCACGCCCAGGGCAGCAGCCTCGGTGGCAGTTGCCACACCGCTATAGATACCGCCGAGCACCAGACCGATCAGGATCACCGCCGGAATGAGAAAGCGGGATTCGTACACCTTCTGCATGAAGCTCATCGACATGTCCGACGCCGGCACCTTGTCACGGTTGAACAGCGCCCAGATGGCGATATAGGCCATGAAGAGCCCGGCCAGCATCAGCCCCGGGAACACGCCCGCGAGGAACAGCTTGGCAATCGACACATTCGCCGCCACGCCGTAGACGATCATGATGATGGACGGTGGAATCAACAGCCCCAGGGTGGCGGCGCCGGCCAGTGTGCCCACGGCCATGGCGTCGGGGTAGCCGCGCCTTTTCAGCTCGGGCAGGGTCATCTTGCCAATGGTGGCGCAGGTGGCCGCCGACGAGCCGGAGATGGCGGCAAAAATGGTGCAGCCGACCACGTTGGTGTGCAAGAGCCGCCCGGGCAGCTTGTCCATCCACGGTGCCAGGCCGCGGAACATGCTGTCCGAGAGCTTGCTGCGAAACAGGATTTCGCCCATCCACAAAAACAGCGGCAGCGCCGTCAGCGTCCAGGCCGAGCTGGCGCCCCAGATCGTCAGCATCATGCTGTCGCCCACCGGGCGGCTGGTGAACAGCTCCATACCCACCAGCCCCACGGCCAGCAGGCCCAGGCCAATCCACATGCCCGCGCCGAGCACCGCGAAGAGCGCAATGATCAGCACCAATGCAGCCATCATGTCCATGTTGTTCTCCCAGGCTTACTCGGCGACCGACCCCGGGCCGGCAATGAACCATTCGCGCCCGCGCCAGCGCGCCACGATCGCATCCAGAAAGGCCAGCGCGAAGGCTACGCAGCCAATCGCCATGCTCAGCTGCGGAATCCACAGCGGCGTGGCATCCGCGGCGGGTGAGACGTCGTGCGTGATGTAGGACAGCCACACGGCGCGCATCGCAAACCAGGCCAGATAGACCGCCAGGCCCAGCGCAGCAATCAGAGCGCCCCACTCGAACCCTGCGCGGGCGCGTTGCCCCAAGCGGTCGAGCACCAGCGTGACGCGGATATGGTCGCCATGCATCAGGGCCGTGGGCAGGGCAAAGAACAGGGTGGCGGCGATGGCGTAGCCGGCATAGGCATCCAGCCCCTGGATGTTGATGAACGTCACCTGCCGTGCCAGGATTCCCAGCATGACGATCACGAACGCGGCCACCATGGACACGCAGGCGAGCGTTATGAGCAGGCGGTAGAAATAACGGGTCAGCTGATCCATGGCGAACTCCAGGCGTCAACGCTTGTGGTAGGCGTCCACGATGGCCTTGCCGTCGGCGCCCGCCGCCTTCACCCATTCCTCGGTCATGGTGGTGCCGATGCGGGCAAATTCCTTCTTCAGCGCATCGGACGGCTCCGCAACGGTCATGCCCTTGGCGGCGAGCTCCTTCAGGTATTCCTTGTCCAGGCGCTCGCTCGATTCCCAGCCGCGCTTCTCGGCCGCGGCGGCGGCCTTCAGCACGGCATCCTGCAGGCTCTTGTCCAGGCTGTCGAAGGCCTTCTGGTTGACCACGGTGGCGTTGCGCGGCAGCCAGGCGTTCACAGGATAGAAGTACTTGATCTGCTCATACAGCTTGCTCTCCACGCCGCTGGCGCTGGAGGTGAGGAAGTTGTTCACCGTGTTCGTGGCCAGCGCCTGCCCCAGCTCGGACAGCTGGATGGTCACCGGCTGGGCCTTGAGCAGCTGCGCAATGCGCGTGGAGGTCGGGTTGTAGGCGCGCATCTTGGTGCCCACCAGGTCGGCAGGCGTCTGGATGGGCTTGTTCGAGTACAGCGACTGGCCCGGCCAGGCCACGCTGTAGAGCAGCTTCATGCCCTGGGAGGCGAGCAGCTTCTCCTGCGCCGGCCTGGCCACCTGGTACAGGCGCCAGGCATCGGCGTAGGAGCTGGCCAGGAAGGGCACGGAGTCCACGCCATACAGGGCGTTCTCGTTGGCCGCGCCCGAGAGGATGAACTCGGCCGCCGGCACCTGCCCCGTCTGCACCGCGCGCTTGATCTCATTGGCCTTGTAGAGCGAACCGCCCGGATGCAGCGTGATCTTCAGCTTGCCGCCGGTCAGCTCGTCCACCTCCTTGGCGAACTGCTGGTTGTTCTGCGTCTGGAAGGTGTTGGCCGCATAGCCCGTGGGCAGATCCCACTTCACCTGGGCTTGGGAAACACCCGCCGCCAGGCAGGCAACCGACAGAAGAATGCGTTTCATGAGAGGACTCCTTGGAATGACAGTTGAAAACGGACGGTTGAAGATGAAAACCGCAGGGCTGCACTGCCCTACCGGCGCGCAGATCGCATTTACAAACTTCTGGCGACGAAAAGCAAGCACCGGCGAGAGCACGCGCGGTATGCCATGCAGCCCCTCACCAAACTACGGATTGAATGAAGAACCACCTGCCTCACATTGTTGAACAATGATTCCACAAAAAGAGGGTAATCAACATACTGGGAAACCCTGATACATGCCAGGAGGCGTTTCTCCTGCGCAAAACTGCTGGCTACACTTGTCCCCCCTGCTGCCCCCCGCTTGCCCCATGACCCATGCCACCGAACCGCAACAAAACCTCTCCGACCGCATTGCGGAGCTGGTTCGGGAAAAGATCGTGCATGGTGAATTCGCCCCGGGCCAGCGCCTGTCCGAGGCGGCCTTGAGCGAAAGCCTGGAGGTCTCGCGCAACACGCTGCGCGAGGCCTTCCGCGTGCTGACCAAGGAGGGGCTGCTCAAGCACGAGCTCAATCGCGGCGTGTCGGTGGCCGTGCCCAGCATCGCGGCCATCATCGACATCTACCGCGTGCGTCGGCTCATCGAATGCCAGGCCCTGGTCCAGGCCTATCCGCGCCACCCGGCCAACAAGCATTTGCGCCAGGCCGTGGACAGGGCGCTGCGCTGCCGCGAGGGGGGGGACTGGCGCGGCGTGGGCACGGCCAACATGGAGTTCCACAAGGCCATCGTGGAGCTGGCCGACAGCGAGTGGCTGAACGAAATGTTTGCGCACCTGCTGGCCGAGCTGCGCCTGGCTTTCGGGCTACTCGACGACCCGGAGTTTTTGCATGCGCCCTATGTGGACAGCAACGTGAAGATCATCGAGCTCTTCGAGGCCGGCAAGCTGCAGGAGGCCGCGGCGGCGCTGGGCGACTACCTGGTGCACTCCGAGCGCATCGTGCTGGCGGCCTACGCGCGGCGCATACCCGACACCGATATGGGTCGGTGATGACCTGGCGCCACAGTTCAAAGCAGTGAAGCAGTAGGAGTAGGCCCCTGGCCCGATATGGAAAACACACTCATCAGGTTGTAGCTGAGCATCGTCACCCCCCAGCGCCGCCTCGGTGGCCCAGAAGTCACGCAGACAGAAGCTGCCCAGCCCAAAGTCCGCCTTGAGCTCCTTGATGCGGTTCTCGCAATCTGCACGGCCTCGGTACAAGCGCCACACCTCCAACGCTGGCAAACTCAAATCGGTCAACATCGCCCCATAGCGCCAGCCCTGCAGATCAGGATCGTTGGCAAACAGCGACAGCGTCTTGCCCGCCACCGCACCGTTCTTGCGCTCTCCGAACCGTTGGAAATGGAGCCCCGAATCCTAAGGTTTAGATGCAGCGTGCCTGGGGTTAATTCTTGGCCTCGATTACAATGCTCGCCCACGTTCATCCGCCAGGTCGCCCTGCGAAATCCAAATGAAATCAGATAGTTATGAAGCAGTTGCGACGACAGAGGCCGCCAAAAATCCAAAGATTGGCTTTGTAAGTCTTGGCTGCCCCAAGAACCTGACCGACTCCGAACTCATCCTCACGCAACTCAGCGCCGAGGGTTACCAGACCGCCAAGACCTTTGAAGGCGCGGACCTGGTCATCGTCAACACCTGCGGCTTCATCGACGATGCCGTCAAAGAGAGCCTGGACACCATTGGCGACGCCCTGGCCGAGAACGGCAAGGTGATCGTCACCGGCTGCCTCGGCGCGCGCTCGGGCGAGGGCGGTGGCAACCTGGTGCAGCAAATGCACCCCAGCGTGCTGGCCGTGACCGGCCCGCAGGCCACGCAGGAGGTGATGGACGCCGTGCACCGCAACCTGCCCAAACCGCACGACCCCTTTCTCGACCTGGTACCCGGCGCCTTTGGCGAGGCGGGCATCAAGCTCACGCCGCGCCACTACGCCTACCTCAAGATCAGCGAGGGCTGCAACCACCGCTGCACCTTCTGCATCATCCCGTCCATGCGCGGCGACCTGGTGTCGCGCCCCATTGGCGATGTGCTGAAAGAGGCCCGGGCGCTGTTTGAAGGCGGCGTCAAAGAGCTGCTCATCATCAGCCAGGACACCTCGGCCTACGGCGTGGACGTGAAATACCGCACCGGTTTCTGGGACGGCAAGCCCGTCAAGACGCGCCTGCTGGAGCTGGTGCAGTCCCTGGGTGAAATGGCCGCGCCCTACGGTGCCTGGGTTCGCCTGCACTACGTGTACCCGTACCCGAGCGTGGACGAGATCATTCCGCTCATGGCCACGGGTCGCGTGCTGCCCTACCTGGATGTGCCCTTCCAGCACAGCCACCCCGACGTGCTCAAGCGCATGAAGCGCCCCGCCAGCGGCGAGCGCAACCTCGAGCGCATCCAGCGCTGGCGTGAGGCCTGCCCCGAGATCGTGATCCGCAGCACGTTCATCGCCGGGTTCCCGGGCGAGACGGAAGAAGAGTTCCAGCACCTGCTCGATTTTGTGCGCGAAGCGCAGATTGACCGTGCCGGTTGTTTTGCCTACAGCGATGTGGCCGGCGCAGTGGCCAACGAGCTGCCCGGCATGCTGCCCCTGGCGCTGCGCGAAGAGCGCCGTGCCCGCTTCATGGCCGTGGCCGAAGAGGTGTCGATCGCCAAGCTGCAGCGCCGCGTGGGCGCCACCATGCAGGTGCTGGTCGATTCCGCACCGGGCCTGGGCCGCAAGGGCGGCGTGGGCCGCACCTATGCCGATGCGCCCGAGATCGACGGCACTGTGCAGCTGCTGCCGCCCGAGAAGATCAGCAAGACCATGAAGGTGGGCGAGTTCACCAAGGCCCGCATCGTGGGCGTGCGCGGGCACGACCTGGTGGCGCAGCCGATTTGATTGCTATCATTTTTTGAAACGTAGCCCTTTCAATACAAGGGCTGCAGGCCATAAAGACTAAAAAAAAGGCTTCCCGAGGGAAGCCTTTTTGCTGTGCGGAACACATTTAAACGCGCTTGCGGTATTCGCCGGTGCGGGTGTCGATTTCGATCTTGTCGCCTTGCGACACGAACAGGGGCACGGGCACTTCGAAGCCGGTGGCGATCTTGGCGGGCTTCAGAACCTTGCCCGAGGTGTCGCCCTTGACGGCAGGTTCCGTCCAGGTGATTTCACGCTCGACGCTGGTAGGCAGTTCGACCGAGATGGCCTTGCCGTCGTAGAACACCACTTCAACGGTCATGCCGTCTTCCAGGTAGTTCAGTGCGTCGCCCATGTTTTCGGCTTCGACTTCGTACTGGTTGAACTCGGTGTCCATGCAGACATACATGGGGTCGGCGAAGTAGGAGTAGGTGCACTCCTTCTTGTCCAGGATCACGTTGTCGATCTTGTCGTCGGCCTTGAACACGTTTTCGGTGCCGAAGTTGCCGATCAGGCTTTTGAGCTTCATGCGCACGGTGGCGGCGCCGCGGCCGCCGCGAGCGTATTCGGTCTTGAGGACGACCATGGGGTCCTTGCCGTGCATGATGACGTTGCCGGCGCGGATTTCTTGAGCGATTTTCATAGCAGGTTGCTTGGGTTGGGGCCGCTCAACGCAGAGGCTGGTGGCCTTCAGGGTCTGAAGGCGCGTCTGGCCGATGCATGTTCCGCGGCGGGAATGCGCGGGGTGGGGCACGAAGGCGCCGCACTGTTTTGCGCAAAGCCTCGGATTTTACCGTTTTTCGGCGACAAAGCCCAAAAGTTGTGCCACGAGGTTGTTCTGCATCAGCAGGCGTGCACGGGCGGCCTCAATGCAGGCCGTCCACTCGGCCAGGGTGTCGTCATCGGGCCATTGCAGCGGCGTGCAGTCCAGCCCGTTCCAGGTGGCGTGGAATTGCCGCAGCGACGCGGGGGCCTGCAGCCAGTCCAGAAAAGCCCACAGCTTGTCGTGGTGGGCGTTGTCATGCTGCGGGTAGATATGCCAGACCAGCGCCTGCCCGGCCCACAGCGCCCGTACCAGCGAATCTTCGCCACGCACCAGGTTCAGGTCGCAGGCCCACAGCAACTCGTCAAACGCGGGTTGGGTGCAATGCGAAAGATAGGAAATCGATAGCTGCTCGTGATGGGCCGGCAATGGCTGCAGGGCATTTTCATGCCCCATTTGGCGCCATGCGTGGCGCACGGCCTCGGTGGCACGGACCGGTGTGACGAGCAGGTGCGTGGTGGCCCGGCTGCATTGCGCCAGCAGGTCGGGCAGGGCAGGGGGTTCGTAGCAAAAAAGTGAAACCCAGCGCTGCGGGCCGGTGGCACCGGGGGCAGGCGCAGCCTGGGGCGCATGCGCGGCACGCCAGGCGTTCACATCGAATTGCCGGCGGCGTTCGAGCAGCCCGGGCTCGCGCAGCAGCCCCCCCGTGCCCGCAGTGAAACCGGGGTAGAAAAACCAGCGCGTCCAGCTGGCGGCTGGGCCTGAGAGGAGGGGCGAGGGCAGGCGGTGGTTGCGCTCCACAAAACGTTCCGCCGACAGGTATTCGAGGTTGATCCAGACGGGTGGGTGGCCTCTGGTGCCTGCCTGATCAACGCTGTAGGCGATGAATTCAGGCGCAATCTCGCAGCCGAAGGCCTCCAGCATCACGTCCGGCGGGGCATCGTGCGCAGTTGGCAGGGGGGCGCCCCAGGCGCGCACCTGCACACCCGGGCAGCCCTGGGGTGCCATCCATTGCAGCGCCGAGGCATCATCCACCCACAGGCGCACCTGCTGGCCTTGTCCGGCCAGCTGCGTGGCCAGGCGCCAGCTGACGCCGATATCGCCAAAGTTGTCGATCACGCGGCAGAAAACATCCCATTGCAGGGCGGCGAAGGGTGGGGTCATGGCGTGCTGGCTGGGCGTGGTGGGGGTGGCGGGTTGCGCAGGTGCTCCACCAGCAGCCGCGCAACGCTCGACAGGGATTCTTCGGTGCGCACGCACAGCACCAGCCGCCGCTGCGCCCAGGGCTCGTTCAATGTGACGGCACGGATGGCCAGCGTGCCGCGGTACAGCGCGGCACTGCCGCGCGGCATCACGCCAATGCCCAGGCCGGCAGCCACCATCAGGCACAGCGCGTCGTAGCTGGTGACCTGGATGCGCAGCCTGAGCGTCAGGCCCGCATGGGCGGCCGCGCGCGTGAGCTGGTTGTTGATGGCGCTGCCCGCGTGCATGCCGACAAAGTCAAAGGGCAGGGCCTCGGCCAGGTGCACCGCCTTGCGCCGCGCCAGCACATGGCCCGTGGGCACCACCAGCACCAGTTCGTCGCTGCGGTAAGGCAGCAGGGTGATGCGATCGCCATAGTTGCCGTCGTTGAGGATGCCCACATCGGCCGCGTTGTCGGCCACGGACTGTGCAATCGCGGTGCTGATCTGTTCCTGCAGGCGCACGTCGACCTGGGGGTGCAGCGCCAGAAAGCTTTGCAGCTCGGCGGGCAGAAACTGCGTGATGGCCGAGATGTTGGCCACCACGCGCACATGGCCGCGCACACCGCTGCCGTAGTCGCGCATCTGGCTGGCAATGCCATCGAGGTCGTTGAGCACGCCACGCGCCAGGTTCAGCAGGGCAAACGCTGCGGCCGTGGGCTCGGTGCCCCGGTTGCTGCGGGTGAACAGTTCCACCTGCAGCGCGGCTTCCAGATCGGCCAGGCGGCGGCTCACGGCCGATGCCGCCAGGTGTTCGCGCGCCGCAGCGGCGGCAATGGTGCTTTCTTCCATCACGGCCACAAACAGGCGCAGGGAGACAGGGTCGAGTTTCATGGGGTGCCGATCCTACCCTGCTGCCATGCCGGTTTGCGATGGCAGCTTCGCGCATCAGCGTTTTACGGCCGGGGCGGGCATGCGCATGATGCGGGCCAAGACCACTCAGGCGGACTGCCTGCGGAGACAGCACTGTATGGATTCCTCGCAATCACTTCCTACCCCTGCCGCGCTCGCTGGCGTGCGCGTGGTCGAAATGGGCCAGTTGATCGCCGGGCCGTTTTGCGGCAAGACGCTGGGTGAATTCGGTGCCGATGTGATCAAGATCGAAGCGCCCGCAGACCCGAGACGACCCGGGGCGTCCGGCGGCGACCCGCTGCGCAACTGGCGTCTGATCAAGGAAGGCACCTCGGTGTGGTGGCAGGTGCAGTCGCGCAACAAGCGCTCGGTGGCGCTGGACCTGCGCCAAAAGGAAGGGCAGGCCATCGCCCGCCAGCTGATAGCCGAGGCCGATGTGCTGGTCGAGAACTTTCGCCCGGGCACGCTGGAAGGCTGGGGCATGTCGCCGCAAGAGCTGCACCAGCTCAACCCCGGCCTGGTGATGCTGCGCATCTCGGGCTACGGCCAGACCGGCCCCTACCGCGACCTGCCAGGCTTTGGCGCGATTGGAGAGGCCATGGGCGGCCTGCGCCACCTGACGGGCGAGCCCGGCCGCGTGCCGGTGCGCGTGGGCGTGTCGATTGGCGACACGCTGGCCGCCCTGCACGGCACCATCGGCGTGCTCACGGCGCTGTACCACCGCAAGGTCAACGGCGGCCAGGGCCAGGTGATCGACGTGGCGCTGCACGAGGCCGTGTTCAACGTGATGGAAAGCCTGATCCCCGAATACAGCGCCTTTGGCGTGGTGCGCGAGGCCGCAGGCAGCGCACTGCCAGGCATTGCGCCGTCCAACGCCTACCCGTGCCAGGACGGCTGGGTGCTGGTTGCGGGCAATGGCGACAGCATCTTCAAGCGGCTGATGGACACCATCGGACGCCCTGACTTGGGCGCTGCGCCCGACCTGGCCGACAACGCGGGCCGCGTGGCGCGCGTGGAAGAAATCGACACTGCCATTGGCGCCTGGAGCGCGCAGCGCACGGTGCAGCAGGTACTCGATGCCCTGGGCAATGCCCGCGTGCCCGCAGGCAAGGTCTACACCGCCAAAGACATTGCCGAAGACCCGCACTACCGCGCCCGTGACATGCTGCTATCGCAAACCACGCGCGACGGCTTCACGGTGCAGGTGCCCGGCATCGTGCCCAAGCTCTCGGCCACGCCCGGCACCATCCGCAGCAGCGCGCCGCACCTGGGTGACGACACCGACGCCGTGTTGGCCGAAGCGGGTTTGTCGGATGAACAGATTGCGCTGCTGCGCAGCAAAGGGGTGATTCAATGAGTGCATCCAGCACGGTGTGGCAAGGTGCGGGGCGCCGCATCCACATGCAGGAAGTGGGCACGCGCGACGGCTTGCAGATGGAGCAGGCCTTTGTGCCCACCGAGGAAAAAATTGCACTGGTCAATGCGCTGTCGAATGCGGGGCTTTCCAAGATCGAGGTGACCTCGTTCACCTCGCCCACCGCCATCCCGGCGCTCAGGGATGCCGAGATCGTCATGCGCGAGATCACGCGCCTGCCAGGCACCGTGTACACCGCCCTGGTGCCCAATTTGCGCGGTGCCGAGCGTGCCATCGAGGCGCGCACCGACGAGTTGAACCTCGTCATGTCGGCCAGCGAAACGCACAACATTTCCAACCTGCGCATGACGCGCGAGCAGTCTTTTGCCAGCCTGGCGCAGGTGGTTGCCACGGCGCAGGCCGCGCAGGTGGCGGTGAATGTGTCGCTGTCATGCGTGTTTGGGTGCCCCATGGAGGGCAATGTGCACGCGTCCGCCGTGTTCGATTGGGTGCAGCGTTTTGCCGACCTGGGCGTGCGCGGCATCACGCTGTGCGACACGACGGGCATGGCGTATCCGACCCAGGTGCACCAGCTCACCACTGCGGCGCGCGCGCGCTGGCCGGGCATGGATTTCACGCTGCACTTTCACAACACGCGAGGCATGGGGCTGGCCAATGTGCTGGCGGCCATTGATGCGGGAGCCGACCGGTTTG
>ERZ795031.2682-NODE-2682-length-16619-cov-4.738348_pt1 | contig 16619 bp, 17 predicted proteins | sample MGYA00375123_ERZ795031 | MGnify/ENA primary metagenome ERZ795031 (study PRJEB30166, sample SAMN05720159) | activated sludge metagenome | isolation source: anaerobic digester from wastewater treatment plant | place: USA | collected 2015-04-21 ... | reverse complement strand
CCTTGCTCATAACGCGATTTATAATAGGCGATATTCTGATTGATGCTATCTTTGCTGATGACGGGAGCGCTGGCGTCGTAAAAAGAGAGAGCTTTTACGCCGATGATGTTTGATATGTCATCGACCAGTTCGTCGCTGGTCAGCGGTCCGGTCGCGAGAACAGTCAGCTCGTCCGGAAGTCTTTTGACATCCTCTGAATGAACGAAAATATTGGCGTTTTGCCGGATTTTTTCAGTGATTAACTTCGCAAATTGCTCACGATCGACACTGAGAGCGTTACCGCTCGGAACCGAAGAAAACGAGGCCGCTTCCATCGTCAGTGATTGCATCGCTCGCATCTCTTCTTTTAAAAGTCCGCAGGCATTATCAAGGCGGTTGCTCTTCAGCGAATTGGAACAGACGAGTTCACCAAATAAGCCGCTTTGATGAGCGGGCGTCATCTTGTGGGGACGCTTTTCAAATAGATGAACTTCATGCCCTTTGTTAGCTAGGAAAAAAGCGGCTTCAACACCCGCTAGTCCGGCGCCGATAACATTGATTTTGCTCATTTTTATATTATATCGCAAAAGCAGATGGTTCGGGCCATCTGCTCTTTATTTCTTGTCGTAGTTTTTACTGAAGTCACACTTCGGATAGTTGCTGCAGCCGATAAATTTTTTGCCGCGGTAGATTCTGACCTTTAAATCACCGCCGCATTTCGGACATGTCCCGACATTTTCCTCATCGACGCTATGATCGTGATCGTGACGAATATGAGTTTTAGGTTTATCATTGCGCGAATATGTGCATGATGGATAGCCGCTGCAGGCAATAAATGACTTGCTCCTGCCATATTTGCGACGCAAAAGAGGCTTGCCACATAACGGGCAATCTTCACCGATGAAGTCAGGCGCTATCGGTTCGGGCTTTTTTATATATTTGCATGTCGGATAGTTACTGCAGGCGACAAAGGCGCCGTGACGGCTCTTTTTGATGACGAGAGGGCTTCCGCATTGCGGGCATGTCTCACCCGTTTCTTCCTCGGGTTCTTTATACATCGCTTGATAAACCTGCTGAACTTTTTGCTCAAACGGACCATAGAAGTTGGTCAGCATCTCGAGGTGCTTGATTTTTCCGAATTGAATCTGGTCGAGTTCTGATTCCATCCTTGCGGTGTATTTTAAATCGGCAAACTCCGGAAAATACTTGGCGATGACGGTTGCCGTCTTTATGCCTTGCTCGGTGGCGCGAATGCCTTCTTTGGTCATCTCGATGTATTTGCGGGTGAGCAATAGTTTAATCGTCGAAGCATATGTCGATGGTCGTCCGATTCCGGCTTCTTCCATCAATTGCACGACTTTAGCTTCGCTATAGCGGGGGGGCGGAGTCGTAAATTTCTGAACTTTTTGCTTTTTTATTATCTTGAAATTCATGCCTTTTTGCATGAGGGGGGTACATATTGTGTCAGCTTCGTCGTCTTCGTAGAGGCGGCGATGCCCGTCGAAAAGAACCTTTTTGCTATCGAGTTTAAATTCGAGATTGCCACTTCTTAGAATCGCGGTTGAAACTTCTTCCTTGGCATCAGCCATGAGCGAGGCGAGGGCCCGGTTATAGATGAGACGGTATAGTTTCAATTGGTCGGGCGTTAAGTATTTGGCGACGCTTTCGGGCGTTCGATGATTCGCGGTCGGACGAATGGCTTCATGGGCATCCTGACCAAGTGGCGTCGCTTTTTCTTTTTTGACGATTCCGATGTAGTTTTCTCCGAAATTTTCGGTGATATAATTGCGCGCTCTTTGAATGTAGGTATCGCTTAACCGCGTCGAGTCGGTGCGAATGTACGTGACGAGGCCAACGTGTTCATCACCGACGCTGAAGCCTTCATAAAGACTTTGGGCAATCGAAGCCGTCTTTGATGTCGAAAAGCGAAAGCGATTGGAAGCTTCCTGCTGCAATGTCGAAGTTTTGAAAGGGGGTTTGCTCGGGACGATGCGCACTTTTTTGATGATATCATCAAGCGTTAAGGTATCGCCGAGTAGAGCAAAGATTTTCTCAGCTTTTTCTTCATCACCTAATTCGGGTGAGGAACCGTTGTATTTGGCGAGTTTAAGCGTATAGATCTTGCCGCATATTTCGACATCGGCTAAAATCTCCCAGTATTCTTCGGGGATGAATTTGGCGATTTCTTTTTCGTGATCCGTAATGATTTTTAATGTCGCGGACTGAACGCGCCCGGCCGAGGGCGAACGAAGTTTTTTCTGCATCAAAGCCGAGAGTTTAAAGCCGATGACGCGGTCCAAGATGCGCCTCGTCTCCTGAGAATTAACCAAATTCATGTCGATGGTGCGCGGGGTTTTAATGGCCGACTGAATCGAATCGCGCGTTATCTCGTGAAATTCGAGGCGCTTCGTCTTATCAATTTTCAATTTTAGCATATCGGCAAGGTGCCAGGCGATGGCTTCGCCTTCGCGGTCAGGGTCGGTCGCCAGCAATATTTCTTCGGCTTTTTTGGCTTCCGATCGAATTTTTTCCCAAACAGCGCTCTTTTTGGGCATCAGTTTATAGTTAGGTTTAAAATTATTCTCGACATCGATGCCGAGGCCGCCTTTGCCTGAGGTTGCCAAGTCACGTAAGTGACCTTGGGTCGCTAAAATAGTAAAGCCCGGGCCGAGATAACGGCTGAATGATTCACTCTTTTTTGGCGATTCGACGATGACAAGTTTCATGGAGGTCCTCAGTTGTACAATTGATAAATATAGATACCGCCATCATCTTTGTCAATCGCTTTGATGCGTGCTTTTTTCCTTAAAGTAAATACTTATTTCCTTTAAAGATAATCAGTTATATTTTTGAGCATCCCGCATTTCCTTGCCGACGATGTCAACTCCCATCTCTTCATAGACATCATTGGCGTTTTCGACTAATTTAGCCCCTTGTTTAATGAGGCTATTGCAAGCTGATGAGATATCGGCGGGATAAGGAACGCAGCAGACATCGCGCCCTTGCGAGAGAGCATAACTGACAGTGATCAGCGTTCCCGATTTTAAGTCGGCCTCACCGACGACGACCGACTTGGCTAACATGGCGATGATGCGGTTGCGGAGCGGAAATTGGCTGTGGTCGGGTTCGACGCGATTCGGGTATTCGCTGATTAGAAGGTGATTCTCTTTGATGCTTCGATATAATTCGATGTTTTCGCGGGGGTAGCAATAGTCGATGCCCGAACCGAGGACGGCGATGGTTTTTCCTTTGGCGTTAATCGCCGTTTCGTGAGCGACGGTGTCGATGCCTTTTGCCATTCCCGAAATGATGACCATCTTTTTAGCTAAGTCGGAGACGATGAGGCGCGCCATCTTCTTTCCGTATTCGCTGGCTTTGCGGCTGCCGATGAAGGCAACGGTTTCCTGAGGGTGATCTAAAAGGCTCAAATCGCCGTAGTAAAAAAGGACAAACGGGGGCTTGTGGGCTTGTTTGAGATGGTCGGGATAGTTTTTATCAATAATTGTGATCGCATTAGCCTTAAGAGTTGCCAGCAAATCCGTAAAGGCCATATCGTCAATCGGCTCTTTGCGTTTGATCGCTCCATAAATATCGTCCCAGTTGCCCTTATACTTCATCGCCAAGTAAATCAAAATATCTCTTCCGGTCATAAAAAACCTCCACTTGATATATAAGGGAGGATTCCGCCTTTTGGAAGAATATTTATAAGAGGGAAATTTTTTCGATTAAACAGCGGGCAACCGGGCCATAAGTATAGCGATGTAAGCCTTTAATCGGACCGTGGTGGCGAAGAGCCTCAAGATGGGCTTTGGTCGGATAGCCTTTATTGTTTTTAAAGTGATATTCAGGATAGCGTTTATCAAAATCGAGCATGATATCGTCACGAATGACTTTGGCGACGATGGAAGCCGCGGCGATTGCCCGCACTTTGGCGTCGCCTTTAATGATGTCATAAACCGGAACGTCATAGCCGTCGAGGGGCATGGCATCGGTCATGATGCAATCGACCGGCACGTCCAGTTGCCCGATGGCAATTTTCATCGCTAATTTTGCGGCTTGATAGATGTTGATTTCGTCGATGGTCTCAGGGTTTACGATGCCGATGCCATACGACAGGCAATGAGCGATGATGTCCTGAAAAAGAATCCGCCTTTTCTTATCGGATAATTGCTTCGAATCATTAACCTCATTATTTAAATACGCGCGTGGGAGCACGATGGCACACGCGACCACAGGACCGGCCAGCGGGCCGCGGCCGGCTTCATCGACACCGGCAATGTTGCTTATTTCCGCGGAATAGTATTCGTCTTCAAAGGTTAAAAGCATGCTAGATGGTTTCAAGGCTGAGACGAGTGATTTTGCCGTTGCGAAAATCGCTTAACAGCATCATTATGGCCCGGTTCAGATCTGGCTGCCCGCCTTCGATCACACCGGCGCCGCGGCCAATTTCGGCGATGATTGCCGGCGCATCTTTTTGTGATGTATTCGATAAAGCGTAGGCGGATTCAAGGGAACCGGGGTGTTTTACCTTTAAGTAATTAACGATTTTATTAGCGAGTTCTTCTTTCGGAAGGATTTCTTCTTTAACCATTCCGAGCAAAGCTAAATTGACGGCCAGATCGGCATGTTCAAATTTCATCGGCAGAATTCCGGGGGTATCCAAGAGTTCAAATTGATTGCCGACTTTGATCCACTGCTGGGCTTTTGTTTTACCCGGGCGGTTTTCGACTTGGGCCGCCCTCTTTTTGGCCAGCTTGTTAATGAGGGTTGATTTACCGACGTTCGGAACGCCGACGACCATTATCCTCAAAGGTTGGGGTTTCATGCCGCGCGCGGCTTCTTTTTGCCGTTTTTCGCTGTCTGAGGAGGTAATTGCTCTAATCAGCCGGACGATGTCCTGCGCGGCGGTCAAGTTGACGCTGATCGCCATCTGGCCGTGCGAAGTAAAATGTTCTATCCATCTTTTGGTTTCGCTCTCGATAGCCAAATCACTTTTTGTCAAAACGATGAGTCGCTTGCGGTTTTGAAGTTGTCGGATGACATCTTCATTGGCCGAACTTAAAACGGCGCGAGCGTCGCGAAGTTCGACGACGAGGTCGACTAACGCGGCCTTAGCGCCGATTTCGCGCAAAGCGCGATTCATATGCCCGGGAAACCAGTGAATACTAGGCATCTCTCCACCTCAGCGACTGCGGCCACATAAAGCGGACGCGTCCGGCCTGGCAGGCCTGGCCCGGTTCGCACACCAAAGTGCATGTTCCTTCAAGGGCGATGGCCACCCCTTCAATCCATTCATATTTAATAGGCCCATAACTGCTACTTGAATCGCTACTATGATCACGATTATCGCCTAAGACATAGTATTCGTCTGCACCCAACGTTAGAGGATTATCTATATTTGGAATGTTGACGCCGAAGTAATCTTTATCACGCAAAATTTCTTCATCGCCAAAGTTTTGGGGAACAAAAACACCTTCGCTTGCGCCTTCCGGAATCACATATAAATCACCGTTAGTCGCCTCTTTTTTCTGAGTGCTGACAAAATAGAAAGTTTCGCCGGGAAGGGCGATGACGCGCTTAATTTTATCGCTTGGGTCGGTCTCGCTATATTTAGTGACGATAATGTCAAAGCGGCGAATGCCTTGCTTGGTATATTCATGTGTATCCATTATGCCGTAGTCGACAGTCGCTCCGTTAAGCGAGCCGTAGGGAGGTTTCTGGCCAATCAGGGTGCCGTTGCTATATGTCGCATTGCCGTTAAGGGTCGGATACATCGACTGGCCGTTGACAAAGAATGAGCGGTAGTAGAGGTTATGAAAGATGACGGCGTTGCCGACGATGAGAGCCGCGACAAAAAAGATGGTAAAAAGTGTTTTCAAAAAGATGCGCAAAGGATTTCGCTTCAAACCTAGTTCTTTGCGAATTTGCCGATCGTTTTTGGGGTTTCCGGTTGGTTCTAAATATGTGTCGACCATAAATATCTATGATTAAGTATAATCCGTAATTAATTTTTTACAATAAAACCAAAATGGTTTTATGGCGGAAAGATAAGAAAAAGCCCTCAAATTAAGAGGGCTTTTTTTGCTAGTTATTAAAGAATTTCTTTAATGCGGGCTTTTTTGCCGGACAGCTGACGGAGATAATTGATTTTGTTGCGGCGGACTTTGCCCTTTTTGATCAGCTCGATTTTGGCGATGGCGGGCGAGTGGAGCGAAAAGGTCCTTTCGACGCCGACACCAGACGAGATTTTTCTGACGGTAAAGGTGGCGCTGACACCCGAGCCGCGGCGTTGCATAACGACGCCTTCGTAAGCCTGGAGACGTTCTTTTTTGTTTTCGATGATACGAACAAAAACCTTGACGGTGTCTCCGGAGCTGAAATCAATGAGGTCGGATTTTAACTGTGAAGCGGTAACTTCATTAACGATGTTGGAATTCATTGTTCTTCCTCCTTTTTCATGTGGTTTCTTAAGGCGTTCTTGTCCCGATTTTTGACAGCGGACCGTCCGCAGCGCATTTTAACGCGCTTAGTTATATTACCAAATAAGTATTTGGTTGACAAGAAACATTTATTGCGTGATTGCTGTCAAGTATTTTTGCTTGACACCAAATCTTATTTATAATAAACTTTCGATGGAAAAAGGAGAAAGCAAATGTCAGTAAAAATCAGATTAACCAGAGTCGGTCGCCATAAAGATCCGTTCTTCCGCATCGTCGTCGCCGATTCGCGCTACTCGCGCGATGGCCGCTACATCGAACAACTCGGCTTCTTCGATCCCGCCAAAGGTATCGAGAATGCTGTTATCGACGAAGAAGTGACTCTTAAATGGCTGCGTCAGGGTGCCACTCCATCCGACACGATTCGTACTCTATTTACGAAAAAGGGTTTGATGGCTAAGCTCGCCGAAAGCAAGAAAAGCGTCAAAGGAGACAAATAATGGATTACGAGAAGATTATTCACGCCTTGATTGATCCGATCGTCGAAAACAAAGACATCATCATGATTCGTGAGCTTCCCAGTGACTCCTCGCGCGAAGTCGTCTTGCTCATCGTCGCCGAGAGTGACGACACCGCTCGTCTCATCGGCCGCAAGGGAGCGATTGCCAACGCTCTTCGCGAACTGATCTCAGTCGCCGGCAAAAGTGAAAATAAACGGATTCATCTCAAATTTGAATCGTTTGAACAGAAGGACGAGGATTAATCCTCGTTCTCTTTTGTCTTATGGAACAAGTATCAATCGGCAAGATTACGAATACGGTCGGACTTCACGGTGAAGTCAAGGTTTTCATCACCACCGATTTCCCGAGCAAAAGATTTAAAAAGGGGCAGCTTGTTACACTTCTTAACGAAGAAGCGAATGAGCGTTTTGAAACAGTGATTGCAAGCGCTCGTCAAAGCAATGAGCGCTATGTCGTCTCGTTTAAAAACATCACCAGTATCAAGGAGGCTGAGAAGTTGATTGGCCTGCTTGTGCTGATTGAAAAAAAGGTTGAGAATCTTCCCAAAGGTTTCTATTATCACGCCGATCTTATCGGATGCGGTGTTTATGACGATGGCAAAAATCTCATCGGCACCGTCGCCAAAGTTGAAGACTATCCCGCTCACCGCACTTTGCGAATCACGCGGAATGATGGCCCCGACGTGCTCATTCCGTTTATCGCCGCCTTTATCAAAAGTGTGAATATTGAGAAGAAAGAAATAGTCGCCCGCATCATCGAAGGTATGCTATGAAGATAACGATTCTCACTCTCTTTCCGCAAATGTTCGACGGCTTTTTGACAAACTCGATTATTAAGAGGGCCATCAGCAAAAAAGCCGCCGAAATCAACCTTTTAAATATTCGCGACTACACCAAAGACCGCTATCGCCGTGTCGACACCCCACCAGTCGGGGGGGGCGCGGGCTTAATCATGAAAGTGCAGCCTCTTGTTGATGCTATTAAAGATGCAAAAAATGCGCACAGCCATGTTATTCTTTTAAGTCCCCGCGGCAAAACTTACACGCAAAATATGGCGAAAAGACTCGCTAATTGCGCAGAAATAGTGTTAGTTTGCGGACATTATGAAGGTGTGGACGAACGCGTCAGTGCCTATGTCGACGAAGAGATTTCGATTGGCGACTTCGTTTTGACCGGCGGAGAAATCGCCGCGATGGCGATTGCCGATTCGCTCATCCGCCTCCAAAAAGGCGCCATCACCAGTTCATCGCTCGATGAAGAATCTTTTGAAAGCGGCATGCTTGAGTATCCCCAGTATACCGAACCTTATGACTATGAAGGCAGAAGAGTTCCTGACATTCTCTACTCGGGAAATCACGCCGCCATCAGCAAATGGCGAAAGAAACAGGCTTTATATATCACTCGTTTATATCGACCGGATTTATTCGCTCAGTTAAAGCTCAGCGGCAGCGATATTAAACTCCTTCAGGAAATCGATGATGACATCGAACCCGAATGGGAAAAAAAGGCCCTCGAAAAGGGCGCTAAGTTCATCAAAAAATAGCTTTTAAAAACCTAAACCGCCAAAGCCGCCTAAACCACCAGGCGGCATTTTATTTCCTTTTTGCATCTGCCCCATCTTGCGCATCATCTCTTTTGATTTTTCATACTTGTTGATGATGCGATTAATATCGGCGTTTGTTTTGCCGCTGCCGCGGGCGATGCGCACTTTTCGCGAATTGCGAAGAATTTCGGGATGGCGTCTTTCTTCCGCGGTCATCGAATTATAAATGGCTTCAAAATTGGCGATTTCTCTTTCGGCCTGTGCTTTTTGTTCATCGCTTAATTTGGGCATGCCGGGAATCATGCTCATCAAGCCGCCGAGAGAACCGAGCTTCTGAATTTGCTTCATCTGACTCAGCATGTCTTCAAGATCAAATTTTCCCGACATCATGCGGGTGACGGATTTCTTCATCTCGCGCTCATCGAGTTCTTCCTGAACTTTCTCGACGAGGCTGACAACATCGCCCATGCCCAAGATGCGGTCGGCCATGCGGTCGGCATGGAAAACATCGATATCGACGAGTTTTTCTCCAGTTCCCGAAAACTTTATCGGAACGCCGGTCAGGTGGCGAATCGACAAGGCGGCTCCACCGCGAGCGTCACCATCGAGTTTGGTCATGATGGCGCCGGTCAGCTTCAGACGGGCATTAAAAGAAGAGGCGACATTGGCGACGTCCTGACCGCTCATCGCATCAAAAGCGAGAAGAATTTCATCCGGTTCAACTTCGCCGATAATGTCGTTCAACTCCTTCATCAGGGGCTCGTCGAGATGGAGGCGGCCGGCCGTATCGATGATGAGGACATCATAATGGTCGTTAAATGCTTTTAAACGCGCTTTTTTGGCGATTTCGACAGGGTTTAACTTGTTTCTTTCGGCGATGATATCGACGCCGATATCGCCGGCGATTTGCTCGAGCTGATCAATGGCCGCCGGACGATAAGTGTCGCATGCTGCCAACAAGACTTTTTTATTCATTTTGCCCTTCATTAAAAGAGCGAGTTTTCCAGCCGTCGTCGTCTTGCCCGAACCCTGAAGGCCAACTAGCATGATCAGCGTTGGCTTGTTGCGATTAAAGGTGAGCTGATCATCGCTGGAACCCAGCAATTTCTCGATTTCATCATGGACGATTTTAACGATCGTTTGCGAGGGGTTTAATTTGGTTAACACCTCTTCGCCAATCGCCCGCTTTTTGACTTCGGCGAGGAAGTCTTTGACGACTTTAAAATTGACGTCGGCTTCAAGGAGGGCGACGCGAATTTCCTTGAGCATGTCATCCATATTGCTCTCGGTCAAGCGCGACTGGCCGCGCAGTTTTTTAAAGATGCGAGCAAATCTTTCGCTCAGCGACTCAAATGCCATGTTTAATTTTTCCTTCTAATTCTTCAAGGGCCGCGAGGACTTGCCCGCGACTTTTTTCTTTGCTTTCTTTAAAGAGTTTGACGAGGCCGAGTTTTCCTTCGAATTTTTCGAGTTTCTTCGCGGTTTTGGCGATTGTATCAAGAACGGCACTGCGCGAAATCTTGCGATTCTCACTAATTTCGCCGAGCGACAAGTCAAAGAGATAATAATCGCTCATAATCTGCTGCTGTGAAGTCGTTAAAAGGCGGCTATAAAACTCCATCAGTTCACTATATTTTTTTGTTTGTTCGAGGTTATCTTTCATCGTTCGTCTCCAAGACATAATCCGTAGAGGTATTCGTCGAGGTCAAATTCCTGCAAGTCATCCATCTTTTCGCCGAGGCCTATAAAGCGCACCGGAAGGGCGAGTTCATCGCGAATCGCCAGGATGATTCCGCCTTTGGATGTTCCGTCCATCTTTGTGATGACGATACCCGAAACCGGCGTCGCTTCTTTAAAAGCTTTAGCCTGCAACACGCCGTTTTGGCCGGTGGTCGCATCGATGACGAGGAACGTCTCGTGAGGGGCACCGGCAATTTCTTTGGCGAGAACGCGCGATATCTTTCCGAGTTCGGCCATGAGATTCAGCTTTGTCTGAAGGCGTCCCGCCGTATCGACGATTAAAAGGTCAATCTTATCTTTGATCGCCCTTTGAGACGCTTCATAAGCGACGCTGGCGGGATCCTGAGCTGGCTTTCCGATAACAATCGGACAATTGAGGCGTTTGGCCCATACTTCGAGTTGTTCGGTCGCCCCGGCGCGAAAGGTATCTCCAGCTGCCAGCATCACTGTTTTGCCTTGCGATAGGTAGCGATGGGCGATTTTAGCGATCGTTGTCGTCTTACCGACGCCATTGACGCCGACCATCAACAAGACGGTCGGACCATTTTTTTGAAATATTATTTCATTTTCGATGTCGGCGCCTTTGGTGGCGTAGCTGACAAATAAGGCATCAACTAACAATTCATTGATAACTGATGGGTCGCTTATCTTTTTTTCTCGGGCCTCTTTGAGTAGATTTTCAATCGTTCGAATCGTCAGAGCAATCCCGACATCGGCTTCGATTAAAATCGTCTCAAGCTCTTCAAAATATGCCTCGTTAACCGCTGCATAACGCTTGGCGAGAACTTTAAGCCGATCGGCGAAGTGATGCCGCGACTTTTCTAGACCGCTGACATATTTTGTCGTTTTCTCGCTTTTGCGCGAAAACTTATCTTTTAGATAAGTAAAAAGACCCATTATTTGCTTCCCGCTTTTTTCTCAAGAGCATTTTTGGCCGCTTCTTGCTCGGCGGCTTTTTTGCTGGATCCGGTTCCCCGGCCGAGAACGACACCGCCGTCGAGGACGACTTCCATCTCGAAGACGCGGTTATGGGCGGGGCCATCAACACTCACCTGACGAAAGGTCACGGAATGGCGATGTTCGAGTTGCGTCTCTTCCTGAAGCCGCGATTTGTAATCGATTGTCTTCTCGGGCGTGTAATTTAAAATATCGTGTTCAAAGACGCGTTTGACAATGCCGTATGCAACCTTAAATCCGAGGTCGAGATAGACGGCGCCGATAAATGATTCGAAGACATTTTCGAGCATTTTGTCGGACTTGGCCACTTCACCGCTAAAACTATTGCCGACGACGATAAACTCGGCGAGGTGGTGATAGCGGGCGTATTTGGCGAGCGCTTTGGTATTGACCAATGAGCTGCGAAGTTTCGTTAGAAAACCCTGGTCTTTATCTGGATGGGCTTGAAAGGCGAGGTCAGCGACCGAAGCGCCGAGAATCGAATCGCCGAGAAACTCGAGTCGCTCATAGTCTTCGTGACAGCTTTTGGCGTCGAGATTATATGAGGGGTGCGTAAACGCCAATTCATAAGTTCTGAGTTCTTTTGGTTTTAAATGAAAATATTTAAATAATTTAGCTAAGCGGTGCATTTTCTTTGATTCCTTTTTCGATGAGGGCGGGGACATCGGCTTGGGCGAGGCGATAAGCGACGCGCAGGGCGTGCATGAAAGCGAGGCCATCGCTCGAGCCATGAGCTTTGACGGCCACTTTGCTTAAACCGAGAAACATCGCGCCTCCGTAGTTTTTGTAATTCATGGCTTCTGACATGCGCTTAAAGCCCTTTTTTGATAAAAGATAGCCGATTTTTGAAAAGATATTGCGCATAAAGGCGCCTTTAATAAAACCGGACATCATCTTGGCCACACCCTCGCATGACTTTAAAAAGACATTGCCGGTAAAGCCATCGGTGACGACGACGTCGGCGGTGCCGTTAAGGGCATCGCGAGCCTCGATGTTACCCATGAAGCCGGGAAAAGAACCGGCCAATAACTGATAGGCATCTTTTGATTCGGGTGAGCCTTTTTCGGGCTCTGAACCATTGGAGAGAAGATAGACGCGGGGTTCTTTGACTTCGAGGACGGCCTGAGCGTAAAGCTTGCCCATCAGCGCGAACTGGACGAGTTCGGAAGCGGAGTTCTCATTGGAAGCTCCAATGTCGAGAATGACGACTTGCTGACCGAGGTTTTTGGTCGGAAACGGGGAGATGAGAGCGGGGCGCAAAACGCCTGGCAACTTCTTGAGGCGAATCGATGTTGAACCAAGATAGGCTCCGGTGCTTCCCGACGAGACGAGGGCGTCGGCATTTTGAGCCAAAACTTGGTCGATGGCAATCGCCATTGAGGCGCCCTTCGCCCGAATGGCATCCATGACGCCGGCTTCCATAGGAAGAACTTCGCGGGCATCCACTAAAGTAACCTTGCCTTGAAGTAAGGTCAACTCTTCAATTTTACCGACGGCGGTCAGCTCGACATCCTGGTGCTCTTTTAAGAAGGCGAGAACGCCTTCGACGGCGGCCGCGCTTCCGAGGTCACCGCCCATCATATCAATAACAATTTTAATCATAAATATTCCTTCTTTGCTATTTTAACATTTAGCATCGTTTATCTAAATAAAAACGATGCGCACGAATGTTAGACGTTTGTAAATTTGGCCTGGGCGATTTCTCTTTTGGCTCTTGCGATGATGCGTCGGTAGGAGGGCTCAAAAGGGCATTCCAGAATTGTTTTAGCGTCGTTGCGGGCATATTCGAACATCTTGAAATCATCGATGAGATTAACGAATTCAAAATTGGTGATGCCGGATTGGCGGAGCCCGCTCAGCTCACCCGGTCCGCGCCTTCTTAAATCTTCCTCGGCGATAAAGAAGCCATCATTTGATTCGACGAGAACATTTAACTTATTTATTTCGTCTTCGTCTTCGCCATCGTAGACGAGCAGACAAATCGCTTCTTTGCCATCGCGGCCGATGCGCCCCCGCAGCTGATGTAGGCTTGCTAGACCAAACGATGTGGGAGCATAGATAACCATCGCTGAAGCCTCTTTGACATCGATGCCGACTTCGATGACGCTGGTCGAGACAATAATCGGCGTCTTGCCGCTGATAAACTCGCCGAGAGCGTAATTCTTGTCTTCGATGCTCATCTGCCCGTGGAGGAGGCTGACCTGCCCGGGATAGAGCTTTTCGTAATACTTGAATAGCTCTTCGACGGAGACGAGGCCGGTCGAACTGACATCGATGACGGGAGCGACGACATAGACGCGTTGCTGTTTGTTAATCGCTTGCTTGATCGTCTTATGAATCAGCGAATCGCTGTTTGAGACGACTTTGGTCATGATCTTTCTTTGGCTGAAGGGGAACTGAGTGAGCGTCGAGACATCCAAGTCGCCGTAGAGCGTCAGAGCTAACGTGCGTGGAATTGGTGTGGCCGACATGAGGAGCAAATCGGCGTGTTCGCCTTTGGATGCGAGAAGGAGGCGCTGATTGACGCCGAAGCGATGCTGCTCGTCAATAACAGCAAGACCAAGCGAAGAAAAAGTAACATCCTCTGAGAAGAGGGCGTGAGTTCCCACCACCACATCAATCTTATGATTGATAAGACCCATATTGATTTGAAAACGTTCTTTTTTAGGTGTGGCTCCCAAGAGCAAGGCAAGGCGCACCGGCGTATCTTTGAAAAGTTCGCGTAAAGTGCGAAAGTGCTGCCTGGCCAGGGCGTCGGTCGGAGCCATCAAAGCGCCTTGATCATTGCGGAGGAAATTGCCATAGAAGGCCAGGGCGGCCACTAACGTTTTGCCGGTTCCGACATCACCTTGCAAAAGGCGATACATCAAGCTTCTTTGATCCATGTCTTTGACGATTTCAGCGACCGAACTAATCTGATCTTCGGTGAGTTTATAGGGGAGAGATCGAATAAAGGTTTTTAATTTGGGGCGGTCGATAAATTGCTTTTCATTTTTAATGAGTTCTTTGTTTTGCGAGCGGATAATCTGCGTTTTTAGCGAAAAGAGCAAGCACTCCTCGTATTTTAAAACGCGAAGCCCCTCATAGATGTCTTTAGCTGAAAACGGGCGATGGACGTGATGGAGGGCTTTCTCTTTATTTAGAAGGCGGTATTTTTCTTGCAGAGGCGCGGGTATATCGCTTTCAATCGCTTCTTCTTTGCCATCAAAAGCTTTTTCCACGAGGTGAGAAAACTGGTAGTTAGTGATCGCGCGGGGAAGCGTGTAAACCGGGCGCAGATAATCGCCAGCCGGCGGTTCACCTTTGGTGAGATTAATCATATTGAGTTTATTTTTGTAGTAATCGTAGTTGGCGACTAAGGTATAGACGCTTTCACTATCGAGCATCTTGGTTAGATAGGGGCGGTTCCAGGCTTCGACGGCAAAGGTGTTTCCGGCCTTGGTTGTAAAAGAAAAACGGGTGACTTGGGCTCGCGAAAAGCGCGAGTTGACCGGCGGCCTTGTCACGCGGCCGAAAAAGACGACGCGCTCTTTATCTCTGAGGCCAAATTCGCGGGTTGGCTCGAGATTATCATACTTGCGGGGTAGATGAAAAATAATGTCTTCAAAGCTATATAAACCCATGTCGTAAAGAGCTTTATTTATGCGCGGAGACTTCGAAAATTTCATAGTCATATTTTACCAAATTCATGGGCTGATATCAAAAAAAGACCGTTATCGGTCTTATTTCGCTTTTATTCGACGCCAATCAGGAAGGAGTAGACAGGTTGCTGGCCGCGCTTGATGTCGATTTCAAGTTCGGGATATGCTTCAAAGAGCGATTCGCTCAATTTCGATTCCTCGCTCTCGGTGACATCTTCGCCGAGGATGACGGTTAGAATCGCCGCATTTTCATCGATCATCGCTTTCAAGAGTTCGTGCAACGCTTCAATCTTGTCTTTGACGCAGACGATGATCGATTTATTGCGAAAGCCCATGTAGTAACCTTTAGTGACATGAATACCTTCAATGTCCGTGTCTTTGATCGCATAGGTAACCGAACCGGATACGACATTTTTAAGGGCCGCTTTCATCTCTTTAAAATTTTCTTCGGGATCGAGATCAGGATTAAACATCATCGCAGCGACAATACCTTGTGGTATTGTTTTGCTCGGAACCACGCGGGCGATCGTCTCGCCTTCGATGACGTCGCAAGCTTGGGAAGCGGTCATGACGATGTTGGAATTATTGGGAAGGATGTAGACGTTTCGGGCGTGAACCTTTTCGATGGCTGTCAAAAAATCTTCGGTCGCAGGGTTCATCGTCTGCCCGCCGCTGACGATGTAATCGACGCCGATATCGGAAAAGATTTGATTGAGACCATCGCCGGCGCTCACCGCGATTAAAGCGTAATCCTTAAGCGGTTTTTCTTCGACTGCGGGTTTTGCTTCTTCGCCGGGCACGATGTCGAGATGGCTGTGCTGTTCGGTCATGTTTTCAATTTTTAAAGTGACGAATTCGCCAAAATTTTGCGCGTAATTTAAAATCGAACCGGGTTCGAGGGTGTGAATGTGAACTTTGACGATATCATCGTCTTTGACGACGACGAGCGAGTTGCCGTGGCTATTCAAGACGCCGGTGAAGCGCTTTTCGACAAACGGCTTTTTCTCGGCGTCCGGACCGAGGCGAAGGATAAATTCCGTACAGTAACCGAATTCGTCTTCGCTCCGCTCGCCTTTAAACTCCGGCTGCGGCATTCTTTCCTCGAAGACGGTGGCCTGCGATTTCTCGACGACATCGCCGAGCAATGCTCTTTCCATCCCTTCAAAGATGGTGACGAGACCAAAGCCGCCGCTATCGACGACGCCGACTTCCTTCAAAATCGGCAAGAGCTCCGGCGTCCTTTGCAGTGAAGCTTTTGCTTCATTTAATAAAAAGGCAAATGCTTTTTCGATGGCAAAATCGCTGTTGACATGCGCGAGCATAGCTTTCGAAGACTCGCGGATGACCGTTAAAATCGTGCCCTCGACGGGGCGGATAACGGCTTTATAGGCGACTTCGCTGCCATTGACAAAAGCTTCGGCGAGATCGACGGCATTCATGACTTTCTTGCCTTCGAGCGACTGGGCAAAACCACGGAAAATCTGGCTGGTGATAACGCCGGAATTGCCGCGCGCGCCCATCAGGAGGCCTTTTGAAAAGGCGACTGCAATCGGATAGACTTCGCTGTCGTTGCGATTTTGAATTTCCTTCATGCCTGACGACATCGTCAGATTCATATTCATGCCGGTATCGCCATCCGGCACCGGAAAGACGTTGAGAGAGTCGACTTCAGGATAGTGATTATAAAGATTATTCGTTCCCGAAATAATCATCTGTTTTAATAATTGGCCATCGATATTTTTCATTCTTTTTTTCCGTTAATTAATTGTTTTAAGACTCTGGACATAAACATTGATCGCCTT
>ERZ795031.2654-NODE-2654-length-16728-cov-9.431956_pt1 | contig 16728 bp, 9 predicted proteins | sample MGYA00375123_ERZ795031 | MGnify/ENA primary metagenome ERZ795031 (study PRJEB30166, sample SAMN05720159) | activated sludge metagenome | isolation source: anaerobic digester from wastewater treatment plant | place: USA | collected 2015-04-21 ... | reverse complement strand
ATTGTGATCGCCATTGCCAGAAATACCAGAAAGATAGCTACTCCGCGCACTCTTTTCTTTGCTTTTTTATCCACTGTTTCCTCTCTATGGGCTATTTATTCATCAGTTCGCTAGCGTGTCTCAGTGAAGCTTCCGTGACGCTGCCGGAGAGCATTCTGGCCAGCTCACGCGGGCGGGCCTCGTCATCCAGCAAGCGCATCGAGACCAGGGTCCTGGTCCCTGTGGCGACCTTGTCCAGGGCCAGGTGCCAATCGGCCACCGCGGCGATGCTGGCAAGGTGGGTCACACACAGGACCACGTGGGCCTGGGCCAGTTCACGGATTACCGCGGCCACGGCTTCAGCGGTTTTGCCACCGATCCCGGCATCGATTTCGTCCAGGATCATCAGACGAGGCTCAAGGCGGCCGGCCAGCACTTTTTTGATGGCCAGCAACACGCGGGAGAGTTCTCCCCCGGAAGCCACGTCTGCCAAAGGCCTGAGTCCAATTCCAGGATTGGCGCTGAAGCGAAATTCACACAGGTCGGCACCGCTTGAGGAAATGGCCGCAAGGTAATCGGACATTAACATTTCACTGCTTGCTTTTTTGTCAATGCTAATCTCAAACCGGGCTTCCGGAATGGCCAGGGCACGGATGGCGTTCTGCAGCTCCGAGCTCAAACGTGAAGCGGCTTCAGCCCTTTGTCTGCCAAGCTGTTCGCCGGTCAGGACAAGCTCGGTAAAAGATGTCCGGATGCCTGCGTCCAGGCTGGCTATCTGACCGTCCAGAGCGTCGAAACTGCCGATCTGGAGGCGTCGTTGTTCAAAGAGATCCAGCAGTTGCGCGATGTCTTTGACGCGGTGTTTGTAGAGCAGGGAGTTGATCTGGTCCAGGCGCAGACGGATGGTTTCCAGACGTTCCGGATCGTCTTCCGAAGCGGAGCAGAGCGCTTCGGCTTCTGGGGCCGCGTCTCCCAGGATTTGCAGGCTGTCGTGCAGGCTTTGAACTAGCTGGGCTACCCTTTCATCGAGGATGCTAAAACGCTCCAGACTGTTAATGGCGGAGCGGATCAGGTCTCTGGCACTGTCTTCCTTTTCATAGAGGTTGTGCCGGACCCAGTCTCCCGTTTCACGGATCTCACGGGTGTGGGAAAGGCGCTCGTATTGATGTTGTAAGTCGATGTCTTCGCCGGTTTTGACAGCTGCGGCTTCCAGCTCTTCCAGTTGAAAGCGGTAGAGCTCGTCCAGCTGGGCGTTTCTTTCCCGCTCAAGCCTGAGCTCTTCCAGCTGTTTGATCCGGGACCTCAGTTGCAGCAGCAGGCTGCCATGCTGGAGGCGGGTCGAGGTGGTGCCGGCAAAGGCGTCCAATACTTCCAGTTGAAAGGAAGCCTGCAGGAGGCGTTGCTGGTCCCGCTGGTGATGAAAATCGATCATGAGGGGGCGCAGTTCTTTCATCAGCGTGGCGGCCACCTTGCGGCCATTGATGTAAAACACCGAACGGCCGTTTACGGAGATCTGGCGGGCCAGCGTGAGCTCATCTGAGTCCGCATGGCCCAGCTCCTCAAGTTTGGCGATCAGGGAGCTGTTTTTGCCGATCCGGAAATCCGCTTCCAGATAGATCGGCAGGGAAGAGTCATAGGGTTCCGGCACATAGGCCCCGTCTCCAAAGATCAGAGAGATGGCCCCCACCAGGATGGATTTTCCCGCTCCGGTCTCACCGGTGAGGACGGTCATGCCTGGCCCAAATTCGAGCCGCGCTTCCGGCACAAAGAGATAGTTTTGGATTCTGATCGCGCTCAGCATCACTTTCCCAGGTGCAGTTTATTGCGCAGGATGCGGAAAAAGGTGCGGTTGGAGAGTTTGACAAACTCCACCTGGTGGCGTCCGTCGCTCACGATGAGCTCATCCATTTCTTTGAGCTGATGCACGTTCTCTCCATCGATCTGCAGCCAGGCCGGCTCGTGCAGACCGGTTACCTTGAGGCAAAGCTTGTCCGTGGCCGGGAACACCATAGGCCGGATGGAAAGCAGATGGGGGTTGAGATGGCTGACCACGATGGCCCTCATCTCGGGAGTGAGCAAAGGCCCTCCCGCGGAGAGGTTGTAAGCCGTGGAACCGGTTGGAGTGGCGGCAATTACGCCATCACAGCGGGCACTGAAGACAAAGCGTCCGCCGCTGTAGGTGCGCACCGTGATCATGCGAGGGGTCTCGGCTTTGTAGATCACGGCATCGTTGAGGGCCAGGCCCTGAAAGATGAGCTTGCCGTCGCGCCTGAGCTGGCAGTTGATCAGCATCCTGGAGATCAGCTTGTAGCGCTTTTGGATGAGAGTCTGGATAGAAGCTCCCAGCTCTTTGAGGGTGGTCTCGGAGAGGAACCCCAGATAGCCCAGATTGACTCCCAGGATGGGTGCTCCGGTGCGGATGGCGAGAGATTTTGCCCTCAGGATGGTGCCATCCCCTCCAAACACGATCACGCAATCGATGCGTGGCATCTGGCCCCGCTCCGGATCGCAGCATTTGATGTAGTGGGGCAGCAATTCACGCTGAGCGCTGGTGCCCCAAAAGCGGATGTTGAACTGGCTACCGAGCTGTTCCAGCAGCTTGAAGATCGGCACGGGATCGGTGGCAGGATTGAGATAGACGGCAAAATGCTGCATCACAGCGACTCCATGATCCTTAAGTAAGAGTCATAGCGTTCGATGGGGACCACATCTTCCTCGAGGGCACGAAGGACGGCGCAATCGGCTTCGTGGCTGTGAGTGCAATCCCGGAAGCGGCAATGGGGGGCAAAGCTCTCGAAACCGGGAAAGACGTGGGGAATATCAGCCTTGGCATTGGCGTGGAGATTGATGGTCTTGATGCCGGGAGTATCCAGCAGGTGGCCTCCAAAGCTCCAGGGAATGAGAGTGGCCTGAGTGGTGGTGTGTTTGCCCTTTTCGTTGAAGGAACTCACTTCCGCGGTGGGAAGTTTGAGGCTGGGCTCCAGGTAATTGATCAGAGAGCTCTTGCCGGTCCCGGACTGGCCGGAAAACACGCTGTCCCTGTCTTTTAATATCTGGCGCAGCTCTTCCATGCCCTCTCCGCTGAGAGTGGAACACAGGATCACGCTGTAACCCATCCTGCGATAGTAGTCGGTGGCTTCTTCCAGGTCTTCGGGATACTCGCAGAGGTCGATCTTGTTGATCACAACCACGGGCTTCAAGCCTTCCAGAGCGGCGATGCAGATATAGCGGTCGATGAGCCCCGGTTTGATCATCGGCATCCTCCAGGATGAAGTGATGATCACCTGATCGATATTGGCGGCAATGACGATCTCTTTCTGAAAAGAACCGCCCGCGTAACGAGACAAGGTGTTGGAGCGCGGCAGAATATGCTCCACCCGATAGATGGGGGCCTGAGAGATGTCCAGCTGGATCCTGTCTCCCACAGCCGCAAGGGCCTGGCTGCCATACAGAAACTGCTTGAGCCTGCCGCTGAGAGTGGCATTGTAATAGGTGCCGCCGCTTTCGATAATATAGGCATAGTTGGAGTGAATTTCGCTGACGCGCCCCTCGATGAGCTCCAGGCCTTCCTTAAAGCTCTCGGCGTGCTTGCTGTAAGCGCGCTGGGTCTTGTAATGAGCGCTTTCGCGTCCCTCATCCAGAACGTCCACATCCGGCAGACTGATGGCTCTCAGCCTGCCGGAATAGGGCGTGGGTTGCTTTTTATCTTTCTGTTTCACGTTTGTCAGTCAACCACAAACGATGGCACTGTCGAATCCATGAGGTCCAAACCAGGCTGTCAGCGGTCCCACTAGCCAGGATACACGGGTGTAAGCTGATTAAAGAGCTCAGCCGCTTCCCTCACTTTTTCCTCGTTGCCAAACACGCAGTAATGGTCTTTGGACATGATGGCTTCGATCATATCGGCATAGGAACGGATATCCGCCACGCTGGTGGACAGCACCTCGTTCCGGATTTGCTGGCGATCGGCCTGGGTGAAGCCCGTAATATAGTCCTCATCGGCTTGAGCGCCAATGGCTTCCGGGATCTTGGGATAGTCCAGAGAGGAGATATCGCCGATGATATACTTGTCCATGTCCCGTTTGGAGCAATCGAAGCTTCGGAGGTAGTCCGGCACGAGGTTGTAGGCCTCCAGGGTCTCACGCAGATTGGGATCGCGGTAGGAGCAGAAATACAGGTATCCCGCCAGGCTGAAATTGCTCATGGCACCGTAAGCGCCACCCTTCACTCTCAGTTCCTTGTAGAGGAACTCATTGGAGAGCACGTTGTTGAGCACTCTAAGCTTGCCTGAATAGGAATAGCCCTTGCGGAAGAAATTGCCGCCCTTGGCGCAGAACTGCACCTGCACCGGAGCCATGATTCCTTCATTGACGTTTAGGGTGTTGAAATGATGTTCCACCGGAGCGTAAACTTCGGAAGAGATGTTGGCCACCACTGGCACCAGATGTTTGAAGGCTTCGGCAATCTCGTCACTGCCCGCGGTGAGGCTGATGATCAGGTTGTTTTGGCTGAAGAAGGTCTTGCGGACCCATTCCAGCTCACCGATAATGGCCTCGATATCCTCATTCAGACGGGTCTCCAATTCCACCAGCCAGTGGAAGAACTGTAGTCCCCCGCTGTGGTCACGCCACTTGTGGATCTGGCTGAAGGGAGCGAACATGCGGTTGATGGCCACCATCACGCCCTGCATCATCAGCTGGCTTTCCACCCTCGTCTTGAGCTCTCTGATCAGAGTGCGCAGGCGATCGTGGTCCGCGAAGTCGGGCTTGAGGGCATATTCGGCAGCCAGTTCCATGAGCTTGGCGCTCTTGGCAGTCACAGCCTTACCGGCCACGATGTATTTGGGCAGGATGACGTCCGGGTCCTGATAGCTGTTGAGGAGGCTGAAGCGCAGATCGATGCCGCCGGTGTGGATGTCGATCTCGTTGGCCAGATCGGCGTAGGAATAGTTTTCGGAATCCAGCTTTCCGGCCAGATAGGCATAGAGTGCTAGCCAGGGCAGATCTTCCTCATCGGCGTGGGCGAGGTCGAAATAGGCCTTGAGATACACGATGCCGTTGGTGTTGACCTCGTGCTTCAGCAGGGTAAACTCTTTCCAGACTTCCACTTCCATGGGATATTCAGCCGCTTTGCGGTCGATATCATCCAGGCTGAGAGCGGGAATTCTGGCAATGTCTTCGGGGCTGTCGTCTTCCATCTGCCAGGTCTGGAGTTCCTGGTTAAACTTCACCAGGGCCTCAATCTCAGGCGCTTTCATCTGGGCTTTGCGCTTGGCCAGTTCAGCTTTGAGGGCGCTTTCTTTGGTCTGCAGCAGGCCCGGCACCGGTTTGAAGGTCACGATGCTGTGGTGTTTGTTCTTGATCAGCGCTTTCTCGAGGATGGCCTCATAATATGGTTCCGTGAGGCCTTTGCGCAGATCCTTGAGCAGGGCTTCAAAACGCAGGGGATGCAGCGGATCGGCCCCATGCATCCAGGGTCCCAGCATCGTCCAGGCAAAATACAGCCCCTTGGGAAAGTTTTGCATCTGGCCTTCGCGGTAAAAGAACTCCCGGCTGTTGAGCACGGCTTCGATGAGCTTTTTGTCAAAGCCCTCTTTGGCGATGCGTTTGAGCTCGGTGTTGATGAGCTTGACCAGCGGCTGGAGGTTTTCCTCTTTGACGTGCTTGCAGATGATGCTCAGGCTGGGCTGCAGGATGTCTGTATTGGGTGCCGCGTAGGAATCTCCCGCCAGGCCAGACTCCATGATTTTGCGCTTGAGGGGTGAGGCGGTGCTCATCATCAGAAGCTCGCTGAGCACGGAGAAGGCTGCCGTATCCAGCATTTCGGACTGAGACCCCCAGGTGTAGTTGAGGCTCAGATGATACATCCCGTCCGGAGCTTTATGTTCGTCGATGGGATATTCCACCAGCTTTTCCACCGGTTTGGAGAAGGGCTTTTGGGCAGGCATCACCACCGCTTCGGGATCGCGGTCAAAATGGCTGAGATAGTCTGTATCCATCATCTCCAGCAGGGCGTCGATATCCAGATTGCCATAGACCAGGGTCCTGGAATTGGAGGGGTGGTAATACTTGCGGTGAAAATCCAGAAACTTCTCATAGCTGAGCTGGGGGATCACCTCAGGATCGCCTCCGGAAGAAAGTCCATAGGGCGTATCGGGAAACTGGGCCTGGTTGCTGCCATATCTGATCAGCGCGTCCGGGCTGGAGTAGGCCCCCTTCATTTCGTTGTAAACCACGCCTCTGATTTTGAGCTCGCCCTCGGGGTCGTTGAGCTCATAGTGCCAGCCTTCCTGATGCATAATCTCGGGCTGCTCATAAATGCGGGGAAAAAACACCGCGTCCATATATACCCGGCTGAGATTCATGAAATCCTTATCGTTTGTAGAGGCAACCGGATAGATGGTCATGTCCGATGACGTCATGGCGTTCACGAAGGTGTGCAGGCTGCCTTTGATGAGCTCCATGAAGGAGTTCTTGGCAGGGTAGTTACGCGAACCGTTGAGCACGGAGTGCTCGATAATGTGAGGACAGCCGCTGCTGTCTTCCGGAATGGTCTTGAAAGCCACGCAGAAGACCTTGTTGCTGTCTTCGCAGGCCAGGTGGATCAGCTCGGCGCCGCTTTTCTGGTGTTCATAGACGTGCGCGCTGAGCTTGAGCTCGCCGATCTCCTGGCTGTCCTTGAGGACGAAGCCATGTTTGAGAGCTGGCTTTTTCATCTTTGTATATCTCCTGTAGAGCGGTAACCGGCGGTCCAGGCTTAACTTACGGCCTGGCTAAGGACTCCGGCCCCAACTGCTGTTATTATTATTGCTTTATATAAGGGAATAGGCCTTCAGGACTTGCGCCAGAGCTTCCCGGCTGGCATCCTGGAGGGGACACATCGGCAGGCGGAATTCCAGATTGATCAGGCCCATCATGTGCAGGGCTTCCTTGGCGGGGATGGGATTGGTCTCGATAAACATCACGGAGTTGATGGCCTGGAGCCGGCGATGCTGAACCGCCGCGGAACTCATGTCCCCGTTCAGACAGGTCTGGATGTGCTCGCTCATCAGTCCGGGTACCACATTGGCGGTCACGGAGATGCATCCTTTGGCGCCGATGGCCATCAGGGGCAGGTTGATGGCATCCTCGCCACACATCACCACAAAGCTGTCAGGGGCGTCCCGAATGATTTCGGTGGCCTGCACGATGCTGCCACTGGCTTCTTTGATCCCTACGATATTGGGATAGGCCTTGGCCAGCTTGACCACGGTGGCGGGAAGGATGTTGACTCCCGTGCGGCCCGGAACGTTGTAGATCACGATCGGGATATCCACCCTGGAGGCGATATGGCCAAAGTATTCATACATCCCGGCCTGAGTGGGCTTGATGTAATAGGGGGTGATCACCAAAGCGAAATCCGCACCCAACTCCTTGGCCTTCATCGTGTTGGCCAGAGTTTGATGGAGGTTGTTGGTCCCGGTGCCGATCATCACTGGCACCCGTCGATTGAGCTTGTGAATGGCAAAGCGCAAGAGGGCATCCTTTTCATCCGAGGCCAGGCCAGCCGTCTCGGCTGTGGTGCCCAAAAGCAGGATCCCGTGGGTCCCCTTGTTCAAATGAAAGTCCAGCAAAGCTTCGAGGGCGGAATAATCCACCTCCCCGTTTTTGAAGGGAGTCACCAACGCGACGTATGAACCTTTCAGCATCATTAGCTCCTTGTTTTGCAAGCTTTTGGCAGCCCGTCCCGGCGAGGCGTTAAATGGTCTGGACTACCATGCTTTACAGATTACAAATTTCATACCAAAAAAGCAGATATCAGTTTTTTAGTCAATAAAAATCGGCAGCCCGGAGCGGATATTCAGCCAATCCCTGTCAGCTTGCCATTCACGCCAGCATGGATATCCGGATCCAAACGCTGCGTGTCCAGCCGGCTGGGTTCCCAGGCTTGCGGGGATATAACACCCAGGCGGCGCTGTATCCTCCCTCATTTGTTGCCGTGGAGATGCCGTGCGCTCTCCGCCGAAAAACCCGGGAGAGCGCACGGCATCTTCACGGCGGGTGATCAGGCAAGAAAGCGGAGATTGTCTCCCGCAGACCACAACTGCTATTTCCTGATAAAATTGGAACACAAATTGTAACAGATATCAAGTACTATGAAAGACACACTTCCAAACCAGTTAGGCATGAGCGAATCGGCTTACCAGTATCTGAGAGGCAAAGACAGGTTTTTTGCCTCCCGGGCCCGTTTTGCCAGAATTGTGCTGAACGGAGTGAAGTGTTCGGGGGCCAGCTTCAGCCTCTTTCACGATTTTGCCTCGGATGAGGATCTGCGGCTCCGCTACAAAGAGCTCACCGTGCTGGTGGAGCCTGAAATACTGGAGCGGTTTGGCGGTTTTGAGCTGGATACGGAGCGTTTCTTTTTTGCCACCCGCATCCTCATCAAACCCCGGATCGACGACCGTAACTGCGATTGTAACCATAAGTGTGATAACAACAAAGAGGAATAATGAGAGTATTCAAGACTTTTATCCTGATGATGGCCACGCTGGGAGCCTTGAGCCTGACGGCCGCTCCCCACAAAGCACTGCCCATCCAGGTCAAACAACCCGATGGCAGAGCTTTGACAGTCTATGCCAGCGGGGATGAATTTCACAACTGGCTGCACGACGAAAACAACTTCACGATCGTGCGCAGCGATAACGGAGCCTATGTCTATGCCCGTCAGGATGGCGAAAACGTGGCCCCCACCGGGATGCTGGTGGGGATAGACAATCCCGCTTCCCGGAATCTGGAGCCCGGCATCAATCTGAGCCCCAACCTCATCCGCCAGAAGTATGACAGCCTGGCCCACATGCGGGATTACAGCAACGGCCGCTCTCCTCATACCGGGCAGTTTAACAACCTGGTGATCTATATCAAGTTTGCCGACGATCCGGATTTTTCCAGCCCGATCACTTATTACGATCAGATGTTCAACGAGGAAGGCGAAAACGCCAACTCCATGAAACACTACTTCCAGGCCGCCTCCTACAATCAGCTCAGCGTGGATTCCTTCCACTTCCCCGCTCCCAATGGCAACAGCATCGTCTGCTATGTGGATACCCATACCAGAGATTACTACCGTCCCTACAGCGCTGCCAATCCTGAAGGATACAGTGGAGATAGCCAGCGCACCCAGCGCGAACAGCAAATGCTGATGCGAGCTGTGACCGCGGTGGGACCTGCAATCCCAACTTCACTGGTGATCGATGGCGACAACGACAACTATGTGGACAACGTCTGTTTCATCATCCAGGGTTCTCCGGATGGCTGGAGTGACCTGCTCTGGCCTCACCGCTGGGTGCTCTATGCCGCCGATGCCTATATCCATGGCAAACAGGTGTGGGACTTCAACTTCCAGCTGGAGACCTCGCTGTTTTCATCTGGCGCCTCGGTGCTCGCCCATGAGATGTTCCACAGCCTCAGCGCTCCCGATCTCTATCGATACGACGACAATACGATCACACCCATCGGCAGCTGGGACCTGATGGCCAGCAACACCAATCCGCCCCAGCACATGAGCGCCTGGATGAAATACCGCTATGGACAGTGGATCACGGAGATTCCCAGCATCACCAGCTCCGGCACCTATACTCTGAGCCCGGTGGCTTCTTCTGCCACCAACAATTTCTACCGCGTCAACTCCTGGCGTTCCAATGAATACTATGTATTGGAATACCGCAAACCCCACGGAATGTACGACGGCACCGTGCCCGGAAGCGGACTGCTGGTTTACCGGCTGGACACCCGTGAAAGTGGAAACGCTCAGGGCCCGCCCGACGAGCTGTATATTTACCGTCCCTATGGCACCAATACCACCACCAATGGAGTGCTTTCTCTGGCCACCTTCTCGGAGCAGAGCGGTCGCACCGAGCTTTCCGAAGCCACCATCCCCAACGGCTTTATGGGCAACAACTCCAGCGGGGGGCTCAACCTCTATGACGTCGGCATGGCTGGCGACACGATCAGCTTCAAAATCAAGATCTCCGATATCCAGCTCACCGCTCCCCATGGCGGCGAAGTGTGGTTTTCCGGGACCAATAAACAGATCAGCTGGAAATCCAAAAGCACTGCCGGGACCGTCAAACTGGAATACAGCACCAATAGCGGGGCGGACTGGACTCAGATCATCAGCGGCGCTCCCAACAGCGGCAGCTATACCTGGTACAACGTTCCGGCTATGAACACCACCGCGGCCCATATCAAGATCACCCTGCTCACCAACAACCATGAGGATTCCAACGTCTATCCCTTCAGTGTGATCAGCGAACTGGCAGTTCCTCAGGGTGTGTATCCCAGCGATGGGGCGACCGGGGTGCCAACCAATCCCCAGATTAGCTGGCAAAGCGTGGCCGGGGCCTCTGGTTATCAGTTCCAGCTTTCATCCCAGCAGGACTTTAGCAGCTTTATAGTCAATGTCATAGACCATCCGGAAAGTCATTACCAGCTCAGCGGTCTGCAGCCCAACAGCCATTTCTATTGGCGGGTTGCCTCCATTGGAGATATCGGGATCAGCCCCTTCTGCGAAACCCAGCACTTCCAGACCGGCACGATCAGTGAGCTTCCAGGAGTGCCGGCCCTGATGCTGCCAGCTCATATGGCCACGGGCCTCACCCCTCCCATTACTTTTTCCTGGGTGGCCAGTTCCCTGGCGGAGTCCTATCTCCTGCAGATCAGCACCAGTCCCTACTTTGCCGGTTCCGTGATTGAAGTAAACAACATCAGCGGTACCCAGCACAGCGTCGGCAACCTGGTACCCTATACAGTCTATTATTGGAGAGTGGCCGCCAACAATGTGGCCGGGACCAGTCATTTCTCTCAAATCCGCAGGTTTTCCACTCAGCAATCCAGCGACAGCGACGATCCCGGCACCCCGGTGTTGGACAACGAACTGGGCCCCAACTATCCCAATCCTTTCAATCCCTCCACCACTATCCGGCTTAGCGTCACAGACCTCAGGGCCCCTCTCAGCCTGGAGATCTTCAACGTCAAAGGCCAGCTGGTGCGCCGCCTCCATAGCGGTCTGCCCAAAAGCCCTCGTCTGAGTGTGGTTTGGGATGGCCGGGACGACTTGGGACAGGCCCAGCCCAGTGGAATTTACTATTACCGGATGCGTTCCGGAGCATTTACCGAAACGCGCAAGATGCTGATGCTGAAGTAATTCCTCTTTTTGCAAGGCAGCCCCTCCGGCTAAATTAGCAGTCCACATAGCGGACTGCTAATTTTTTTCTTGCCTTTCTTCCAACCCCGATTACAATATGGGGTAGATATCAACCACGAGCTAATTCAAGGAGGTTAACAATGAAACTCGTACCCTATCGCCGCACCAATGAAATCAGGCCCATGAGCAACATGCTGAGCCTGTTCGATGAGTTCTTTAACCGCGCTTTCGACGAAGAGAGCAACGATGAAAACTTCCGCGCTATGGCCATGGATATCGTGGAACACGATAAAGAATATGAGATTCTGGCCAACCTGCCCGGATTCAAGAAAGACAACGTCAAGATCTCCATTCACGACAATCAGCTGCTGGTGGAGGCCACCTGCGATCAAAAGAAGGAAGACAGGCAAGGCACCATGTACCGCTGTGAACGCTATAGCGGCAGCTATCGCCGCAACCTGCTCCTGCCCGAAAATGCCGATTTCAACAAGATCAGCGCCAAGATGGAAGATGGCATCCTGCGCCTGGTGATTCCCAAAAAGGAACCCTCTCCCCAGAAAGAGATCGTGATCCAATAAAGCATCCATACTCCCTCTATCCCAAGGCGTGCCAGTCCGGCACGCCTTTTTGCTGGTTACAGGTCTCATTGCGATTCGCGCTTGACAAAAATCCCGTCCTGTCCTGATAGTGTCTGTCTACCAGTAAACCGAAACGGGAGCCTGATTTGAAGTATTGTCTGATCGTCATCATCCTGACGCTAATCTGCCACTCTGCCGCTTTTGCCGAGGAGGCAAAGCGTGATCCGCTCAGCGCGGAGGAGCTTTTCCAGCAGGGACTTGACCTGTTTGAGGGCCAGAAGACCGCCAAAGATATCCCAGCCGCCCTGCAAGCCTGGAAGGACGCGGCGGACAGCAATCACGTGGTGGCCATGTACAATCTGGGAGTGGTGTATGCCAACGGCCTGGATGTGACACCCGATCCCGCCCTTGCCCTGCACTGGTATACCCGGGCCGCGGAACTGGGCAACAGCGACGCCATGTTCAATCTGGGAGTGCTTTACGGCGACCGGGAACTGGCTGAGATGGACAGCCTCAAGGCCATTCATTGGTATGAGCGGGCTGGCGAAGCTGGAGATATGAGGGCCCAGCATAATCTCGGGGTCATGTATGAGTATGGTGATTTGGTGGCCGTGGACAGTCTCAAAGCCGCGTCTTGGTATTTGAAGGCCGCTCAGCAGGGTATGGGCGAAGCCCAGCTCAAAATTGGCCGCTGGTATTGCCAGGAGGGAGTGTTTAAGCGCAATCCCATGCTGGCCTATGTCTGGCTCTGGCTGGGCAGCGTGAACTGCCGTAATCAAAGCGGCTGGATATATGAGGATGACCTGCAGGCCTGTGAAGAACTCCTGGACGATTGGCAGATAGAACAGGCCAGAGCTGTGATCGAGGCCGTGATGGAGTGTTATGAACGCAACCGGCGCTAAAGTCCGGTCCATACCCCAAACCGGCACTTTTCTGGCGATATGGGTTAAATCTTGCTACCCAATTGAACACGGAAACTCCTTGCGTATATCCTTTTTTGCCAAGAGACAGATTTCTTGCTTGACAGAAAAGCGGGATGATATGCGTAGTTTTCCTAATGGTGTTTTTGGATGACCACTCCCCGGGGTGGTGATTCGTAAGTTATAGTGTGAAATGAGTTGAATTAGATTTTGTGAATTCCATAGAGACGGCGGGGGCCTTGAATATCCGGGTCCGGGCCAGTTCTCTGTTAATGTGAGTAAACCCTAACAAAATAGGACAAGGAGACAACCTATGAAAAGAAACATTCTTTTCGCGCTGCTGCTGATTATGGGCATCGGCTTCTGCGGCAACGTTTTCGCCCAGATCAACGTCACCATAGGCAATGGAACCGCCACCAACACAACCACTGGCGGACCAGCACCCTATGGCACCTGGTACAAAAATTTCCGCCAGCAGTTCCTCGTACTTGCCTCGGAGATTGAGGACGCGGGCGGCGGACCAGGCAACATCAATTCAGTGGCCTTCAATGTGGCCGCTCTGAATACATGTTCGCCTATGACCAACTACACCATCCGTCTAAAAACCACCACTCAGACCGCCCTGACGACCACCTTTGAAGAAGGGGCCTATCAGACTGTCTTTGTGCAGGATGGTTTCCTCCCCGTCGAAGGATGGAACACCCACACCTTCACAACTCCCTTTGTGTGGGACGGCTCCTCCAACATCCTTGTCGATGTAGTCACATCCATCATCCCTGGTGACTGGACCCAAAACGCTTCAGTGTATTACACGACGACTGGCTTCAACAGCTCCCTGCGCTATCAGAGCGACAGCACCGAAGCCAACACTGCCACCACTGGCTCTGTGAGCACCAACCGCTCCAATATCAGATTCAACATGCAGGCTCTGGTGGTGGATGATCCACCCAACCCGGCCCTCATCGTTTCTCCTCTGGATGGGGCTGTCAACGTCATGACCTCCGCCACCCTTAACTGGGCTTCCGGCGGTGGCGCTCCCACTGGATACAAGGTGCACTTTGGCACCACCAATCCACCTCCCTTCATTCAAAACACCACCGAAACTTCCTATACTCCGACTCTGGCAACCAACACCACCTATTACTGGAAGATAATCCCCTTCAATGCTGAAGGTGATGCTGTCAACTGCCCGGTCTGGAGCTTTAACACCGGAGGACCGGTAGTGTTGATGACCAACGGCCAGCAGTCTATCCCGGATGCCATGACCTATTCCTTCTACGATTCCGGCGGTCCTGACGGCCAGTATCAAAACTCCGAAAACTACACCTTTACCTTCTCGGCTGCCAATCCCACCTCGATCATCCATGTGATGTTCACCGCCTTCAACTGTGAAAGCGGCTGGGATTACCTGAAGATCTACAACGGTCCGGACATCAGTGCCCCTCAGATCGGACCGGCGGCCGGTTACACCGGAACTACCATGCCGGAAGAAATCATCGGCTCCAATGCCGTGACCTTTGTCTTCACCTCTGACAGCTCAGTCCCATATGATGGCTGGGCCGCGGCAGTCAGCGCTGTCAATCTGGCCCATGATCTTGGCGCTCAGAGCATCAGCGGAAACACGGCGCCCTCCGTGGGAACCCCCACTACCTACAGCATCGCGGTGAAGAACAACGGCTCCAACACCGAGACCACCTATACGGTCAAGCTGAAAAGCTCCACCGGAACCGAGCTGGCTTCCGTTCCCGGTACCAGTATCGCTCCTCAGCAGATCGTCAACTTCGACCTCACCTGGACCCCTTCCGCCACTGGCGCGATGATGATCTACGGTGAAGTGGTCCTGGCCAACGACGGCATCGCCACCAACAACCAGACCCCGAACCTGAACATCGCCGTTCAGGCCGCCGGCGTCGTGGCTGTCACCATCGGCGATGGATCTGCGGCCGCCCGCATGCCTCTGGACTTCTTCTATAAGAACAGTCTGTCCGAAACGATCTATCCCGCCACCGACATGAACATCGGCGGGTTGATCACCGGCGTGCAGTATTACAACGACTTCACCTACGCGGCCGGTCTCTTTGCCAAACCCACCAAGATCTGGATGGGTGAGACCGCTCAGACCGACCTCAGCGGTGGCTGGATCGCTTCCACCAACCTGACCCAGGTCTTCGACGGCGTGGTGGACTATCCTACCGGACAAAACAACATCAATATCACCCTCCAGACCCCCTACGTGTATGGCGGAGGAAACCTGGTAGTGATGGCGCAGCGTCCCATGGACACCGGCTGGTTCAGCGGAGTCAACTTCCGCACCCAGACCATCGGCACTGCCCGTACTCTGAATGTCTATTCAGACAGCACGCCCTTTGATCCTACTGCTCCTCCTGCTGGAACCGCTCCCACCGGAATGTTCCCCAGGACCACCTTCTTCCTGATCGTGGAAGACATGGGTGCCCTCACCGGGACCGTTTTTGATGGAACCACTCCCCTTCCGGGAGCCACCGTTTCCATCACCGGAACCCCTCTCACCACCACCACCGACGCCAACGGCGTTTACAACTTCCCCTACGTGGCGATGGGACCCCAGACCGTTGTGGCTACCAAACACGGCTACAACGTTGTCACCCATGCAGTCACCGTTATCGAAGATGAAACCGTCACCCAGAACTTCGTGCTCACCCAGCTGCCTCAGGTGACCGTGAGCGGACGTATCGTCGGCAGTGACCAGCCCACCGTGGGCCTGGCCAACGCCACGATCAGCCTCACCGGTTATGAGCCCTACACCGGCACCACGAACGCTTCCGGCGTGTTCTCCATTACTGGCGTCTATGCCAGCCAGACCTACGAATACACCGCCCATGCCACTGGCTATCAGAATGCCACTGGCCAGGCCGTGGTAGGAACCACCAACCTCAATATGGGCGACATTATCGTCAACGAACTCGCCTTCCCGCCCCTTCAGGTTGTCGCTACCGAAGCTGTCAACTTCAGCAACGTAGCCGTTACCTGGATGGCCCCGGATCCCAATGCCGTCGGCGAATGGATCCACTATGACAGTGGTGAAAACAACGACAGCATCGGTACCGGTGCCGCGGCCGACTTTGACGTCGCCATCCGTTACCCCGCGAGCGCTCTTACCGACTATGCCGGCATGAGCCTCTACGCTGTGAAAGCCTGGCCCGCGCAGGCTGGGACCTTCTCCGTCCGCGTCTGGACAGGTGGCAATGCTGACGCCCCTGGCGCCATGGTTGTCGATCAGGCCTTCACACCCGCTCCGCTGGATGCTTACAACACCATCATGCTGGCCGACCCTGTGACCATCACCGGTGCCGAAGAGCTCTGGTTTGGCTACCGCTGCAACGTTACTGGCGGTTATCCTGCCGGTTGCGATGCCGGTCCTGCCACCGATGGCTTTGGCAACATGATGTATTATCAGGGCGCCTGGAGCACTCTGATCGAGCTGGCCCCCACCCTCAACTACAACTGGAATATCCAGGGTTATGTGGGCTTCTCAGCTCCTTCCCGTGCCCCGGAACTGACTCCTCTGGCCTCCAAGCCCAGCTTCTTTGACGAAGCCAGCAATGTGGACCGTGTCCTGGGTGGATACCGTGTCTATCGTCTGCTGGCTGCCAATCAGGGCAACGAAGCTCTCTGGACTCAGCTCACTCCTGCCAATATCACCCCTACCAACTACACAGACAATGCCTGGGCCCCGCTGCCTTCAGGCGTCTACAAATATGCCGTCAAGGCTGTTTACACCAACAACGTGATGTCCACTCCCTCCTTCTCCAACGAGATCCACAAAGGCATGATGGGCACCCTGATGGGCACCGTGACCGAATTCGGTACCAACGTCCCCATCGAAGGCGCCACCATCACTGCCGGAGATTACAGCGGAACCACCAACGCCCAGGGCCAGTACAGCTTTGGCGTTTACCAGGGCACCTACAACGTCACCTGCTCCAAGGTTGGCTATCAGGCCGCCTCACAGGCTGGTGTGGTAATTGTTGGATTGCAGACCACCACTCAAAACTTCGTGCTCACCGAGATCACTCTGCCTCCGGGTGGCG
>ERZ795031.2634-NODE-2634-length-16804-cov-15.032599_pt1 | contig 16804 bp, 13 predicted proteins | sample MGYA00375123_ERZ795031 | MGnify/ENA primary metagenome ERZ795031 (study PRJEB30166, sample SAMN05720159) | activated sludge metagenome | isolation source: anaerobic digester from wastewater treatment plant | place: USA | collected 2015-04-21 ... | reverse complement strand
GTGCAGGGCGTGGTGCTAGCGCTGCTCGAAAAGCCCGAAGTAGAAAACACCCTCGAAATCCTCTCGCTGAATTCAGAGGACACCGTGCTCACGCCGCAGCAGCTGCAGCTGACGCGTTGGCTGGCGCGGGAGACCTTCGCGCCTCTGGGCGCGGCAGTCAACCTGATGCTCCCCCGCGGACTTTCGCAGCGCGCGGATATTCTGGTGGAACGCAGCCCTGATGCAGATGATATCCCCACGGAGCTGCCCCCACTGCAAACGCGCCTCCTCAAACTGCTGGCGGAGAAGGGGGGGGGCCCCCTGCGCGGAGCTCAAATTGACCACGCCCTGCCAAAACTGGAATGGCGCGGCAGCCTGGAAAGGTTACGCAAAGCCGGATTAGTGCGCACCAGGAGCGTTTTCCCTCCACCGCGCGTGAGCCCAAAAGTGGTGCGTACTGCCCAACTGACCATTCCACCCGCGTCTGTTGCCGCGCTAAACCCACAGGAGCTGAGCCCGCGCGCTGAAACTGGCAAACGCCGCCTGGAAATACTAAAACTGCTTGCGGCTGAACCATTCCCGATGGATTTCTCCTGGATTTACGCGCAAACCAACAGTGCTTACGCGGACCTGAAAGCCCTCGCCGAGCAGGATTACCTGCATTTTAACGAAACCGAGGTCTGGCGGGACCCATTGGAAAGCTTGCGTACAGAGACCGCGCAGCCTCCTGCGCTGACACAGGACCAGCAGCGCGTTTGGGAACAGCTGCAGCCGCGGCTGGACGCGCCCGGCAGCAAGCCCATCCTTCTGCACGGCGTCACCGGTTCGGGCAAGACCGAAATTTATTTGCGCGCGGTCGCGCAAACTTTGGCGCGCGGACGGCAGGTGATTGTCCTCGTCCCTGAAATCGCGATGACCCCCCAGGCAGTGCGTCGTTACATGGCGCGCTTCCCAAATCGCGTGGGTCTCTATCATTCCAAGCTTTCTGAAGGCGAACTTTATGACACCTGGCGGCGCGCGCGCAAAGGCGAGTTATCTATCATTGTCGGGGCGCGCAGCGCGCTCTTTGTACCGCTCCCGGATATCGGTCTCATCGTCCTGGATGAGTGCGACCATGAGTCTTACGACGAAACTGAACGGGAGCCGTTCTACCGCGCTGTGGAAGCGGCAGAAGCCTACGCGCGCATCTGCGGAGCCGCGCTGATACTTGGTTCCGCCACGCCGCGCGTCAGTCAGTATTACAAGGCCCAAACCGGCGCCTGGCAGCTCCTGGAACTGCCCCGGCGCGTTTTGGCGCACCGCGAAACCCTGCGCCAACAAGCCGCCAGCCTGCACGCCGAGCTCTTGCCACCGTCGGACCAGGACGAACTGCTGAGCCTGGAACTGCCGCCGGTAGATGTGGTGGATATGCGCGCCGAGCTCAAAGAAGGCAATACCAGCGTGCTCTCGCGCGCGCTGCACTCCAATCTCGAAAAAGTGCTTACGAAAAATCAGCAAGCCATCCTCTTCCTCAACCGCAAAGGCAGCGCCACCTATGTGTTTTGCCGCGATTGCGGCAGCGCGCTGCTCTGTCCGCGGGATTTGAGCCCATTGGTCTACCATCAAGACCGCGGCGGGCTACTCTGCCACATTTGCGGCTACACGCGCGGCATGCCGGCCAAATGCCCGCACTGCGGCAGTAAACAGATTCGCCAGATGGGCATTGGCACCGAGCGCCTGGAAGCGCTGGTTCAGCTGGCGTTTCCACAGGCTCGCTTGCTGCGCTGGGACGCTGAAACAACCACCACCCGCGACGCCCACGAGTTGATACTCTCCCACTTCAGCGCGCATCGCGCGGACATCCTGATTGGCACGCAAATGCTGGCAAAAGGGTTGGATTTGCCGTTAGTGACGCTGGTGGGCATCATCCTGGCGGAAACTGGACTGAACCTCCCGGACTTTCGCGCGGCGGAACGCAGTTTTCAGGTCCTCACGCAGGTCAGCGGCCGCGCGGGGCGCAGCCCCTTGGGCGGGCGCGTTATTATGCAGACCTACCAGCCTGAAAATTATGTCATTCAAGCTGCCTCGAAGCACGATTTTTCCTCTTTTTACGCGCAGGAGCTTGCCCACCGCCGCGAACTGGGCTACCCGCCCTTCGCGCGGCTGGTGCGGCTGGAATACCGCAGCCCCTCCGAGGACAAATGCCGGCAAGAAGCGGAACTGCTGGCGGAAATTTTGCGCGCGGAGATTCAAGGGCTCGGGATGGCGCATACCGACTTTATCGGGCCGGTGCCCTGCTATACCCGCAAACTATTTGGTCGCTTCCGCTGGCAAATCATCCTGCGCGGTCCCGACCCAACCTCAATTCTGAATGGTCTGCCGCTGATGGGATGGACTGTGGAAGTGGACCCGCCAAACCTGCTATAATATTTTCGCGCGCAAAAACTCCGGGCTTGCCTAAGAGCCTGAATCGCCGGGAAAGCTGAAACTCAGGTGATGTGATGAACCAACGCAATGAAATAATAACCTGGGACGAAGTCTCAAGACTGATAGACCACTTGCTCCCGCAGTTTAATCGCGTTTACACAGTCATGGTAATGGTCACGCGCGGCGGCATCATCCCAGGCGGCATGCTTGCCGAAGCAATGAACATCCAGATGCTTTTCACCGCTTCGGTGGACTTCCCGGCTGAAACGCACACCCCCACCACCCCCCAATCTAAGTTCCTCACCTGGCCAAAGTTTCTCCAATTTCCAGAGGCCAGCCACCTGACTGACCAAAATGTGCTGATTGTGGACGACGTCTGGGGTTCTGGCCGCACCATCACAGCCGTAAAAAACCGCGTCATGTCCGCGGGCGCCAGCCCTTCCACTTGCGTCTTACACTTTAATCCCTATCGGAATTTATTCGGAAACTTGCGCCCCGATTATTACGCGGCCACCACAGACGCGCACATCATCTACCCGTGGGAAATGGACCGCGGTTTTCAATCCAGATTTTTTAGCGGCATACACTAAGCCTGCGCCCTGCTTGTGGCTGCCTGGAGGTTTCATGCAAAAGTCCCTGCGTTGGTACGATAGCATTTTCATCAATATCTATTACCTTGGCCTGACCGTTCGCAGCCAAACCCTCACCCCGCTTATCCTGCCCCTGCTGGTTCAGCAGTTTGTCGGGGACGCGACCAAAGGCAGTAGTTACGGCAGCATCCGGCTTTACTCATTAATGATTGCGCTGCTTGTCCAAGCTGTCATGGGCATGCTCTCGGACCGCAGCACCCTCCGCTGGGGCAAACGCAGGCCGTTTATGCTTGCCAGCACAATTTTAGAAACAGCCGCGTTCATAGGCATTGGCGTAATCGCCGCGCAGATGGAAGGGCAGGCAGGTTATGCCGCGCTATTCGCCGCGGTATTGCTTTCAATGATTTTTTCCAATATCGGCCACGGCGCAGCGCAGGGTCTCATTCCAGACCTGGTGCCGGAGAATCAGCGCGGACGCTACTCGGGGCTGAAAACGCTTTTTGAACTTCCGCTCCCGCTAATTTTTGTTTCTTTCTTTGTCTCCAAAATGGTCAAAACCGGCAACTACTGGGCGGCAATTATTACCGTCATTGCCACGCTTCTCGTCTGCACCATCCTGGCTATGTTCGTCCGCGAAACGCCCCAAGAAAAAGCCCCTTCGCCCATGGATTGGCCGGCTATCGGGCGGCTGGTGGGCATGACCGCCCTTTTCACCGGCGTCATCCTCCTGGCGGGAGAGGCTGTCAAACGCTTGGTTCCGCTGGCGGACACCCTGCCTGGGATTTCCCGGCTGCTTCTGACCGGCGCGATTGGCGCGGCAGGCATGCTCGTTGCCGTTGCCGTGGGCGTCATCTTTTCCATGCGCATCAGCCTGGGCGCGGAAGCCGCTCAAAAACCGGCTTTTACCTGGTGGGTGGTCAATCGCCTGGCTTTTTTGGTTGGCGCGAACAATCTCGCCAGCTTTCTGCTCTACTTCATCCAGGAGCGATTTCCAGAGTTGCAGGGAAACGCCGCGGCAGGTCCTTCAGCTTTTCTGGTGATGATTGTCGGGGTGGCAATCCTGGCAGCCGCGCTGCCTGGCGGTTGGCTGACCGATAGGTTTGGCACCAAACCCTTAATTGCGGCCAGCGGCATCCTTGCCACGCTCGGCACAGCCGTCGTGATTGCATCTCCGGCCATTCCGGTTATGTATGTAGGTGGTGTTTTGGTAGGCTTGGGAGTCGGCATCTTTTATACCGCCAACTGGGCGCTGGGGACCAGCCTGGTCCCGCGCGAACAGGCCGGGCGCTACCTCGGTATTTCCAACCTGGCGGGAGCGGGCGCCGGCGCGATTGGCGCTTACATTGGCGGCCCGATTGGCGACGGGGCTGGTTTTGTGGTGCTGATGAGCATCTATGGATTCTTATTCCTGTTTTCCGTGTTAGTTTTGGGGCGGATTAAGACCAACCAACCCGCGGAGACGCTCTGAGAGGCAGCCGGATGACCTCCGCCGCGCCATTGGAAGCAGCCCGAATAGAACTGGCGAACTTTGCCAACAGCGCTGAGGCGCTGGGCTTGACTGAAACCCGCGCGATATTTTCAATTGGCTCCTTGCCTGGGGGGTACTTTCGCCCTGGGCAAAGCGACCTGGATGTGCTTGTCATCTTCCAGGGCGCTCCCTCTTTTGAAAACACGTTTACCGCGGCGCAGTTAACGGAAAAAGAACGCCTGCAAGCTCTTGCCATTCAGGCTGCTCCATACGAAATTGAACTGCTCTTTCTGCACGAAACGCGCCTGAGGCGCGACCCGCTTACAGGGCTCTTTCCGTACGCAGACTTTGCGCAGCGCCTCATTTCCCAGAGTGAACTGCTGTGGGGAGAACCAGACCTAAAAAGGCTGGAAGCCCCGACGAAGCAAGATTTTGCCTGCGCCTTCAAGCGCTACCTGGAATACCTGCAAGACAAACAAGGGGAAGATTTTTTCACGCGGGGGGCTGTTCCAGAACTGCTCAAGCACGCCTTGGTGCTAATGCGTTATTACCTGCTGGTACAGCGCGGAGTACTGGAATACGATAAAACCCAGCTCGCCCGGCGTTACCAGGACAATCAGCCGCCCCTGCCACTGCCTTCTGCCATCGCGCGCGCCCTGGACGCGCAGTTTGCAGGCAAGCCAATCTCCGCGCGGCTGAGCAAGTCGGTTCGCGCCGCGCTGCCCGATTTTCACGCCGCTTTATCGCGGGAAATTCTTAGATTACCCGCGCACGACGCTGACGCGCGATCCTGAGGGACCCTTTTCCACTTCAATCCGGTTGGGGAATTGCTCCCGCAATTCCTCAATGTGCGTGATGACTACAATCATGGCAAAGTCTTCCTGCACCTGACCAATGGCTTCCACCAGCCGCTGCCTTCCCTCAGCGTCCTGATTCCCAAAACCCTCATCAATCACCAGCGTGCGCAGTTGGGCGCCGCTGCGGCGCGAGAGCAGCCGCGCCAGCGCGAGGCGAATGCTAAAATTAATCCGGAAGGCTTCTCCGCCTGAATAGGTTTCATATTCCCGCGTGGAGGAGCCGTCGCTGATTTGAATATCCAGAGTTTCCAGTTTATCCGTGCGCCGGCTGTCTTTCAGTTCGCGCTGGGTAATAAAACTCACGCTCATGCTGTAATTTGAAAGTTTGCGCAGGATGCGGTTTGCCTCTTCCGAAAGCTCGGAGAGAGCTGGTTCAATCAGCATTGCTGGCACGCCGTCCTTAGAAAAAGCCCGTTCCAACACCTTCAGCCGCGCGATTTCAATGTTCAGCTGCTCCTTTTCTTTCCTCAGGCTGATTTTGCGGTCTTTCTGGTCAGTCAAGACCATCAAGTTCTGGCGGGCAGCCCCAACCTGACGATTTAGTGATGCTTCTGCTTCTTGCATCTCCCGAAGTGACTGCTCGGTCACCTGGATATCCGGTAAGCTGCCTTCAATATCAGCCAATTCCGCGGCCGCATTGGAACGTTCCGCCGCGGCGCGCTTCAGCTCCGCTTCTTGTTTTTCCAGGATTTCGCGCAGTTCCAAGACGTTTTGTTCCAACTGCCCGACCGAACTGCGGGCAATCTGCAGTTCGGTATAGGCGGTTTGCGCGGGTTCCGCCTGCCGGGTTTCTTCCCGTAAGCGCGAGTGCGCCTCCTGGTCATACGCCAGTCCAGCCATTTCCACAAGAATCTGCGCGCGCTCTGCCCGCTCTTGCGCGCAGAAGCTCTCGGCTTCAAGGGCAGCGCGCGTTTGCTCCAGCATAGGTGCTTTGGTTTTTTCAAACAACTCAACCCTGCCTGCCTGCTGGCTCAGTAGTTGACCGAGCTGGTCTGCCTGCCTTATCAGATTTTGGACTTTCTTTTCATCGCTCTGAATCTGGGCGCGTTCTTCCGCGATTGCGCGTTGGCGCTGCGCAATGCGGTTTATTTCCTCTTTATTCTGGCTGAATTGCTCGCGTAGAAGCTGCCGCTCTTCGCTTAATTCCCGTTCAAGGCGCTCGCGGTCGTGCAAAGCCAACGGCTGCCCGCACAAGGGGCACTCCGCGCCTTCTACTTGTTGAACCTTTTCCAGCCGCTCGCTGAGTTCTTTGCCTTTGCGTTCAATGCCAGCGTTTTCCGCCGAAAGGTCTGAAAGCTGCGTTTGCAGGCTTTGGGTTTCAAGCTCCAAAGATTCTTTGCGGCTCACGCGTTCTTCCAGCTGCGCTATTTGGGCGTGCAGCTGCTCCTGTTGGACTTTGCGTCCGGCATCGGCTGCCGCATCAAGCTGCAACTGTTGTTTTTCTTGCTCCAGGTGCGTCTGTTCCGCCAGCAGTTTTTGCCGTTCCAGCGCGATTTTATTTTCAAGGTCGCGCTTGCGGTGTTCAAGCGGATGAAAGCGCTCAGAAAGCGCGTCCAGGCTGGCTAATTGCTTGCGCAGGGTCTCCAATTTTTTGAAGGCGGCTTCCACGTTCTGCGCGTTTGCCAATTGCGTCCGCAGTCCCTCCAACTTCGTCTCATTTTCGTCCAGTCGGCGGATTGACTCCTGCCGGGCGTCCTCAGCTTTGCGTTCCTGCTCTTCGTGCAAGGCCAGAATCTGCCGGTGGCTCTCAAGGCGCTGTTCCACCGCGCGTTTTTGGTCCAGCGCGGACTGTGCCAGACGGACTTCCGACCTGGCGTTCTTCAGTCTTTCTTCAAGCAGCTGCAGATTGGATTGCCGCATTGGCTCTTCATCCAGTTCAGCCTGGATTTCTTTCAGGTGCTCATCTTTGATTCGCACATCGCTCTGACGTTCTTTCACCAGTTCCGCGGTACGTTTGCGGTAGTCTTCCCAGCTGTCCAACCCTAAAATATTGCTCAGGATGCGCTTTCGGTCTGCCGGTTTTTGCGTGGCAAACAAATCCGCTTTGCCCTGCAAGAAGAAGGAGGCGTTAATGAAAGTTTCGTAATCCAGGCGCAGGGTGCGTTCGATTTTGGCATTGGTTTCGCTCAGCGTGCGTTCCGTCAGCACTTTCCAGGGGTTCTGGCTTTCTGGATTGCGAATATAGAATTCCAACTGCGTGCCTTTTCCGCGCGTGATGGAACGCGTGACACGGTAGACCTGGTGCTCATACGCGAACTCCAGGCTCACTTCCGCTTTCTGGCTGGCGTGGTGGATGATAGCTTCGTCCCTTCGGCGCGCCTGACCATATAGCGCGTAGGTGATAGCATCCAATAGCGAGGATTTGCCCGCGCCGTTCGGACCGGAGATGCACACGAGGTCCAACCCGGAAAAGTCAATCTCCACCGGCTCGCGGTACGAGGTAAAACCAGACAGGGAAAGTTTAATCGGTATCATCGTCACCAAATCCCAGGCTGCGGCTGGCGCCCTCAAAACTTGTTGGCTTCTGCTCGTCCCGCAAGAGCGCTTCCCAGAAGCTGTTGTCGTATCTTCGGGAGCGGATAGGGATAGGCATCGGCACGCCCCAGCCCAGCAAGAGCGCTTCTTCCTTGGCCTGCAGTTTGGAAAGCATGCCGCGCAGCGCGCCTCTGCCGGGCAGGCCAGAAAGCACCGCGTTGATGTCGTCTTCATCCCCCAGCGAGCCGGAAATGCGCGTGCCCAACTGGGACATGACCTCGTCATAAATTTGCGAGGGGCGCTGGTCGATGATGAGCAGGGTGACGTAGTACTTGCGCATTTCGCGGGCAATGGTGCTGAAGATGGTCTGCGAAGCCATCTCGCGGTTGAGCAACTTATGCGCTTCTTCCACGACGACCACCAGCGGGCGCGGCTCCTTGCCTTTCCCCGCGTGGAAGTTTTCAGTTTTCGTTTCCCAATGGTCGCGAATTTTGCGGGTAATCAGATTGGTGACCAGCAAATAGTCCAGCTCGTTGTTGTTTTTGCCAAAAGAGAGGACGACGTGCCTGCCGTTCTCAAGGTTTTCGATGATATCGTCCAGGCCTTTGGTGCTGGCGGCGGCCGTCAGGTAGGCTTTGTCCTGCAGGCGCCCCAATTTTTGGTGCAAAGCTAAGGCGGATTTGGGATGCACGTTGCTGCCGTTTGCCCAGAATTCGACGCTGTTTGGCGCCGGGACGCTTTTGCCGTTTTCATCCTGCTCCGTGCTGCCAGTCTCCATGTTCAGGAATTCGCTGAACCAACTGCTGCCAAACTCCCGCTCAAGCGCGGCAAGCACAACCGGCGCGGTTTCGTTCAGGTTCAGCGCCTGGGTAAGCAGCAGAACATCCTCGCTGGTGATATCCGACTGCGCGATTTCGAGGGTGAAATCAGCGTTGAGCTTTCCAAAGGAGGTTCGCGCGCCCAAACCCACCAGCCGTATCTTGGCATCGAATTTTCCCTTCAGACCTGGCACCGCTTGTCCGGTGTCTGAAGAACTGCTGTCCGGTCCGTACTCATTGTGCATGTCAAAAATCAGTGTCGCGGCATGGTCCGCGTGGATTAAGCCCGCCAATATCATGCGCGCCAAAAAGGACTTGCCCGAGCCGGTGGTGCCGAAAATCCCGGAACTGCGTTTGACAAACTTATCCAGGTTCAGACAGACCGGGTGCCCTTGCTCGCGGGTGTAGCCGATGCAGAAGATTTCCTGGTTGTTTTCCTTCCCGAATATCTGGGCGATGTCCGCGGCATCTGCCAGCAGCACCGGCGAATGGTGGCTTGGCACGGTCTTGACCGTCATGGGAAGGGCTTCATCCGGGTGCTGGTTTTTCCACAGGCTGTATTCCTCCGTTTCCAGGTCCGGTCCGCGCTCCAACATCAGCGCCGGCATCACGGCCAGGTTGGTATAAAGGGTCTGACCGTGCAGCAGTTCAGCCAGTTGGCGCGGCAGGCGCTCTTCGCTTTGCTCGTCGGCAAAGCGCGGATTGGTGGAACCTAATTGCAAATCTGTCACCAACCCATAAAAACGCCATCCGCCGCTGTCGATAACCACAAAAGAGCCTTCCTGCACCTCCTGCGGGGGCACCGTCAGGCGTACCTGCAGGTTGGCCTCCAAACCGCCGCCAACCACATAACCTATCTCGTTTGCTGCTGTGTGCATCATCGCGTCCATTTTCACCTCACTCCAACGCTGCCAGCGCGTTCAACACGTTCATCAAGCCCACGTAATCATCCCGCAGCAGCACAATCAGCTCCTTGCATGCGCCAGTGTACCAGTCCAAATCTCCTCTGGAGGCATGCGCCTGCCTGGCGCGGGCCAGATGCGCCGTCAGAATCTCTTCCACTGGTTGGTCTTCCAGGCGCAAAATATGGCGGAAGTAACCATACCTGCCAGTGCTGGTGAAACGCGCCAGTTCTTCATCATCGCACAAATAGAGCGCGTCCAGGCTCAGGGGTGGGCGCGGCGGCAGCCGATGATAAATTTGCCCGCCTTGCTGGAACCCAACGCACAGCACATTGATTTCCACCGGAAGATTGCGATTGTGGCGGTTATCTTCGGTGTATTCCGTAGGAATGCTGATGCCGGAAACAAGCTGGCGGACCAGGCTGTCATCATTAATCACAATGTTGCTAATCAGACCGTAAATTTCCAGCCCATCCTCCAGCCGAACCTTGCATAAGGCCCCAAGCGCTGGCGCGATTAATTCCCTGGTGCGGCAGCCTGCCACAAACGCGCGGTTATCCGCCCGCAGTAGTTTTCCTATTAGTATCTTATTTTCATCGTTCATTTATCCCTCATGCTCTCGTCAGACCTTTATTCCAGTCTTTATTGGAGCGTCTCCCGACGCGCGCGCCAGCTTTCTCCAACTCCCTCACCAACATCGCTTCCACCTGTTCATGCTCGGGCATTGTGATGACCGCCAACTCATGGGCGCGGTGCAGCGCGTAGGGGTAAGGATGCGTATCCAACACCATGGCTTCGTGGTAAATCACGCTGTGAAGCATATCCACCAGGCGCGGATTGCCGCTTACCCAGGCCGGGAATTCCACCCGCGCCAAATTTCGCTGTTCGGCGCCGCTCGCGTTCAGATAAAAGAAATGCACTTTCAGGCTGCCTTTGCTGTCGCCCTTGGTGACGGCTTCAAATACCGCCGAACGCTCGCCAGCCCCAAGCAAGCCTTCCAATAATTCCGCATCGCTGATGCCGCGAATTTCGCGTTTGGTGTCGTCATAGGCAGCCAATTCCGCGTCCGGCGTATGCAGCACGCTGAGCATCCGGCTGATCAGCTCCGAGCCCGGTTTGTCGATGTAGCCAGCGCTGAGCACTCCCCGCGCTTCGATCTGTTGATGGATCGTGCGAACAGTGTTCTGCAATTCCTGCCTTTCCTTGCGGGTGGTGACGTTTTCATACACATCCAGCGGGCCGTCCGTGAGCGTGATAATCGGGTCACCTTGCGGCACTGCCGCCTCAAGCAGAACCTGGCGTTCTTCCAGATCCCGGTAAAGGGAAACGTCCTCATCGCCGACCAGATGACCCTCAGCCGTCAGCAAACGTTCGTGCTCCAGAAGCCTGCTGAAAACGCTGATTTCCGGCGCGAGACCCGAACCTCGTTGAACCTTGATTACCCCAATATTCAACACGCAGAACTGCACGGGCCTGTGCCGGTTTGGCACAATTTGCGAGCCGTCCGCGGCAATAAGCGTGTAAGCTTTCGGCAGCGCGGGCAGCGCTTTATGCGTCAATAGCTGCTCCTCCACCGGTTTGGCGCAGTACAGATTGCGCAGCAAAGTCTCCGCCCTGGAGATTTTTTCCCGCATGGCATCCAGTTCCAGCTCAGGCTCAGACAGCATCCGCCAGAGCTGTTCTTTTTGAGCCAACAGCAGAGCCTGATTGTCTTTCTCCTTGCTGGCGTAGTCAGCCAGGCTGATTTCAATTTGCGGATAATTTACTGGCATGGCTCTCTTTCTGAGAGGTTTTGAAAAGAACCCCGTGCCTAATTATATCCAATGCGCGCTGCTTTTCCGCGGGCTTCCGGTGAATTTTCAGATTTCCGGGAACAAAGCTTGCGTCCAGTGCGTCATAATCTCAGCAAATAGCAAGGAGTTAACCATGAAAACCAAAAGTTTTGTTTTAGCCATCGCCGTCCTACTCGTCGGAGCCCTGACGCTTTCAGGCTGCGCGTTATTCCAAGGCCAACAGCAAGCCCCGGCACCTGCTGCTAACGTGCGCACGCTCAGCGTTAATGGCACCGGAAAAGTAATTCTGGTCCCGGATATCGCCTACATCAATATTGGCGTGCACAGCGAAGCGCCGGACGTGAGCTCATCCCTGAGCAACAACAACGCCCTGGCCACTGCTATTTCCAACGCTCTCCAGGCGGAAGGCGTGGATGTGAAGGATATTCAGACCGCGAATTTCAATGTGTACCCGATGCAGCAGTACGATAACATGGGTCAGATAACTGGCACAGTCTATGTAGTAGATAATACCGTATACGTCACCGTGCGGGACCTGAGCAAGCTCGGCAAGCTGCTGGATGTCGCGATCACTTCAGGCGCGAACAACATCTACGGCATCAACTTTGACATCGCCGACCGCGAGACCGCGCTCGCCAGCGCGCGCGACCTGGCAATCAAAGACGCTCAGAGCAAAGCCCTGTCTGTGGCTGGCGTCGCCGGCGTGCAGCTTGGTGAAGTGCAGGCCATCAGCGCCACCAATTCGAGTTACGTGCAGCCTTACAGCGCGTACGGCATGGGCGGCGGCGGAGCCTCCGGCCTGGAACCCTCAGTACCGATTTCCGCCGGGCAGATTGTCATCACTTACGATGTGAACCTGACCTACGCCATCAAGTAAATCAGCACGTCCCAACGATAAAAAGACCCTGAAAGCACCCCTTCCAGGGTCTTTTTTTAGCTCGCGCTGTGATAAAATTCCATCAGTAAGACAAAAATACCCAAAAGGCAGCTTGTATGAATATTTCTGAGATTAAGGTGCGGGATTATCGAAAAAACCTCTATCCAATTGAGGATTTCATTATTAACCGTTGGTCTGCCCGGGCAATGAGCGGGGCAGCCTTGCCGCAGGAAGAGCTTTTGCGCCTGTTTGAGGCCGCTCGTTGGGCGCCCTCGTCTGGCAATTTCCAGGAATGGTACTTTCTCTACGCCCACCGCAATACCGAGCAGTTTGACCATTTCTTCTCGCTGCTGGATATCTGGAATCAGGAATGGAGCGTGCGTGCCAGCGTGCTGCTGGTTGTGCTCTCCAATAGAATCTCACCTAAAGGCAAGGAAATCAGCACCCACGCCTTTGATACCGGCCTGGCGTTTGAAAATCTGGCCCTGCAAGGGGTTGCCATGGGGTTGGTTGTGCACCCGATGGGCGGTTTTAACCACGACCGAGCCCGCGCTGAGCTGCACATCCCGGAAGAATACAGCATTCACTGCATGGCCGCGATTGGCTACCCGGGAAAAATCGAGGACCTTTCCGAATACAACCAGAACCGCGAATACCCAAACCAACGCAAAGAGCTGAATGAAATGTTTCAGGAAGGCGGCTTTCCGCCGGCTTCCGCATAAAAGGAGAAGTTATGCCCATCCATCCCCTGGCCGGTAAACCCGCCCCGCTCGACGTGCTGGTCAACATCCCGCGTCTGATTTCCGCCTATTACACCCTGCATCCAGACCCGCAAAATCCAGATCAATCAGTGGTCTTCGGCACCAGCGGACACCGCGGCTCCTCGCTCAGCGGCAGCTTTAATGAGGACCACGTGCTGGCCATCAGCCAGGCGATTTTTGAGTATCGTAAGCTGGCCGGCATCAGCGGTCCGCTCTTCATCGGGATGGATACGCACGCCCTTTCTGAGCCGGCGCTTTACAGCGCGATTGAGGTATTCGCCGGCAACGGCATGGAAATCATGATCCACGCGGACATGCGTTACACGCCCACGCCGGTTATTTCCCATGCCATCCTCACCTACAACGCCAGCAGGCAGAACGACCTGGCGGATGGCGTGGTCATTTCGCCTTCCCATAACCCGCCCGATGACGGCGGCTTCAAGTACAACCCACCCAACGGCGGCCCCGCGGACACCGAAACCACCAAATGGATTCAGAACCGCGCGAACGAAATCATCCGTGGGGGTCTGAGCGAAGTGCGCCGGCTCGGGCTAGAAAAAGCGCTCAAAGCCGACACCACCCACCACATTGACCTCATCACGCCCTACGTGAATGACCTGGACAGCGTTGTGAACATGAAAGCCATCGCTGCGTCCGGCATTCATATCGGCGTTGACCCGCTGGGGGGTTCAGGCATTGGCTATTGGGAGCCAATCGCGGAAAAATACGCCCTTAAGCTGGAAGTGGTCAATAAACGCGTGGACCCCACCTTCTCCTTTATGACCCTGGATAAAGACGGCAAAATCCGCATGGACTGCTCGAGCCCATACGCCATGGCCAACCTGGTGAACATGAAGGACAAATTCGACATCGCCTTTGGAAACGATGTGGACTTTGACCGGCACGGCATTGTTACCCCCAGCGTGGGATTGCTGAACCCCAACCACTACCTGGCAGTCGCCATCTGGTATATCTTCCAACACCGACCCAACTGGTCGCCGGATGCGGCGATTGGCAAAACGCTGGTTTCCAGCTCCATCATCGATAAAGTCGCGCTAAAAATCGGCCGCCGCCTGTGCGAAGTGCCCGTAGGCTTCAAATGGTTTGTGCCCGGCTTGCTGGATGGGAGCGTTGGCTTTGGCGGCGAAGAGAGCGCGGGGGCTTCTTTCCTGCGCAAAAACGGCGCGACCTGGACCACCGACAAAGACGGCATCATCCTGAACCTGCTTGCCGCTGAAATCCTGGCGGTTACCGGCAAAGACCCCGGCCTGCACTACCAGGCATTGGAAGCAGAACTGGGCGAAAGCTGGTACGCCCGCATGGACGCCCCCACTGGCGCGCGCGAAAAAGCTGTTTTGGCAGCCCTTTCACCCGAAATGGTCAAAGCCGATATGCTCGCGGGTGACCCAATCACCGCCAAGCTCACCAAAGCGCCCTGCAACAACGCTTCGATTGGCGGCCTGAAGGTCACCACGGACTTCGGTTGGTTTGCGGCGCGCCCGTCGGGCACAGAGGATATTTACAAGATTTACGCCGAGAGTCTGAAAGGCGCGGACCATCTGGCCCGCATCCAGGCGGAAGCACGCGAAATTGTGGATGCCGCCCTTTCTGTATGAGAGTTAAGAACTAAATAAAGTAAACCCCGCGCCTGTGCGCGGGGTTTTGATTATTCTTAGGAAAAAAGTTGGGCCAGGTAATAGCCAAGCATCACCGCCCAAATCCAGGTATCCGTCCGGTCCAGGATGCCGCCGTGCCCAGGAATGAGGTTGCCGCTGTCTTTGACGCCGGCAATGCGCTTGAGCATGCTGACAAAAATATCTCCAAAGGGCGTAAGGGCGCCAATCACCAATCCCATCAGCGCGCCCTCCCAAACCGCCAACTCCGGCATCACCGCAGGGAGAATGAGCGCTAAAAGAGCCCCAAAACCAGCTCCAAATAATACTCCGCCGGCATAGCCTTCCCAGCTTTTGCGCGGGCTGAGGCGCGGGAAAATCTTGTGTTTGCCATATTTGACGCCAATAAGGTACGCGCCCAGGTCCACCAGCATCACCAATCCCAGGCTCAGCATCGTCCACCAGGCGCCGTTAGGCAGGCTCCGCAGAGAGAAAAAGTATCCCCCCAGCCAGCCGATATACAGAATGCCAGAAACGTGCAGGGCGAAGGTGAGCACGGCTTGCGCGTCCTGCTTCTCGAAGCGGTCCAGGCTGATTATTGCGGAAGCGATCAGGATTACTACCAGCGCCAGGTCCATCAAAGCAAAACCGCTGAAAAGACGCAGGATCATCAAGGCCAACACGCCCCCCAACAGGAGCGGAAACGAGACAAAATAGCCCATGGTTTTAAGCAAACGCCAATACTCCCAGGTTCCCAGCCCCAAAGCGGCCAGAATGAGCACGGCATAAACAGCGCCGCCCAGGTAAGAAACAGCAAGCATGAGCGGCACAAAAACCAGCGCGGATTTAAAACGGGTCCAGAACATTACTTGGAGCTTAACCCTCCAAAACGGCGGTTTCTGCGGCTGTATTCGCGCAGCATTTCCCTGAATACATCTTCATTAAAATCTGGCCAGTATGTGCTGGGGAATACCCACTCCGCGTAAGCGCTCTGCCACATCAAGAAGTTGCTCGTGCGCATTTCGCCGCTGGTGCGGATAATCAGATCTGGATCGGGGATGCCGGCGGTGAACAAGTTCCGGCCAATCAGAGCTTCAGTCACTTTTTCTGGCTTCACCCCGGAGGCCACGATTTTCCGCACTGCCGTGGTGATTTCATCCCTGCCGCCGTAGTTGAAGGCCAGCTGTACGGTAATCCTGCGGTTATCCTTGGTGAGGTCAATCGCGTATTGGATTTTTTCCACCAGCGTGGCAGGCAGCCGGTCCAGATGCCCGATGTGCAGGATGCGCACCCCTTCTTTATGCAGCGGGACGGTTTCCTTATCGATGAATTCAGCCAACAAATCCATGATCCCAAAAACCTCATCCCGCGGGCGGTTCCAGTTTTCAGTAGAGAACGCGTAGAAGCTGAGGTATTTGACGCCAAATTTAATGCCAGCCGTGATGACGCCGCGCAGGTTTTCTACGCCCGCCCTATGACCGGCCAAACGGGGCAAGCCCTTGACGGTTGCCCATCTGCCGTTCCCATCCATGATTAGACCCACATGCGTGGGTATCTTAAGGGGTTCTTCTACCGCGTCCACAACCTAAACCTCGAGAATCTCTTTTTCTTTGCGATCGCCGATGACATCGATGCTGTCAATCATTTCGGCGGTGAGTTCTTTCAGTTCCTCTTCAGCATCCGTCAGTTCGTCCTCAGAAATCAGTTTTTCTTTTTCAAAATCCTTGAGATCCTTAATGACATCTCTGCGGACATTGCGCACTGCCACTTTGCATTCCTCGAGCCGGGAGTTTACCACGCGCACCAAATCTCTGCGGCGTTCTTCTGTTAATGGGGGCAGATTCAGGCGGATAGCCTTGCCGTCGTTGTTGGGCGTGAGGCCGAGCTCAGAGGCGAGAATGGCCCGTTCTATGTTTTTGAGGGTAGACGCGTCAAACGGACGGATGAGCAGCTGCCTGGCTTCCGGAACGCTGATGGTCGCCATCTGAATCAAGGGCAGGGTCGCGCCGTAATATTCCACCGGAAGCTTCTCAATCAGAGCGGGTGAGGCCCTGCCGGTTCGGATCGCGGTCAGGTCTTCCTCCAACACTTCCACGGCAGCTTGCATGCGCTGCTGCGCTTCTTTAATTAGTTCTTTGATCATGATCGCCTCCTCAACAACACATCAAAGGTTAAGGATACCTTAAAAAGACGAAAAATAATAGTCTGGGCTTGTTTTGTATCAACTGTGGGCTTCATTCTATGGCCCGGATGAACGCTTTTCGC
>ERZ795031.2624-NODE-2624-length-16843-cov-6.529664_pt1 | contig 16843 bp, 16 predicted proteins | sample MGYA00375123_ERZ795031 | MGnify/ENA primary metagenome ERZ795031 (study PRJEB30166, sample SAMN05720159) | activated sludge metagenome | isolation source: anaerobic digester from wastewater treatment plant | place: USA | collected 2015-04-21 ... | reverse complement strand
ACCCGCGCGGCGCTTCCCCCATCGAGCTGTACGACACGGAGCACGACGCGAAGGAACTGACAAACGTCGCGGCGGACGCCGCCTACGCGGAGCTGCTGAAGGCGCTCACCGGGGCGCTGGACGAGTATCGCCGCGTGATTGAGGAAAACGCCCCGGAACCCGCCGGGGACGCCGCGATGAGCGGCATGGACATTGAGCAGCTAGAGGCGCTGGGATACCTCGGAAAAAATGCACCTTCCACGCCGTAACATGGGGGGGCGGTCCGCGGCGGTCGTGCTGGCGGGGATCGCCCTTCTCGGGCTGGCGGTCCGGCTGTACCGGCTGGACCAGGTGTCCTATGACGTGGACGAGTACCTGTCCTTCCGGTTCATCACCTCGCCGTCTGTCGGCGAGTTCCTCCGCAGTTTTCAGTTCTGGGCGCCGGACAACGTGACCCCCTTTTTCACGGCGCAGTATCTGGCCGCGCAGCTCTTCGGCGACCCCGAGCGCGGCATGCGCCTGCTTTCCACCGCCTTCGGCGTGGGGGGGATTCTGTTTTCCCATGCCGTGGGCGCGCGGGTGTTTGGCCGCCGCGCCGGGCTGGTGGCGGCGTGCTGCTTCGCCCTCTCGCCGATCCAGTGGTGGTTCGCCCAGAGCGGGCGCTCCTCGACCTTCTCCAATATGGCGGCGCTGGTCTCCCTCTACGCGCTGCTGCGCCTGCTGGAGACGCCGCGCGCGCGCGGATGGCTGGCGGCCCTCGCGCTGGTGAACCTGGCGCTGGTGTGGACCCATCCCATGCTCGGGCCCTTTGTGGCGGCGGAGTTCGCCGTTCTCCTGCTGCTGGGGATGCGCCGCGACCGCGCCCCGCTCTGGACCGCCGCCGCGCTGAACGGCGCGGTGATGGCCAGCGTCCTGCCCGTGCTCCTGCGGCAGGGCAAATCCATGTGGCAGCCCGCCGACGACTTCTACATGCGCCTGCCCTCGTGGACCTCCGTCTTCTACGACCTCTTCGGCGACGACGCCGCCATGACCGCCGACCCCTTCCTGTTTCAGGGACCATCGTGGCGCTTTCTGCGGGACTGGGCGCAGGAAGCGCTGCTGTCGTCCCACCGCTGGCTGGACCCCGCGCTGGCGCTCTTTTTTGTCGTCGTGGCCGCGGCCGCGCTTTTCACGGCTGTGCGCGGGTGGCGGGGCATCCTGCGGGGCGCGGACGTCTCCCGCCGCCGCGTGGAGGGCGTGACCCTGCTGCTGGCGGTCGCCTTTCTGCCGTTCCTGATGCTGGCGGTGCTTTCCCTTGTCTGGCGGCCCATGCTGCTGCCGCGCTACACCCTGTACAGCGCCGTGGCCCTCTATGTGCTCGCGGGGGGAATGGTCACCCGGTGGAATGGACGCTGCCTGCGGGCCGCCTGCGTTTCCGTGCCGGTGCTCCTCTTTGCGGCCCAGGCCGCGCTGGTGCTGCCGATGAATGTCCGGTCGCCCTACCGCGAGGTCGGGGACTTCCTGCGGCTTAACGCGTCGCCTTCGGACCTGGTGATTGTACGGGGCAACCCGATGGCGTGGGAGATCTTCGACGCCTCCGCCCCGGAATGTCCGCCCCCCCACATTCCCGCCTATTCCCTGCGTGCCGCCGCCGAAAAGGCGGCCCGGTTCCTCAACGCGGCCCCGGCGGGGGAGAACCGTTCCGCGTGGGTGGTCGCGGAGCCGTATGTATACACCCTGCCGCCGCCGGAACAGTTCACCGGCGCGCTTGACGCCATGGGCATGGCCCATGATGCGGTCTTCTTTCCCGGGATGAACGGCATCACGCTGTACCGGCTGCGCCGCGCTGGGGAGGCTCCCGCCGCCGAGACCTGTCCGCCCGGGCCGCTTGATTCGGCGCACGACTACGCCGGGCTGGCGGCGGCCCTCGGCCTGGAGGGGGCGGCGGCGGAGGCGGCCCTGCCGGCGCTTCGGCGGGCGGTGGACTCGCGCGAGTGGCCCCGCACGCGGTTCTACCTCTCCCTGCTGGCCTTCCAGCTTTTGGCCGACGGAGAGACGGCGCTGGCGCAGCGCGCCGCCGAAACGGCGACGGACTTGGACCCGGACTTTGCGCTGGGCTGGCTGGCGCGCGCGGTGGCGGCGGCGGAGGCCGGGGGGTGGGTTGCGGCTTCCGGACATTACGAAAGGGCCGTTTCGCTGGACCCGTCCGGGTATTTTGGGCGGTACCGCGCCGCGCTGGAGACCGTGTATGTGTCCGGCGACAGGACCGCCGCCGCCGGGGAGATCGAACGGCTTGATCGCCTTGTCGCGATCGTTCCGCATGTGCTGCGTGCGCGGGCCGCCGCCCTGGCCCGCGGGGAGGAGAACCCATGAGCGACCTGGTCCGCATGAGCATCACGATGGAGAAGGAGCTGCACGACCGGCTGGAGGAGGCCCTGAGGGCCGGGCCCGCCGTGAGCCGGTCGGAGTTCATCCGCGACCTGGTCCGCGAGCGGCTGGCGCGCGACGCCTGGAAGAACAACGAGGAGGCCGTGGGCACCATCACGGTGGTCTACGACCACGAGGTGCGCGAGCTGACGCAGAAGCTGACGCACCTCCAGCACCATTACCACGACGCCATCCTGGCGACCACGCACGTCCACCTGACGGAGGAGCTGTGCGCGGAGATGATCATGGTGCGCGGGCGCGCCTCGGAGATCGAGGCGCTGGCCGAGGGCATGCGCGCGCACAAGGGCGTGCTCCACGCCGCCGTCTCCATCGGCTCGACGGGCAAGCGGCTCGCCGCGCGCCGTCCGCGCCGCCACACCCACCCGCACTGAGGCGCGGGGGCTACTTCAGCGCCGCGACCGACGCCCGCATGTGGTTCGTGTTGCGCTCAAGCTGCGCCGCGCGCTCCTCGCGCGTTTTGCAGTCGCCGACCGACTCGTCCTCCATGCAGAGGGTGCCGGTGTATCCGGCGTCGCGGAGAATCTGGAGCACCTTGACGGTGTCTATGTCGCCCTGCTCCAGCGGGCACGCGAACTCCGCGTATTTCCATCCCGCCTCGCGGATCTGCTCGCGCTGGTCTTCGGGGTAGTTGATGTTCTTGAAGTGCGTGTGCCTGGCATAGGGCGCCAGCAGCCGCAGGATGCCGTACACCTCGCCGAGGGGGTAGCCCCGCCAGTAGAAGTTGCCCGTGTCCAGCGTCGAGCCCAGGCGCGGCGAGTTCACCTTCGTGTAGATGTTCAGCAGGAAGGCCAGGTTGTTCCCCTGGAACCCGTGGTTCTCGATGCCCAGCGCGACGTTCTTCCCCTCCGTGCGCTTGAGGATCTCCGACAGGTTGTCCGCGAAGAGGTTCACGCGCGTGTCGAAGTCCAGCTCGCGCTCCTTCTTCATGGCCGAGTCAATCCGCACCGCCTGCGCGCCCAGAATGTCCGCGATCTCCACGGCCCGCACGATCCACTGCACATTCGACTCGTGGTCCCCCGCGCTGAAGTCCACCGCCGTGAGCAGGGCGCAACAGTGGACCCCGTGGGCGTCCAGTTTCGCCCGGTACGCCTTCGCCTCGTCGTCGCCCTTCACGGACACCCGCTCCGCCGTCTCCAGGTCCATCATCGTGTAGTCCCGGTCCAGGTTGCTCTCCACCGTGTCCAGACCGAGCTGCTTCAGCCCCGCGACGGGAGAGTCAAAGGTGTTCTTCCCGAGGAACGCGTCGCGGATGGACACCTTCCAGAGGGGCGCGTCCTGCGCGGCGCAGGGGACGGACAGCAGGGCGGCGGCGCCGAAAACGGCCGCAGCGGAGACAAGCAGCAACGACTTCATGGAAGACCTCCTTGTTGAATGCGTGCAACACCGGGAAAACCATGCCACAACCGCCCTGCGGCATACAAGCGGCGCGGCTCACCCTGATCGGCGGACACGATGTCCTGTCCCACAGCCCGCGACACCCCGCGTCTCCGGGTCGTCTCCGGGAAACTCCGGGTTCCGCACCGCGCCCGCACTCTTCCCGCGCAGCCTCCCGAAAGGGCCTTCTTTTTGCCCCCCCCACCTTTCCCGCCGACCCGGGCGCATTTCCCCCGTCGAAGGAGGGGGCGTCCACGCGGCCCTTGCCGTCTGTCGTCCGGTCCACCGTGGCGTCGTGCATCAGCACCAGTTTCCCGTCGCGCGTGGCGGCCACGTCGAACTCGATCATGTGGGCGCCCTTCTCCACGGCGGACCGGAAGGCGGGCAGGGTGTTCTCGGGGGCGTGGCGCACATCGCCGCGATGGGCGCACGCGCCCATGGGTCCGGCCGGGGCGGCGGCCGCCGCGCCCGCCAGCGCCAGCACGATGGCCCCCATCAGGGCGGTTCTCATGGGGCGTTCCTTTCGGTTTCGGCGGCGCGGCGAATCCCGCGCGCAAGCCACAGCCCCCCGCACAGGGCGGCCAGGGTAAGGGCCGATGTGGCGAGGAGCATGATCCGGGGTCCGAACTGGACGGTCAGGGGCACCGACAGCGCGGTGACCAGCCCGCCGCCGACAAAGGGCTCGAAGAGGAGCTGTTTGCACCCGAAGGCCTCGAGGGCGCCGGTGCGGTTGCGGGGGTCGGCGACCCGCAGAAGCAGCAGCCCCGTGGCCACGACGCCGGTGGACTGGCCCATGTCGGCCAGGGCCCGCTCGAACCAGCGCCCCGGGATCATGCGCGGGGCGATGACCCAGAAGGCGAACACGGACCAGCAGAGGCCGGTGAGCGACAGGACCGCGAAGGTCTCCCAGTGCCCCCCGATCACGCGGAGGGACACGGTGGCCAGGGCGGCCGCAATTAGGAAGTCGAGGGCCGCTCCGGTGACCCGGTGCAACAGCCCGCGGTGCACAAGACCGCCCAGGCCCAGACGCGCCAGGGCTACCTGCACCCCCACGCCGCCGATCATGGCGAGGGGAAACAGGGGAACCAGGGGCATGAGCGGCGTTTCCGTCCACGCGCCCCAGGTGCGGGCCTCCAGCAGCACCAGCCCCTCCCGGAGCGCCCAGCCCACGGCCACCGCCAGCGCGAGCAGGGCCAGCTGGATTGTCAGGATGTCCGCGCCGCCGTCCTGGGCGCCGTCCGCGGGGCCGCACACCGGCTCATCCGGGGCGGCGGACTCCCCCTCCGGGGCGGCGGCGGCCTCAAGGCATGCCAGGGGAACGCAGCCGGTGCGGGCGGCTATGTTAATGTAGAGTGTGCCCAGCACGACACCCGCCACGATGCCCACGGTGGCGAGGCCCAGGGCCAGGTCGCGCCCTTCGGGGAATCCGGCCAGCTCAAAACTGGGCGCCATGCCCGCCGCCGTGCCGTGGCCGCCGGTGAAGGCGATCTCGATCAGCGCCCCGGCGGACGGGTCCACGCCGAGGCGCGGCGCCAGGAACAGCACCACCACGAGAAAGGCGAGGGCGTACTGGCCGAAGGCCAGGGTGTACCCGTGGAGAATCTGCGGGCCGGACCGCCGCCAGACCTCCCGCGCGGGGGGAATCGGCCCGCCGAGCAGCAGGCCCGCGAAGACCACCGTGATCAGGAATTTGGGCAGGGCCGCCCAGAAGGCCGGCACCCACTCCGGGAAGAGCCCCCCGGCCAGCGGATGCCCCGCCCCCAGCAGCACCGCCGCCGCCGCCCCCAGCACCTGCGGCCCCAGCAGCAGCCCCAGCCCCCCCGACACCACCGCGGCGGGCAGAAACAGGGCGCGCAGCGCGCGGACCCGCCCCAGAAGGGCCTCTCCCGCGAGCATCAGCAGGCCGAGCGCCACCAGGGACGCCGCCGCTTTTCCAGCCGCCTCGGCCAGGGTCATCTCCAACCGCGCTCCTTTCGCCGCGCGCCGCCGCGCACCGCCATGATAGGGGGCCGGGCCGCGTGAGTCAACGCCGGGCGGGGGGGCGGTTTCCGGCGGCGGGAGGGTTCGTGGTATCATGGGCCGGGGTGACGGGGGCGGATGAACCCTGTTTTTTGGGAGTTCTTGCCTTGATATCGCGCGCCGACATGGCCCGGAGGATTGACCATACGCTGCTGCGCTCCCACGCCACGGAGGCGGAGGTGCGGCAGCTGTGCGCGGAGGCGGCGGAGCACGGGTTCCGCGCGGTGTCGGTGAACCCGGCCTGGGTGACGTTCTGCGCGAAGCTGCTGCGGGAGACGCATGTGCTGGTGGACGCGTGCGTGGCGTTTCCGCTGGGGGCGGCGACGGCGCGGATGAAGGTGGAGGAGGCGAAGGAGGCGGTGCAGAACGGCGCGCGGGAAATCGACATGGTGATCAACATCGGCGCGCTGAAGTCGGGGTATCCGGACTTCGTGGAGCGGGAGATGGCGGCGGTGGCGGCGGCGGTGCGGGGGGTTCCGGTGAAGGTGATCCTGGAGACGGGCTGCCTGAGCCGGGACGAGAAGGTCATGGTGTGCGAGATGGCGCTGCGGTCGGGGGCGGCGTTTGTGAAGACGGCGACGGGGTTCGGCCCCGGCGGGGCGACGGCGGAGGACGTGGCGCTGATGCGGGAGGCGGTGGGCGACCGGCTGGGCGTGAAGGCGGCCGGGGGCGTGCGCACGTGGGGCGACGCGCTGGTGATGCTGCAGGCGGGGGCGAACGTGATCGGCACGAGCACGGGCGTGGCGATGCTTCTGGAGGGGCCGGAGACCCCGGCCTGAGACGGGGAACGGGCCGGATGGAGGGCGGGTCATGACATTCTGCATCCTGCTGATGACCGTGGGGCTGGCGCTGATGCTGGCCTCGGAGCCGCTGGGGCACCACGCGGCCGGGCTGTTCAAGATTGTCGCCTCGACGGGGTTCATCGCCCTGGGGGTGGCGGCGGGGGGGCTCCACAGCGCCTACGGGCTGGTGATGCTGGCGGCGCTGGGCTTTTCGTGGTGGGGGGACTTCTTCCTGATCTCGCGCAACCGCAACATCTTCCTGATGGGGATGGCGGCGTTCTTCCTCGCGCATCTGGCGTACTGCGCGGCGTTCCTGGTGCAGGGCGTGGCACCGGCGGGGGCCGTCATCGGGGGGGCGCTGGCGCTGCCCGTGTCGCTGGGCGTGGCGCGTTATCTGAAGCCGCACCTGGGCGACATGCGCGTCCCCGTGCTGGCGTACATGGCGGTGATCACGCTGATGGTCGCGCTGGCGGCGGGCACGGTGGCCGACCTGCGGAGCCTGGAGCTGCTGGCGGCGGCGCTGCTGTTCTACGCGTCGGATTTCTTCGTGGCGCGGGACCGCTTCGTGCGGCCCGGTTTCGTGAACCGGCTCGTGGGCCTGCCGCTGTACTACGCCGCCCAGGCGTGGTTTGCCTGGACCATCGCCTCAACCCAGTGAACGGCGAAGGGGGCGCGCCCGAAGGCGCGCCCCGCAGGCCGTCTTTTCCAAATCCCGCTCGGGGGCGGATTGTCATCAGAGGAGGGAGAGGTCCTTCAGAATGCGGTCCAGCTCGCCCTGCTTGCTTTCAGTCAGGGGGACGAGGGGCAGGCGCAGGACGTTCTCGATGAGGCCCATGCGGGCGAGGGCCGCCTTGACGGGCATGGGGTTGGTCTCGATGAAGAGGCCCTTGAAGAGGGCGGCGAGCCGGTAATGGGTTTCGCGCGCGGCGGCGTAGTCGCCCGCGGCGGCCTGGCGGCAGAGGGCCGCGACCTCGGCGGGGGCCACATTGGCCGCGACGGACACGACGCCGGTGGCGCCGACGGCCATCATGGGCAGGGTGAGGCTGTCGTCGCCGGAGAGGACGGTGATGCCGCAGAGGCTGATGATCTGCGTGACCTGGTCCACGCTGCCGCAGGCCTCCTTGATGCTCGTGATGTTCGGCGTGCGGCTGAGCTCGGCGACGGTGGCGGGCTCCATCTTGACGCCCGTGCGGCCGGGCACGTTGTAGAGCATGATGGGGATGTCGGCGGCGGCGGCCACGGCCCGGTAGTGGGCGATCTGCCCGGCGGCCGTGGGCTTGTTGTAGTAGGGCGTGATGAGGAGGGCGCCGTCGGCGCCGGCCTCGGCGGCGTACTTCGTGAGGCCGACGGCCTCGGCGGTGTTGTTGGACCCGGTGCCCGCGACGACGGGGACGCGCCCGGCCACGCGCTCGACGGTGAAGCGGATGCACCGCTTCTGCTCGTCGTGGGAGAGGGTGGCGGCCTCGCCGGTGCAGCCGCACGGGACGATGCCGTCGGTGCCCTTTTCCAGGTGGAAGTCAATGAGGCGGCCGTAGGCCTCGAAGTCCACCTCCATGTTCTGCTTGAACGGCGTCACCAGCGCCACATAGGAGCCCTTGAACATCCTCGTCTTTCCTTTCGTTTTTTCCTGTTTGATGTTGCGCCCCGGCGCGCGGGGCGGTGGTTGGCGCGGCCCCGGGGGGCCTCAGAAGGGGACGTCGTCCTCGCCGTAGCCATCGGCCTCCATGTCGAAGGCGTCGGGGACCTGCGAGGGCGCGGCAACGGCGGCCCCGGCCCCGGGCGCGTCGGTGTCGGACGCGAAGGGGACGAAGCGCTGCACGTTTTTCTGGAACAGCAGCTCGACCCGGCCGGTGGGGCCGTTGCGCTGCTTGGCGATGTTGACCCACATGACGTTTTCGCGGCCCGCCGTGCGCTCCTTGAGCGGCGGGCGGGAGAGGATCAGGACCACGTCGGCGTCCTGCTCGATGGCGCCCGACTCGCGCAGGTGCGAGAGTTTGGGCGTGCCGCTGTCGTCCTTTTCGGCCTCGCGGCTGAGCTGGGACAGGGCGATGACGGGCACGTGGAGCTCGCGGGCAAGCCCCTTGATGGAGCGGCTGATCTCGGAGATCTCGGTCTGCCGGCTTTCGGAGGCGCGGCCGGAGATGTGCATGAGCTGCAGGTAGTCGATGATGACCAGGTCGAGGCCGTGGTCCTCGCGCCCGTCAACGGGGGGCCTGCGGTTGTTGAGGGCGGTCTTGCGCGCCTTGGAACGCAGCTCAAGGGGCGTGAGGCCGGCGGACTCGTCGATGAATATCTGGGCGCCGAGCAGGCGGTTGCAGGCGTCCTGCACCTTGGGGAACTCGCGCTCGGCGAGAAACCCGTCGCGCAGGCGCTGGGTGTCGATGCCGCCGACCATGCACAGCAGGCGCTGCACGAGCTGCTCCTTGGCCATTTCGAGGCTGAAAATGAGCACCCGGCTGCCGCTGTTCATCGCGGCGTGGGCCGCTATGTTGAGCGAGAGGGCCGTCTTGCCGAGGGAGGGCCGGGCCGCCAGCACGACCATGTCGGAGGGCTGGAGCCCGGAGAGCAGCTTGTCGAGGTCCGGAAAGCCCGTGGGCACCCCCGTGACGCTGGTCTTGTTCTTGATCTTCTCCTCGAGCTGCCTCACGCCCTCGTTGAGAAGCTCGTTCAGGGGGTGGACGGGGCTGTTCTGGCGGGTCTGGCTGAGGGCGAAGACGGCCTGCTCGGCGGTCTGGAGCACCTCGTCGGCGGAGTCCTCGCGGCTGTAGGCCTGCGCGCTGACGCTGCCGCAGACGGTGATGAGGCTGCGGAGGATCGCGGCGTCCTGCACCATCCGGGCGTAGTATTCGAGGTTGGCCGAGGTGGGGGACACCCCGGAAAGCTCGGAGAGGTAGGTGGCGCCGCCCACGGCGTCGAGGCGGCCCGTGCGGACCAGCTCGTCCGTGAGGGTGACGAGGTCGACGGGGAAGTTTCTGCGGTAGAGCTCGACGCAGGAGTCGTAGATGATCTGGTGGGCGGGCACGTAGAACGCGGCCTCGCCCGAGGACCCGAGAATCTCGACCGCCTGGCCGACGGCCTGCGGGCTGATGAGGATGGACCCCAGCACGGACCGCTCCGCCTCGACACTGCTGGGCGGAACCCGGTCAAAGGCGACGCCGCCGGCGGGGCCGGCGGGCGTCTTTTTCCTCGGAGTCGCACTCATGGAACGCCCCCGGTTCAGAATTCGTCGTCGTCGTCCTCGTCGTCGTCCTCGTCATCCTCCTCCTCGGCCTCGGCCTCGGAAGTGGTGACCTCGTTCTCCAGGCCCATGACCCAGACCTTGACCTCGGTCTCGACGCCGGGGAAGAGCTTCACCGAGACGGTGAAGATGCCGAGCGCCTTGATGGGCTCCTGGAGCAGGACGGACTTCTTGCCGACCGCGTGGCCGGCCTCGGCCAGCTTCTCGGCGATCATCTGGGCAGTGACGGACCCGAAGATCCGGTCCTCCTCCCCGGCCCGCATGTGGAACTCGAGGGTCAGGCCGCGCATCTGGTCCGCGACGGCGGTCATCTCGGTGCGGCGCTTCTCCTCGCGCCGCTTGATGATGCCCAGCTCGTGCTGGATCTGCTTGGCCGACGCCGTGTCCACCGGCACCGCGAGTTTCCGCGGGATCAGGAAGTTCCGCGCGTAGCCGTCGGCCACGCTCACCCGGTCGCCCATCACGCCGAGGTTCTCAATGTTCTCGCACAGGATGACGTTCATGGTCACCACTCCCTTTGTGTTCTTTCGCGCGGCGGCCGGGGGCCGCGCGCGCGCCGTTCGTTACTCGTCTTCGTCGTCGTTGCGGCGGTCGCGCCGCGTCCGCCACGCCTCGGCGAGCCGCGCCGCGGCCAGCCGCTGGTCAAACCAGATGTCCACCAGCCCCACCAGCACAAGCAGCTGCTGCTGGGACAGCAGAAACACCAGGGCCAGAACCAGCACCACCAGCCCGGGCCGGAAGCGGAACGCCTCCATGGCGCACAGCAGAATGCCGAGCCCGTTGAGCCAGTACACCGCGCCCAGGGCCACGGCGCCGTTCCACGCGGCGACCCGCACGGTGTCGCTGGGCCAGCGGTTGTCCACCAGCCACGCCACCAGCGCCAGGATCACCGCCCACACCAGCCACTCCGGGGGGCGCATGGTCCGGAAACGGCCCTCCGGGAGGGGCCCGGAGCCCTCCCCGGCGGTCGCGCGGAGCCAGCCGAAAAACAGCGCGGCCTGAACCGACGCCGCGAACAGGGCGGCCTGGAACAGCAGGCCGTAGCCCACAAAAACCAGGTGCTCGTCCAGCCATTTGAGCAGGCCGGCAAACGCGGCGTTGGCGGGGCCGCCAAGCGATTCAAATTCCGCGGCGCGTGCCGCAAAAAACACCGTCCAGTCCTGCCGGGCCGTCGCCGAGGCGGCGCCCGCGGCCAGCACAAACAGCAGCAGGGCCAGCGCCGCCGTGCAGCGCCCGAAGGACCAGCCCCGCCGCGCCGTCAGCGCCAGCAGGACGCCCGCCGACGCCACGACCGCGGCCGAGGCCAGGGTCACCGGGGCGCCGCCCGCCGCGAAGAGCGGGAGGCCCGCCGCGAGGGCCAGCAGCATCGCCGCCGCCCGGCGGCCGCGCGTCCACAGCACCGCCACGGGAAAGGGCAGCGCCACGACCGCGGCCACGAGGAGGAATCCCGCGAAAGCCGAAACGTTCATCGGCGGTCCGCCCCGGGTTCAGCCGCGCTCCTCAATCGGCGCAGAACGGCAGCAGGGCCACTTCCCGCGCCAGTTTGATGGCGCGCGTGAGCATCCGCTGGTGTTTCGCGCTGGCGCCCGTGATCCGGCGGGGGATGATCTTCCCGCGCTCGGTCACGTAGTGCTTGAGGAGGTTCGTGTCCTTGTAGTCGATAAACACCACGCGGTCCGCCGTGAGCCGGCAGATCTTGGCGCGCGAGGATTTCTTCTTCTTCCTGCGCTTGAGCTTCTTGTCGCGAATTTTGGCCTTCGCCTTGGCCGATATTTTAGACATATTCCGGTTGTCCTGTCGGTTTCTTGGGTCAGAACGGGATGTCGTCCTCGGCTATGGGCTCTTCCACGGGCTCGGGCGGCTCGGACGGGCGCGCCTCGGGCGCGGGCCGGGGCGCCGGGGCGCCGGAGCGGTTCTCGTCCCATTCCAGCGGCACCACGCGGCGCGCGTTCAGCTCGAGGCGGGACCGCTTCTGGCCGGAGTTCCGGTCCTCCCACTCACTGTAGGTCAGGCTGCCCTCGATGAGGATCGCCCGGCCCTTGTGAAGGCGCTGTCCCACAAACTCGGCCATGGCCCCCCAGGCGACCGCGTCCACAAAGGTCGTGGCCTCCTGGCGGTTTCCGGCCTTGTCCTTGAAATACCGGCTGTTGGCCACGCCGAACTTGCAGTAGGCCTGGCCGGACGCCGTGTACTTCAGCTCGGGGTCGCGCGTCAGGCGCCCGGCGAGCATCACCGTGTTAAGATCCGGTAAGCGGAGGTCTCCCATTTCTCGGCCCCTTTCGGTTAATCGTCGTCTTCGGAACGGCCCCGACGCCGCCCGCGCCCCGCGCCGGCATAGTCGAAATCGTCGTCTTCATCGTCGTCCCCGCCCGCCTCGCGGGAACGGGTCGCCGCCGCCTCGGCCTCCTGCTCGCGCTGGCGCTGCTGCTGGGCTTCCAGCTTAAGCGTGCGCGCGTCAAGGCTGAGGATCAGGAACCGAATCACCGACTCGGACAACTTGAACATGTTGTCGAGCTTCTTCACCACTCCGGGTTCGGCGTCAAAACGCAGCAGGACGTAGTAGCCCTCGCCGTGCTTCTTCACCTCGTAGGCCAGCTTCCGCCGGCCCCAGTGCTCGGAGCGCGCGATGGATCCGCCGTTCGACGTGATGAGGTCCTCGACCCCCTTGGCCACCGCCTGGATGGCATCGTCGTCCATATCCGGGGCGACGATGTACAGCGCTTCGTATGTTCTCATGCTTCTTTTCACCTCCTTTGCGGAAATTCAAGCCCCGGCGGACGCCGGGGCGAGTAGCTTGTTATCATAGCATATTTCCGGCCCGGGCTCAACTTGTTGCGCGTGCCGCGGAAGCCCGGGCCCCGCGGGGCGCAGCCCTTTCTGCTATACTTGGGGTGCGGGGACGCCGCGCGCGGACCCGGCCGGAGGATGTGCACGCGACCATGACACGCCGTATACGAAATGCCGCCGTCCCCGCGCTTGCGGGCGCCCTTCTGCTGTGCGCGGCCGCCTTTGCGGACGGGGCGGCGTATCCCCGCGGGGAGAACGCCGAGGTGAGGGTCGCGTCGCCCGCTGACATGGACCGCCTCGCCGCCTCGGGGCTGGTGGTGGACAACGTCGAGGGCCTGACGGCCCGGGTGTGCCTGCGGGAGGGCGAGCGCGCCGCGCTGGACGCCCTCGGATTCCCCTACCGCATTCTGCCGCCGGACGCGCCGGACGACAAGACCATCCTGGGGTACCGGGCGAACCCGGAGATTGAGGCCGCCTTCGGACAGTGGGCCCGCGACTATCCCGGACTGTGCGCGACGGGGTCCCTGGGAACCTCGGCGCAGGGGCGGAACCTCTGGTACCTGCGGATCACCACCAACCCGTCCGTCGAGGCGGACAAGCCGGCGGTGAAGCTGCTTTCGACCATCCACGGCAACGAGCCGGTGGGCACGGAGCTGCTGCTGAACCTGGCGGAGCTGCTGCTGGAGGGCTACGGCGCCGATCCGCGCCTCACCGCGCTGGTGGACACGACGGACCTCTGGCTGGTGCCGCTCTTGAACCCCGACGGCATGGAGGCGCGGTCGCGCTACAATGCGAACAGTCAGGACCTGAACCGCGTCTTTCCGGTGTACAGCGCGAACTACACCGGCACCTTCTTCGACTCCCCGCTGGGCGACGGCGACCGGCAACCGGAGGTGGCGGCGGTGATGCGGTGGTCCGCGTCGCGCCCCTTCGTGCTGGCGGCCAATTTCCACGGCGGGGCCCTGGTCGTCAACTACCCCTACGACCACAAGCCGGGCGTGCCCAGCGGGCAGCCCGCGATCTCGCCGGACGAGGACCTCCTCCGCGTGGTCTCGCTGGCCTACTCGTCGCAGAATCCGGAAATGTACGCGAGCCCCGTCTTTCTACAGGGGGTCACCAACGGGTCCGCCTGGTACTCGGCCACGGGCACGATGCAGGACTGGTCGTACCGGTTCATGGGGTGCCTGGAGGTGACGGTGGAGCTGGGCGCGACGAAGTGGCCGACGTACACCCTGCTCCCCTCCTACTGGGAGGCGAACCGGGAGGCCATTCTGGCCTACATCGAGACGGCGCAGACCGGCGTGCGCGGGCTGTGCCTGGACCGCGCCACCGGGGCGCCGGTCCTCGCGCGGGTGGATGTGGCGGGCAACGGCCAGCCGGTCTTTTCGAGCCCCCACGCGGGGAACTACCACCGCCTGCTGCTGCCGGGCACTTACAGCCTTTCCTGGGAGGCGCCGGGCTACATCACCTACCATGTGGACGGCGTCGCCGTGGCGGGCGGGCCCGCCACGCGGCGGGATGTGGCCATTTCGGACGGGGACCTCAACGCCGACGGCGCGGTGGGCGCGGCGGACATCCAGCTCGCGGTCAACGCCGTGCTCGGCGACGCGGTCGGCGTGGACGCGGACGTGGACGGGCGGGGCCTCTCGGCCACGGACATCCAGGCGGTGATCAACCGGTCGCTGGGGCGCTGACGGCGGGTTCCGTCACTTCGCCCAGATCACGCGGTCGATGAGGGGGATGTACTCCGACCACTCCTGGCCCTTCTCGCGGGTCTCGCGGATGATGCGGGCGAAGGCGGTGGCCTGGGCGTCGAGGTTGTCGAGATGGTGCAGCACCACGGCCTCCAGGGTGCGCGGGGTCACGGGGGACCCGTTGACCAGCTCGCCGTGGTGGGAGAGGATGCAGTGCAGCAGCCGCATTCGCAGGGCCTCGGGGAAGTCGCCCGCCTCGGCCATCTTCTCCTCGGCCATCCGGCAGCCGATGTGCAGGTGGCCAAGCAGTTTTCCGGGGGTGGTGTAGTCCACAAAGAGGTCGTGGCTCATCTCGTCGAGTTTGCCGATGTCGTGCAGAAAGATGCCGCAGAGCAGGATGTCGCGGTCCACCTCGGGGAACAGCTCGCAGACCGTGACGGCGAGGCGGGCCATCTCGTAGCAGTGCCGGGCGAGGCCGCCGGCGTACTCGTGGTGCCACTTCTTGGCGGCCGCCGCGGTGGCGAACTGCTCCATGAGGGCCTTGTCGCCGCGGAAGGCGGCCAGCAGCCGCGCGAGCGGCGGGTTTTCCACCGTGTCCAGCAGCGCCATGAGGCCGTCCAGGCTCTCCTTGGCGTTCTCGGGGGTATTCACCAGGTCCTCGACGGTGTACTCGTCGGGGCGCATGGGGAGCACCGTGTCGACGCGGATTTGCAGGCGCCCCTGGAACACGCCGATGACCCCGCGGACGGTGACGACGTCGCCCGGCTCGAAGAGCTTGGCGGTGTCGGTGGCGTTGTTCCACAGCACCCCGCCGATCTCGCCGGTGCGGTCCTTGAAGACCATGCCGAGAAACTTGCCGCCGTCCTGCTTGAGGCGGAGGTCCTTGCGTGAGGCCACGAAGTAGTCGTTGACGTGGTCGCCCTCCTGCAGGGTGTTGACATACTGGCGCTTCATCTTCGTCCTCCGGGAGCGTCCGGGGCGGGGCTCAGCCCATGCCCTCGTCCGTTTCCCTGTTCATTTCCTTCTGGTTTTCGAGGCGGCGGCGCTCCTTCTCCTCCTCCCGCGAGGCGGCATCGGGGTCGGCGGCCTCGTCCTGGGCCTCCACAGAACCCATGGGGTCGAGCACGCGGAACAAAAAGACGCGGGGCTCGATCCCCGAGAGGCCGTCGAGCACGCCCCAGTGCACGGCATAGACACCCGGCGCGAGGGGCTCCACCGGCTCGATGCGCACCAGGGTGCGGTCGGCCCCGTCCAGCGGGGCCATGGTCGCGGGCACGGGCGTGTCGGCCACCCACACCTGCTCCTCCACCTCGCGGAGCACGGGGCCCGAGCTGCCCGGGCGGACGCCCTGGCTCTGCTTGGCCGCCACGCGGCGCAGGCGCACGAGGCGGGCGTCGTAGCCGGGCAGTTTGCAGGCGGCGAGCAGGGGCCCCTCGGGACCGGCAACGCCGCCGCCAAACGGGGCCACCCCCTCGCCCGACGGGGTGACGGGGGTGCCGTGGACCACGCCGAGGTCGGCGGCCATGTAGGCCAGGGGGCGCGGGTGCTCCAGTTCGGTGTAGCGGTAATTGGAGAACAGGAAGACCCCTTCGGACTCCGGGAGCGGCCAGAGCCGCGCCTCGGGGGCCTCCACCCGGCCGCCCCCGGACGCGTCGACCTCGAGCCGCGCGGTCGCGTAGCCGGTCTTCATGAACATCAGGGCGGCGGGGCCGCGGCGCGCGCGGACGGAATAGCCCCCCTGCAGGTCGGTGATCACGGCGGCCTCGCGGCCGTCCACTGCCACGGCGACGCCGGGCAGCGCCTCTCCGGCGACATCGCGCACGGTGCCGCGCACGACGGCCCCGGGGCCGCAGGCCGTCAGGCAGGTCGCAACGGCCATGAACACGGCCGCCGGCAGCGCGCGGCGCGCAAGCCCCCCCCGCATGGTGTCTGTTTTCATGTCAGCCCGCTTTTTCGTTGAACCGGCGCAGGAATGCGGCGCTTTCGGCCACCTCGGCCATGGCGTCCTCCAGGGCGGTGTCCTGCTCCACGACCAGCCACTCGGCTCCGGCCGCCTCCGCGGCGGGAAGGAGCGTGTCCCAGCACATGGTACCGCGCCCAAGGGGGGTGAAGACAAGGTTTCCGCCGGGGCCGGGGCGGCTGTCCTTGACGTGGACCAGGGGAACCCGGCCCGTGTGGCGGCGCAGCAGCGCGGCGGGGTCGGCCCCGCCGGCGGCGGCCCAGCACAGGTCCAGCTCGAGGGTCAGGTGGGCGGGGTCGCTGTTTTCCATGAGGAGGTCGAGCGCGCTGTTCCCGCCGAATACCGGGGGGATCTCGTGGTCGTGGTTGTGGTAGCCGAGGGTGACGCCCTCGGCGCGGAGGAACGCCCCGGCCGCGTCGAGCGCGCGGGCGACGGCGACCCAGTCGGCGGCGCGGGCGCAGGCGGCGGGGTCGGTCCAGGGCATGACCAGGTGGCGCACCCCGAAACAGCGGGCGGTTTCGGCGGCCGCCGCGGGGTCGGCGGTCAGCGCGTCCAGGGGCAGGTGGGCCGCCACGGCGCGCAG
>ERZ795031.2622-NODE-2622-length-16855-cov-6.764286_pt1 | contig 16855 bp, 9 predicted proteins | sample MGYA00375123_ERZ795031 | MGnify/ENA primary metagenome ERZ795031 (study PRJEB30166, sample SAMN05720159) | activated sludge metagenome | isolation source: anaerobic digester from wastewater treatment plant | place: USA | collected 2015-04-21 ... | reverse complement strand
TTTCGGGGACCACGAAGGGGTCGCGGTACTTGCGGGTGAGCATGGCGGTGGCCTCGGGGTCGCCGGTGAACTCGTTCTTGGCCTCGTCGTAGGTGAGGTCGCGGTTGAGCTTGACGGAGATCAGGCCAAGGTGGCACAGGGCGGAGGAGAGGTGTCCCTCGCGGATGGGCGCGTTGACCTTGGAGGGGTCGTTGGCGCGGATGCACTCAATGAAGTTGCCGTAGTGGTCGCCTTCCTGGCTGTTCTCCGGGCCGGGCTCGCCCTTCTCGCCGAGGTAGACCTTGTAGTGCGAGTAGGAGTCAATGACCATGTAGCCCTTGTCGCCGTAGAAGATGACGCCGACCTTGGCGCCCTTCTCGTCGTTGGTGCACCAGGGGCGCACCTCGAAGACGAGCATCTTGCCCATCTTGCCCGCCTTGGGATAGTCGTACGCCGTGGTGATGACGTTCGGGACCTCCTTGTCGTCGTCGAAGATGAGCTTGCGGCCCATGCCGGAGACCTTGGTGGGCAGCTCGACGCCCAGGCCCCAGCGCGCCACGTCCATCTGGTGCACGCCCTGGTTGCCGATGTCGCCGTTGCCGTAGTCCCACATGTAGTGCCAGTTGTAGTGGAAGCGGTTCGGGTTGAAGGGGCGCTCGGGCGCGGGCCCCAGCCACATGTTGTAGTCCACGCCCTCGGGGACCGGGCCGTCGGCCTTCTTGCCGATGTCGTCGCGCCAGCGGTAGCAGAGCCCGCGGGCCATGTACACCTCGCCGATGACGCCCTCGTTCAGCAGGCGGATGGCCTCCTGCATGGAGGGGTTGCTGCGGATCTGGGAGCCGTGCTGCACGACCTTGCCGTACTTCTGGGCCGCCTCGACCAGCTTGGCGCCCTCGAACACGTTGTGGGAGCAGGGCTTCTCGACGTAGACGTGCTTGCCGGCCTGGAGCGCCCAGATCGCCGCCAGGGAGTGCCAGTGGTTCGGCGTGGCGACGGTGACGGCGTCAATGTCCTTGTCCTGGAACAGCTCGCGCATGTCCTTGTAGGTCTTCGGCTTGCCGCCCAGTTTCTCGAGCTGCTTGACGTAGCTGCCAAACTGCTTCTCGTCAATGTCGCAGACCGCCGCCACCTCGACGTTCTTCTGGCCGAGGAGGCCCTTCAGGTGGTCGCGGCCCCGGCCGCGCAGGCCGATGATGGCCACGCGGACCTTGTCGTTCGCGCCGGCCCAGGAGGTCTTCGAGGTGCCGACCATCATCGCCCCCGCGGCGGCGCCCATGGCCGCTCCGCGCACAAAGTTCCTGCGGCTCACTTCCTTGCTCATCGCGCTAAATCCTTTCTGTTGCTTGGGGGGTGCACGGACGGCGCCTTGCCGCCGGGCACCCTGACGGAGCGGCCAGTCTAGCACAGCGCCCCGCGCGGGGCAAGTCCTGCGGGACTGCCCGCGCCCCTTCAGACGCGCTTCGGGGGCGCCGGGTTTCGCCGCCCCCCCGGCGTCACGAGAGCAGGCTTTCGTCCGTCTCCCCGGTGCCGATCAGCTCAAGGATGCGGCCAAAGTCGAAGTTGGACGCAAGTTCCCGGAGCTGGCGGCCCAGTTCGGCGTTGAACCCCTCGACCTCGCCGACGGCCTCGGAGAGTTCCTTCATGTTTCCGGACTCCATCGCCCGCCGCACCCCCCAGACCATCTTCTCGGGGATGTCGGCGAAGGAGGGCCCGCCGGTCGGCGGCGCCTCAGCCGGAGCCGTCCCCCCTTCTTCGGAATAGACGTACTCGACCCCCGTGAGCCGCCCGAGCAACTCGTAGAGCTGGTCGGGCTGGAAGGGCTTTGTGAGGAATCCGGAGGCGCCGGCGGCCATCACCCGGCCGCGCTGGTCCTCGAAGGCGCTGGCGGTCAGCCCGATGATGGGCACCGCGCCGCCGCCCTCCGCCTCCCGGATGCGGCGTATGGCCTCATACCCGTCCATGACGGGCATCCGCATGTCCATCAGCACCGCGTCGGGCCGGTGCGCATCAAAACTTTCCACGGCCTGCGCCCCGTCGCGCGCCTCCACCACCTCGAATCCGGCGGCGGTCAGCAGCCCACGCAGGAACGCCAAATTCTCCTCGTTGTCGTCCACCGACAGCACCCGCCGGGGCGCAAAGCCGTCCGCGAGCCGGAGGACGTGCCCTTTCGGCGCGGGCGGGGGGCAGTCCTCCGCGGAGGCCGGGCGCAGGGAAAGCTCGAAGCGGAACCGGGTGCCCGTATCCTCCCCGTTGGACACGGTCAACTCGCCCCCGAGGATCTGCACCAGGCGGTGGCTGATCGCCAGACCCAGGCCCGTGCCCCCGTGGAGCCGGCCCGCGTCGCCCTGTTCAAACTCGTGGAACAGCCTCCGCTGGTCCTCCGGCGAGATGCCCGGCCCCGTGTCCTCGACCTCGAAGACCAGCCGCATCCGGCCGTCCTTCTCCGGCTTCCGGGAGGCGGTTGTGACCCGGATGGTCACCCCGCCGGTCTCGGTGAACTTCACGGCGTTGCCCACGAGGTTCATCAGGATCTGCCGCAGCCGGTTCTCGTCGCCCTCCACGTGGTCCGGCACCCCGTTGCCGCTGTTAATGACCAGCCACAGGCCCTTCGCCGACGCGCGGGGAAGGAAAGCGGCCCCCACGTCCTTGACCGTGCGCTTCAGCGAGAAGGGCACCTCCTCCGGCAGCACATAGCCGGAGTCGATCTTGGACAGGTCGAGAATGTCGTTCACCAGCGCCAGCAGGTGCTCGCTCGAGCGCTGCAGCGTCTGCAGGATGTCCGCCTGCCGCGCCGTGAGCTCGGCGTCCCGCTGCAGGATGTAGGTGAAGCCGATGATCGCGTTGAGCGGCGTGCGGATCTCGTGGCTCATGTTCGCGAGGAAAAGGCTCTTGGTCCGGGCGCGCTCCTCCGCCGCCGCCTGGGCGATGCGCGAGTCCTCCACCTGCCTGCGGTCGCTCACGTCCTCGATCAGCACCACCACCGACGACACCTTGCCCCGGCGCGTGAAATTCGGTATCGCGCTGATGCGGGCCAGCCGCCGGCCCTGCGCCGTCTCGATCTCCCGCTCCCAGGTGCGCGGCGTGCCCTCCTCCAGCACCTTTGGCACCTGGCAGTCCCCGCAGGGCTCGTCGCACGGGGGAATCCGCATCACCTGGTGGCACAGGACCCGCACCGCGTCCTTCGCGGCGGGGAACCAGTCGCGGAGCGTCGCGTTGGTCGTCATCACCTCCATGCGCGGGCCCAGGCGCGCCACCGCCATGGGCAGCGACTCCGTCAGGGTCCGGTATTCCCGCTCGCTGCGCCGCAGGGCCTCCGTCATGTCCAGCGCCAGGGCCTCGGCCTTCTCGCGCACCTTCTGCTCCTGCATGAACAACAGCACCGTCAGCACGGTGACGAAGACGCCGCCCGCCAGAATCGCCAGGGGGGTCACGCGGTCCACCCGGTCCTCGAAACGGTCGGTGGTGGCGAAAAAGAAGGCCCAGGGGCGCCCGTACACCTCCACCGTGCGGGACTCGGTGAACATCGCCCGCGGACGCCGCACATCCCCCCGGCTCGCGTAAATCAGGTTCGACGGCGTCTCCACGCCGTTGTCGTACACCTCGTAGCCCGACATCCCCGCCTCGCCCATGTCCCCCCGCACCGCCAGCCCCTCAAAACTGACCACGGTCACCAGATAGCCCATCGCCGCCGCCACGCGCTCCTCCGGCGTGCCCGCGGGACGGCCGGAATGGTAGACCGGGGTGACCATCACCGCCCCCTTGGTGAACGGTGACATGTCCAGCGTCATCAGCGCCGAAATGCGGGTTTCACCGCTCTCCCGCGCCGCGTCCAGGCACCGGCGGCGCTCCTCCTGAAACCGCACATCGCACCCCAGCAGCCCCGGCTGCGCCTCCGCGGGCTCCGCCAGGGTCACCGGCGCGTACTCCGCCCGGTCCCCCCCGGGAAACACCTCGTATTCCGCAATCCCCCCCTCGCGCATCCGCGCCACCAGCGCCTCCCGGTCCACCGGTCCCGCCACCACGGGACACCAGGCCACCGCCTTGATCCAGGGGTATTTCTCCGGCACGCGCCGGTAGGCCCAATACTCGTTCCAGTCGGCCGCGCCCACCTCCCCGTCCCGGGAGAGAATCAGCCCCACGAACCCCTCCGACAGCAGCGCGCAGTGGTCCATCCGCTCCGTGACATCCCCGACCAGCGCGCTGTTGTACTCGTGGAAACGCTCCCGCTCCACGTCCCGCTGGGCGCGGGTCCAGGCAAGCCATCCCCAGAAAAACGCCCCCGCCACCGCGAGAATCACCAGATAGGGGGTGGTCTCGCGGGCATATGTCCACAACAGGGAAAGCGGCATGATGCGCAAACGTCTCATCGCTCTCTTTCAACGCGCCCGGTGCCGCCGTGTCCGCCCCCGGACACCACAGGCCCCGCAGCCCGTCAGGTCACACCACTGCGGCCCCCGCGGGGCACCGGCCCGGCACCGGCCCCTTGGAGGAGGCCCCCGCAGCCACTCCGCACCGCATTCCCGCCGCAAGACGGCCCCATGCAGCCCTCCCGGGCATTCCGCATCGCTCGCCGACCCAGCCCACGAAAACCGCCACGGACACAACCCTTTCACAGGATCCATCCCATCCGGGTCCGGAAGACGGCCCGGTTCGGGACGAACCAATCGAGCCGACCCGTTCCCATTTTTGCACATCATTCACGGCATGTCAACTAAAAACCGTCCCATGCCCGCCCCGCGCCGCCCCCCCCCCGTCGGCGGATTCCTTTTCCCGGCAGTTGCGCGGCGAAAGCGCCGTGTGCGAAAGTGAACCGGGGGGCAGACAGATTTGGGGCTGTTTCACGTGAAAGGGCAGGCCGATGCGCGCTGAGCTCATGATGATCGGAACCGAGCTGCTGCTGGGGCAGATTGTGGACACAAACGCGGCGTTCATGGCGCGGGCGCTGGCGGAACACGGCATCAACGTCTATTTCAAAACGACCGTGGGGGACAACGTCGAGCGGATCTCTGCGGCGCTGGAAACCGCGCTGTCGCGGGCGGACGTGGTGCTGTGCAGCGGGGGCCTGGGGCCGACGGAGGACGACATCACCCGGGAGTGCGTGGCCGGGGTGCTGGGCCGGGCGCTGGAGTACCATCCTGAAATCTACGCGGCCATTGAGGCGCGTTTCGCGCACATGGGCCGGAAGATCACGGAAAACAACCGGCGGCAGGCCATGGCGCCCCGGGGCGCGGAAATCGTGGAGAATCCCCACGGAACCGCCCCCGGACTCTTTGTGGACGACCCAAAGGGGGTGGTTGTCTGCATGCCCGGCGTGCCCGCCGAGCTGAAGCCCATGCTGACGGAGCGGGTCATCCCCCGCCTCTGCGAACGCTTCGGCATCACGGGCACCCTCCGCTACCGGGTGCTGCGGGTCTGCGGCATGGGCGAGTCGCGGGTGGACGCCCTCATGGGCGACCTCATCCTGTCGGGGGCGAACCCCACCGTGGGGCTGCTGGCCGCCGTGGACGGCGTGACCATCCGCATCGCCGCCCGCGCGGAGTCGCCGGAGGCGGCGGACGCGCTGATCGCCCCCGTGGCCGCAGAGGCCGCAGCGCGGCTCGGCGGCATTGCCTTTGAGGACCGGGGACGCCCCGTGGAGGGGGAGGTGGACGCCCTGCTCGCCGAGCGCGGGTGGGCGATTGCCGTGGCCGACGCCGCCGCCGGAGGCGCGGCCGCCGCGCGGATCACGGCGGCCGGCGCCGCCTGTTTTGCCGGCGGGGTGGTGCTGCCACACGGCCGGGCGGCCGCCTGGGCGGGACATCCGGCCCCGGTGCCCCCCCCGCCCACCGAGGATTTGGGGGATCCCCTGGCCCGGACCGCGGTTGAAATGGCCGGAAGGCTTCTGCTAGATTACCCGGTGGCCTGCGCCCTTTCCCTGGTGGCGGACCCGGCGGAAAAGCGAACCGCCGGTGCCGTGCGCACCCCGGAGGGCTGGAGGCTGTTTGGGCTGGGGCATTACGGCAGCGGCGCGACAGGGCAAACGCGCCAGGCTGTGATTGCCTGGGAAAACGTGAGGCGGTTCCTTGTGGGGCTGCCCGCCGAGTGACGTCGGGCTGAACGAAAAGCACCCTTTGAAAGGAGTGCCTGCGGGAACTTTTGGCAACCCGCTCCGTATTACAGGTCAATCGCCGGACGGTTGTTTCTTGACGGCGCCGACAGAAGGCGCGGTTTTCGCCGTTTCGATGAAACGGCACGGAACAACTCTTGGGGACTCCACGGGAGCCCCAGGGCCGGGGCGGCACCGGGCACGGGTCCGGAACGCCCCGAACAGGCCGGCGCAACAAAAGGATGACCCAAGTTAATGTTTGAAATCATGGCCTTGGTGCTGCTTTCCCAGCAACCCTTCGTTCCGGTGACGGAAGGGGTGGCATCGTTCTACACGACCAAGGAGAGCACTTCCCTCACCGCCTCGGGCGAGCGTCTGCGCGACGACATTTACTCGTGCGCCATGCTGGAGGGCACCTTCGGCGACTATTATCTGGTGGTTGCGGACAACGGGCGCTCCGTTGTGTGCAAACTGAATGACCGCGGTCCCTACATCCCCGGACGGGTCATTGACCTGTCCAAGGCGGCGATGCGCGAGCTGCACACCTCCAAGGGCTTGGTCCATGTGAAGGTGTACTGGCTGGGGTCGGACCCGCCCGCACGGCGGGGGCCGCCCGCGCGGGGACGCTGAGGAGCCGCGCATCCCCAGGGGGGCGGCGCTGAAAACGGGCGCAAAGGCCGCCTTTTTCTCCCACGGTTGACACCCTCCCCGGCGTTCTCCTACAATGGTTCCGGAGGGGGGCGGTGCCCCCTTTCCCACGGAGACAGGAATGAAATCGTCCCTTCTTGAAGTCATAGATGCGGTGCTGCAGCGGTTGGAAGACCCCGCGCAGACCGCCGAAAACGAGTCGTCCATCCGGGTCTGGCTGGCGGGGCAGGGGTACAGCCGCCGGGACATCGACGCGGCGATGCGGATCGTGTTTCCCCGGGGCGGGGAGGCGTCCGCACCCCGGGGCGTCGCCACTTCCGCCCCGATGCGGCATCTCGTCCAGTATGAGTTCTCGCGCCTGACCCCGGAGGCGCGCAGCGCCCTGGCGCGTCTGGACATGCACGGCCTGGTGGAGCCCCGCGAGCGGGAGTTCCTGATCGAGCGCCTCATGCAGATGGAGGGCGACATCGACCTGGACGCGCTGGACTTTGTGCTGAGCACGGTCCTCTGCACGACGCGGAACGCGGAGTCGCAGAGCACCCTGCTGAGCACCATGGAGGGCTACGGCCCCACCATGCACTGACCCCGCCGCCCTCCGCGCCGGGGCGTGGCGGCCCTCAGTTCTTCTTCTCCTCCCGCTTCTGCCGCAGCGTCCGCTGGTACCCGTCCATGTCATCGAGCCGCAGCAGGCTCACGCCGCCGATCCCGAAGGCATGATAGGTGGTCGCGAGCGCCCGGATGGGTTCGACAAAGGGCCGCCCCTCGAACCGGAGGGTGTGCTGCCCCGCCTTCAGGTCGTGAATGTCCAGGTTGACCCAGCGGTAGTCCGCGTTGGGGATGACGAGGTTGAGGGGCGCGCCGACCGCCTTCCCGTCCAGCATGGGCTGGTACACGCCGCCCATGAGGCTGAACATGAAGATGCCGTCCAGACGGTAGCGCCCGTCCTCGGCGACATTGAACTGAAACTCGATGGAGGACTGCTCCTGGCCCGGCGCGTAGAGCACCAGGGGGCCCTGGGGCAGGATGAGCAGGGGCGGGTCCGCGGTGAAGACCATCTCGGTCGCCCGGATGATCTTGTAGGGCGGGATGCGCTTGTCCGCCGGGGGCAGGGGCTCGGCGAAGCCCACGGCGGGCTGCTGGTACCAGAACGCCACGGAGCTGTACCAGTCGCCGCGGTCGAGGAAGCCGCCGAGCTCCATGGACGTGACCGGGGCCTGGTCATCGAAGACGCTGCCCTTGTGCTCCATCTCGAAGCGCAGGGCGGTCTCAAAGGTCACGGGGTCCTCAATGTGCCAGCGGTACGCCGTGACGCGGTCCCCGGCGAGCACCCCCTCATAGAGCGGCACCCCGTAGTGGGGCGTGCAGAACTCCCGAAAACCCCACGCGTCGTTGAAGTAATCCTCCGTTCCCGTGCCGCGCAGGCGGGGCGTCCCCTCGCCGTCAATGTAGAAGAAGTCGTCGCCCTCGCCGAACCACCCCGTCTCCATCTGGTGCGCCGAAAGGACGGTGCCCACATACTGTCCCCGGCCCTTGGTGTCCAGCACCACATAGGGCTTGTCCGCCGTCACCGGACATTCCTGGCGGTACTGCGCGTGGAAGTACAGGGTCCCCTCGGGCAGGGCGTCCAGCTTCCGCCAGTCCACATAGTAATAGAAGGAGTCCACCTTGACGGTCGGTGAGTCGTTGGTGACGGTGATCTTGACGGACTTGTCGAAGGGCATCCGCCAGTAGCAGGACCGCGACCGCCCCGTGCTGGACACCGACACGGGCAGGGAGGTGAAATCCTTGTACGCGCCGTGGCCCACGCCGAAAAAGTCGCCCAGCGGCGCCTCCACGCTCGGTTTGTCCATCCCGTCGTAGTACACCCGCAGCACCACCGACCGCCCGTGGAAAAAGTCCTCGGTGCCGATGGTGTTCCAGATGTGCGTCACCTCGCCCGGCCCCTCCGCCTCCAGCAACACCAGCGTCTCCCCGCAGGCGATGGACTTCGCGTCACCGTTCTTGAGCAGGTTCTCGTTGCTGCTGCTGGCGCGCTGGGAGGCGCCCCCCACCGGAACGGTCAGGCGGCCCAGGCCGTCCGCGCGGGACATCCCCGCAAATCCAATGCACACCACGGCAAGACAGACCATCCCCCTTGTTCCACTGCGCGCAAACATGACACGGTATCCTTTCTCCTAGAAACGGGCACCCCTGAGCACCCCGGCCTCATTGCCGTCCGCAGGCTCCCCCTGTGGGCGGCCACGTCACTCTTACTTTACACCAACGCATCCAATTCTTCAACAAGTTCCTTGAAGCGGTCCATGGCAGCGGCCACGGGCTGCGGGGTGCAGAGGTCCACCCCCGCCTCCTTTAACTGGTCCAGGGGGTATTTGGACCCGCCGAGGGACAGGAAGTGAAGGTACCGGCGGCGCTCCCGCTCGCCGCCGCGCAGGAGTCCCCGCGCCAGCGCGATGGCCGAGGACAGGCCCGTGGCGTACTTGTAGACGTAGAAGGCTCCGTAGAAATGGGGGATGCGGAGGCCTTCCAGCTCCATCCAGGGGTCTATCACCGTGTCCGGGCCGAAGTAGTCCGCCAGCAGACCCCTGTAGAGGCTGCGGAACCGCTCCAACGTGAGGGGGTTGCCGGCCTCGGCCTCGGCGTGGATCAGGCGCTCAAACTCGGCGAACATGGTCTGGCGGAAGATGGTGAAGCGGATCTCGTCAATCTCCTTGGCGACCAGCAGCAGCCGCTCGCGCTTTGTCCGCGCCTTCTCCATCAGGCGGGCGGCCAGCAGCTGCTCGTTCACCGTCGAGGCCACCTCCGCCACAAGGATGCTGTACGCGCTGTAATGATAGGGCTGGGCGCGCCGGCTCAGGAGCGAGTGCATGGAGTGCCCCGCCTCGTGGGCCAGGGTGAACACGCTGTCCGGCACGTCGTCCCGGTAGTTCATCAGGATGTACGGCGGGCTGTCGTAGCAGCCCCAGGAAAACGCGCCGCTGTGCTTGTTCCGGTTCTCGTACTTGTCCACCCAGCGGCCCGCGGTCAGGCCCGCCCGAAGCAGGCGCACATACTCGTCCCCCAAGGGTGTGACGGCGTCGCAGACGGTTTCAACGGCCGCATCATAGGGCTGGCCCTTCCCCGGCGCGGGGGCCAGCGGCACGTAGTTGTCATAAACGTGGTAGTCCTTCAGGCGCAGGGCCCGGCGGCGGATGTCCAGGCACCGGTGGAGCGTGGGCAGCGCTGCGCGCACCCCCGACACCAGCGTGTCAAACACGGACACGGGCACCTTGTCGTCGAAAAGCCGCGCCTCGATGGTGGACCCGAAACGCCGGACGCGCGCCTGGTACACGTCCTGCGCCACGGACCCCGCCATGGCGGCGGCCAGCGTGTTCCCGTGGGCCTCGTACACTTTGTGGTATTTCTCGAAGGCCTCCCTGCGCGAAGACCGCTTGGGGCACTCGCGGAAGAGGCCCATGGACGCATGGGTCAGCTCGATTTCCTTGCCCGAAGCGTCCTTTGCGGTGCCGAAGCGCAGGTCCGCGTCCGTGAGCTGGCCAAACACGCGGGACGCCGTCTCCGCCGTCTCGCCCTGCATGGCCAGCAGCAGCTCCTCCTTCGGCGAGAGGACGTGCGGGCGGATGCGAAGCAGTTCCCGGATCACAAAGGCGTAGGGGGCCAGTTCCGGACCCTTGAGCCAGGCGCGCACGGTCGCGGCGGGGATCGTGTTGAACTCCGGCACGATGAAGCTCAGGGCCTCCTGGGCCCGCGTGGCGAGAAAGCTGGCGCGCAGGCTCATGCCCTGCGCCTTCGGGCACGCCACGTCCTCCATATGCCGCAGGTTTGCGTAGACCACCAGCTTGTCCAGCCGGCGGCGGAAGGCATATTCGGCGTCAAAACACTTCCGCAGCATCTTCGCCGAGCGGCCGAGCTTCCCCTGGAACACGGCAAACGGCGCCAGTTCCGCCTCCAGCGCCTTCCGGTCCCGCTCCCAGGCCGCGTCGCTCCGGTACATCGGCCCCAGGTTCCATGTGTCCCCTTTGGGCACATCCTTCCGCTCCGGCACCCGGCTGGCGTTCTTCATGCGTTCTCATCCTTGGTTGTGGATCCCCCCGCGCGCCTTCCCATGCACCCCGCCAGTATACCAGCCTTCAATGGCGTTGTCACCCACCGCGCGGCGGGCGCAAATCCTCCACCGGATGAAGGAAACCCTCGATGGCGTTCTCCGACAGGGTGTTGTCCCCGGCGTCGGGGCCGATGCGGATGCCCGCGCGGCGCGCGGGCCCGCGGGTCTCGTGGATCTCGTTGCGGGCGAGGGTGTTTCCGGCGGTGACCCCCTGGAGGTCCACGGCCGCGCCGTCCTCCGGGCCGTTGTCCGTGATGCGGTTGCCCTCAATGAGGTTTCCGCGCGCGGTGAACCCCTCGCCGCGCTCAGGGCGGAACAGCACGCCGCATGTCCCGTTGCGCAGGATGTCGTTGTCCCTGACAACGTTCTCGTCGTCCCGGTGGCCGATGGACACGCCGCACTCGGTGTTGTCGGTGATCCGGTTGCCCTCGGCCAGCCCCGCCTTCACCCCCCAGCAGAAGAAGAGGCCGATGGCGTTGCTTTCGAGGTGGCAGTTGCGGATGACCGGGCGCTGGCTGCCCGAGCCGGGGTGCAGCCCCAGCCCCGCGTTGCCGTGGCTGTGGCAGTCCTCCACAAGCACGTCGTGGCAGATCTGCCAGCTCACGCCGTCGCTGTTGTGGTTCCGCGACTCCACACCCCGGATCACCACGTCCGCGCAGTCCTGAAGCCAGACGCCGCCCGCGTAGTTGCCGTCCAGATTGTCATTGTTGTCCCGGTTGCCGTCGAGGACCAGCCGCTCCACATGCAGCCCCGTGGTCTCCTCCGCCGTGAGCAGGGGAAACAGCGTCACCACGCGCGGCTCGGCGAGCTTCCAGAAGTTCGCGCGCAGGGCGCGGTCCAGTTTGAAGCGCGCCCCGCTGCGGGCGGTCAACGTCCGCTTCACCACCTCGCACGCCCCCGTGTCCGGGTTCTTGGCGAGGAGGCAGACGCCGTCGCCCAGCTCAAACCCCGAAGGGTCGGCCAGGGTGATCTCCTGGTCGTACCAGTCGGAGTCCTCGGCCAGCGGGGATTCGGCCATGGCCGCCTTGAACAGCACCGTCTCCGGCCCGGCCCCCGCGAGGCGCACGCCGGAACGCAGCAGCACAGCGTTGCGCAGCGTGAAGGTGCCCGCCGTGAGGAGCACGGTGCCCCCGCCGCGTCCCGCCACGAGGTCCATCGCCGCCTGGATGGCCTTGTCGGTGAAGCCGCCGAGGTCGGCCCCCGGCCCGCCGACGGTCACCGTCAGCCGCTGCTCCCAGTCGGGCCCGGAGCGCAGGTCGCCGGAAGTGGCCCGGGGCCGGCTGAAGCGCCGCTCCTCCCCCGGCGCGCGCGCCGCCCAGAGCCCCGCCGCGCCCGCGCCGCACACGCCCAGCCAGTTCCGTCTCGAAAGCGGTTTCATGGCGTCATCCCGCCAGCAGCGACTGGAGGGCGTCGCGCACCGCCATCTCGGATTCGGGCACCACGTGGGACGCCGTGGGCTCATAGCCCCCCTCGGCGGTGAAGCGTTCGGGGTTGATGTAGGCGGGGCCGCAGTCGCCGTAGGCCGCCACGGCCACAAAGGCGTCCGGGCGCAGTGTCTGGGCGAGGAGCTGAAACTCGACGGCCATTTCGCCGGGGAGGTGGACAATGTCCACCCCGCCGACCCGCAGACGGCTGAAGACCAGCGGCTCCGCCGCCCGCGCCTGCCAGGCCAGCACCATGGCGGCGCAGATGCGGTCGTTGGGCGTGCCGTCCGGGTTCAGCATGCGGGCGCGCAGCTCCGGCCCTGTGAACCCCGCGTCCACGCGCGGGGACAGGGCGACGGGGACGGTTTTCCAGTCCACAGGCCCCGCGGGCGTGTAGACCGTGGACGCTGCGGAGGCGCGCATGGCGGCGAGCAGGCGCTCATAGAGCCCCTGCCGCGCCTCCGGCGTGCCGTCGTTGTATTTGCCGGCCGCGATGTTCCCGCCGCAGCCGGTGAAGTACGCCTGGAACACCCCCTCCTCCCTCTCCAGCGCCTCGCGGGCCATGCCGGGGAAGTCTATGCTGGAGCGCGGGTCCCAGTAGAAGCTCTGGGGATGGGTGGCGTAGTAATGGAGCCGCGCAAGCGGTTTGTCGCCCCGCGCAAACGTCACCGTCTTAACATAGGGGTCAATGACCCCCTCCGGGGCCTCGATCAACGCGGGTTCCTTGCAGGAACTCGCGCGGAAGCCCACCTTGCCGTCGCCAAGGGGCACCCGGCGGTTGGAAGCCACCCGTTCGGCCTGCGCCTGACCGGTGCCGATGCGGTCGTAGGGCTCCAGCCGCCCGCAGGCCTCCCGCACCGCCGCCTCCAGCCGTGCCAGCGGCCCGCTGAAGGCCTCCGCGGTGGGAACGGGCGGCGGGGAGGGGACGTCCTTCAGCATCACGAAGGCTTTCAGGTCCGCCATGGGCGCCGTGTGCTGGTGCACCGTGTGCACCGCGACCCGGTCCGGCGCGGTGCCGGCGGCCGCCGCGATGGCCTCGCAGAAGCGGCGGTGGTCGTCGTTGCACAGCTCGCACCAGTCCACCACGCAGAGAACGTGCCGCTCGCCGCCGTGCTCCAGCACAATCCCCTTGCCCTGAAGCGGCTGCTCGATGGTGTCCAGTCCCTTGTAGCTGGGGTACCACGGCGTGCCCAGGGGCGGCGTCATGTCGCAGGAGAACGTCGCCACGCGTCCGCCTTCCGCCTTGCCGGACTCGGCGGACAGGGCGCGCCCGCTCAGCGCCGCCAGCGACCCCGCGGCCGCGCCCAGAAACCCCCGCCGTGTCATGCCGTTTTTGCGCATCGTCTTCTTCCCTTACTGGTTGGCCCCGCCGGGGGCGTCTTTCCCTGTCTCGCTCAAACGCACCGCGCCCGCCGGAACTTCCGGTGACACGGTGAAGGGGGCGGTCCCCCCGGGAACCAGATTCCCCGCAAGCAGCACATTCTCCACGCCGCCGCCCGTCACGTTCACGAAAACGGGCGCGCCCGCTTCGGGCGCGCACCCGGACACGAGCGCCGACCGCACGTCATGAAAGCGGACCAATGGCGCGCCCGACGGCGCGGGCCGAGGATCGAAGCCCGTCAGACGAAGCCGCGCCGTGTCCTCAAACCACGCCGCCGGACCGGGGTCTGCGGGGGAAGCCGGATCCGGCATACCGTAGTCGGCCGGCCACCGGACCTCCTTGTACTTCCGCGTGACGCCGAGGCGCCAGAAACCCTCCTCCCAGGACAGGCGCAGGTTTTCCAGCACGACGTCCTCGGCGTGGCGGCAGTAGAGGCCGTAGGCGGGCAGGGGACCGAACATGTAGGCGTCGGGGTAGGACGCCTCCTCTTCGGGCACTGCCTCCCCGACGGCAAGCGCGGGGTCGGCGCCCTTCCACGCGGCACGCAGGCCGGAGACGGTGACCCCGCGCACGGGGTGGCCGGGAATCCCCGCGATGATGCACGGCAGAGACGCCCCGGTGGCGGCGATGTTGGACACCATCACCCGCTCGATGCTTCCCGGCACGGGTTCCGGCAGGTCGCGGCCCCGGTTGCCCAGGCGCACAAAGAGGGGCGACCTCACGTGGTGCATGGTGATGTTGGAGACCGCGATGTCGCGGATGCGGGATCCGTCCACGGACTCGATGGAGACTCCGGAGATGGCGGGGCGGTGGTCGCCGTATCCCGTGACCACGGAGTTGCTGAAGGAGATGCGGCGGAAGTCGCCGCCGGACTCGGTGCCCAGTTTGAACCCGTTGCAGACGGTGGACAGGACGCAGTTGGTGACCGTGATGTTCTCGCAGGCGCGGCGCTCGCCGAGGGCGAAGCTGGCCTTGGGCACGATGGCGTCGTCAATGGTGGAGATGCGGCAGTTGCTGATGCGGACGTTCCGGCAGGAATCGGGGTCTATGCCGTCGGAGTACCCGTTGAGGATGGTCAGCCCGTCAATGTTCACGTCGTCCGTGCCCAGCAGGCTGACGGCGTAGTTCGGAATGTTCCGGATCGTAATTCCGTGGATTTCCACGAAATGGCACCGCTTGAAGGCCAGCGCCTTCGGGCCGCCGCGCTTCTTGAAATTGGCGTCCACCACGCCAAATCCAGCGACCCCGATCCGCTCCGCGCCCTCCGCGCGGATCAGCGACAGGTTGAAGTAGGTGGTCTCATGGTCGGCGTCGTTCTCGAAATCCAGCGTCTCATAGTCGTCATAGTCCGCGCGCCGTCGGCTGCCGAGAATGGTTGCGCCGTGGTCCAACCAGAGCATCACCCCGCTCTTGAGGCGCACCGTGCCGCAGACATACACCCCCGCCGGAAAGAGCACCGTGCCCCCGCCCGCCGCCGCGCACGCGTCCACCGCCGCCTGCACCGCCGGACTGTCCAGCGCGACTCCGTCGCCCTTCGCCCCGTGGTCGCGCACGTTCCACCCCGCGCCCGGGGGCGGGGGAACAAGCGCGGCGTGGGCGCAGGCGAGCAAAACAAGGGCTGTCACCGGCATGGGCATCCGTCCCGTGGTTGGGGCCGTCTTCACCCCCCAACTCTACCCCGAAACCGGCGCGGAAAACCAGCCTGAAAAGAACCGCGCCGGCGTCCCTTTTGGGGCGCCGGCGCGGCGGGTGTCCGTGGTTTTGCGCGCTTAGTAGACGCCGGGCACGTATCCGTCCTCGGTGCCGTCCCCGACGTAATAGGCGCCTTCGGGCGCGTTGAAGAGCTGGATGGTGCGCAGCAGCTCGGAGATGCCGATGTTGCCGTCGCCGTCCATGTCCGCGCTGTGCAGGAGCGCGCCCAGCGGCCCGCGGCCCGGCGCGAAGCCGTCCTCGGTGCCGTCGGCGGCGCGGTAGCCGCCGGCGTTGTAGAGCTGCACCACGCGCAGCAGCTCGGCCAGCGAGATGCGCCAGTCGCGGTTGGTGTCGGCGGTGTGGGCCTGCTCGGGCGGCAGCGCCCGCGCGACGACGGTCGGGATGACGCCCGTGGAGAAGGCCTGGCCCGAGGCGGCGGTGTAGTCGGCCTGGCCCGCGAAGGCGCCGATGCGCGGCGCGTCAACGGCGGGCAGGGCCTCGTAGACCACCTCGATCGGGAAGGGCATGGTCCCCGCCCAGGTGAGGGAAAGGGCGTTGTTCACGCCGTCGGCCTTGGCGGCAGCGCCGCCCGCCGTGCTGACGATGCTGGTGATGGTCCATCCGGCGGGCAGCACCTCCAGCAGGCTGAGGGAATCAAGCAGGCCCGCCCCGCGCTTCACCAGGCGCACGGTCACCAGCACCGGCTCGCCGGGCACAAAGAACTGGCCGTTGAACCGGCCGCCGATCGCGCGGGTCAAGTCCACCCGCACGGGCTGCGGGCCGGGCCCGGCGCCGATGAAGGCCGCGATTTCGGCGGCCGTGATCAGACCGTCGCGGTTGGCGTCGAGGGCGGCGAACACCGGCGCGGGCAGGGAGAAGCGCGCGGTGATTTCCTCATAGGAAAGGGCGCCGTCGCCGTCGGCGTCGAGCAGCGCAAAGGCCTCGCGCAGAAGCGCGGCCAGGTCGCCGGAGGCGCGCAGCCGCTCAAGCAGCCGCAGCAGCCAGTCCTCGGGGGTGCCCGGCTCGCCCTCGCCCTCTCCGGGCTCGCCCTCGCCCTCCGGCTCGCCCTCCACGGGGGAAATCCCCTCGAAGTCGCGGCAGTCGAGCACGCCGTCGGCGTTGACATCCACGAGGGCGAACTGGGCCGGCGACACATACGCGGAGACCTCCGCGTACTCCAGGGCGCCGTTGTCGTTGAGGTCCGCCTGCATCACGCCGAGGGCCTGCGCCGCGCGCAGCGCCCGGCGGAGCTCGACCAAGTCAAGCACGCCGTCCGCGTTGCCGTCGAACTGGGCAAACATCGCCGGGGGCACCCCGAGGGTCCCCAACTCGGCGGGCGAAATCACGCCGTCACGGTTGCCGTCAAAGAGGATCAGGAGGGTGCGCAGCAGCAGGTTCTCGTCCAGCGGGATCGGGCAGACATCACCGGGCTCGCCCTCGCCCTCCGGCTCACCCTCACCGGGCTCACCCTCGCCTTCGGGCTCCCCCTCCTCCCCTTCCGGCTCGCCCTCGCCGGGCACCAGGGCCGCCACATCCAGGCAGTC
>ERZ795031.2617-NODE-2617-length-16872-cov-7.207706_pt1 | contig 16872 bp, 13 predicted proteins | sample MGYA00375123_ERZ795031 | MGnify/ENA primary metagenome ERZ795031 (study PRJEB30166, sample SAMN05720159) | activated sludge metagenome | isolation source: anaerobic digester from wastewater treatment plant | place: USA | collected 2015-04-21 ... | reverse complement strand
GTGATGTTCATGGTGTCGCTCCTCAGGCCTGCGGGACGGCGGGGGCCGCCGCGTCCGCCAGGCGTTGGCGTGCCGTTTTCAGTCCCGTGTGGATCAGATAACCCACGTTCGAGACGCTCAACCCCGTGATCCGGCTGATTTCCTCGTAGGACAGGGCGTCCTGAAACTTAAGCCGGAGCACCTCCTGTTGTTTGGGGGGCAGCCCCCCGATCAGGGCGTCGGCCCGCGAGCGGGCCTCGGCCCGCTCCGCCGACGCCGACGGCGGCGCCTCCCTGCCGGGCAGGGACGCCGCGGTGTGGTCATCCAGGGCAACCATGCGCTGCTCCTTTCGTAGGTGGTCCAGGGCGAGGTTGCGGCAGACCGTGTGAAGCCAGGGCGCCAGATGGTCCCCGATCCGGGCGCGGTCGGCGCGGCACAGGCGCAGGAAGGTCTCCTGCACCACGTCGCGGGCCGTCTCCAGATCCCCCGTGAGCCGCGCCGCGTGGCGCAGCAGGGGGGCCTCATGCCGGTTGAGGGCGTCCCTCACCCAGTCCGTTTCCGGCGGCGTGCCGCCGGGTCTTTCGGTTTCTTGACTGTCCACGGAAACTCCTCCAGGTTCAGCCGGTGTCTTCACGGGTCAGCGCTGACATCACTATAACGGGTGAGACCCCGGTTTTCTTAGGAGGTTCGGGGAAAGGGGTGGACTTGGTGGACGAAGTGGACGATGTGGACTTGGTGGACAGGTGTTCTTCGTCCACCCCGTCCACCAAGTCCACCCCGTCCACTGTCTCCGTGTTCGCCCGTGCGGGGCCGTGTCGGCTATAGTGGTGGGCGTTCGGGCCGCCGGGCGGGCGGCCCCGGAGACCCTGATGGCAACGGACGAAAAAGACCGGCATCCGGTCCTGCACCCCCTCTCTTGGCGGGAGGACGGGCGCGTGCTGCTGCTGCTCGGCGGGCTGGTGCTGCTGGTGTTCGGGTACACGGTGTTTTTCGGCTCCCTGATCATGGACGACAAGCGCTTCGTCTTCCAGAACCGGGACATCATGAAGGGGCTGGGAGGGGGGGGGCTCCGCGTCCTGTTCACCCACCTCTGGATGCCCCTCACCACGCTGACCCACCTCGTGGACGCGTCGCTTTTTGGCAAGAACCCCGCGGGGCACCATGCGCACAGCGTGCTGTGGCATTTGGGCGCCGTGCTCCTGTGGTACCTGGCGCTGGTCCGCATGACGGGCAACCGGGGGGCGGCGGGGCTGGCGGCGGCGCTGTTCGCGGTGCATCCCCTGCGGGCGGAGGCGGTGGCGTGGATCGCCAGCCGCAAGGAGGTGGTCAGCGGGTTCTGGTTCGCGGGAACCGTGCTGCTCTACGCCCGTTACACGGCGCGGCCGTCGGTGGGGCGCATGGCCCTGGTGTGCCTCGGCATGGCGCTGGCCGTGCTGTCCAAGCAGACCGTGCTGACGCTTCCCTGCGCGCTGCTGCTGCTGGACCTGTGGCCCCTCGGCCGGATCACCCTCCTCCGTCCGGCCACCTGGGTCCGCCCGGTGCTGGAGAAGCTGCCGCTGTTCGTCCTGTGTGTGCCCGCCGTGCTGCTCGGCCAGGCGACCCAGCGGGAGTTCGGCGCCCTGGAATGGACCGCCGAGCTGCCGCTGTCCTTCCGCGCGGGGAACGCCGTGGTGAGCATCGCGCGCTACCTCGGCCACACGGTGTGGCCCGTGCCGCTCATGGGGCACTACCCCGAACTGCGCAACACGCTCACGCCGGGCATGGTGGCGGGGGCGGCGGCGCTGCTGGTCGCCGTGACGGCGGCGGTCCTGTTTCTGGCGCTGCGCCGGAACCCCGCACTGTATCCCCTGACGGGGTGGGCGTGGTTTGTCGGCACACTGGCGCCGGTGCTGGGGCTGGTGGGCTTCGGCAACGCGTCCATGGCCGACCGGTGGACCTATCTGCCCCACATGGGGCTCCTGGCCGCCGTGGCGTGGGGGTGGACGGCGCTGGCGGCGCGCCTGGAACCGGCGCCGGAAACCCCGCTGGAACCCAAGCCGCCCAACAAGGCCCCGCGCCGCAAGGCTTCGGAAGCCGTGCCGCCAAACCGCCTGGCCCCGCGGGGGGCGGCGGTGCTGGTGGGCATGACGGCGTTGCTGGGCGTTTGGCAGACCTCGTACTGGCGGAGCGACCTGACGCTGTGCAGCCGGATGCTGGCGGTGTCGGACGGGGGGAACGCCCTGGCGCACACGAACCTGGGCTACCTGCGCGGGGAGGCCAAGGATCCGGCGGGGGCGATGGCGCATTACCAGAAAGCCAGCGAGCTGGAGCCGCACAACCCCTTCTGGGCGGTGAACTACGCCATGTCCCTGAACAACGCGGAACGCGCCCCGGAGGCCGAGGCGTTGCTCGCGCCGTTCCTGGAGACGGACGCGGACAACCCGCATGTCCGCATGCAGTTCGGCATCTCGCTGTTCAACCAGAAGCGCTTCGCCGAGGCCCTGCCCCACATGGAGGCCGCCGTGAAGCGGCTTCCCACGAACTACCTGTACCTGACGAACTGGGGGCACTGCCTCGGCAATCTTGGGAAGACGGACGAGGCGCGGAAGGCGTATCAGGCGGCCCTGGCCGTGGAGCCCAGATACAAGGCCGCCCACGCCGGGCTGGAGGCCCTGGGCGCCCGGTGACGGAGGATGCGACACCGTGTCCCTGAGCGAAGACACTGAAACCGGCGGACGCCTTTCCCTCCGCCGCGACGGCGCGGCGGCGCTGCTCCTGTGCGCGGCGGTGCTGGCCGTGTTCGGGCAGGCGGTCCGCTTTGACTTCCTCGCGATGGACGACCTGGCCGTGGTGGTGGACAACCCCGGCGTGCGGCCCGGCCTGTCGGCGGAGGGGCTGCGCTTCGCGCTCACGCAGTACCATTTCGGCATCTGGATGCCCGTCACCACGCTGACGCACCTGCTGGACGTGTCCCTCTTCGGCATGCGCCCGGCGGGCCACCACGCCCAGAGCCTGCTGTGGCACCTCGCCGCGTCCCTCCTGTGGTATCTGGCGCTGGTCCGCCTCACGGGGCGGCCCGGGGCCGCGCTGGCCGCCGCCCTGCTTTTCGCGCTGCACCCCATGCGCGCCGAGGCCGCCGCGTGGGTCGCCTCGCGCAAGGAGGTGGTCTCCGGGTGCTGGTTCGCCGCCGCCGTGTTCGTGTATGCGGGCCAGCGGGGCGGGCGTCCCTCCGCCGCGCGGCTGGCCGCCGTGTTCCTGGTCATGGTCCTCGCGCTGCTGTCGAAGCCGACCACGCTGACGCTGCCCTTCGCGCTGCTGCTGCTGGACGCATGGCCCCTGGGACGCGTGGAACTCCGCCGTCCCGCCACCTGGGCGCGCCCGGTGCTGGAGAAGCTGCCCCTGTTCGCCCTGTGCGCCCCCGCCGTGTGGCTGGGCCGCGCGGGCCAGGCCAGCCTCAACGCCCTGTCATGGACCGGCGACCTGCCCCTGTCCTTCCGCGCCGGGAACGCGCTGGTGAGCTACGCCCGCTACCTCGGCCACACTTTCTGGCCCGTGCGGCTCATGGGACACTATCCCGAGCTGCGCGGCGCGCTCACGCCGGGGATGGTGGCGGGGGCGGCGGCGCTGCTGCTCGCGGTGACGGCGGCCGTGCTGGTCCCCGCGCTGCGGCGCGGCGGGCGGCCGCGCCCGCTCGTCGGGTGGCTGTGGTTCCTCGGCACGCTGCTGCCCGTGATCGGGCTGGCGGGCTTCGGCAACGCCGCCCTGGCGGACCGCTGGGCCTATGTGGCCCACATGGGCCTGCTGGCCGCGCTCGTGTTCGCGGGCGCGGACGCCGTGTCCTGCCCGCGCGCGCGGGCCGTGCTGGCGGCGGCGCTGGTCGCCGCGACGGCGGGCCTCGGCGCGTGGCAGACGTCCTTCTGGCGGAACGACGAGACCCTGTGCCGCCGCATGCTGGAGGTGTCCGGCGGGGAGAACGCGATGGGCCGCGGCAACCTCGGGCTGGTCCTGTGGAAACGGGGCGACCTCGCGGGCGCGCTGGAACAGTACCGCGAGGCGGTCCGCCTCCAGCCGGGCAACCCCGCCTGGCTGGCCAACCTCGCCGCCACGCTGACCGATCTGGGGCGCTTCGCCGAGGCGGGGGAGGCGCTCGCGCCGCATGTGGACGCCTTCGCGTGGGACCCGCGCGTGCGCATGCAGTACGGCCGCGCGCTCTACGAGCAGGACCGCTGCCGCGAGGCCCTGCCGCACCTCGCCGCGGCGGCGGCGCTCGCGCCGCGGGATCCCGTGTGCGCCGTGAACCACGGGCTCTGCCTCATGGCGCTGGGCGATCTGGACCGCGCGGCGGCGGAGTTCCGCCGCACGCTGGCGCTGGACCCCGGAAGCGCCCTGGCCCGGCAGTGCCTGGAGGACATCCGAAACGCCCGGGAGTCGCGGGGGAAATAGCGGGGGGGCGGAGGGTGCCGGTCCCGCCGCGCCCGGGGAGGGGCTGGATCTCATATCTCAAATTTCATAAAGCGGCATCCGGACACCAGTGGGCAAGCGCGGAGTCGTGGCCGGGTTTGCGTGCCCAGGGAGGGGCCGACGACACAGCGGGTGCGGGAAGGCATTCCGAGGGCGCTCCCCCGTCCAAATCTCACATTTTGAGATTCCCGAGTCCGCCCGACCAACGACGGGGAAAGGCGCTTGCCTGTCCGCATGCGCGGGAAGGCGGGGCCGAAACCGGGCTGCGGGAAGGCATTCCGGGCGCGGCCCCCCTTTCAAATTTCAGATTTGAAATTTGAGATTCCTTCCCTGCGGCCGCGCCGTGTCGGTCACATGAACCGCTTGCGCGCGCCGTAGAAGGCCGCGCCGAGCACGAGCGCGCCGATCAGGGACCCCCAGCTGCCGGTCAGCACCATGGGCAGGGCGCCGAACGCCACGCCGAACGCGAGGACAAGCGGCTCCTTTTGCCGGACACCATAGACCAGCATGCCCGTGCCAACGGCCCCGCAAACCAGGGCCACCATCATGTACCCGCCGCTCATGGCCGATCTCCCTGTTCCTGCGCCGAAGAACCCCGCGCCCCATCCCCTAGCTGCGCTCCTCCCATTCGTGGAGGCCGGCGGCCGCGAGGATGACCAGCACCCCGGCCGCCATGACAAGCCACCCCCACTCGATCGGGAGGTCCGCCCCGAACTTGGCGACCTCGGCCCGCCGCATGAGGTAGGCCGCCGGAATCACCGGGACACAGAGCCCTCCCGTCAGCCAGAGCCAGCGCGTCTTCCCCCAGAGCGCCAGCCCGAGCGTGGCCGCGGCGAGCAGCAGCACGAACGTGCCCGGGAGCACCCACGCCCCCACGAAACTGACCGTGCCGAGCTCGTCCATCCGCTCCACCGGCGCGAACACCCCCAGGAACAGCACCACCGCGCCGATCATCCCGACGATCTGCCGGGTCTCAACGTTTTCAAGGCTTTCCATGCCGCGTCTCCCGTGACCGGGCCGGCCCTTCGCCGCCCGGTCAAGATTCTACCCCTCCCGCAACCGCCGGGCAACTGTCCAGAAGGTGCGAATTGACGCGCGCCGGGCCGGGCGGGTAGTGTGGTGGCAACCCCACCCGAGGAGGCCCCGTGATGCGCGCTGCCGGATTCCTTGCCCTGGCGTTTGTGTCCTGTTCGTTTGCGGCATCCGCCGCGACGGTGGCTGAGCTGCCGCCGCTGGCGGGGGAGCCCCCCGTCGGCGACACGGACTGGCTCGTCGCCCGGCCGGAGGCGAAGGCGGCGGTCTACGCCGCGCCCGACGGCGGCATTGCCCTGTCGAACGGCCTGATCCGGCGCACCTTCCGCCTGGCGCCGAACGCGGCGACGGTGGGGCTGGACAATGTGGCCACGGGCGAGCCGTACCTGCGCGGCGTGAAGCCGGAGGCGGTGGTCACGGTGAACGGCGTCCGCATCGAGGTGGGCGGCCTGAAGGGCCAGCCGAACCATGCCTTCCTGCGCGCGGACTGGCTGGACACCCTCACGACGGCCCCGGAGGCCATGCGCTTCACGGGCTTCTCCACCGGCCCGGCGGAGGAGCGCTTCGCGTGGAAACGGGTCCGCCGCGCCGCGCCCGACGCGGCCTGGCCGCCGCCGGGAGTCCACCTTGCCATGGACTACGCGATGCCCGACGGCGCGCCCGCCGAGCTCGCCGGGCTCCGGGTGACGGTCCACTACGAGATGTACGACGGCCTCCCCCTGTATTCGAAGTGGATCACCGTGGTGAACGGCGGGAAGGCCGCCGTGACGCTGGACGCGTTCACCAGCGAGCTGCTGGCGGCGGTGGAGTACAGCTCCGACGTCGAGGACCGCGCGGGGGCGGCGCGCCCGCCGAACCTGCACGTCGAGACGGACTACGCCTTCCTCGCCATGAGCCCGCTGAACGCCGGCCGCCACGCCTACCGATGGGTGCCCGACCCGGACTACGAGACGCAGGTGAACTACGAGAAGAAGAACCCCTGCCTGCTGGAGGTGGGGCCGGACCTCGGCCCCGCCGCGGTGATCAAGCCGGGGGACACCTTCGCGTCGTTCCGCGCCTTCGTCCTGCCCTACGACGGGTACGACCGCGAGCGCAACGGCCTCGCCCTGCGCCGCATGTACCGGACCATCGCGCCGTGGTGCACCGAAAACCCGCTCATGCTCCATGTGCGCCATTCGGACCCGAAGACCGTGCTGAACGCCATAGACCAGTGCGCGGACACGGGCTTCGAGATGGTCATCCTCTCCTTCGGCAGCGGCTTCGACATCGAGAACGAGAAGGAGGCCTACCGCAAGCGCCTGCGCCAGTACGCGGACCACGCGAAGGAAAAGGGCATCGAGATCGGCGGCTACTCCCTCCTCGCCTCGCGGTCCATTGACGCGAAAAACGACGTGGTCTCCCCGGAGGGCGAGCCGCCCGCCTTCGGAAACTCGCCCTGCCTCCTGAGCGAATGGGGCCTGGACTACTTCGGCAAGCTCCGCCGCTTCTACGAGACCAGCGGCTTCACCCTGCTCGAGCACGACGGGTCCTACCCCGGCGACGCGTGCGCGAGCGCGGAGCACCCCGGCCACCGGGGGCTGGCCGACTCGCGCTGGGCCCAGTGGCGGCTCATCACGGACTTCTACCACGAATGCCGGACGAACGGCGTGTTCCTCAACGTGCCCGACTGGTATTTCCTCAGCGGGTCGAACAAGACGGGCATGGGCTACCGCGAGACCAACTGGAGCCTGCCGCGCGACCAGCAGGTCATCCACACGCGGCAGAACATCTACGACGGCACCTGGGAGAAGGCGCCCAGCATGGGGTGGATGTTCGTGCCCCTGACGGAGTACCACGGCGGCGGCGCGGCGGCCACCATCGAGCCGCTGGACGAGCATCTGGACCACTACGAGCGCATGCTGGTGGGCAACCTGGCCTTCGGCGCGCAGGCCTGCTACCGCGGCCCGGAGCTCTACGACACCCCGCGCGTCCGCGACATGGTCGCCAAATGGGTCGCGTGGTACAAGGCGCACCGCGACATCCTCGAGAGCGACCTCATCCACGGCCGCCGCGCCGACGGCCGCGACGTGGACTGGATGCTCCACGTGAACCCCGCGCTCAAGACCAAGGCCATGCTCGTCGCCTTCAACCCCCTCGACACCCCCGTCGAGCGGGAGCTGAAGGTGAGCCTCTACTATTCCGGCCTCACCGAAACCGCCGCGGTGACGGACCCCGACGGCAAAACCGAAACCCTGCCCCTCGCGCGGGACCACACCGTCCGCGTCCGCATCGCGCTTCCGCCCCAGGGCTTCACCTGGCGCGCCTTCGAGTAGGTGGCGCGGGAGCGCGCGTCATGGCGAGCCCATGACCGCTGAAAACGTAGACGCGGCATCTTGCCGCTTTCTTGGGGTTTTCGTTGGCCCAAAGAACGCGGCAAGATGCCGCGTCTACTTTGCGGGCGTTCTCGCCGACCCACTTCATTAGCAGGGAACGGAGCCCTCTCGTTCCCGCCAAAACCCCGGCGCGCCCCGGCCACTTGCCGGGGCGGCCCCCGTTGGTTTAGGCTGGAAGCCGTCCGTCCCCGCGGCGCGGGCATGTGGGCCCGCCGGGGGACAGCGCGTCATTTCAACCGAGAGGGACTCTGGTCTATGGACAGCACGGCGTCGAAGGGCATTTCCCGCAGGAGCTTCGTGAAGGGGGCGGTCATGGCGGCTGCGGCCCCGTACATCATCCCGGCGTCGGCGCTGGGCGCGAAAGAGAAGGCCGCCGCCGGCGAGCGGCTGGTCATCGGGCTCGTGGGCTGCGGCGGGCAGGGCCGCGGCGTCATGGGCGGCGCGCTGGAGCAGAAGGACACGCAGGTGGTCGCCGTGTGCGACGTGAACGCGCAGAACATGGCGAAGGCGAAGGAGATGGTGGACCAGACCTACGAAAACACCGACTGCGCCACCTACAAGGACTTCCGCGAGCTGATCGCCCGGCCGGACCTGGACGCGGTGATCGTCGGCACGCCGGACCACTGGCACGCCCTGGTCTCCATCGCCGCCGCGAAGGCGAAGAAGGCCATCTACTGCGAGAAGCCGCTGACCTGGTCGCTGGGCGAGGGCAAGGCCGTCGTCAAGGCGGTGAAGGAAAACAAGGTCGTCTTCCAGACGGGCAGCATGCAGCGGTCGTGGCGCGAGTTCAAGCTCGCCTGCGAGCTGGTGCGCAACGGATACCTCGGGAAGATCACCCACATCAGCGTGGGCCTGCCCAACGGCAGCGACGCGAAATGGGTGGACGAGTACCCCGCGCCGCCCGAGCACCTGGACTACGACTTCTACGTCGGCCCGGCGGAGTGGGTCGCCTACCATCCCGACCGCCTTGACTGGAACTGGCGCTGGTGGATGGGCTTCGGCGGCAGCCAGATGATGGACTGGATCGGGCACCACGGCGACATCGCCCACATGGCCATGGGCTGGGACGAGACGGGCCCCGAGGAGATCACGCCGGTCATGTGCGAAATGCCCAGGGGCCGCAACAACCTCTACAACGCCTGGGGCAAGTACCTGTTCGAGTGCAAATACGCGGACGGCGTCACCATGACCGTCGGCAGCATGAGCGAGATGCCCGACGTCTTCCGCAAGTGCGGCGACACGGGCACCCAGTTCTTCAACAAGCAGGGCGACTGGATCTACGTCTCCCGCAAGGGCTGCCAGGCCAGCGACCCCGAAATCCTCAAGACCAAGATGCGCGACCGGGACTTCCGTTTCCGCGTCCAGCGCAACCACATGCGCGACTGGCTCGACTGCGTCCGCAAGGGCGAGGAATGCATCGCCCCGGCGCACGCCGGCCACCGCTCCGCCTCCATCGGCCACCTCGGCAAGCTCGCCCTGACCCTCGACGCCAAGCTCAAGTGGGACCCGAAGAAGGAGCTGTTCATTGACAACGACGCGGTCAACGGGCTCCTGACCCGGAAGTACCGCGGCGACTGGAAGCTCGACTGAGGCATCCCGCATCCGCCGTCACCCCGGGCGGGCCGGAAACACCGGCCCGCCCTATCCTTTTGCCGCCGCTTTGCCCGCAAAGGTGACTTTCCCCGCGCGGCGGGGGTACCATACACGGACCGGTCAGGGCTTTTCGGGCAACCACGGGGCGTCCGCCCCGCCAACACGACAGGAGACGCAGGGCATGGCCATTACGCTGATGAGCACGATTAAGGGTTCGCTGCTGGAGGGGTTTTTCCCGGAGGGGTGGGACCTGGAGAAGCTGGACGCCCTGTGCGGGCGGAAGCCGGAAACCATCGCAAAGGCCGAGAAGTGGTGGAGCAAAAAGTTCGAGGCGGTGCCGTGCGCTTCCCTGGCGGACTTCGACATGATGATGGGCCACGAGATCGCCTGGGAGATCGCCCAGGCGAAGGAGGCGAAAAAGCAGATTCTCTTCATCCTCCCCGTGGGCCCCATGGGCATGTACCGCTGGGCCGTCTACTTCCTCAAGGAGTGGAACGTGGACTGCCGCCACGTCCACGGGTTCAACATGGACGAGTGGAGCGACGCGAAGGGCGCCACGCTGCCCGCCAAGGACCCGGGGGCCTTCCAGAACGCCATGGAGCAGGCCTTCTACGGCCCGCTGGGGAAACTTTCAGTGCCGAAGAGCCAGCGCCACTTTGCGACAAAAGCGGAGCTGCCGAAATACGCGGACGCCATCGCAGCGCTGCGCGCGAAGGGCGGGCGGCTGGTCACGGTGTACGGCATCGGCCGCGCGTGCCACATCGCCTTCTGGGAGCCGCACTTCGCGAAGGAGTACGCCTCGGTGGCGGCCTGGAAGAAGGCGACCCACCGGCTCGGCGCGCTGCTGTGCCCGCTGACCATCGAGCAGAACGCCATCACGAGCTTCAAGAGCCGGACCACCCTGGTGCCCACCACGGCCAACACCATCGGCCCGGGCCTCTTCCTCCAGTCCGACCGCTGCATCGGCGGGGCGGACGGCGCGCTGGGCCGCGGCATGATGTGGCAGGGCATGTCGCTGTGGGCGACGCTCCACCACGAGCCGACGCCGTGGATCCCCAGCACCTTCATGCCGACCCTGCCCGGGCGGCTCTTCTTCCTGCAGGAGCTGGCGGGCCCGCTCGAGCCGGAGTGCAACTGAGCCGTGGTGATCTCGCGCGCATACGGCAAACGCCCCGAGAAGCGCTTCGACGAGCGGCATCCCGTCGTGGTGGCGGGCGCCGGCGTCACCGGCCTCGCCGCGGCGCGCCTGCTCCAGTCCCTCGGGGTTGAGTGCGTGGTCTTTGAGAAGGGCGGACGCGTGGGCGGCCGCTGCGCCACGCGCACCGCGGGCGACGCCGTGTTCGACTACGGCGCGCAGTTCTTCACCGCCCGCAGCCCGGAGTTCCAGCAGCTGGTGGCCGAGTGGACCGCGCGCGGCGTGGTGCGCGAGTGGACGCGCAGCTTCCCCTCGCTGGACGGCGTGGCCGAGCAGCCGGGCTTCCCGCGCTACTGCGGGGCCGACGGCATGTCGGGGGTGGCGGAGGCGCTGGCGGAGGGGGTGGACGTGCGGTTTGACCGGCGGATCAAGCGGATCACGGAGGCGCGCGGGTACTGGGACATGGAGATGGAGGAGGGGCCGGCGGTGCGCGCGGACGCGCTGCTGCTGACGATGCCGCTGCCGGTGGCGCTGCGCCTGATCAACGACGAGAACACCTGGCGCTTCGGGGCGCTGCTCGCGCCCGTGGCGGGGGTGCGCTATTTCCCCTGCTTCGCCGCCATGGCCGTGCTCGACGGCCCCAGCGGCCTGCCCGGCCCCGGCGCGCTGCGGATGGACGAGGGCCCCGCCGCCTGGGTGGCCGACAACCGGATCAAGGGCGTCTCGAAGGCCCATGCCGTGACCATCCACGCCACGCACGACTGGTCCGAGGACCATCTGGACCTTCCGCCGCAGGACGCGGCGCAGGCGCTCCTGGAGGCCGTGCAGCCCCATCTGGCCTCGAAGGCCGCGCAGGTGCAGGGCTACCGCTGGCGTTACAGCGCGCCCTCCGCCGTGCTGCCGACCATGCACTACTATCTGGACTGCCGCGCCCCCCTGTGCTTCGCCGGGGACGCGTTCGGCGGCCGCCGTCTCGAGGGCGCGGTGCTCTCGGGCCGGTCGGCCGCGCGCGCGCTGGCCGCGCGGCTCTCCGGGGAGAACGACGAACCATGAGCTTTACCAGGGAAGAGATGGCCGCGCGCGCGGCCGACGCCGGCATTGAGTGGGACTTTCTCGTCATCGGCGGCGGCGCGACGGGCGCCGGGGTGGCGGTGGACGCGGCGATGCGCGGGCTCAGCGTGCTGCTGGTGGACCGCGACGACTTCGGCAAGGGCACGTCGAGCCGCAGCACGAAGCTGGTGCACGGCGGGGTGCGCTACCTCCAGCAGGGCAACATCGCGCTGGTGATGGAGGCGCTCAAGGAGCGCGGCATCCTGCGGGACAACGCGCCGCACCTCGTGCATGACCTGCCGTTTGTCGTGCCGAACTACACCTGGTGGGAGGCGCCCTTCTACGGCATCGGCCTGCGCATCTACGACCTCCTCGCGGGCAAGCACGGCTTCGGCCCCTCGCGCAACCTGTCCGTCGAAAAGACCCTCGAGCGCATCCCCACCATCGAGACCGAGGGCCTGCGCGGCGGCGTGGTCTACTACGACGGCCAGTTCGACGACGCGCGCCTCCTCATCAACCTGGTGCGGACGGCGGCGGAGTTCGGCGCGGTTGCGGTCAACCACATGGAGGCCGTGCGCATCCTGCGGCGGGACGACCTTGTCTGCGGCGCCGTGCTGCGCGACCGCGAGTCCGGCGGGGAGTTCACCGTGCGCGCCCGCGCCGTCATCAACGCGGCGGGGCCCTTCGTGGACGGCGTGCGCCGCCTCGACGAGCCGGACGCGCCGCCCATGATCCGGCCGAGCCAGGGCGTGCACATCATCCTCGACCAGTCCTTCCTGCCCGGCGACAGCGCCATCATGGTGCCGCACACCGACGACGGGCGCGTGCTCTTCGCCATCCCGTGGCGCGGCCGCACGCTGGTCGGCACGACGGACACGCCCATTGACGACCTGCCCAAGGAGCCCCGCGCCCTCGACCATGAGGTGGAGTTCCTCCTCACGCACGCGGCGCGCTACCTCACCCGCGACCCCGGCCGGGACGACGTGCTGAGCGTCTTCGCGGGGATCCGCCCGCTGGCGGCGGGCGACGCGGCCACCACGGCGGCACTCTCGCGCGACCACACGCTGCACATCTCGCGCAGCGGGCTCGTGACCATCACGGGCGGCAAGTGGACCACCTACCGCAAGATGGCGGAGGACACGGTGGACCAGGCGGCGACCATCGCCCGCCTCGACCCGCCCGCCTGCGCCACCAAGACGCTGCGCATCCACGGCCATGTGGAGCGGGCGGAGGAGTTCGGCGAGCTCGCCGTCTACGGCTCCGACGCGCTCTCCATCCTCAACCTCGTGCGCGAGTCGCCGCGGAACGCGGAGCCCCTCCACCCCTCCCTTGAGACCATCGAGGCGGAGGTGGTCTGGGCCGCGCGCAGCGAGATGGCGCGCACGGTGGAGGACGTCCTCTCGCGGCGCACGCGCTGCCTGCTGTTCAACGCGGCGGCCAGCGTGGAGGCGGCCCCGCGCGTCGCCGAGATCCTCGCGAAGGAGCTGGGCCGCGACGCCGCCTGGCAGGCCGCGCAGGTGCGGGCCTATGAGGAAACCGCGGCGGTGTACCGCCTCTGACCGCCCGAAAACCACGGAGAACGCCGGCATGAGAACCTCCATGCGTCTTTTCCAGATTCTTGCCGCCGCCACCGCCCTGCTGGCGGCGGGGTTCGCCGCCGCGCAGGGGAAACCCTATGAACTCGTCAAGGACGTGCAATACGGCGAGGCCAAGGGCGTCCCCCTGCTGCTCAACGTCTACAAACCCACCGGGCAGAACCGCAACCCGGTCTTCAAGCCCGGAGACACGGGCAGGGGCCTCGCGGTGATCGACGTCATCAGCGGCGGCTGGAACAGCAGCCCCGCGCGCGAGGGCGAGCACGCCGCCGCCGGCATGTTCGACGTGGTGTGTGCGCGCGGCTACACCGTCTTCGCCGTGCGCGTGGGGTCGGTGCCGGACTTCGACGGCCTGGAGATCACGGAGAACCTCCAGCGCGGCGTGCGCTGGGTGAAGGCCCACGCCGCGGACTACGGGATCAACCCCGACCGCATCGGCATGGTGGGCGCGTCGGCGGGCGGGCATCTGTCGCTGCTCTCCATGGTGCGCGGGAAGCCCGGCGACCCCAAGGCGGAGGACCCCCTGCTCCGCTTCAGCACGGGTGTTGCCGCCGTGGCGGTGTTCTTCCCGCCGACCCATTTCCTCAGCTGGAACGGCGCGCGAGCCCCGATAGACCTGGAGCCCGGCCTGCTGTTCACCGGCGGCGTGGAGGGGAAGACGGAGGCGGAGCTGGACGCGCGCCTCAGGGAGCTGTCCCCCGCGCTCCAGGTGACGCCGGGCCTGCCGCCCGCGCTGCTGGTGCACGGCGACTCGGACCCCGTGGTGCCGCTCGACCAGTCGGAGCAGATGGTGAAGGCACTCAAGGACGCCGGGAACGACGCGGAGCTGGTGGTGAAGAAGGACGGCGGCCATTTTTGGCTCACTATCACGGAGGAGATCATCCTGATCACCGACTGGCTCGACAAGAAGCTGGCGGGCGTGAAATGACGGAGCCGCGGGACGACGGGGAGCATCCGGTGGAGATGCTGCACCGGCCGGGGGCGCTGCTGCATGTGCGCCCGAAGACCCGAGGCCGCTTCCGCCGCGCGCGGAATCGCATCTATGCGGAGGCCCTGGGCGTCGCGCTGGTGATGGACGTCTTCCAGCCAGAGGGCCCGCCGAACGGCCTCGGCGTGGTGGACGTCATCAGCAGCGGGTGGCGCTCCGACCGCCTTGTGCTCAACGAGCATGTCGGCTTCGGCCTGTGCGACGCGCTGTGCGGCGCGGGCTTCACCGTGTTCGCGGCATCGCCCGGATCGGCGCGCCTCTTCGAGGGGCGCGACCTGGTCCTCCACGTGCACGCCGCCGTGCGCCATGTGCGCCACCACGCGGCCGAATGGGGCGTGGACCCCGCGCGTCTCGCCCTCGCGGGCGCCTCGGCGGGCGGGCATCTCGCCGCGCTCGCCGCGCTCTCGCCGCAGACGGGGCGCCCCTCGGGCCGCGAGCCGCACCGCCGCCACGACTCCTCCGTCGCCGCCGTCGCGGCGTTCTTCGCGCCCTCGGACTTGGAGGGGCTGTTCGACGGGGACGCGGGCCGCGAGGCCGCGCGGCAGGGCATCCTGTGGGGGGACCTGCTCTTCCACGGCGGCGCGGCGGCGAGAACCGACAGCGAGATCGCGGCGCGCGCGCGGGAACTCTCCCCGCTCCATGCGGCCGCGTCGTTCAGGGAGCGGCACGCGGGCCAGACGCCGCCGCCGTTCCTGCTGGTGCACGGCGACGCGGACCCCGTGGTGCCGCTGGAGCAATCGCTGCGCCTGGCCGACGCATTGCGCGCCGGGGGCGGCGTGGCCGACGTGCTGGTGCGCCCGGGGGGCGGGCATCCCTGGCCCGACGCCGGCGCCGAATGTGCCAAGACGGCGGCGTGGCTCGCCGCCCATCTGCGCTGATCGATTCCCCCCGCTCCCTCCATGACAAAACGCCCATGCCTTGACTCCGGCGGGGTGCCTTTCGGCATGCCCCCGAAATCCAAGGCACGGGCGTTGTCGCGCGGGACTTACCTCCCGTGCCGCGCGGGCCCGGGAGCGCCTGGCGTGGGGAAAACTACTTCTTCGCGGCCGGGGCCTTCTTGGCGGCCGGCTTCTTCGCCGCGGGCTTCTTCACCGCCGGCTTCTTGGCAGCCGCGGGCTTCTTCGCCGCAGGCTTCTTCGCGGCCGCAGGCTTCTTCGCCGCAGGCTTCTTCGCAGCCGCCGGCTTCTTCGCCGCAGGCTTCTTCGCCGCAGGCTTCTTCACAGCCGCTTTCTTCACTTCCGCCATTGCTCGTTCCTCCTGTCTTGAACGACCTCGTCTCTCTTCCGCACCGCGCGGAGGCGTTTCGCGGACAACAGGTCTCGCGAACCGCCCGCCGTTCATGCACACCATGAACGGCGCACTTCCACAGATGCGCTGCGCATCCGCAAAAGGCGTGGGAAAAGGCTCCGGGCCGGAAGGGGCTGCCGCGTCTTCCGCAAGCGCGGCGCCCCTTGACTCCGACGTGTCGGCTTGTTGGTCAGTCCACACGAGAAAGAGTTCTTCGTCTGATTTTTTCCGCGCGCGCCGTCGAAAAAAATCCGATCCGTTGAACAGCCCGGAAACTTGATTCAACTTTGACGCCGAATGTGTAGCAAACAAAGAGGAAAAAATCAAGCGTCAAGCCAAACTTTTTTTCTTTTTTCCGGCGGCGCTTTATTCGGCCGCGGCCGATTGGGTACCATGTGCGCGTCCGCGGAGAGAACCCCGCGCGGTGAAAGGAACGAGCGATGACGGATGAAAGGAAGCGCCACGGCGAGCTGCTCGGGCGGTTCAAGAATGTGCGCGTCATGGCGGTGGGCGACATCTACCTCGACGAGAACATCTTCGGCTCCGTGACGGAGGTGAGCCTCGAGGCCCCCATCCCCGTCTTCGAGGTGCATGAGAAGAGGCACAACCCCGGCGCGGCCGGCAACGCCGCGTGCAACGCCGCGTCCCTCGGCGGGCGCGTCACCATGGTCGGCGTGGTGGGCGACGACGTCAACGCGGGCATTGTGCGGCGCGCCTTTGAGGAGCGCGGCGTGGACACGTCGGGCATCGTCACCGACCCCTCGCGCGCGACGAACACCTACGGCAAGCTCAAGGCCGGCGGCCACAACATCCCCATGCAGGAGGTGCTGCGCACGGACACGCCGAAGCCCCGCATGGTGTCGGGAAGCGCGGAGGAGGCCGTCATCGCGCAGATACGCCGGCTCGCGCCGGAGGTGGACGCGGTCCTCATCGGCGACCAGGTGTCGGCCACGGTCTCCGACGCCGTGTACGCCGCCATCATGGAGTGCGCGGAAAAGTTCTCGCTGAAGACGGTCGCCGACTCGCGCGCCCGCGCCGGGTACTTCGCCGGCGTGGACGTGATCAAGCCGAACGACCGCGAGGCAGGGCTCGCCGCGGGCATTGACGTGGTGGACGAGGCGTCGCTGATGGAGGCCGGCCGCTTCCTCACCACGCGCGCGAGGAACGCGATGGTCACGCGCGGCCCCGAGGGCATCACCGTGTTCGCCGCCGACGGCTCCGTGGAGACCGTGCCCATCCGCCCCGTGCGCGCCGTGGACGTCACCGGCGCGGGCGACACCGTGGCCGCCACGATCGTGCTCACGATCGCCGCGGGCGGGTCGCTGCGCGACGCGGCCGTGCTCGGAAACCTCGCCGCGGGCATCGCCGTGGCGCAGCCCGGCGTCGTCACCGTGTCCAACG
>ERZ795031.2574-NODE-2574-length-17045-cov-5.202531_pt1 | contig 17045 bp, 16 predicted proteins | sample MGYA00375123_ERZ795031 | MGnify/ENA primary metagenome ERZ795031 (study PRJEB30166, sample SAMN05720159) | activated sludge metagenome | isolation source: anaerobic digester from wastewater treatment plant | place: USA | collected 2015-04-21 ... | reverse complement strand
TGCAAGTATCAAAACTTTTAAAACGAAGAAAAAGTTCTATGAATCTTTGGCTGAAGAAATAATTCTTGCCTCCAAGGGAGACATGGCAAGCTTTTCTGTTAATAAGAAAGAAGAAATAGAGAGGATTGCAAAATCAGCCAGATAAGTAAGTTATGGTGATTCATTATGGGCAGAAAAGAAGAGATGGCAAAAAGAGTTAAGGAGTTAATGAACGATCCAGTACATATTAGGAATACGGGAATAGCTGCACACATTGATCACGGTAAAACTACATTGAGTGATAATCTTCTTTCTGGCGCAGGGCTTATGTCAGAAGACCTTGCTGGAAAACAGCTTGTCTTGGACTTTGATGAGCAAGAGCAAGAAAGAGGCATTACAATTAATGCAGCTAACGTTTCAATGGTACATAACTATAAAGGACAAGATTATTTGGTTAACTTAATTGATACCCCCGGGCACGTTGACTTTGGAGGAGACGTTACTAGGGCGATGAGAGCTATTGATGGGTGTATTATAGTAATCTGTGCGGTAGAAGGAAAGATGCCACAAACAGAGACTGTAGTTAGGCAAGCTCTGAAAGAAAAAGTAAAACCAACACTTTTTATAAATAAAGTTGACAGATTAATAAGAGAACTTCAACTTTCACCTGAAGAGTTGCAGAATAGATTTGTCAAGATTATCAATGAAATAAATAAGTTAATTAAGAGTGCAGCACCACCTGAATTCAAAGATAGTTGGCAGGTAAGTGTTACTGAGGGCAGTGTATCATTTGGTTCGGCTTACTATAACTGGGCTATAAATGTTCCTTACATGAAAAAGACGGGTATAACATTTAAAGAAATCATAGAGCACTGTCTAAACGACACACAAAAAGAGCTTTCTAAAAAATCACCTTTACATGAAATTCTTCTTGACATGATGGTTACACATCTTCCAAATCCATTAGTATCTCAAAAATATAGAATTCCACAGATATGGAAGGGCGATCTCGAGAGTAATGTTGGAAAGGATATGCTAGCATGTAATCCAAAGGGTAATCTTGGAATGGTAGTTACGAAGATAGTTCAGGACCCTCATGCAGGAGAAATCTGTGTAGGTAGAATATTTTCAGGAATAATAAAAACTGGCCAGGAAGTATGGATTGTAGCTACAAAGACAAAAAGAAGAGTTCAGCAAGTTGGAGTTTTCATGGGAGCTGACAGAGAAAACTTGGAAGTAGTTCCATGTGGTAACATTGTTGCTGTTACAGGATTGAAAGAAGCTATAGCCGGTGAAACTATATGCACCGGTGAAGAACCAATTATTCCATTTGAGGCAATAAAACATTATTCTGAACCAGTAGTTACAGTTGCAGTAGAACCAAAAAACACTAAGGATTTAGCAAAACTAGTTGAAGTTTTGAGACAAGTTTCGAAGGAAGATCCAACTTTAGTTGCAAAGATTAACGAAGATAGTGGAGAGTACTTATTATCTGGTATGGGAGAACTCCACTTAGAAGTAATCGGTCATAGAATTACCCATGATAGGGGAATCGATATCAAATTATCCCAGCCAATAGTTATTTACAGAGAATCAATTGATGGTAAATCTGAAGCTATCGAAGGTAAATCTCCAAACAAACACAACAAATTTTACATGCAAGTTGAACCACTTGAAGATAATATTTACAATGCCGTAAAAGAAGGGATAATCCCAGAAGGCAGAATTAAAGGTAAGGATTTAGGCCCACAACTTAGAGAACTTGGAATGAGCACCGAAGAAGTAAAGGGTATTTCAGATGTTTACAATGGAAACATATTTTTTAATATGACAAAAGGAATTGTTTACATTAATGAAGTAATAGAACTTGTCATACAGTCGATTCATGAAGTTATAGACGGGGGCCCGTATTCAAGAGAACCTGTAATGAAACTTAAGATAAGTCTCGTAGATTGTAAACTTCACGAAGATTCAATTCACAGAGGTCCTGCTCAAGTAATACCTGCAGTGAGAGAAGGTTTATTTGCTGCAATGCTTTATGCAAGACCTGTGATTTATGAACCTATGCAAAAGGTAACTATTGCATGCCCTCAAGACTATATGGGTGCGGTAACAAGAGAAATGCAGTCTAGAAGAGGACAGATACTTGATATTTCGCAGGAAGGAGATTCTACAACAGTAGTATCAATTGCACCAGTTTCCCAAATGTTTGGATTCGCTGGTGACATTAGAAGTGCGACTGAAGGAAGAGCAATTTGGTCAACTGAATATGCGGGATATCAAAAACTACCAACAGAGCTTCAGACACAGACAGTTGAGTCAATAAGAAAGAGAAAAGGACTCAAACCGCAACCTCCAAAACCTGAAGATTACCTTAGTATGTAAAATGGAAAAAGCTTAAAAATGAATATAATTTAGAGGATTATACCAGATATAATAAAAATAGACTAAAAAAAGGAGGATATATTATGGCAACTCAAAAACCACACTTAAATGTAGCCTTTATCGGCCATGTCGACCATGGTAAATCAACATCCGTAGGTCAATTACTAGTTATGCACGGTGATATAAGATCAGATCTCGTAAAGAAGTTCGAGGTAATGGGAGAAAAAGGTAAGACGTTTAAGTTTGCTTGGGTAATGGATAATTTAAAGGAAGAGAGAGAAAGAGGAGTTACAATAGACCTTTCTCATAAAAAGTTTGAAACTGACTCAAAATATATCACAATTGTGGACTGTCCAGGTCACAGAGACTTCGTTAAAAACATGATTACCGGAGCATCTCAAGCGGATGCCGCAGTTTTAGTAGTCGCAGTAAATGATGGTATCATGCCACAGACACAAGAACACGTTTTCTTATCTAGAACACTTGGTATCCAACAATTGGCGGTATTGATAAACAAAATGGATACAGTAAACTACTCTCAAGAGAAGTTTAATGCTATTAAAGCAGAAGTAGAAAAATTAATAAGAACAGTTGGATTCAAAGTTGAAGATACAAAATTCATTCCTGCTTCAGCATTCAATGGAGATAACATCGTTACTAAATCTGACAAGACACCATGGTACACAGGACCATCACTATTAGAAGCCGTAGATTCATTCAAAGAACCAGATAAACCAACAGACAAGCCACTTAGGCTTCCAATTCAGGATGTTTACACAATTACTGGTGTAGGAACAGTTCCTGTAGGTAGGGTAGAAACTGGAATAATGAAGAAAGGAGATACAGTTGTGTTTGAGCCTGCTTCAACAGTATTTGGAAAACAAATTGCTGGGGAAGTAAAGACAATTGAAATGCACCATGAAACACTTGATCAGGCATTACCTGGGGATAATGTCGGATTTAACGTTAGAGGTGTTGGGAAGAATGACATTAAGAGGGGAGATGTTTTAGGACATCCAAACAATCCACCAACAGTAGTTACCTTAAATGACTCGTTTAAAGCGCAGATAGTCGTTTTAAGACACCCAACAGCAATCACTGCGGGATATACTCCAGTATTCCATTGTCACACAGCACAGATAGCATGTACATTTGAAAAATTGATAGCAGAACTTGATCCAAAGACCGGTAACGTAAAGACTGAAAATCCGGACTTCCTAAAGAGTGGCAGTGCTGCCATAGTCCAGATAAAGCCAACAAAGCCCATGGTAATTGAGGAAATTAAAATATTACCTCAGCTAGGTAGGTTTGCTGTAAGGGATATGGGAGCAACAGTTGCAGCTGGAATGGTTCAGTCTATCCAGAAAGCATAAAATTAAATAATATATATTTTATTTTTATTTAAACGAGGCGATATAGTTGCAAAAAGCTAGAATCAGATTGACTGCAATGGAGACCCATAAGCTTGACGAAGTTTGTTCGCAGGTTAAGAAAATAGCGGAGCGTACAGGTGTAGACATAGCTGGACCAATACCACTACCAACAAAGAAACTAAAAGTGCCAGTAAGAAAATCAACTTCTGGTGATGGTAAAGCCACTTGGGAAAGATGGGAAATGAGAATTCATAAAAGACTCATCGAAATAGACGCTGATGAAAGAACAATGAGGCAGATAATGAGGGTCAAAGTTCCAGAAAGAGTGAATATAGAAATTGAATTATTGTCTTAATCTTTATTGTATTTAAAAAATACAATACTCTTCTTTGATAGAAATTGTAATGTAATTAAGTCTTTGTGATGTAGAATCATCGATTGCTTGATTTGTGAGTTTATGCAACTATTGTAACTATAACATAATAAAACTTAAATATTGACTATAACTTTTTATTAGTGGAGGGAAAAATTGATCAGTTTAATAGCTATAGCTGCATTAGGATTCGTTGGCATAATTGGATTTATTGCCCTAGTAGCTATAGACGCAATATTTTTATGGATTGGAACTAAGATTGCAGGAATTGACAAGGCGTCTTTTGGAAGGGCAATATTAGCTGTTATCATTATGATGGTACTTAGTGTTATTCTTGGATCTGCACTTGGTCCTTTAGGATTTATCGGAATTTTACTCAGCTTTGTGATTACTTTATGGGTAGTAAAGACTTGGTATGATACTTCGTGGGGAAAGGCATTTTTGGCGCTAATAATAGCGTTTATTGCCTTTATAGTTCTCTCAATAGCGCTTCTTATAGCATTAGGGTACGGAATTTCAAACTTGGGTATTTTTTAATATTTTTTTTATCTATGGCGGAAATTAGATGATAACAAGGAACTGTACTATAGGGGACGTTGACAGAATAAGAAAATTTGTCAACGGATGTAAGCCGTTAGAATTGCATACTCCATTTACATATTGGACACTATTTAATTACTTTCCAAATTTATGTTTTTTGATAGAAGAAGATGAAAAAACAATAGGCTTTATTTCTGGCATTAAAAGCTCTACTGATGAAGACGTTGCTTATCTCTGGCAGATTGGGGTGTCTGAACATCATCGTGGAAAAAACTATGCCTCACTTTTAATTGATTATTTTGTTGAATCAGTAGCTCTTCTAAATTGTTCTAAAATTCATGTTTCCATTTCTCCTAAAAATATGGCGAGTTATAATACTTTTTTTAAGTATGCTAAAAGGAAATCTTATTCATTTACAGAGATCGGTGAAGTAAAGTACCATGACCAAGTATCTAATAAAGATGAATATGAAATTTTGTACCAGATTAAACTTTAATTGCCCACAAATTTTATAAACTAACTAATCAGATGGAACTTTAAGCCGAGGTCGCATAGCTAGGATTAGTGCGCCGGACTTGAGATCCGGTTTCCCCTAGGGAAGCGGGAGTTCAAATCTCCCCCTCGGCGCTTTTTGTTTTGTGATGAGATTAAATAGCTTTATCGTAAAATTAATAAATATTACTCCTTTCTTGCATAAGATAGTTATGGATATTCTCAATGACGTTAAATGGCCTAAAGGGGTAAAAGAAGCTATTATTAATGATGATGTTGAAACCGTAAAGAAATTGATGAAATCAGCTGATGATTTTCTTTTCCAATTTAAACCAAAAATAATTACAGTGGATGAGTTTAAGGATATTATAAATAATGGTGGGAAAATCGTCTTATTCGATCTTAGAGATAAAAAAAGTTCTAATGAAAACCCAATTAATAATGCAATCAATGTGCCGTATGGAATTGGTCTTTCAGAAAAAATAAAAACATTAAATGATAAAAAAATAATTTTAATTTGCTTTGCTGGAAAGCTTAGCATAGTTGCAGGAGATTTATTGATCAATGAAGGTTTTGACAATGTCTATGTTCTTCAAGGCGGAATAATGGCGTATAATCAACAACATGTAAATCCATTAAATACAGATAATAATAAATAATCTAAACTAAACTATAGTAAGATGATTATAGACAAAAATACTCTTGTTTTTAGAAAGGCAACAACAGAAGATATTCCTGACTTGATTAAATTTAAAATACTTTTACTTGACGAGTTAAATGAAGAGGATAATCAAAAAGACGTAGAGAAATTAAAGACAGAACTTGAAAAATTTTTTAAAGAGTATATTGAATCTGAAAACTTTGTTTCTTGGCTTGCCGAATACGAAGGTGAGATAATAGCAACAAGCGGATTAATTTTATGGAGAGTCCCTCCAAGGTATGATTGTTTGCATGGGCGTTATGGATACATATCTAATATGTATACGATTCCAAAAGCCAGGAGAAATGGCATTAGTACTGAATTAATAAAAAAACTCATTGAAGAAGCTAAAAAGATGAACTTGGATATTTTAAATTTACATGCAACAAAAGATGGGATTAATACTTATAGAAAGCTTGGATTTAAAGATCCAATAGATCCTGAAATAGAGCTTAATCTTAATGACTACCCTTAATTTAATCAAAAATAACCCTCAGAAAGATTTATATTTAGAGGATATATCAACACTACATCGGAAGGGGCATAATTATGCTGAAAAAAATTTCAATAATTTTAGGCTTTTTAATTCTAATATCTTTTGTCGGAACGACGTCTGCAATAGCTGATGATTGTGTATCCATTATTCTTGAGAAAGACACTTTAAAAGTTGGGGGAAATTTTTTTGTTTGCCCAGCCCACGCAAAAATCAATCAAAATATTTCTACGGGTTGTGTTGAGTTAGTTGCAATTAACGGAAACTATTGTATATACAAAGCAAAGAGTTCCGGAACAATAGTTTTTGAAAATTGTGATTCTAAAACAACAGTTAGAATATTACCGAAAGAAACACCTTTTGATGCTTTACTTAATATGATTGGCCGGGGAAGAAATTAATTATAATTTATAATATATTCCTAAATATAATTATTATGAACATTCCAACTAACAATGCAATTAGGACATTGTTTGTTTTTTTTGCAATAATGCCTGTTGAAAGAGCACTTATTACACCAGCTATACCTTCAGTAACTATACTTGGAAAAATAAAGGAAAGAAGTAGCGTTCCAGGTAGCGCTTTGATTAAATTTTCAATGAATTTATGTTTTGAAAGCATATTTCCGATCAATAGCCCCCCAAATCTCAAAGAATAAGTGATGATGCCCGATAAAATTATCAGAACTAATGCAAGCATATCAAAGCTATTCACTTTTTGTCCTCCTTAAAATATTTTTGAAATGAATATACCAAAGCGCCTGTAAGCCCACCTGTAACTATGTACCATTTTCCAGGAATAAATAAAAATGAAAAATAAGAAAATACTGCAGCAACTATCCAAGGAAAGATACTATCTTTTCCATCATAAAAATTTGCAACTAATGCAGTGAATATTATTATTATTACGAAGTCAAGGCCTACCGAATAGGGATCTGATATTATAAATCCAAAAGTATGCCCCCCCAAAGTACTCAATAACCAAAATATAACAAGACATATCCCCCCTCCAAAAAGGAAATAGGGGGTGATTTTTTCCTCTTTTAATCTTGACATTGTTACAGCCCAGTTTTCATCAGCAACAAGATGCATCAATGCCATCTTTTCAAATATTGAAGTATTTTTAAATAATGGCGTAAGTGAAGCCCCGATTAAGAGATATCTTAAATTAATGGCAAATACTGCAAAGAGTATCTCTGAAAAAGGTAAGGGATCCCTCCATAGTTCTACCATTAATAATTGTGCAGAACCTGCAAAAGTAATTAGATCCATAGCGAATAATTGAAAAAAAGTAACACCTTTTGAATATGCAAGAACACCAAGTACAAGGCCATAGGCGCAGACAGATAATCCAACTGGGATAGTCGCTGAGAATCCTTTTATAAAATTTGATTTCATTATGTTCGCCTTTAATATTTTAAAAAATTATATTTTTATTTAATTTTTCTGGTGATAATTCTTTTATAAGCATTACTAATTATTATCTATTCAAGCTCAGAAATCAAGATATGCCAAATTAATTTACACTAGTTTTAATTAGTATTTGTTATATAGTTTCAACAATGTTTTATTTCACCAATTAAATAGAGTAGAAACACCTTGATTACCCACAATTTAGTTGCATTTAAGATATTATGTTTTTATTTGAAATAAATTAGATATTTTAAATTTCAATAAAAAAGGAGATATTTTCCCCAAGGTATCTCTATACAGTGGATTTTAAAAAAAAATAAAATTAATTATTCAATATAACTTTTCGCATGATTTGGCTTGTAGATATTTTCATATATCCATATATCTAAGGGTGATCCGCTATATGTATAGTATTGACCGTTTATTTCTTTTACATAAATCATCAGTTCTTCAGGGATTTCATCAATTGATTGGGGTCCATACAAAGTTCCTAAAATTTGAATTCCGTAGTATAATGGTGATAGTTGTGGGGGGCCAGCTGAGCCTTGCGGGATTTCAAAATAGATTGTTCTTATTTTATTTTCTTCAACGCCCTCAACTACAAGATCATCCCAATCTGGCGGGATTGATGGGATCATTAATATTCCTTCTATATCATCGCCAATGTGCCATCTTGTATGTGTTTCATCAATATCTTCTCTTATCACGTAGATTGTACCTTCTTTTCTTGTGCTATCTGGCAGACTCATCGTCCAGTTGTATGAATATAATCCTATTCTTCCCTCAGAATGTATCTGTCTACCGGTGAAATGACCATCAACTTTTATATCATCTAGGTCTATATTTTCCCCATACCATTCCTCATCAATATCTACCCATTCCCCATTAACAAAGAATCCATCGGCAGTTTGAGTTTGTTCCGATCGGCCCTTCAAAAATCTGCTTATATAATAACGGCTTTCATCTTTTTCGTCTGTCGATAGTTTTTTTATTGTTGTTAATACATAAGATTCTTCATAGGAGTCAAACGCATTACCACAACCCCCTGAATTCTCTGTTATGGAGTAGTTCTTATGCACAAAGCCTTTTATTATTAATTCTAGGATTTTAGCTTGATATTCTGGCCCTTTGTAAACAGAATTATCGTGATTATATGGATTTACAAATACTTCCGAACCTGTTTGGGGATTACGCCAAGTTTCTAGAATAGTTTCTCCTTGCGCTAAAAGTACTAACATGCTGGAAAAAAATAGCATAGTCACTATCGCTAAGCTTATTGGATAAGATTTTTTCGTCTTTACACCTCCGCCAGAAATAGAGTATTCTACTATTTAAGGTTTGCGGAATTCGCAATCAAAATTAACCCAATTCTCTTGTTGATTTTATGAATTGGCCCCTAGATTAAAGTTAGAATGGATGTATGTCTAAAAGACAATCTAGATAAAAGCAATTTCAACTATTAATCTTGTATCTTTTGATAGATGCATTACTATTTTTAGGTTTTACTGGCTATTTATGGGACTGCCTAAAACAATAAACTATTTTAATATAATTGCATCAGTCTTAAATCTATATTTGCCATTACTTTTCATTAATTTTTATATAAAAAATAGGTATTGAGTTATATATTAAAGAATTTAAAAATAAAAGCTTATATACTAGTGCTAACAATACAACTAATATAACTGATAAAGGATGATTTTGATGAAGAAAGATGTACCCTTTGGGACAAGACCTATAATAACAAATATTGTTGCAACTGGAAGATTTCCAAACGATGTAGATATAGTTAAGGCGTATGGAATCATTGATTTTGTGCATGCTGAATACAATCCTGAGACATATCCCGCACTTCTTGTGAAGGTTATGGTTAATGGAGAAAGAAAACATGTCACAATATACAAAAATGGGAAGTATATCATTACAGGTGCAAAGACTGAAAAAGAGCTAAACGCAGTTTATGATGAGGTAGTCAGAATATTAAAGGAAAATAAGCTCCTTTAATTTATTATTCTTCTAATACCTCATATATTCTTTTAAACTCTTCAAGAGCTGATTCCAAATCTTCTGCAATTTCTAAAGCCAATATTTTTGGATTTGGGAGATTTTCTGAGTCACCCAGACTTTCATCCTTTAACCAAAAAATATCTAGATTTGTTTTGTCTCTTTTCATGATATCTTCATAGGTAAATGCCTTGAATCTATCAGTCTCCTTTCTTTCATGTCTATTTTCTGGATTATAGCATTTTATGAAGTCTTTTAGATCCTCATATTGTAGGGTGTTTGTTTTGAGAGTGAAATGGAGGTTAGTCCTTAGATCATATATCCATAGTTTTTCTGTCCAAGGCTTCTCACTAGCCGGTCTTTTATCAAAGAACAATACATTAGCTTTGACACCTTGTGCATAGAAAATGCCTGTTGGAAGCCTAAGTAAAGTATGGACTTCACACTGCTGAAGCAATCTTTTTCTTACTGTTTCTCCAGCTCCACCTTCAAAAAGTACGTTATCAGGAACGACTATTGCGGCCCTACCATTTATTTTTAGGAGGGTTTTAACATGCTGCAAGAAATTAAGCTGTTTGTTTGACGTAGTTGCCCAGAAGTCATTTCTTTGATAAGTTAGGGATTCTTTCTCAATCTTTCCTTCGCCGTTAACTATTGTGATGCTGCTCTTTTTTCCAAAAGGAGGATTTGTGAGGACTATGTCAAATCGATTTCCAGGATCGGATGCAAGTGCATCGTCAGTTATTATTGGACTCTCTTCACCACCAATTCCATGAAGGTAAAGATTCATTGTGCAGAGCCTTACAACGCTATCAACAATGTCCCAACCATGGAAAGTTCCTTCTCTTAAGAATTGTTTTTGTTCAACATCTAGAGGGTATTTTGAAATTAGGTCGTGCGAGGCTAGAAGGAATCCGCCTGTACCGCATGCTGGGTCGCATATTGTTTCACCTGGCTTTGGCCTTATCACTTTGACCATGGATTTAATTAAGGCTCTTGGGGTGAAATACTGGCCAGCACCGCTTTTGGTATCCTCAGCATTTTTCTGTAATAGCCCTTCATAGATTGCACCCTTTACATCGATTCCCATGCCCATCCAGGTTTCTTCTCCTTCAATAAGCATGACTAGCCTCTTTAGTTTCGCAGGATCCTGAATTTTGTTCTGGGCTTTTCTGAAGATGACCCCTATCATCCCCTTTTCTTTACCTAGAGATCCCAAGATGTGCCTATAATGAACTTCAAGCTCATCGCCATCCTTTTTTAGAAGGCTTTCCCAGTTGAGATTTTTTGGGATCTTTGATAATCTATTAAATGGAGGTTTAGTTTGCTCATCATCCATTTTAAGAAATAATAAATATGTAAGTTGCTCAACATAATCGCCATAGCTTACGCCATCATCTCTTAGGACGTTGCAGTAGTTCCATAGCTTTTGGACAGCCATTGATTCGTTAGACATTATATCAGCTTCTCCTGAACTAATTCTTCTTTATTTAATTTTTGCTTTTTTATTTTTTCTAAGAGGAGTTCTGCAGGTTCATCATTTGGATCTTGTGGAACAAGTTTTCCTTCAAAAGCTTTTTTTAGAATACTTTGACGAAGGACTTTGGATTCTTCTAGTTTAGAGTTAACTGTTTCTTCAATATGATCTGCAAGGGAGAATAGTTTTTCTATTCGATTAACTATTTCTTTCTGTTCTTCTAAAGGAGGAATCCTAACAATCTGGTATAAAATGTCGGAATTTCTTACTGCCGGATAATTAGTACCTCTTTGGATTACATTTAAAGAATTTAAAAAGAAATCAGTTTGAACAAGATAAAATAGCCACTTATAATTGACGCTTAATGCTCTTAATACACAAAAACCAGTAGAAGCAATCTGATTATCGTATTCTTTAGTTACTATAGCCATATTTCTTAAATACGTTCTTACTGTTGAGAATAATATGTCCCCTTCCTTAACTAATTGTCTTGCCCTAGATGGGGAATTTTTTCCTAAGTAAATCTTTGGATCTGTGATTATTTGCTTTTTATTATCAATAGATGCTATGTCAATATATATAAAGAAATCATCTGGCCTTTCTTTTGGATTGATTTTTTTAATTTCTAAAGTTATATTTTTTAAGTATGTTGTGATCCAACCATAGGGTAGTTCTCCCTTAGTATCAATGTTAATATTTTTCAAAGGATTTGGTGTTTGTTCAATCTTATCTATATTTTCTTTTCTCCACTTTTCAGTTAGTTTTCCTTCCATTGCATATTTCAAAATGGCTTGACGATAAACTTTAAGTTTCGATTTGACCTCTTCTAGATATTCTATTCCTTTGTCAAGATTTGTGAAAAGCTCTTCTATTTTGTTTACAATTCTTTGCTGTTCGGCTAGTGGGGGTAGGGGTATCTCAAATTTTCTTATTACGTTTCCAGTTATTGCTTCAAATGTTGTCCCAGTTGCACTATCCTTAAATTGCTCTTCAAAGTTTCTTAATAAATAAAGAATAAATCTATTGTCAATATTCCCGAATCCTCTAATTGCTGCTAATCCCCTTCCGATACAAGATTTTTCAGGACATATATTTGTCGGGCCAACAGGAGCTCTAACTGAAAGTAGTATATCTCCTTTTTCTGCAATTCTTTTTGGAAAAGTACACCACTTAACTGGGGAAGGATAGATTAAGCCGAATTCAGATTTGCCTTGATAAAATGGTAATCCAATTATATCTTCATTATATGTGGATGAAGGAGGTGATTGGCCAAGTATAATTTCTGATATACTTTCTAAGTTTGTCCAAATCCATCCTTTGGGCAATTCTCCCTTCACTTGCTCACCAGTGCTTCTTGAAGATCTTTTATTACATTATCAATATTTCCATCAAATATTTTGTTAGCTTTAAAAAGTCCGCCTTTATTGTGGAATGGAGTCTGTTCAAGATCATCTTTAGTGATGCTGATTGAAGTTGCAATGTGATCTTTTATCATTCTAAGCCATTCAATTTGCTCTTCAGTAAAAGTTATGCCCTGTCTTTTCTTATTAGAAATCCATTCTTCAAATCTCTTGTCAACAGTATATGAAAAAGGCTCTAATATCTTACTCTCACCAAGCTCAAATTTCAAAAGGGATACAATATCTGTAAGTAATTTGTGTGGTCCTGCACCCTTTACCTTAGATTTTTCTAGTTTTTCATAAGCTGCCCATAACTTATCCGTTGTAAGGTAGTAAGGTGGCCTTTCTATAGCTTCGGCAAGTTCCTTAATTGCATCATATGTCAAAAATCTTGTTGGATAAGGATTGCTATAGATAATTTGAAGTGCAGTTAGCTCATCCTTATTTTCATGAATAAAATTTTTGAAGCTATTTACAATTATTCTTGCCTTCTCAGCTGCTAAATCGTTAAAACCTGCAAATATAACTTCATCCTTACTTATGTTATCGATTATCTGTTCATTTTTCTTTTTGATTTCAATAATCTTGGATCTAAACTTTGGATTGTCAAATGGCTTACTTGCCGTATCAAAAAGTTTTTCGGTAGCCTTGTTTAGTTCTTCTTTAGTTGGCTCATCAGTATTGAACATCTCTTTTGCTTTTTCTATAGTTTTGTCTGGATCAACTACATCAAGTAGTTCATTTACTATCTGATTCATTTTTTTTCCAGTTATATTCTGAATTTCTTGTTTTTCCTTTTCATTCATTTGTAAGTCAATTTTTGATAACCTACTTGCAAGAGAAGTAATAATGTCTTTGTTCTTTTTTCTTAGAGCCATTCCAATAAGTAGTTTTTCCAAAGGTACATTCTTTACCCTTTCAAGAGGCATTGAATCAGTTTTGTCTGTTTCACAAACGCCAACTGCGTCTATAACAACAAAATGAGTTTTAATATATGCATCAGGGGTAACTCCTCTTAAATCAGTTGTTGAAATAGTTCTTGTACCTCTTCCTTTCATCTGCTCAAAATAAACCCTAGATTTAATATCTCTCATGAATATTAGACATTCTAGTGGCTTGATATCCGTACCAGTTGATATCATATCTACAGTTACGGCAATCCTTGGATTGTAAGAGTTTCTGAAACTACTTATTAAATCTTCTGGTTTTTCTTCCATCGTTCTGTAAGTAATTTTTTTACAAAATTCGTCTCCCTGTCCAAACTCTTCCCTTACTATGTTTACTATATCTTCTGCATGTGAATCGTCTTTGGCAAATATTAGAGTCTTTGGTACGATTTTTCTTCCAGGGAATATCTCAGTAAATAGTCTTTCTTTGAATATTTTTATAATCGTCCTTATCTGATCTGGCGCAACAACTAATCTATCTAGATCTCGGCCTTCATACTTGAAATCTTCATCAAGGGATTCCCATCTGACTTTTCTTGTAAGTCGATCTCTTTTGTCAATGTAAAATCCTGCCTCAACTGTGCTACCTTTTTCAGTTATAGCAGTATTAATCCTATAAACATCATACCCAACATTAACTCCATCTGCAACTGCTCTCTCGTGATTATATTCCATGACAAGATTCTGATTGAAAAATCCTAGAGTTTGTTTTGAAGGTGTAGCTGTAAGGCCAATAATAAAAGCATCAAAATATTCTAAAACTTGCCTCCAAAGATTGTAAATTGACCTGTGGCACTCATCAACTATAATAAAATCAAATGTTTCAATTGGAATGAAAGGGTTATACGATACATCAACTGGGGTGCCATCAATATCTTGGTCAAAGAGTGATTGCTCTTCTGCTTCATCATGCATCTCAATTTCGCCTCTTAACATCGAATAGACTCTTTGTATGGTAGAAATGCAGACCCTACTTGCAGGATCAATTACATTTGAAGAGAGATGCTGAACATTATAGAGTTCAGTAAACTTCCTTCCATCATCTGGAGTTCTATACTGGCCAAATTCAACCATAGCTTGCTTGCCCAGATTATTTCTGTCTACCAAAAAGAGGACTCTTTTTGCATTTGTGTGCTTTATCAAACGATAGACGAAGCTGATTGCGGTAAAAGTTTTACCAGAACCAGTTGCCATTTGGATAAGTGCCCTAGGTCTTGTGTCCTTAAATGATTTTTCAAGATTTGTTACAGATTCAATCTGGCAGTCTCTCAATCCTTCAGTTATTAAAGGGGGCATCTCTTGCAATTTTCTTCTCAGTGTTTTTTCATCTGATAGAAATTCCTTTAGTGTTGTAGGTTTATGAAAAGAAAAGACTCGTCTTGAGCGTGGTCTTGGATCTCTTAGATCAGCAAATGAAGTCTCCTTTCCAGTGCTATTATATACAAAAGGAAGCGGTGCACCGTAGGAAGGTATACCCTCCGGCAGTCCACCTACATATTTCATAGATTGATCTGCAATTCCTCCTAGAGGAATCCCAACTCTTTTTGTTTCAATAACTCCACAGGCTTTTTTATCAATAAAAAGAAGATAGTCTGCAAATCCTGTAAGCAAAGGGAATTCCCTTACCGCAATGCCGATTGAAGCACTGAGATCCATCATTTTGTAATCTTGAACAATCCAGCCACAACTGATAAGCATCTTATCAATATCTTCTCTCGCTTTAGCTTCAGTACTCATTAGCGGTCTCCTTATATTAAATTGAATATTACTTAAACTATTGTAAGCTAAATATTTATTCTATATTAATTCATCATAATTTAGGAATTTCCATATAAAAACTTAATCATTTTTTAAGTGATTATACAATTATAAAAAAAACTAAATCCAAGCAGATGAACATTGAAGAAATCTATTATTCTTTTTTTGAAAGTAAATACACGCCTATGCACAATATTAATATTCCTATAATCTGCATCGGAGTTACAATCTCGCCTAGAACAAGAAATCCTAAGATTGCAGCAAAAAATGGGGTGGATAGTTCCAATGCGCCTGCTTGGGCGGCTTTGACTCTCTTAAGGCCCTCATAATATAGGATGTATCCAACACCAACTATTACTCCAATTATAATCTGATTCACACTTCCAAACTGAAATTCTGATTTGAATATCAAATATATTGAGAAAAATATCGCAGCAATTAAAAATCTATAAAACGTTATTATCCCACAATTCATTGTCTTTAGGTATTTTCTTGCAATTACCCCTGTCGTTGCCCATGATACAGTTGCACCAATGACTAGAAGATCACCAATAGTTCCTATTCTTAAAACAAGGAGATTTTCTAAAGTTTGGGTAGTAACAAATAGCGCACCAATAATCATAACGAATATTCCGATGTAGTCATATTTTGAATGTTTTTCATTTCTTAGTATAAAATAACCTATAAATATGATAAAAATTGGTTGCAAATGGCCGATTAACACTGCGTTTAGGACGGGAATCTTCGTAAGTGCTATATAGAATAATAGGTCTGCAATTAAAGTACCAACAACAGCGATATAAAAAATCACAGAAAACTCCTTTTTTGTGATCTTGATATTTCTTCCATTTGTAGTAAGCGTATATATTAATGCAACAATTGTTACAAATATTGCTCTAAATGCGGAAGTCTGAACTACACTCGCGTTAGAATAAGCCAGTTTCGCAAATATGGGTTCAATTGCCCACATGATACTTGCACCAACAATAGCCAAGACCCCAATTTGTTTTTTATCCATTGGAGGGGTATAAGGCTAGCGTCTTAAAAAAGTTCCTATAGCTTTTTTGATACTAGTAACAATAAAATTAGCTATTAGAGCATCTTGAAATATTACAAATATTATGGGGTTACTAATAGCATAAAAATAATATTATATCAAACAAAAAAATAAACTTTATTAAATAATAATAATTATTATTTAGAATTAATAATCATTTATTTTTATGTAGTTTTACTTTAAACTATTATCGTAACATATTTAATCCTCTTATCTAATTAAGTTGAAATATTAATGGCAAATGGAGGTTTTAAAATAGACCAAAAAAATATGAAAAAATTGACTACAGCTGCAGGTGCTCCTGTGGCTAATAATCAGAACTCTATGACTGCCGGTAAAAGAGGCCCTATTTTACTGCAAGATGTATGGTATCTTGAAAAACTTGCACACTTTGACAGAGAAGTAATTCCTGAGAGAAGAATGCACGCTAAGGGTTCAGGTGCATATGGTACATTTACAGTTACCCACGATATAACAAGGTATACTAAAGCCAAGATATTTTCCAAAATAGGGAAGAAAACGGAGATGTTTGTCCGCTTTTCAACAGTTGCTGGCGAAAGAGGGGCTGCGGATGCAGAGCGGGATATCCGTGGATTTGCTATGAAATTCTATACTGAAGAAGGCAATTGGGATCTTGTAGGAAATAATACTCCTG
>ERZ795031.2564-NODE-2564-length-17091-cov-6.902090_pt1 | contig 17091 bp, 14 predicted proteins | sample MGYA00375123_ERZ795031 | MGnify/ENA primary metagenome ERZ795031 (study PRJEB30166, sample SAMN05720159) | activated sludge metagenome | isolation source: anaerobic digester from wastewater treatment plant | place: USA | collected 2015-04-21 ... | reverse complement strand
GTGCCGCAGTGGTTCCACTCAAAAGGCTTCGGCGGTGTCCATCCCATGCCAGAACAATACTCCGCGGAAGGCGCGCGGCGCAATGCACGGGGCGGATGCATCCCCCGTCTTCACCGCGCCGTCCTTCATGCCGGTACGTTCCCGCAGGGCATCCTACCTCAGGGAAGGTTTCGCATGCGTGCGGGACGCGCGAGCGCGCCGTGTCGGCCCACTCTGCGCGGACCCCTCTCCCCCCTCAACTCGTTGCAAATGCACAGGATATGCAGGAGCCTCCGATGGGCCGGTCCAAGCCGGGGCCGTCGGGAGACAAATTGGCCCGGAACCTGCTCTACTCCAGCCGGTGGCGCGGCGGGCCCGCCGCGTTGAGCGCCGTTGCCGGCATGTCGGTTGCAGTCTAGCCCGGACGCATCGCGGCCGGGACGGCGCGCCCGGTTCTCGGGCGGACGGTATGGTGTAGGCCGTCTTTCTCCGGGACGGGTCGGCGCCGCGCCACCGCGGAGAAACATTGCACAGTGGTAAATAGTGTGATAAACTTTGGCCGTCCGGGAGGGCCAGACCCTCCACGGAAGAGTGTTGTGGGTCAAGGTTGGGATTGCGGTTCGCGCCGCGTGCGCGCGGGCCGTGCCGGATGAACCAAGAAAAGGAGACGTGATCATGGTGTTGACTGCATTTTTCACAGGCCTCTTCGATCTGCTGGCGGGCTTCCTCACGGAGTACGTGATCGGGCTGCTGACCGGGCTGATCACCGGGGCCCTCGGTCTGGGCGCGTGACGGGACAACGTCTCCGCGCAGTGGCAACAAACCAACGCGCCCAGGCACGGCCTGACGCGCTGACAGAAAGGACTTTCCAATGGGTGCAGATCTTGCGACGACAGTGATCGGTTACATGGTCGCCTTCTTTGTCGAGCTGGTGCTTGGCGGCATCTTCGGCTTCCTGGGCAATCTGCTTTTCGGCGGGGCCGGCGATCCGCTGGCCTGAGCCCCCGCGCCGTTCTGACGGAAAACACGCGCCGCCCCCGACGCGCACTGCGGCGGGGGCGGCGTTCTTTGTCCGGACTTGGGCGCGCCGTCAGCGCGTGATGTCGATGCCGTAGACCTCAGCGCCGCAGGCGGCAAAAAGGTCGCCCGCGAAGAAGCCGGTGAACGCGCCGATCTTGCCGGGCAGTTCCGCAATGGTCTCGAAGGCGCCGGTTGTCGCGTCCACCCGGATGACCGACTGGTCCGAGGGGTAGAAGAAGTAGGGGCTGCCCGCGGCGATGATGGCCGCCCCCGTGACGGGCGGGTAGGGCGTCTCCGGCGCGGGGACCAGTTCCAGGGAGGACGTGTCCAGCATCCGGAACGTGTTGTCCACGGTGAAGGCAAGCCGGGGCACGGGGCCGTTGCGGCTCAGGCGGCTCACGGACATGGCGCTCTCGAAGGGGAAATTCTTGTAGGGCAGCCGGGTGTCCCGGCCCATCACCCCGAGCTGCGGGGCGGCGCCGCCCTGTCCGGGCGTGTCGCCCGGCTCAAGGCTCGTGCCCACGAAGATCACCGTCTCGTCCATGGCAAGCCCGGCGACGGCCTGCCGCCCGAAGGGGTTCTCCAGCAGTTCGGTCTCGCCCGTCTCCGGGTCGGTGACGGCGACGGCGCCGCCGCGGGTGCCGGGCTTGGCGGCCCAGCCGGAATACAGCTTGCCGTCGGGCCCCATGAAAAGGCCGCCCCTCGGGTGTGTGTAGCCGCGCGCGGCGAGCGACGCAATGGTGACGGGATTCTTGCGCTCATACTGTTCCCAGGGCAGGTTGGGGTCCAGCCGGAAAATGTCGCCCTGGGGGTGGCAGACCCCGTACACCATGCCCCTGACAATCACCAGCGCGTTGACCGCGCCCTCGGCGTCCACCGCCTTGTCGGTGACGGTGAAGGTTTTGGTGTCGGGCGTCATCACGAAGAGACTGGGGCCGAAGAGGGGCGCGCCCCAGACCTGGCTCATCTCGTTGTCCGGCGCCAGAAAGAGCGGCGGACGGGGCGTGCCCTTGACGTTCACATTCCTGCGCTGCATGGAAAGGCTGCCCGGGCCAAAGGCGAAATATTCGCGGCCCCGGATGCCGAAGACCTCGCCCGAGGGCAGCCCCGCCACGAAGCGCCCGCCCCGAAGGGGCGCCTCGGCCACGGGAGCCAGCACGGACTCGCCCGCCTGGACACGAAGGAACGCGTCCCCCCGCTGAACCCAGAGGACGGACGCCGTGGTGGCCTCCTCAATCACCGCCCACGGCCCGGCATCGGCCGACGGCGCGGGGAACGGCGGCTTCACCTCCGCGAGGGAGGCGTCGAAGAAACGGTTTCCCGACACGAAAAACCCGTTCCACAGGACTCCCCCCGGAACCCCCGCCAGCGATGCGGGCGCCTCGGAGAAGGCCTTGTCCGCCGGGTTGAACACGCGGACCGCCGGGGCCTCCTTGTCATAAGCGCACAGGATGCGGCCGTCGGGCAGGGCCGACACGCGCCGCAGCGAGGTGTTCGGCGGCGCGCCCGCGCCCAGCACCTCCACCGACAGGTCGGCCGGATTCAGCGCGCAGAGCACCCCGCCCGGGTAGGTGCCGAAATAAAGGCGGTTGTCCGCCCCCGCGGCGAAGTTCCACACGCACGACTGGCCCTCCAGCGGAATCTCCTTCACAAAGGTCCCGGAGGTCATGTCGAAAACCAGCACCCTGCCGTTGAAATACGTGCCGACGGCCACCTGGTTTGTTCCCGGAATCTGCGCGACGGCCCACGCCCCGGACCCCGACGGCGCCTGCGCCACGCGCACGTCGCCCGTCGCGGGATCGATGAAAACAAGGCTCATCGGATCCGCCTCGCTGGCGGCGGCCAGGGCGACATAGTCAATGTTGGCCGCCGTGTCGCGCACGGCCGCGCCGCCGAGGAAATGCAGCGGGGTGCAGGGCCGGCCGAGGGACTCCACGGGGGCAAGCTCCGCGGCGGCAGGGAGAAAGGCGGCGGCGAGAAGAAGCGCGGTGAGATGCATGGCGGTCACTCCTGCGCGCCCCGGTTCTGCGGGGCGCGCCTTCATTGTGTCATGACTGTTGCCCGTCCATCAACGCGGCGGCCTTGAACCCGGCGGCGCGGCGCGATATAGTGGGGGCGCGCGGGGCGCGCGGCGGCCCCGCCGGAGGCCCCTTCCGTTGGACGCCCGCCACGCCAGGATCACGTTCGACCCTTCTGGACGCGCCGTGGAGACGCGCCCCGGCACGCCGTTGCTGGAGGCGGCGGCCCTCGCGGGGTTCGCCGTGAACACGCCCTGCGGCGGCGCGGGGTCCTGCGGCAAGTGCCGCGCCCTGCTCGACCCGGCCCCCGATCCGCTCCCCGTGGAACTGAAGACCCTTTCCCTGGAGGAGCTTGAGGCCGGATGGCGGCTGCTCTGCCGCCACAACGCCTCGGCCGATCTCCGCATCCATCTCCCCGCCAGCTCGCTCTTCGGTGGAGGCCACCAGATTGTCACCGGCCACGACGCCGCGCGCGAAGGCACCGCCGATCCGGTGGTCCGGCAGGCCGCCGTCCGCATGCCGCCGCCCTCGCTCGAGGACGGCCTGCCCGACCTGCCCCGCCTGGACGCCGCCCTCCGCGCGGCCGGCGCGCTCGACAGGGCGGCCCCGCCCCTGGCCGCGGGGCCCGAAGCGCTCAACCGGCTCACCGCGGGCCTGCGCGCCGGGGACTATGCCGGCACCGCCGTCTTCCGCGACAGCCGCCTGCTGGCCTTCCACGGCCGCACGGCCGACGCGCCCAGCTGCGGCGTGGCGGTGGATGTCGGCACCACGACCCTCGCCGCCGCGCTGGTGGACCTGCGCGACGGGTCGGACCGCGGCGTCGCCGCCGCCATGAACCCCCAGACCGTCTGGGGCGACGACGTGCTCTCCCGCATCGCCCGCGCGGGGCGCGGCCGGGAGGAGCTCGGCGAGATGCGGCGGGCGGTCTGCGCCGTCATCGCCGAGATGATCCGAGAACTGTGCCTCGACGCGGGCGTCTCCACGGACCATGTCCACGCCCTGGCGGCGGCGGGCAACACGACCATGGAGAGCCTGCTCTGCGGCGTGGACCCGTCCCCCCTCGGTTGCGTGCCCTTCACGCCCGCCTTCGGAAACGGCCCCCGCCTGCGCGCGCGCGACCTGGGCCTGCCCGCCCACCCCGACGCCGAGCTGCGCCTCTTTCCCGTCATCGGCGGCTTTGTCGGCGGCGACACCGTCGCGGGCATCCTCGCCGCCGGACTCGACGCCCTCCCGGGCGTCAGCCTCCTCATAGACATCGGCACCAACGGCGAGCTGGTGCTCGCCAACAACGGCGCCCTGCACGCCGCCAGCACCGCCGCCGGCCCCGCCTTCGAGGGGGCGCGCATCTCCTGCGGCATGCGGGCCGCCCATGGCGCCATCGAAAAGGTGGTCCTCGGGAAGAACCCGGTGTTCTCCGTCATCGGCGGCGGCCACCCCAGGGGCCTCTGCGGCAGCGGCCTGCTGGACCTCTGCGGGCAGCTGCTCGCCGCGGGGCTGCTCGCCCCGGACGGGCGGCTCGCCGGGCCGGAGGAGCTGCCCCCGGGCGTTCCCGACGCCGTTGCGGCGCGCGTGGCGCGCGCTCCGGAGGGCGGCCCGCTCTTTCTGCTCGGCGGCGCGCCGGAACACCCCTTCGGCCTCACGCAGCGCGACGTGCGCGAGCTGCAGCTCGCCGCGGGCGCGATCCGCGCCGGCATCCTCATCCTGCTGCGGCAGGCCGGGCTGGCCCTCGACGATGTGGACCGGGTGCTTCTCGCCGGGGGATTCGGCCAGTACATCCGCCGCGAAAACGCCCTGCGCGTCGGGCTCCTGCCCGCCGAGGTGCCCGGCCGCCGCGTGCACTACGCGGGCAACACCTCCCTGGCCGGGGCCAAGCGGGCGCTCCTCTCGCGCGCCGACGACGCCCGCTTGGACGCCCTCGCCCGCGCCGTCCGCCATGTGGACCTCAGCACGGACCCCGACTTCGCCACGGAGTTCGCCATGGCCATGTATTTCCCCGGGTAGGCGCCGTCAGGCCCGCCGGAGAAGCACCCCCTCCGGCGAAAACGCCGCCGCCAACGGAACGGCGGGATAGCGGTCAGGGTCGGCGCAGAGGGGAATGTCGGACTCCAGGTGGATCCGGCGGAGTTTCGCCGCGTGGGGGGCCGTCTCAAAGAGCCGCATAATCCCCTCCTCCGCCAGGCGCGCGGCATAGCCGGCGTGCAGGTCCCGCCCCTCGCCGATCTCCACGTCCGGGCGCTCCCTCCGCAGGCGCTCCAGCAGGAACACGGCGGCGGCGCGGTCCTCCTGCGCGTCGAAGGCGGGGTCGTCCATGAGCCCCGCGGGAATGAAGACCACCTCGCCGTCCGGACCCGCCAGCCGGCACACGGCCTCCACGGCGGCCGAAGCGTTGACCACGGTGCCCATGAGCACGGCCCCGGCGCCCGCGCACTGGCTCAGGCGGCCCGCGCCCGTGGTGGTGGTAAAGACCACGCGGCGCCCCGCGGCATGACGCGCCTCGGCGGGGCTGTTGCCGTAGTCAAAGCCCTCCGGGGGCAGGCCGCCGCGCTCGCCGTAGAGCAGCGCGCCCGGGCGTTCCCCATGCGCGGCAAGGGCACCCTCAACGGTCGGCACGGCGAGAATCTCCACCGCCCCCGCGTGGAGCAGGGCGGCGGCGGTGGCGCTGGCGCGCAGGGCGTCCACCACCACGGCCACGGCGCGGCGCCCGGCGGCGTAGGCGCAGCCGTCCGCCCCCTCAATCACATGGGCGCGCATGGGGTTGCCTTTCCGCCGGTTACCGGCGCACGCCGGGATGGGCCACGGCGAGCTTCTTCTCGGTCCAGCGGGCAAGCCGCACGAAAGGCAGGCCCAGGAGGAGGTAGATGGCCGCGACCATGAGGCCCGTGCCGAAGTAGTCGTAGTAGGTGATGGCGAGCATCTGGTACGTCTTGGTCAGCTCGATCATCGTGATGATCGAGACGAGGGAAGAGTCCTTCAGCAGGGAGATGAAGTCGTTGGTGACCGGCGGCAGCACCACGCGGAAGGCCTGGGGCGCGATGACGTGGCGGATGGACTGCCAGCGGCTCATGGCCAGCGCGAGGGCGGCCTCCATCTGCGAGTGCGGCACGCTGATGAACCCGGCGCGGTAGTTCTCCGCCTCGTAGGCCGCGTAGTTCATGCCGAGCCCCACCACGCCCGCCCAGAACGGCGAGAAGCGGATGCCAATGGACGGCAGGCCGTAGAAGATGAAGAAGAGCTGGATGAGCACCGGCGTGCCCCGGATGATCTCGATGTAGAGCGTGGCCAGCAGGGACAGCGGGCGCGGCGCGTACACGCGCACCGTCGCCAGGAAAAAGCCCAGCACGATGGCCAGCAGCATGGAGAGCAGGGAGACCTCCAGCGTGAGCAGGGCGCCCTTCCCCAGGACCGGGAGGAAGCCGATGTAGCGCTTGAGCTTCTCCGAGAACCCGGAAACCCGCCCCTGCTGCGCCACCCATTGGTCGTACATGACCGGATCGCTCTTCGGGGGGCCGTAGTCGCCAAACTCGGCGGCGACCAGGGGGTTCCACAGGTTCCACCGGTCGAGGATGCGGCGCAGCTCCCCGTTCCCGCGCATTTCCATGAGAATCTCGTTGACCCGCGCCAGCAGGTCGGGGTCGTCCGCGGGAAAGGCGAAGCCGTAGCTGATGCGGCCGATCTCCTGCTTGATGAACTTGACGCCCGGCCGCGGGCCGCCGTAGTAGAGGGCCACGGGGCCGTCGAAGAGCACGGCGTCCAGCCGCCCGTTCTCGAGGTCGTTGAATCCGTTGACCTCCGTGGAGTAGGCCCGGATGTCCACGCCGCCCAGGTCGGCGAGGATGTAATAGGAGAGGGACGCCTTGAGCACGCCGACGGTCTTCCCCCGGCAGTCCGCCAGCGAGGACACGGCGAAGGTGTCCTGGGGCACGCAGAGCTGGAGGGCGGTGACGTAGTAGGGCACGGAGAAGGCGACGGCCTCCTCGTGCTCCGGCGTGATCTCCTGGCCCTGGATCGCCATCTCGTACAGGTCGCGGTTGAGGCCGGGGATCAGCTTGTCCCAGTCGTTCTGGACGAAGACCGGCTTCCGGCTGAGCTTCTCCCCGATGTGGTCCATGATCTCCACCTCGAAGCCGATCAGGGCGCCGGGGCTTTCCGGGTCGTCGTAGATGTAGGGCACCCCCCCCTCAAGGTCCGCGCCGTAGCGCAGGATGCCCGCGTCCGCCGCGGGGGCCTCCACCTCCGCGAAGTCCGCGTCGGTGTACTCCACCGTCTCCTCGGCCTCCGCCGCCATCTCCGGCGTGATGGGCACGCCCTCCTGTTCCTCCTCTTCCTCCTCCGCGACGGGGGACTCCGCCTCCGGCGTCTCCGGCTCGGGGGTTGCGGCGGGCGCCGCAACGCCGCCGTCCGCCGGCGGGTCCGTCTGGGCGCGCGCGGGCGCGGCAAGGGCGAGAAGGAGCAGCATCACCGCCAGCAGCGCCCCGGAGGCGCGGAAAAGGGAACCGTTCATCAGGCGGTCTCCATGAACTGCCGCAGGAAGCGGCGGGTCCGGTCATCCTTGGGATTGATGAAAATCTCGTCCTCGTCGGAGATTTCGACGATCTCGCCGTGCTCCATGTAGACGATGTAGTCGGAGGCGTTCCGGGCGAAGCGCATCTCGTGCGTCACGACGACCTGCGTCATTCCCTCGTTGTCCAGGTCGCGCATGACCTGGAGCACCTCGTCCACCAGCTCGGGGTCGAGGGCCGAGGTGGGCTCGTCGTAGAGCATGACCTTGGGGTTCATGGCGAGGGCGCGGGCGATGGCGGCGCGCTGCTGCTGCCCGCCGGAGAGCTGGTGCGGGTGGCGGTTCTCGTGCTTGGACAGCCCCACCTTCGCCAGCAGCCGCCGCGCGTTCGCCACGGCGGCGTCCTTCGGCTCGTTCTTCACGATCATGGGCGCGAGGATGATGTTCTCCAGGATCGTCTTGTGCGGAAAAAGGTTCAGCGACTGGAACACCATGCCCACCTCCGCGCGCAGGCGGTGCGCCTGGTCCGCGAAGAGGCGGTCCGGCTGGGTGTGGCGGTCCTGGCGCTCCAGGGCGACCCCCGCCACGCACACCCGGCCCGAGTCCAGCAGTTCCAGGCAGTTGATGCACCGGAGCAGCGTGGTCTTGCCGCAGCCCGACGGGCCGATGACGGACACCAGGTCCCCCTCCTCAATCTGGAGGGTGACATCCCGCAGCACGGGATGCCCGTCGAAAGATTTGGTCAGCCGCTCCACCGAGATGAGGGGGGCGGCCTGCTCAGACACTGCCATGGCGGACTCCTCTGCCCCCGCAGACCGGGGGCGCTCGCAAAACAACGCTGCGAAAAGATACCCGCTGAACGCTATGATGTCAAACTGCGCGCACGCTGAAATCGGTCCATATCCCTTTGTGCGAGTCAGCGCGTCATCCCCCGCCCCCACCGCATGGGGATCAGCACCCTGCGCTGCGCGAAAATGTCCCCTATGCGTGAGAGTGGTTCGGGGGGGGGGCTTCGATTATCATAGGACGGGTCATGCAGGCATAATAGTAAGGGCTTTTCCCGGAAAACGGGACAACTACGCCGCCTTTCGGGGCGCGTTTTGCGGGATGCAATGGCAGCACAGGACACATGCGGCGGCGGCCGGCGCGCGGCACGCGCGGGCGACATCCCCGTCAGCGAAGCGCTGGATGCGTGGCGGCGCAGGGCGATCTCCGTGATCTCGATCGCGATTTCGGTGCTGCACCTACCCTCCTTGATTTACCTGTTTGCAGGAGACGGCCCGCTCATGCCCGGATTATGGCGGGCGGCCATGTCGTGCGCCTACGCCGTCTGTGTGTGTTGCGCGGTGTCGTGGCGATTCAGTTACCGGGCGCGGGCGCGGGGGCTGCTGTCCGCCGGATACTTGGTGGCGGTGGTGGGTGGCATCGCCCTGCCCCAGGGCCTGTTCATGCGCACAATGCCGGTGATCCTTCCGCTGGTGACGCTGGTTCTGCTCGGCGCGCGTGCGGGATGGTTCGCGGTGCTGCTGAGCGGGGCGGTGCTGATGTTGACGCCCCACGCGCCCTCCCTTCCCTGCCTGGCCGGACTACTCCCCCCGGACCCGCCGGCGCCGGAGGTCGTGCGGCATGCGGCTTCCGTCCAGGGGTTCGTACTGGTGGTGCGCATGCTTGCCCTGATGTTTCTGCTGGACCGTTTCCACCACTTTCTCATGCAGGCGCTTTCCCGGCTTGAGAGGGAGACCGTGGAACGCCGGAAAGCGTATGAAACTCTCGCGCGGGAGACCGAGGCGCGCAAACGGCTTGAGTGCGAGGTGGCCAGGATTGGCGAGGACGAGCGCCGCCGCCTGGGACAGGAAATCCATGACGGCGTCTGCCAGCAGCTTACGGGGGCGCTGCTGCGGTCCGAAGCGCTTGTGCGCCGCGTGGACCGGGGCGAAATCCCGGCGTCCCGCGACCTTTCGGCGCTTTCCGCCGTGCTGGGGGAGGCCATTGACGAGGCGCGCGCCGTGGCCCGGGGGCTTTGCCCGCTGGAACCGGGGGGCGACGCGCTGGCAACGGCGCTGCGCGCGCTCACCCGGCGGGTGCGCGAGGCCTCCGGCATTTCCTGCTCCTTCGAGGCCGTCGGACACGGGGATGTTCCCGACACCGCCGCAGCGCAGCATCTTTACCGCATTGCCCAGGAGGCTGTCAGCAATGCGGTCCGCCACGCCCGCGCCGGCCGGATTTCTGTGGCGCTGCTGGGCGGGGAAACGGAACTGCTCCTGACGGTCGAGGACGACGGGGTGGGTCCGCCCACCGACGGCCCGGCTGAGGGCATGGGCCTTCGCAGCATGGCCCACCGCGCCACCCTGCTGGGGGGCGTGCTCACCGTGGACCGCGCCCCGGGGGCCGGAACACGGGTAACCTGCCGGGTGCCGCAGGGCGGTCCGGCCCGACCCGGGGGGGAACAGGACGAAAAGGAGTCCGGCCATGCATTCTGACCCGGAGGCGCGCGAAGTGTACGTCCGCGTCATGATTGTGGATGACCATCCGGCGGTCCGCCAGGGGCTTGCGCTCCTCTTGGAGCCGGAGGGCGTCGCCGTTTGCGCGGAGGCCGACTCCCGCTCGGAGGCGCTGGCCTGTGCGGCGGCGCACCGGCCCGATGTGGCGCTGGTGGACCTGTCGCTGGGCGAAGAGGACGGCGCTTCGCTCATAGCCGAACTCTGCTCCCTGGCTGTTCCGTGCCTTGCCTACTCAATGCACGAGGATGGACAGCATGTGGGGGCCGCCTTTGCCGCGGGGGCGCGCGGCTATGTCACAAAACGGGAGGTGCATGGGGTGCTCGTCCGCGCCATCACCGAAGTGGCCGCAGGCCGCCGCTTCGTCAGTCCGAGGGCGGCCGTCGCCCTGGCCGACCATGCTGCGGACAGGCGTTCCGGAGAGGTGCGGGACGGGCTAAGCAGCCAGGAGCGGCAGGTGTACGGCCTGCTGGGCGGGGGCGCGGGCACCACGGAAATCGCCGACGCTTTGGGCATCAGCACACGCACAGTGGAGTCCTATTTCGCGCGCATCCAGGTGAAAATGGGATTGGAGGGCATGCGCGCGCTCCGGCAGCATGCCATCCAGCACCTGCGGAACGGCCAGGCATAGGGGTTTGCGGGGGATTTCCCCCGCAAACGCGCCGGTGATTCCCTCTGCATACAAAGCCTCCCCGCATTGGCTATCATTGACCCGCACTTGGGGACGTTGCCGGCGCGCGACACGCGGTGTTTCCGCCCGGCGGACAGGCCAACATCATCAGGCCGAAACGGGCGGGCCTGCCCTTGTGGGGCCTTGTGGCACCGGGGGGCAGACCGCCGCAAAGAACCCAAGACAACCAGGAAAGGATCGGTCGGAAAATGTCCACCAAATTCACGCGGCGGGACGCATTGAAGATGTCGGCGCTGGGCGCGGGCGGCATGGCGATGGGTGCGGGATTGACGGGGTGCCCGGAGGGCTGCCCGCTGCCACGTTTTCCCATCGGCGAGGAGCTGAAGGCAGACGAGATGCGCATCACGTTCCTGGGGACATCGGTGGTTCCCCGCCAGAAGCAGGAATGCAACAGCGTGTTTGTGGAGGTGGGCAGCGGCGACAGCTTTGTGTTTGACTGCGGTTCCGGGGTCAGCTCCAAGTACAACGCCATGGGAATAACCCCGGCGCGGATGGACAAGGTGTTTCTGACGCACCTGCACGGGGACCACACCAGCGACATCATCACGATTTACTGCTTCGGCCCCTCGCAGGACCGGAAGACGCCTCTCCACATCTTCGGACCCTCGGGCGACACGCCCGACATGGGCACCGAGGCGTTTTGCGACAACCTTTACAAGTTGATGCGCTGGCACGCCCTCAGTTTCAGTTTCGGCCGCACGGGCACCATAGGCCAGGGGGACGGCTTCGACATCGTCGCCCATGAGCTCCCCTACATGTCCGTCGGCGGCGTTGCCTACGACAACCCCCATACAGGCGTCACCATCACCCACTTCCCCGCCGTCCACTGCCGGAACGGGTCCGTCAGCTACCGGCTCGACTGGAACGGCATGTCCATGGTGTTCAGCGGCGACACAAAGCCGAACAACTACATGCTGGAGATGGCCAGCGGGGTGGACGTGCTGATTCATGAGATGGTTGTGCCGCCGGAGGTTTGGGCGGCCAAGAATAGCGGGCTCACGGAGGACGACCCCTCCTGGCCGCAGGCCGTTGCCTACGCCCGCGCGGTGCAGGACTCCTCGCACACGCCCCAGAGGGCGATGGGCTACATCTTCAGCCAGACCAAGCCGAGGCTGGGCGTGGCCACCCACTTCCAGGTCAACAGGGACACCATCGGCCCGGCCCTGAAAGACATCGGCGATTTCCACGACGGGCCGGTGGCCATCGCCACGGACCTGCTGGTCATCAACGTCTCAAAGGACGAAATCCGCCAGCGCAGGGCCGAAATAGACGATTGGGCGTGGTACGCCAAGCCGACCGTGTACGATCCGGCGACCCTGGCACCGCCCATGTTCCCGTCCCCGACGGCGCAGTTGAGCGACGAACTGCTGAACAGCTGCATTCCGCCGGAGCTCTTTGAGGCGTAGGAAGGCGCGCAACAGGCATCTCGAACGCCCCGCCTTTTCCCCGCGCATGCGTCCCGCATCCCATGGTGCCGGACTCATGCGCGGGTTCTTTTTCGGCGCGGCAGGATACCGCTTGCGGAAACGATGCTGTTGGCGCGGCGGGCACGGGTCTTTCTGCGCGGGTTGAATCGTGGGCGGGGAAAACACACCCTTCCGGGGCGGGCGTTGTGCCCACCCGCCCCTCGGCTCAGCCGCCGGGGAAGAGCGCCATGAGCGCATCGGCAAAGAGGGCCTGGCCGCGCGCGTCGGGGTGGTTGATGGCGTTGGCGAGCAGGGTGGTGTACGGAAGCCCCTGCGCATGCAGGCGGCACCACCGACGCGACGCGTCGGCGAGGGCGACTTGGTTCTCCGCGGCGAAGCGGCGCAGGCCGCGCACGTAGGGCCGGGGATCCTCCGCGACTTTCAGCGTGCCGGTCTTGAGCCAGTCGGGCCGCACGAGGTGCGGGGTGATGAGGATGACCTCCGCGCCGGCGCCGTGGAGCCGGGCGAGGAGGCCCGCGTAATGGGCCTGCACCGCCTCCTCGTCGAGGTAGGCGTCGTTCACGAACTCGACGGTGACGAGGTCGGGCTTCCGGTCGAGCACGTCGCGCTGGAAATCATAGGTGCCCCCGGCGGGGGCCTCCAGATAGCCCTTGCTGTGGCCGCCGGGCCACGCCGCGTTGTGCAGGGTGATCTCCGCCTTCGGAAACCGTTCCTTCAGCCGCGCCACGAAGACGTTCTGGTACCAAAGCTCCGTGCGGTCGCCCACGCCGCCGCCGTTGGTGACGCTGTCGCCGAAGGCCACCACCGTGAGCGGTTCGCCGGCGCGCAGTTTCGCCAGCGTCTTGGGGAGCAGCGTCTCCGCCGTCGCTTCCGCTTCTGCGGGGGACGGGGCACAGTCCACGGGGTACAGGTTCTCGTCCGTGAGGGCGGTGCAGCCCGCCGGGACAAACACGTTCACCACTGCCGTCTCGCCGGGATTCAGCGCGGGCGGCAGGGCCAGCGCGGGGGCGGGCGCCCCCGCCACCAGCCGCAGCGCTCCGTTCGCGTCCGCCGCAATGCTGTCCAGACGGCTGAGCGTGTATTCGTAGTCCGCATAGACCGTCTGCCCCTCGCGGATCGCGCCGCCGTCCAGCCGCCCGAAGGTGCCCCAGAAGGGGTCCAGGTCATAGTCCACGCCGCGGGTGAACGCCGTGTCCGCGTCCGGCGCGGGCTTCAGGCGCAGGCTGTCCGGCACGAGCGCGCCCGTGGCGGTGCACTCCTCGGCAATGAGGGGTTTCAAACGCGCGCCCTTCATCCATCCCCCGGCCTTCGGGTTGAACACGGGGATGCCCGCATACGCCTCGCCCCGCACGGTCTCGCGTGTTGGCGGGGCGATCTCAAACGCCGCCGGGCCGGAAATCTCCAGGGTCTTGCCGCCCAAGTCCAGGACGGCGGCTCCGGTTTCCAACGTCCAGGGGCCGGTCACGATGACCGGCAGGACGGCGGCATCGGCCCCCAGCACGGCCAGCAGGGACATTCCCAGCAAGAGTGTCGCATTCATGGCTTCCTCCGGGCGGTTTCCGGCGGCCCGCCCCTTCGGGCGCGCGGGACCGGGGCATGATAGCACACCCTTCCCCGCGCCGCCCGCGGTGAGGGGTGATGAAATTGGAATGCGGGGGTACTGTTTGGGATAATCTGCCTTGTCGCGGGACGGAAGGTTGAGTCCGGCCCACGACCGTGTTCGGCTTGGCTCCCCGCCATGACGGGGACGCCGGGAGAGGACTCGTGCCCAAGAGAACCGCTTTGCCCCTCGTGTGCGCGGCGCTGTGCGCGCTGGCGCCCTGCGCCTGCAAACCCATGCAGGACGCGCACCTCGCCGTCACCGGACAGATCCGGGGAAAGGGCGTGGATGTCGGATCGCGCGTGGGCGGCCGCGTGGCGGAGGTGACGGCGCGCGAAGGCGACACGGTGGGCACGGGCGACGTCCTGCTGCGGCTGGAGGATTCGGACGCCGCGGCGCTGGTGCGGGCGGCGGAGGCGGATCTGGCGCGCACGGAGGCGATTGCTGCGAAGCTGGACAAGGGCGCGACGGAGGAGCAGCTCCGCCAGGCGGAGTCGGCGGCGCAGGCCGCGGAGGAGCGGCTGCGCCTGCTGGAAAACGGGGCGCGGGGCGAGGAAAAGCGCGCGGCCCAGGCGGCGGTGGACGCGGCAGCCTCGGCGGACGCCACCGCGGCGGCCGACCTCGGGCGGATCAGCACGCTGCACGCGCGGGGCGCGGTGTCGAAGAGCGATTTTGACCGGGCGCAAACGGCGGCGGACACGGCGGCGGCGCAGCTCCGCATCGCCCGGGAGAAGCTGGACGCGCTGGTCACCGGCGCGCGGGACGAGGAAATCGCCATGGCCCGGGCCGACCGCGACCGGGCGGCGGCGGCGCTGGACGAGGTGCGGCGCGGCGCGCGCGACGAGGACAAAGCGGCGGCGAAGGCCGCCCGGGACGCCGCGGCGGCGGCGCTGGAGCGCGCGCGGGTGAACCTGGGGGAGATGACGGTGACCGCGCCCTCGCCGGGCGTGGTGGAGTCGCTGGACCTGCGCCCAGGCGACCTGGTGAAGCCGGGGGCCGTGGCGCGCATCGTGGACCCCGAAGACCTGGAGGTGACGGTGTACGCGGGCGCCGCGCTGCTGGGCGGCCTGCGGGTCGGCCAGAAGATTCCGCTGACGGCCGACGCCCACGGGGCGGAGCGTTTCGAGGGGGAGGTGACCCGCATCGCCTCGGAGGGGGAGTACACCCCGCGCAACCTCCAGACGGAGGAGGAGCGGGTGCAGCAGGTGTTCGCCGTCAAGCTGCGGCTGACCTCGCACGGCGGCCGGCTGCGCGCCGGCATGACCGTGACCGCCCACATCCCCCGTCCCGCGGAGAACTGACCCCGTGGCCGTTTCCATGCCCGAGGACCGTCCGGTCATCATCCACGCCGACGAGGTGTCCCGCCGCTTCGGGGCCTTCACCGCGGTGGACCGGGTGAGTCTCGACGTGCTGGAGGGCGACATCTTCGGGTTCCTCGGCCCGAACGGCTCGGGCAAGACCACGCTCATCCGCATCCTGTGCGGACTGCTGCGCCCGACCGGCGGCCGGGCCACCGTGCTGGGCCGCGACGTGCACACGGAGAGCGAGGCCGTGAAGCGCAGCATCGGGTACATGTCCCAGCAGTTCAGCCTGTACCGGGACCTCTCGGTCATGGAAAACCTGCGCTTCTACGCGGGCATCTACGGCATCCCCCGGCGCGAGCGCGCGGCGCGGATGGAGGAGGTGATCGGCATCGTCGGCATCGGCGACCACCGCCGCAAGCTGGCCGGCGCGCTGTCGGGGGGCTGGAAGCAGCGGCTGGCGCTGGCCTGCGCGCTGGTCCACCGGCCCCGGCTCATGTTCCTCGACGAGCCGACGGCCGGCATAGACCCGGTGGCGCGGCGGGATCTGTGGAACCTGCTCTTCGACCTGGCGGGCCGCGGCGTCACCTTCTTCGTGACGACGCACTACATGGACGAGGCGGAGCGGTGCAGCCACATCGGATACATCTACTACTCCCGCCTCATCGTCTACGGCACGCCGGCCGAATTGAAGCGCCTGCCCGACGTGACCCCCGCGGGCGCGGAGCGGCTGGAGGTGCGCGTGCCCGGCGTGGCCGCGGCCATGCGGGCGCTCAACGCCTTCGGCTATGTCCACGACGCGACCATCTTCGCCGACGTGCTGCACGTGCTCGCCGACCGGGGCTGCTCGGGCCGCCTCATCGGCGACCTGGACCGCGCGGGGTTCCCCGGGGCGGAGGCCAAGCCCATCCCGGCCACGCTGGAGGACGTGTTTGTGACGCTGACCCGGCGGCGGGCGCTCGAGCGGGCGGAGGGCCGGGACGATGTTTAGGGGGCTCGCCGCCGTCGTCTACAAGGAGACGCGCCACATCCTGCGCGACCCGCGCACCCTGTTCCTCATCCTGCTGATCCCCTGTCTGGAGCTCATTGTCTTCGGCTACGCCGTGAACCTCGACGTCAAGCACATCCCCACGGTGGTCTTCGACCTGGACGGGCGCCGGGGCGCGCGGGAGCTGCTGGAGGCCTACACGAGCTCCGGCTGCTTCCGCATTGTCGGCCATGTCGGGTCCGACGCCGCGCTCACCCGGGAGATCGTCGCGGGGCGCGCCAAGGTGGGCATCAAGATTCCGGAGGACTACTCCGACCGCCTGCTGGAGGGCCGCGGCGCCCAGGTGCAGGTGTTCATTGACGGCAGCGACTCCACCTCGGCCATGCAGGCCCTGTCCACCAGCAACGCCATCGGCATGATCGCGTCCATGCGGGTCGCGGCGGAGAACCTCGGCGGCAATCTGGAGCTGGCGGTGGACACCCGCAACCGTGTGCTCTTCAACCCCGACATGCGCACCGCCAACTTCATGGTCCCCGGCCTCGTCGGCGTTATCCTGCAGGTGGTCATCATGCTGCTGACGGCGTTCGCCATCGTGCGCGAGAAGGAACACGGCACGCTGGAGCAGCTCATGGTGACACCCGTGTCGCGGCTGGGGCTCATCCTCGGGAAGCTCGTGCCCTTCTTCGTGGTCGGCGTCCTCGAGGCCTCCTTCGTCCTGATCCTCATGCGCTTCCTGTTCCATGTCCCCATCGCCGGAAGCCTCCTGCTGCTGGCGGGATTCACCCTGCTCTTCCTCTTCACCACCCTCGCCTTCGGCCTGCTGGTCAGCACCTTCGCCGAGAACCAGATCCAGGCGCTCCAGTACGCCTTCCTCGTGCTGCTCCCCTCCTTCCTCCTCTCCGGGTTCATGTTCCCGCAGGAGACCATGCCGCAGTTCATCTACTACATCGGCCAGGCCGTGCCGGTGACCTACTTCCTGCGCATCCTGCGCGGGATCATCCTGCGCGGCGCGGGGTTTGCCGACCTGTGGCAGAACGGCGCCATCCTCGCGGGGCTGGGGGTGTTCGTGCT
>ERZ795031.2547-NODE-2547-length-17158-cov-11.997427_pt1 | contig 17158 bp, 9 predicted proteins | sample MGYA00375123_ERZ795031 | MGnify/ENA primary metagenome ERZ795031 (study PRJEB30166, sample SAMN05720159) | activated sludge metagenome | isolation source: anaerobic digester from wastewater treatment plant | place: USA | collected 2015-04-21 ... | reverse complement strand
CCGCCGCCGCTTCGAACAGGCCAGCGAGGAGCTCGAGACCCTGGACACGGACACTGTTGCCGCTCGCAGTAATCCGTAGAAATCTGGACATAGTGGTCGGTCTTGCATGTGTGTCGGCGACAGCCGACACTCATGGCCCTTCGGGTTTCCCTTCGGTTTCTACTCGTCCTGGTCGTCCGGTCGGCCCTGGCGTTCCTGGGAGGCCTCGTGCTTTCGGTAGGAGTCGCCCTTGATGGCGACGATGTGTGAGTGGTGGGTAAGGCGGTCGATGAGAGCGGAAGCGGACGCGGCGTTTGGAAAGATGGCCCTCCAGTCCCGAAACGCCAGATTGGTAGTCAGTACGATGGGTTTGACTTCGTATCGTCGGTTGACGAGTTGGAAAAGGATGTCCGCGGCGGCGTTGTCGTATGCCAGGTATCCGAGTTCGTCGATCAGCAGCAGCGCCGGTCGGCAGTAATGCCGGAAGCGCCTCTCCCGCAAAAAGGCGGTCTCCTGGCCGCCGATGTCCGCGATGATTTTTGATGCCGGTGCGTACAGCGCAGAGTAGCCCTTCTGGAGAGCGGCATAGGCGATGTTCTTGGCAATCATCGTCTTGCCCAGACCCTGCGTCCCGACGACCACTACGTTCTTGACCTCGCGCAGAAACGACAAATCAAAGATGCTTTCCACCAGGGGCCGGTCGATGGACTTCGGCCACTCCCAGTCAAAATCCACCATCGGTTTGAATCGTCCGAGTTGGGCGCGCCCCACGCGGCTGTCCATGCTGCGGGACGACAGTTCCAGGGATTCCAGCCGGACCAGTTCCTCGACGGTCTGCAACGGCGTAAAGCGTTCCTTCGTGGCTCGCGACACAAAGTCCTGCAGATGCTCGGACAGATAAGGCAGGCCGACGGCCGCGACCTGGTCGGCAAACGTGCCCTCGCCGGGCAGAAGCCGCCGCGGCGGGCCGGGTGGGCGCTTACAGTTCATCGTAGTCCTCCAGTGACGGGTAATCGACGTGCATCTCGGTCAGGTCGGGACGGTTCGGGACATGCACCGGCGTATCAAGCCTGCGTCCCGATTCCCGTCTGCGCCTGTCCAGCAGATACGCGACCGAGCCGACGCTCGGATGCCCGGACCCCATCACATCATCAAGCACCGCGCTCAGTGCCTCCGGTCCGTGGTCGTCCAGCAGTTGCAGCAGGCGATGCGTCGCAGACCCAAGGTTGTCGCCACCACGGGCGATAAAATCCAGCAGGTCACGTGCCCGTGGCACCGCCGCCCCAAGCCTGTCCCGGCCCCGCAGTTCGCTTGCATTACGTTTGTACTCGACCAGGCCCGCAAGGTGCGCCGGGTCCTCTATCACCTGTCGCAGGCCGTAAGATCGCGTATGTCGCGCAGCCTCGGTCAGCCCGTCCAGCACCCGCACGGTCTGTCGCGACACCGCCAGCGTGGCCTGACGACCCACAAGCCCGTGCGGGACCGAGTAAAGGTTGCCGTCAAAGCTTACATATGGCTGCTTGCGGATTTTGATCGGGATTACCCGGTCGGTTTCAAAGGGATGCGCCGGCAACGGCACCAGGCGCGGCCGTTCTTCGGCCAGCGCCGTTTCCACCGTCCGATGCTCCGGATCCCCTGGCACCTTCCGCTGATGCGCGACACCCCCGACCCACTCCGCAGCCTGGCGGTTCAGGTCGTCCAGGTCCCGGAAATGCCGGGCTGGCCAGAATGACGTCCGCAGATACCGGATCGTTCGCTCGACCTTCCCCTTTTCGTTGCCACGGGCCACCCCGCACGGCTGCCCCCAGGTCATGTAGTGCCCGAAAAGCTCCAAAGCCCGCGGATGGAAATGGATCAGGTCCCCGGCACGCTCCAGCACCACCGACTTCAGATTGTCGACCAGCAGCACCCGCGGCGTCCCGCCAAACGCCTCTACCGCATGCACAAAGCCGCAAAAGAAACTCTCCATCTTGTCGTCCGTGAAGAATTCCACGTGGATCGCACGCGACCACGACAAAGTCATCACAAACGCATAAAGGCGCCGCTCCCCGCCTTCGACCGGTATCTTGCCGAAGTATCCCCAGTCCGCCTGGCCGTACTCCCCAGGCAAGACGTTCAAACGGAAAAATGCTTCATGTTTCGGCCCAGGTCGCAGGTCCAGTTGCCGGATCCGACGCCGTACCTGCGTCGCAGACCCCTTGTAACCACGCTCGCGGATCATCTCGGTCAGACGCGTCGCCACCAGGTCCGGGTATTGTTTCAGGATGTCCTTCAAAAACGGCACGTACGGATCCACCGCGCTTGGACAAAGCTGACCTTTACGGGGCGACTGCTGGTGCTTCATGTCCAGCGCCAGCACCACCGTGTCGAAATGCACCCCAAGCTGCGTCGCAATCGTCCCCCGCTTCCAGTGCTCGACGTAGTACAGCCGACGGATGCGCGCTTTCAGGTCCGCGTCAATCATTGCTCACCCCCGGCTGCAAAGCATTCCTTCGCCTTACGGACCGCCACGGCCGACGGCGACGGTGGCTGGAAGCCCCAGCCCACGCCCCCGCCGCAGGGCCGGTGCTCCACGAAGGACACGTCCACCAGCGCCGTCGGCTCCGGCTCAAAAAGCCCCGGGAAGAGCTGGGAAAGACAGGACCCATCCCTTCTGCTGACAACGACTGCAGCACGGACCCGCGCCCCCTGCCACCGCGCCAGAGCGTCCAGAAGCTCCATCGGCGCACTGCCTTGTGACGGCGATGTCGTCAGATACGCTCGAAACACCTCCCGTGGCTCCGGCCACTCCCACGCCCGTATCAGCACCTCCCGTTTCCGTACCTCCAGTACCGCTTGAATTTCCTTCATCGCCAGACTCCATCGCAGACACCTCGCAGACGACCACCATGGTCGATACCGGTTCCCGCGTGGCCGCGAGCATGGCCGGATTGCCCGCTTCCGGTGAAGTCTGATCCGTCACGTTTATTTTTCCTGTGCCTCTTTGACGATGGCGGTAACGGTTCTGGCGCTGTCGATGCTTTCGAAGACCCTGCTCACTTCCTGCGTAACGGCGGCGCGCCGATTTTACGCACTTCTCTCGGGCGGCTTCACTGCACTCCGTCGTGCAATAAATCTGTCCGCGCCAGCAGGACTCGCAAACGTAGAAAACCCGCCCGCACCGCGGACATCGGCAATGCCTTAACACCTCCACCATCCCCCGGCCGGGACGTACTCGCTCTTTACAGAATCATGCAGTTATGGCAACTTGCGGGGGCTTGGTCGGCCCGCCGCAGATCTCACCGTCTGCGCGGTTCTATGCTCAAGTGCCTGTGCGAGTGCGGGGGCCCGGTGCTCGCAAAAACAGCCGGACCCCCGCACGTCTCACGACCTTGCCCGTACTAACCCCCTGACCACAACACCGTCAACCCCGGACGCTGCCGCTTGGCCTCTGTCTACCGACTACTGTGTTTAGATTTCTTCAGTTTTGAACGCTCAACGACACAATTTTCAATCTCTTTAATAATCGGCGGAATTCTCTTCGACAATGCCCTATTTGAATCAATGGATGTGGTCATTGCCGCCGGAGGGCTGCGGCTTCACAGGTATCGCTGAACCTTCAGATCGTGCCAACACCTACAAAGTAGAACGCGGCACAAAGCTTGCCGCAGAACAGGCTAAGTTACTTTGGGCGAAAGGGGCTGGGGCAGAAAGTTGTGACTTGGCGGTGGGTGGCTGGGGTGGTAGCCTTTCGTGGTTGAAAAGGGATGGCTGTGCGGGTGATAGGGCGCCCGGATTTTCCGGGCAATGATGCCTTTAACTGGAGTTCATGGTGGCCGCAAAATATCTGGATGTATTCTCTCTTCGTGACTCCGTTGTTGACCGCTACCGGAAGTTCGCCAGGTCGTTTACGACTATCTACGCCAGCGACATCCGCGACCAAATTGAGGCGATTTATGCCGGCAACAAGTATTGGCCGGATCCTCTTATTCAGATAAATCCCAAGTACAAGAAAGCACACTCTTTGGACGAACTGGCTGCAGCCGGTGGAATTCAACCTGGCACTGCGAAGATATTCCGGGATCAGCGCTCGGCAGCCAATCCTGATGGCGACTCAATCCGACTCTTCACCCATCAGGAGGAAGCCATTGCGCTGGCCGCGCTTAATGAGAGTTTCGTGGTAACGACCGGAACGGGATCCGGAAAATCACTCTGCTTCTTCATTCCAATTATTGATGCAATCATCAGGGAAAAGGCCGCCGATCCGACGCCTAAGACACGTGCCATCATCATTTATCCGATGAATGCCCTGGCCAACAGCCAGTTTGAAGAACTCAACAAGTTCATTGCCGATGCCGCTGCATCGCCCACTGTTACATTCAAGCGGTACACGGGCCAGGAAGACTCTGACGAACGGCACACGATTGCAGACAATCCACCGGATATCCTGCTGACAAACTTCATGATGCTTGAATTGTTGATGACCAGGCAGGAAGAGCTGGATCGGCGGGTCATCGCCAACTGCAGCAACCTGAGATTCCTGGTTCTTGACGAACTGCACACATACCGTGGCCGCCAGGGCGCCGACGTTGCAATGCTTGTACGACGTGTCAGGGAACGCCTGGCACCGAACTCTCTGCAATGCATCGGAACATCGGCAACAATGGCCAGCGAAGGAACCGAAGAAGACCGCAATCAAGCTGTCGCCGATGTTGCATCGCTTCTCTTTGCCACGAAGATCCCCGCGTCCAACGTAATTGGCGAAACGCTCGACAGAATTACGGATCAGACAAGGACGGCTGCCAGCGTCTCGCCGTTTCTCAAAGATGCCATTGATGCCGGAATCCCTTCCGATATCACCGACCATGATTTGAAAAGAAATCCACTAACCATCTGGGTGGAAACAACCCTCGGCATCAAGTTCGACGAGGCCAACCCAAGGTGGATGCGGGCGCGTCCTCTTACATTCGATGAAGCCGCCAGGGCTCTGTCCGGCGCATCGGGATGCAACCAGGAAAAATGCGCCAATGCCCTTCGAGACATCCTGCTTGTCTCCAGTATTCCGGAGTGCGACCGCACGGGTAATCCTGAAGATTCAACCAGAAGCCTATTCGCTTTCAAGCTGCATCAATTCTTCTCCGGCGCCAATATTGCCTATTCAACGATTGAGCCTGCCGGCACGCGAAGTGTCACCGTCGATGGTCAACAGTTTCTACCTGGCCATCCAGAAAAAAGGCTCTACCCTGTTCACTTCTGCAGAGATTGCGGCCAGGAATACCATCCGGTTCGGATGATCACCGAAGGTTCCAGGAAGACTTTCCTGCCCCGCAGCATCGATGACGTCCTGCCGACAAGCGATGACTCAGATTCAGAAGGTACAGCAGCCGGCCCACTTCCAGGCTTTGAACGCCACGGATACTTGACGGTTAAGCCGAGTGATCCTGACTTCGGCTTTCACGGAAACGACGAAGAATACCCGGAATCCTGGCTTGAACCAGACAAAGCCGGGATCCCGAGGTTGAAATCCGATAAGAACCCCAACCGAATTCTTCCTTTTCTTGTCGGCCCGGATGGTGTTGCCGGCCAGGGGACCGCGACATGGTTTATTCCCGACCGGTTCCGGTTCTGTTTACGTTGCGGAACGACGCACAGTACAGGAGCCCGCGACCGGAACAGGTTAGCATCGCTATCGGCAGAAGGAAGAAGTTCTGCGACCACAGTCCTGGTGTCCTCGATCCTTCACTGGATGCATCGTGACGATTCAGGATTAACGGGAAACACGCGAAAGCTGCTCGGTTTCACCGACAACAGACAGGACGCAGCGCTTCAGGCGGGACATTTCAACGATTTCATTTACGTCAGCCTTATTCGTGCCGGTTTCCTGGGCGCCCTGCTAAATGCTGGCGAGAACGGACTAAGAAGCAACGAAATCGGCCTTTCCGTGATGAAAGCTCTGGGCTTCGACAGAACCGACCCGGAAATCAGAGGCGAATGGCTTCAGGATCCAACGATCAAGGGCCTTCATATGAAGGAAGCCGAGGCGCTGCTTCAGAAGGTTCTGACATACAGGGTGTGGTTCGATCAACGCAGGGGATGGCGATACACGAACCCAAACCTCGAGCAACTTGGACTGGTCACGGTTGACTACCTGGGGCTGGATGATCTGGTCCACGATGAATCAGAGTTTGCCGGGGCCCCCGACATTCTTAGAGACGCCGACCCGGAAACCCGGGCGGAAGTGTATCGGGTTCTATTTGATCACCTTAGAAAATGGATGGCAGTCCAAAGCCTTGTGCTGGATTCAAGCACGATTGACAAGCTTCAAAGCAGTTCATTCTCACGCCTGCGTCCGCCGTGGGGGTTCGAGGCAGACGAGCGGCCGCAAAGCTCCCGCTGGCTGTTCGTTACACCGCCGAAAAAGGCGGACATACAGCTAAGGGATGAAGAACTTATCGTACGCGGCAGTTCAAGAAGTTCTCTCGGGCGAACCTTACGTTCATCCAAGCTCCCGGACGGAAGACCTTTATGGAAGGACACTTCGGCAATTCAGAAGCTGAAGCCGAAGGAATTTGACGAACTGATGGGGGCCCTGCTCCAGGCGGCTTGCCGGTACGGGCTGGTTACCGAAGAAGCAACCCCATTTGGCGACATCCGCGGGTTCCGCCTGACGGATGAATGTGTTGTATTCAAGACGCCGGGCGCTAACAGCGGCGACAGCAGCGGCCCGGTGAACAAATACTTCCGAGAGCTATACCTTAACCTGTCAGAGATATTGACAAGCCCACAGCACCCTCTGTTCTGGTTTGAGGCCCGCGAACACACAGCCCAGGTTGACGGCGAACGGCGTGCAATTCGCGAAAAGCGTTTCCGCTTCGCGCCCCAGGAGCAGAGGGAGCTTTCCGACATCGCGCCCCATCTGAAAGACATCGGTGAACGCAAAACTTTCCTGCCGGTTTTGTTCTGTTCACCCACAATGGAACTGGGCGTCGATATATCGGCCTTGAACGCAGTCTATCTGCGGAACGTGCCCCCCACCCCGGCCAACTACGCACAGCGAAGTGGTCGCGCCGGTCGAAGTGGCCAGGCGGCCTTCGTCGTAACTTACTGTGCTGCGCAAAGCCCGCATGATCAGTACTTCTTCCGGGATCCAAGGGCAATGGTGCACGGCGAGGTCAGGCCACCACAAATCGACCTGACCAACCGCGACCTTATCGAAAGTCACATGTTCGCAACGTGGCTTGCCTGCACCAACTATCCCCTTGACCCGTCAATATCAAAGCTGTTGGACCTGACTTCCGTTAACCGTCCACTTCTTCAGCCGCTTGAACAGGCTATTCGGAATGCCGATGCCAGCAAAGAAGCTCGCGCAAGAATTCGAAAGGTTCTGACATCCCTTGACGACATTTTGACCCCCGACGGCGCCCCGTGGTATTCGGGCCGGGAACTTTTTGGGTCGCAGGTTGTTGATTCGGCCCCACTCAGGTTCACTGAAGCGTTCGATCGCTGGCGGAACCTTCTGCTGGCTGCGGAAAAGCAGCGCGACAGTTCAAGAATCGTAATGGACAATCACTCCGAGACATTCGAGAACAGAAAGGCCGCAAAAAGCAGACATGATCAAGCCATTCAGCAGATTGATTTGCTGAAGGAGGCACGGGGCCAGTCGAATGACTTCTATACTTATAGATACCTGGCAACCGAAGGGTTCCTGCCGGGATACAATTTTCCGCGCCTGCCCCTGATGGCCTATATACCCGGGGGTAAGGACGGAAACTCCAAGCAGACATTCCTGCAGCGCCCCCGGTTCCTGGCTATAGCTGAATTTGGCCCGCGAAGCCTGGTCTATCACGAGGGCCGCGCCTATCGAGTAGTGCGCGCGATGCTGTCACTCAAACACGAAACAGAGACGTCGGTGAACTGGAGTCTTCCAACCCAGACCGCGCGCCTTTGCCGGTCGTGCGGGGCCGGACACTTCAGGGACGATGTTTCCACATGTCACGCCTGCGGCAGACCTCTGGGCGACGCCGAAATCCTGAAAAACATCTACCGGATTGAGAATGTCTCGACGTCCCCTGCCGAGCGAATTACCGCCGATGATGAAGAACGGCAGCGTCAGGGATTTGATCTTCAGACCACGTTCGAATGGGCAGTCCGGGCTTCAACCCCTGATGTCAGACGGATCCTGTTAAGTGACGAATCAGGTACCGTGGCCAGCCTTTCATATGGCCCTGGGGCCACAATAACGCGCCTGAACAAAGGTCTGCGCAGAAGGGCCGACAAAACGCAGACGGGGTTCATGATTGATCCCGTAACTGGATACTGGGCTAAGAATAAGGATGAATCAAAAGAAAAGGATGATCCAACCGCCTCGCCCAGGCAGTGGCTGATCCCGATTGTTCAGGACAGAAAGAACGCGCTTTTGCTTATGCCCGAGGGCGCCGCGCTTCCGGGCGAATCAATGGCAACTGTACAGCACGCACTGTTGCGTGGAATTGAAACCTACTTCCAGCTTGAGGAAGGCGAGGTTCTGGCCGAGCCAATGCCTTCGCGTGATGACAGAAAAGGATTCCTTATCTACGAAGCGACAGAAGGCGGCGCAGGGGTGCTGACCAGACTCGTATCGGAGCCGATCTGTATTTCCAATGTCGCGCTTAAGGCCCTGTCCATAATGCACTATTCGGTGCCCGAGCCGCCGCCCGCTTTTTCAGAAGATCTTGTGGATTTGCCCGGTACCGATTGCGTTGCTGGCTGTTACCGTTGTCTGCTTTCCTATTTCAACCAGCCAGACCACGAATTCATCAATAGAAAGGACAAAGACGCGGTTGACTTGCTTCTGCGACTCGCAAACGCAAGACCAGCCTCTGCGCCCCATTCAGAACACCTGCGCGAAAGCCCGGCGGCCCCTTTCGAACCAGCAGATCCGGTCCTGGCCCGCTGGATTGGCTCGGCCAGGGCGCTTGGATTGCCGGAACCTGATGATAGCCCGCTGCATATTGAGGCAGAGCAACTCCCCCTTGTCTGGCGTTATCATCGCATCGTCGCCCTTTTGAATAGTCCATCAGCGGAACTGTCAGATCTGCTGACGGCAAAGGGCCTTACCGCGATCACGTTCGGTACGGACGAATCGCTTTGGGACGAACGGTTTATGCAACTTGCAAAGGAACTGAAAATCACATGATTAGCAGCCCATCCCCAAAGTCAGACCTGGCGCGCTGGATGCCTGGAAGCATCATTAAGGCCCGCGGTCGTGAGTGGATTGTTCTAACGGGCAGTACAGATCAGATTATTCGCGTCAGACCGATTTCCGGCACTGAAGACGATCAGACCCACATACACCTTGGCCTTGAAACCGAACCAGTTACAGCCGCGACATTCCCGCCCCCGACGCTTGACGACAAAAGGGCCGGCCACGATGCGGCGCTGCTGCTTCGCGACGCCCTGCTCCTGTCTCTTCGCAGCGGAGCCGGCCCATTTAGAAGCCTGGGACACATATCGGTTGAACCGCGGGCCTATCAGCTTGTCCCCTTACTCATGGCTCTTAAGCAGGATCCGGTTCGCCTTCTTATTGCCGATGACACCGGTGTCGGAAAGACAATCGAAGGCGGCCTGATTGCCCGCGAACTGCTCGACCGCGGCGAGATCGAGCGGACCGCTGTTTTGTGCCCGCCACATCTTGTCGAACAATGGGTCGATGAGATGGATAAACGATTCCACATTCATTCGGTTGCCGTTACGGCGGCGGGCGCTGCACGCCTTGAACGCAACCTTCCCGCCGGGGCCAGCATTTTCCAAAACAACCCGCACACGGTTGTCAGCCTTGATTACATCAAGAGCGATCGTCGAAGGAACGATTTTCTGCGGGCCTGCCCGGAGTTCGTGATTGTCGACGAGGCCCATACCTGCGCAGCAACGGGGCGTGGCCGCCATCAGAGGTACGAACTTCTGAAGGGTTTGGTCCAGGACATCGGGACGAGCAAGCCACGACATCTGGTAATGCTGACGGCAACCCCCCACAGTGGTGACGAGGATGCTTTCTTCCGGCTGCTTGGACTGCTTAATCCCGAGTTTGTTGACCTCAAGGACTTGCAGGGTGAAGAACGGCGTGCGCTTCGTGAACGACTGGCAAATTGCTTCGTTCAGCGCAGAAGGCCCGACATTGCGGAATGGAAGGACGGCAGCCTTTTTCCAGCCAGAAAGACCGCTTCCCCGTCTTACCAGCTATCCGGGGCGTGGGAAAGGTTTCTCGAGGATGTTCTGGATTACTGCGCCGACGTCGTCGATGCGGGCGGAAGCGACGAAACGCAACGACGGATGAACTTCTGGGGAACGCTCGCTCTTATGAGATGCGTCGCATCAAGCCCTGCCGCCGCAGCCCAGGCCCTTAGAACCAGGGCGGGCCTGGAAATCGAGAACGCCGACGAAACACTGGAATCAAACCTTTTTGACGGGACTTCCGATTACCTTCCGGATGACGATGTTGAACCACCGCTGGGTGCCGATATTCCGCAATTACAAAGACTGATTGTCCAGGCTGAAACACTTTCCGGTCAGTCAGGTGACCCCAAACTCAAGCTGGTAATTGACCAGGTCGGAAAACTTGTTTCAGATGGCTTCAAACCTATCATTTTCTGTCGGTACATCGCGACTGCAAGATACGTTGGCGAACACGTTAAGAAGGCTTTCAAGGATTATCAGGTTGGTATCGTCACAGGCGAATTTGCTTCTGACGAAAGACGCGAACTGGTGGCGACCCTGGGCGAAGCCGAAAAGCGAATCCTGGTTGCAACGGACTGTCTTTCCGAAGGTATCAACCTGCAGGACTCTTTCGACGCGGTCGTTCACTACGACCTGTCCTGGAACCCCACCCGTCATGAGCAACGGGAAGGACGTGTCGACCGTTTTGGCCAAAAATCCAAGGAAATTCGAACAGTACTGATTTACGGTGAAAACAATACGGTCGACGGCGCGGTACTCAAGGTAATCCTGAAAAAAGCTGAAAGCATCCGGAAGGAACTTGGCGTTTTCGTTCCGCTTCCAGATGACGGACATTCGTTAAGTCAGGCACTGCTGAAGGCTGTCCTTGTTCACAGGAAGAAGCACAGATCCGACACCCAGCTTGCCTTTGGATTCATGGAATCAGACCCAGTCAAGGAAATTGAGTCACACTGGCAGAACGCGGCGGACAAGGCAAAAGCCAGTCAGGCCATCTTCGCGCAGCGCCGCATGAAGCCTGACGAGGTCATTCCCGAATGGTCGAGGGCCCTGGAAGCGATTGGCGGACGGGACAAGGTTCAACAGTTCACAAGCCGGTCCCTGGCAAGGCTTGGAGCACCACCCGAAAACCTGCGCGGCCGCGGGTTCAAAGTCCCACTTAAAGGACTCCCCGAAGAGATCAGGGAACGTCTTGCTGCGGAAGGACTTAACGGAACCGTTTTCATTGATTTTGCCATTCCGGCTGCCCCGGGTTGCCACGAAGTCCAAAGGACACATCCGCTGATTGCGGTTGTCGCCGACACTCTTCTGGAAAACTCGATTAGTGCCGTGCCCCAAACCACCGATTCGGACGCCAGCATTTTGGGACGGTCCGGCTGCTGGGTTTCCGACGGCGTGGATACAGTTACGACCGTCGCCTTGCTTCGCCTTCGCCATCAATTATCCCTGCAAATTCCAAACAGCCCGCCGATAACGATTCTTGCCGAAGAGGCGTCTGCCATGGCCTGGAACAGTTCGGGGGTTCTACACGGCGCGGCCGCGCTTAAGGTTTTGGAACCTGATCCACAAAGCGATCCACCCGAACATGTCAGGGAAAGATCCATAGCAATGTCACTTGCCCGCCTGACATCCTTGATGCCCGATATCGACAACTTTGCAAAACGTCGAGCTGAAGAACTGCTGGCAGACCATCGTCGTGTACGCGATGCATCGAGCGCCCATGGGACTTACGGCGTAAAAACGGTACTGCCCGCCGACATTATTGGGTTGTACGTAATCCTTCCACCGGTGAAATGACGATGGCTAACAAAAGCAGCCCCCGAAACGGGGATACCCAATTGAAGTTTGAAGCATTGGTGATTGAAGGCGGTTTGCTTGCACCCGACTGGCTTTCCCGCGTTGCCCAGCTAAGTGCAGGGAATCAGAAGGAATCCGACTACAGCATACCCAAGGGACTTAACATTCGTGAAGAGATCGGCCGCTATTGGAGGATGTCGCAGGCTCTTTGGTCGGACTTCCAGGCCGGACAAATTTCTCCCGAGCAGTTCATTGCAAAGCTTCTGATGACCTGCTTCGGATTTGTCTCCTTGGAACCAGTATTTCCCGTTATCGTAGGCGAACGGACATATCCTATTGGCCATTCAGCGCTGGATGGACGAGTACCGGTCGTCATCTCCCCGGCTGGTACCGGGATTGACGCAGCCATCAGACCCCTGGGCGACGGCAACCGTAAACGAAGCGCTTTCGGCCTGGTCCAGGAATACCTGAATGCAGCCGATGACTGCATGTGGGGTATTGCCTCAGATGGCAAAGTAATCCGGATACTTCGCGACAACGCCAGCCTTACAAGACCTGCATGGATTGAAGCTGACCTGGCCTCGATGTTCAATGAGGAACGTTACGCCGATTTCGCAGCGTTCTGGCTGTTAGCCCATGAAACCAGGTTCGGGCGGGCGGGACAACCCAGTTCCGAGTGCCCCCTGGAAGCCTGGCGCAATGCGGGCCGGGAAGAAGGCACACGGGCACGCGAGGCCTTGCGCACCAACGTCGAGGACGCACTGGCGGCACTTGGAAAAGGATTTCTGGCACATCCCGAAAACATTGCGCTTCGACAGGCGCTGCACGACGGGTCGCTTTCAACGACGGCGTACTTCAACCAGTTGCTGCGCCTGATCTATCGATTCATTTTCCTGATAACGGTCGAAGAACGTGGCCTTCTGCATCCGTCTGGATCTGATTGCGATACGATGGCGCTGTATCAGAATTCCTACAGCATGAGACACCTGCGAGATCGGTCGGTGAAACGGCGCTCACACGACAGATTCCATGATCTCTGGGAGTCACTAAGAATTGTTTTCCGCGGTCTTTCCAATGGGGAAGGGAGCCTCGCCCTGCCCGCCTTGGCTGGCATCTTTGCCCAAAATCAATGCCCCGATCTTGACCGGTGCAAAATCAGCAACGCAAACCTGATGCTGGCCGTATTCCGTCTTAACTGGCTGAAAACACCCAGCGGTCTTTCCCGCGTTAACTGGCGGGATATGGGCCCGGAAGAACTTGGCAGCGTGTATGAAAGCCTGCTTGAACTGGTTCCGCGAATCAGCGACGACTTCCGAATTTTTGATTTCGCAACCGGCGACGAAACCAAAGGGAATGCCCGCAAGACCTCGGGCAGCTATTACACCCCTGACAGTCTTGTTCAAGTGTTACTGGACAGTGCCCTTGAACCCGTCGTCAAGGACACCCTGGCAAAGAATCAGGACCGGCCGGCGGACGCCCTTCTGGAAATTTCAATTGTGGACCCATCTTGTGGGTCGGGACACTTCCTGCTTGCAGCGGCCCGTCGTGTCGCAGCACACGTGGCCCGTCTGCGGACCGACGGAACACCATCCGCCGCTGACTACCGACACGCACTTCGCCAGGTCATCGGACGCTGCATTTACGGCGTGGATCTGAACCCAATGGCCGTCGAGCTTTGCAAAGTGAGCCTTTGGATGGAGGCCGTTGAACCCGGCCTGCCCCTGAACTTCCTGGACGCCCACATCAGACACGGCAATTCCCTTCTGGGAACCACCCCGGAATTGATGGAGAACGGAATACCTGATGATGCCTGGGCGCCTCTTACTGGTGACGACAAGAAGATTGCCACCCTTCTGAAGAAGCGAAACTCAGATGCAAAGAAAGGACAGCGAGGTTTTGATACACTTTGGTCGATGGCCGAAAGGTCGACGGACCAGGTCAAAGACCAATACCGTCATCTGGAATCCGCCGGAGACGAAACACCCGAAGCCCTTGCGGATAAAGAACGAAAGTGGCAGCAGTTGCTGGAATCCGATGAATATCGGAACGAAAAGTTCATCGCCGACGCATGGTGCGCTGCCTTCGTCTGGCCCAAACAGCCCGGGGCCATGTACGAAGCGGCCCCAACCAACGAACTGTGGCGCCCGATCCGGGACGGCCTGACAAAGGCACCCATAACGACAGCAAAGACCGTTTGGGAACTGGCTGAACAGTATCAATTCTTTCACTGGCACCTGGCCTTCCCAAAGGTTCACACGAAGGGCGGATTTGATGTAATTCTTGGGAACCCGCCGTGGGAAAGAATCAAGCTGCAGGAACAAGAATTTTTTGCATCCCGCAATGAAGAAATTGCGATGGCAGCCAACGCCCACCTTCGGAACTCCTTGATTGCCAGGCTGCCAAATACAGATCCGATTCTTTGGAACTCCTGGACTGCGGCCTTAAGGGAGGCGGAAGGGCAAAGTCACTTCGTCAGAAACTCCTCAAAGTACCCTTTGTGTGGCAGGGGTGACATAAATACTTACACAATTTTCGCCGAGCTCAATCTTGTTTTGCTGAATCAAAAAGGTCGGGCTGGCTTCATTGTTCCTGGTGGCATTGCAACGGACGACACGACCAAGGTCTATTTTTCTTCCCTTGTAGAAAAAAAGCGCTTGGCAGCACTTTACCATTTCGAGAATGAGGCATTGGTTTTTCCTGGAATTCATCACGCAATTCGGTTCGCTCTTGTTTCGATCTGCGGTGAAGGTGAAACACAAAGCGCTGACCTGGTGTTTTACGCACGCGACGCCAAGGAACTCGAGAACCCGGAACGACACTTCTCTTTAACAAATGATGACTTCAGAGTTCTGAATCCAAACACACTAACGTGTCCGACTTTCAGATCTCGGCGCGACGCGGAGATCAACCTTAAAATTTACCGCCGAGCCGGCATTCTATGGCGCGATGACGAACCTACCGGAAATCCCTGGAACCTTCGCTTCATGGCAATGTTTCATATGGCCAATGATTCGGCATTGTTCCACTCGGAACAGGCCGACGGACTGGTCCCGCTGGGCGAAGCCAAAATGTTTCACCATTACGACCATCGATTTGGAACGTATGAGGGACAGACCCAAGCCCAGGAGAACCAGGGAAAACTGCCAGAACTTGATGATCTGGCTCATTCAGATCCATACAAAAAAACATCTCCACGGTATTGGATAGACGCTAATGAAGTTAAGGCAAGACTATGTACAGTATGGAATAAGGCGTGGTTGCTGGGATGGCGTGATGTAACCGGGGCAACAGTACAAAGAACAGTTGTAAGCTCCTTAATACCTTGGCAAGGGGTTGGGCACAAATTTCCACTCGCTCTTTCCGATTACCGAGCGTGTGACTTGGCCTGTTTGTACGCTAATCTGAACGCATTCACCCTTGACTACTCTGCCAGACAAAAAGTCGGAGGACTCTCTCTTACCTACTTCATCCTCAAACAGTTCCCGATTCTCGAACCATCGGAATTTGCTTACAGTGCTGCCTGGACGAATGAATTGTCTATTGGAAACTGGATTCTGCCACGTGTTCTAGAACTAACCTACACAGCCTGGGATTTGCAGCCTTTTGCCAGAGACGTTGGCTATAACGGACCTCCTTATATCTGGGATTCAGAACGTCGATTTCTGCTTCGTTGTGAACTTGATGCCGCATTCTTCCACCTATACGAAGTTTCGCGGAATGACGTCGACTACGTTATGGATACATTTCCAATCGTACGAAAGAACGAAGAGAAAGCCTTTGGCGAATACAAAGCAAAGCGCGTAATCCTCGAAATCTACGATGAAATGACCGAGGCCATTCGTTCTGGCCGCCCATACCAAACCCGACTCAACCCACCACCGGCCGACCCGAGCGTAACGCATCCTGATACAAGGAAACACAACGATGACTAGCGACATAGCCCAATCGGCGCCCGTCCGGACCCTGCTATTCAAAGCCGCTAACGACAACGGCTTTGACATTGCTTGGAACGACCAGGGAAAGTGGCTCTGCTTCGAAAGCAGCCTTGCCCCAGTCCGCATTTGGCTCTCCACCTTTCACAATGCCGTGCTTCTTTGTGGCATCTCAAGCCAAGCAGTCGCAAGCGCCATCGATGACCTGGGCATTCCAATATCCGGCGAACTGCCAGCAGAATGCGTCACGGCATGGTCCGTCAATTCCTTTGCGGAGCTTCACAAGCTAATCCGGCGGGTCTTTCAATTGTCCCGGTCACTACCCAGTGAGCCTCTTCGTCTTTTCAGGGAACGCACAAAAACGATGCCAAGATCCACCGAGGCCGAACGACTCGTAATTCAGAGGGTCGGCCAGGACATTTTCAGGGAAAGGCTTATGGATTACTGGGACGGCAAGTGCGCTATCACCGGCCTGGCTGTACCTCAGCTCCTTCGAGCAAGCCACATCAAGCCTTGGGCGGTTTGCGAGACCGACGAAGAACGCCTGGACGTCTTCAACGGCCTGCTTCTGGCCCCCCACCTCGACGCCGCCTTCGACGCCGGCCTGATTTCCTTTTCCGACGACGGCAAAATGATCGCATCCAACGCCTTTCCGGCAGAAGGGTTCAATCTGATGGGCTTCGATCAATATGCCCATAGGCGAATCAATTTAACACCTAGCCACAGCAACTATCTGGAGTGGCATAGAAAACATTGTCTTCTTGGCAACAGTTGATTCTTTCAGCGTTTGAAAAACCGGGAGCGAATGCTGTGGTATGTCAAGCAGGAACTATCAAAGCCCTCCTTCGCTCGGGTCCTCTTCCCAAACCTCATCGTCATTCAGGTGGGCCACCTCAGAAAGACTTGTCAAAATATCTTTGAGATTTCGATACTTACCTTCACTCAAAAAGTCATATCCATTGCTGGTAGCTAGCATGATTTGCTTTCTAGCAATCCGGAGACGTCCCAGCATTGGCTCAACCGTTCCAGAAACATGGTCGACATAATCGAACACATCCTTCATGTTCATTGCCAGACGCAAGCCTTGATTAGTTCCAGATAGAATGATGCCTTCATTTCGCAGTGGACCAATTACCCGCGACATAAATGCTTGTCTGTTGCCGCTCGTCGTGATCCGTAGAAATCTGGACATCGTGGTCGGTATGGGCTGAGGGTCGGCGGCAGCCGACCCTGTCTTGCATTGCCCGGTTCGGTGCCTTACT
>ERZ795031.2538-NODE-2538-length-17211-cov-10.840581_pt1 | contig 17211 bp, 17 predicted proteins | sample MGYA00375123_ERZ795031 | MGnify/ENA primary metagenome ERZ795031 (study PRJEB30166, sample SAMN05720159) | activated sludge metagenome | isolation source: anaerobic digester from wastewater treatment plant | place: USA | collected 2015-04-21 ... | reverse complement strand
ACGCAGCTAAAGGGGGCGACTATGTTATCTCAAAACTTTAAAATTGTACCATGTGGCATCGACGTTGATCTCAATGTGACTGCTATCCCTTCGGCTGACACAATCAACATGAAGAATTTCCACAAATGCACATTCCTTGTGCAATATGTTGACCTTGGCACGGCCAACCATACAGTGTTCTGTTATTCGGGGGCGGCAGACGGGGAGTTAACCACCGCTATTCCCTTCTGGTATGCATTCGGGGGAGCAGCGCAGGGATCGGCAAATTGTGACGTGCTGACAACACTGACAGCATGCGAAGCGACGGGTCTTATAGTAGCGCACGGCACTTATGACAATTACCTCATGGTGATCGAAGTCGACGCGGCTGCCATGCAGCAGGGCTACGAATGGCTTACCCTGACTTTCGCTGATAACATAGGCGGGGGCGGGGCAACTGGTCAGACAATTGAAATTGCCGTGCTTGAGCCACGATACAAACCGTTTGCAGGGTCGGCATTGACGTAGGCAAAAACTAGCATAAAACCACCTACCCTATAGGGTGGTTTTCACCGTGGCGTGCGGATCGTACCCCGCACGTCACACCCCTTTCGTGACGTGGGCGGCTGGATCATCCCTGAAGGCCGCCCTTTTATAACAAACAATGAGGCCACTTGTTATCGCGGCATCGGCCTTGGTACTTTGATAGGGGCAATTTCTAGGAGGACAGTCGCCCTTATATATCTATCTTGAGAGAAAAACCGACCTATATCCTGTGATGTTTATCCCGAAATCAATTCCACAAAGCCTTCAGCGGTGATTATCTGAACCCCTTGTTCTTTTGCCTTGGTTAATTTAGACGGGCCAGCCGCTTCTCCAGTAACTAAATATTTCAATTTCACTGTAACAGATTTAACTACATTGTAACCGTTTTCTTTGGCTATACTTTCCATTCTTGCCTTTTCATCAGGACGAAACCCAGTAAAGCAAACCTCTGGAATTATTCTTCCTACCCTTTTAGGTGGATGGTTAGCATATACCCATTGCCAACATTCTCCATCAGTCATATTTTGAAGCTGTTCCATAGTAAATGGAGAACCCTTCTCAACCATCATTCCAATGACTTTATCGGATGCCATACTTGCCCCCTACGCTTGAGTTTTACAACCCTAGCAAAACCTGAGGGCAAACACAACAAAAACCGTTCTTTCCCTTTTAAAAGGTTTTTGCTAAACTTTAAAATAAAGGGGGGCGCTATGAAAGATGATCATCCTACTGCTTGTATTATTCATGTCACAGCTACCTTAAAAGCAGACTACGTGAAACGTGTTCTAAACGATTTAGGTGTTGATGCCGAGAGTTATTTTACAGATAGATACGATGGGGATCATGATGTTGACGCCTACGGAGGGATACGGGCTTGGGTGCTATCCTTTTCCCATATTATGGATTTCTCAAGCGGGCTTGATTTCTTTGGCGATGAGGAAGGCAATATAAAACTACCATATAGCTTTTACACTGGCTTCAGAGGTGAAAGAAATTTTCTTCACCTAAACCGAGGTGAAGCCGAGAATGTCCTGAGAAAAGCGAAAGAGATGAAAGGTGCTGATAGTTATTTATGTAAAGAACTTTCGTCTGATCAAGGTGTGTTTCTTTACGGTATAGCCTATGATGGAGAGGCTATTTGCTTTAGCAGTCACTATCATAATTTATATTCGCCAGAACTGGCTGAACCTTGGAATAAAAAGCTGGGGACGATAGAATTTCCTTATAATGTCTTTGCCAAAAATGTATTCGCCATTATGAAAGATAAAGCCGATAACGATGAGTATTTCGGTAGCGATCTACTTTATGATGCCTTTTATGGATACACTGATTTTACCAAAGGATATGGTTGGTCAGAACCTCATGTATCGATAGAAGAACTGACAAAGGCGACAGCCAATTTTTCCAGAGAACTCAATATAAGTGAAAAATCGGACTCTCACATTCAGAGATTAAACAAATTGATAAGAGCGAAAGGACTACGTAACCAAGTCCCACCTTATTGGAATACCACCTCTCAGGAATTGCAAGACCTTGAAGATGCCATATATGTATCGCCAGAGTCTGACTCATTTTACCAAATGTATGCATTGAGGAGATTCAATCGCTTGCTGATTGAAGAAACTTTTCCAGACTGCTTTCAGAAAAAAACTTCATGGGCTTCAGGAATAAAAAAATATTACCCCGTGTGGGATATATGCCGCGAGATGAAATATAATAAAAGTAAGAGCGACGAAGAAGAATTTGTGGAAGAGGAGTTCTTCAATTCTGAATTACAGATGAATTATGATTTATATTCCCACTCCGAAGTAGTATTTGAGAGTATATTCGGTCAGATCAGAGTAGAGGTGGTGACTGTTGGATCAGACCGATACAGCGTAAGAAACTTCTTTTTTAATTAGGTATATAATTCAACCGTTCCACAATAAAATAGAAAACAAAAAGCATACGATTAACCTAGATGCACTCGGTGAGTGTACCATTCCCGCCGTTCCACAACGAAAAATAGAACTCTTGACGGGCTTATCCCTTTCGCATATTGTTGAGAAAAACATATCCACAAAGGAGGAAATATAGAAAAGATGAAGACAGAGGACATGAACACGATCCAAGAGGTTCAAGGTATTTTGACATTAATTACCGATATCGTTATGGAGGACCTTTCCGATCCCAGCAGGGAAGCATTGTCGAAAATGTCATGGAAGGCGGTGCGGGATTTGGAAACGATCCTGTCGAGGGGTAAGAATGGGGCTTGTATTTTGCCCTATGATCGATTTAAGACCTTGAGAAAGTATAAAAGCTATACGTCGGTAATGTTTCTTCAGGCAGAATTGAAGCATCCAAAAAAGAAGGGTAGAAAATACCTCATGGGTAGATATACGGTAGAAAAGTTGTGAGGGCTAATTTTGAATGGCTTGTAACTTATTGATTTTAAGCGCGCCCAGCAGGATTCGAACCTGCAAGCCTTTGGATTCGTAGTCCAACGCTCTATCCATTTGAGCTATGGGCGCAGGTGAATGTCGAACCGGATTATATCATATTCAAAAGGTTTCTGCGAAGCTTTTCTTGATCATCATGTTATCAGGGCTGTGAACCGATTGCCAAAAAGACGATTCAGATTTACCTGACCCCTCGCTATTTTTCGGCACCTTCGGACTAAAACATATACCTCCGCATGTTGATGTTTAAAAGCAGGCCAACAGAGATAAGTACAGAAATAAGTGATGACCCACCGTAACTGATAAAGGGCAGAGGAATTCCCACAACAGGTGCAAGATGAATATTCATTAAAACATTTATAGCAAACTGAAAGAAAATGATTGAGCCAAGCCCAAAGGCGATAATTGAACCCAGTTCATCATACGCTTGTTGTGAGATCTTCATGCAACGATTAATGAAGGTGATGAACAATAAAAAAAACAGAATCGACCCGAAAAATCCCCATTCTTCTGCAAAAACAGTATAAATGAAATCAGTGTGATGTTCAGGTATAAACTGAAGCTTATGTTGAGTTCCTTGTAAATAACCTTTTCCAAAGAACTTACCTGAACCGACAGCAATAATAGCTTGTTTCGTATGGTAACCAACTCCTAACGGGTCTGAGTCAATATTGAGGAAGGTATAGATCCTTTGTTTTTGATATGGCCTTAGGACATATTGCCATGCAATGAGTGGTAGCACAATTCCAGCGCTCAATAGAGTTGCATATGTCGATTTTTTCAGACCTACGAACCAGATCATTGCAAGAAAAACCAGGAAGATAATAACACCTGTCCCGAGGTCTGGCTGAAACACGATGAAGACCACAGGAACAACAACCCATGCAAGTGGTATGAGAATGTCTTTTAGTCCAAGGAGTATTTTATCCCGCTTTTTTTCGTGAAGCAGATAGGCGAGCATAAAAACCATGACCGGCTTAATGAACTCTGATGGCTGAAAGCTTATACCAAAAATGCTGATCCATCTTCGTGCCCCACCTGCTGCCATGCCCCATACGAGAACAAGGACGATTGATACCAGGCTGATAAAATAGAAAAGCTTTGCATTGGCGGCTATCGCCCTATAGTCAAAGTTTATAATGATGCTGATGATGACAATCCCAATTGCCAGAGCAATAAGTTGTTTGATGATGAAGTTGTATGAACCGCTATAAAATGAGCTTGTGGCACTCACAAGGTTCATAATACCTATGGCAAACAGAGCTAATCCATTTATGATGAGATACCAGTCGAGATGGTAAAGTTTTCGTTTATCGACCTTGACCACGGACCATTGCCTCCTTAATTTCAGGTTTTACAGTTAAAAGGCTTTCGCTGATTGCCTTGGCCACTGGAGCAGCTTCAGATGAACCGTGGCCACCATACTCGATCAGCACCGAAATTGCAACTGCGGGATCCTCTGATGGAGCATAAGCTATGAACCATGCATGGTCACCGAGGTCTCTTCCTTTAACAGGCGTTGTCTGAGCCGTTCCTGTTTTGCCGCTCATATGAACATTCTCGATGCGGGAACCATAGGCAGTGCCGCTTTTCTCATTTACAACGCCCTGCATACCTTCCTTTACAATTGTAAATACCTGTTTCTTCATTTTTATGTCTGCCGTGACCACGGGTTCAAATATTTTCTGGGTTTTTCCATCAGGACCAATGATCTTGCTGACGATTTGTGGTTTGAAGGTTATTCCTTCATTCGCCACAAAGGATGATAATTGAACAAGCTGGACAGGGGTGAGCCATACAGCGCCCTGCCCGATGGCCACAGACACGGTTTCCCCTTCATACCAGGGCACACCCTGGGTTTTCCTTTTCCATTCCGTTGAAGGAAGGAGGCCGCGGGCTTCACTTGGAAGGTCTATACCGGATGGTTTACCAAGGCCGACAGATGTACCAAAGCTATGGATTCTGTCTACCCCAAGCTTTAATCCAATATTGTAAAAAAAGACATCACATGATTCCACGATTCCCCGGTGTACATTCACTGTGCCGTGCCCACCTTTTTTCCAGCATTTGAATATTCTGTTCCCAAATGGAAACCCACCTCTGCATCCATAGCTTGTGCTGGCGTTAATTAATCCATCTTCCAGAGCTTTGAGTGCTGTTAAAATTTTGAATGTGGAGCCTGGAGGATATCTGCCCTGAATCACTCTGTTTTGGAGAGGATGGGCACTATCCAGCGCAATGGCCTGCCAGTCTTTTTTTGTGATGCCGGATGCAAATTTATTTGGATCAAATGCCGGCCGGCTTGCCAGGGCAATCACAGCCCCTGTTTTTGGCTCAAGCGCTATGCATCCACCTCGTTTGCCTTCCAGGGCTTTTTCGACAACCATCTGAACGTCAAGATTGATGTTCAGATACATATTGCTACCTGGAATAGGATCTTTCATTTCAAGGGTTCTTACCTCACGGCCCATGGCATCCACTTCTACCCGCTTTTCACCATCAATTCCTCTCAGATAATCTTCGTACATTCTCTCCAGTCCGTATTTTCCTATATAGTCTCCGGGTGAATAGGTCCTGTATTTCTCTTCCTTGAGTTCCTCGCTGCTTATTTCAGACACATAACCGAGGGTGTGAGCCAGCACCTTGCCATAGGGATAATTTCTTTTTGGTTCAATTTGAATGCTGACGCCAGGGAGATAAACCCTGTTGGCTTCAACCTTTGCCAGTTCGTCCATAGTGACGTCGTCCTTTATTTTGACAGGAAAAGATGATGGGAAATTACTTGCAGCTTTTAATTTCTCAATAATTTCCTCACGGTCAATCCCCATTAGGCCTGACAAACCATCAACCGTTTGGTTAAAATCCTTTATATCCTCAGGGGTAATGTACAGGTTAAACGAAGGTCTTGTATCTGCCAGTATCTTTCCCATCCTGTCAAACATGATACCTCTCGGCGCCAGTACCTTTTTGATTCTTATTCGGTTCATCTCCGACTGTTGCCTCATTTCATTGCCTTGCATGATCTGTAGGTGCCACAGCCGTATGGACAGAACAATCATGGTCATAATGAGAACCCACTTACACCATTTGTATTTATCCGGAACGGTCTTTTCTTTCATGACCTTTTCGTACTCTGTGCCACGGGGCTCAGCATAAAACATGTCATTGGTGCTATGATTATCTTTTTTCTTTTTCATTGTGGTTTATTGAAATATTTTACGTTAAGAAAACCGATGAGAGAGAACAAGAATAAAGAAAGAAGACCTGTAAAGATGGCATTGGGTATCGAATAGAAAGCAACATTAAACATGTCCCGGCTCTCTCCTCGCGTAAGATAGGAAAGGGCAAGGAACAGGGAGGCTTCAACAATTACTGCACCGCTGCATACAAAAGAGAAGCTGTATTTAGAATCAATATAGATCTTGTTTCTCATAAAAACGGAAATGATGAAAATGGATGCTTTTGTAAACAAAAGCGATCCACTTGGCGAGGTCGATACAATCTCCTGAATTAACCCGATTACCACAGATGTTATGAGACCTGCCTGGGGTCCTAAAAAAAAGGTAGTATAGATGACAAAAGGAATACCCACATCAGGGTTGAAAAAATCTATTGGAAGAAAGTTTACAACGGCAGACTCAAAGGTGGTTAGCACCAGTGCTATCACGAGATATACAGCAATCTTTGTCATTTCTTCACCACCAGAACCTCTTCCAGTATGTTGAAGTTGTTGAAAGGCATCACTTCAATTTCGGAAAATATTCCGGGTTTTCCCCTGTTGATGGTGGTTACAATCCCGGTTGCCAATCCTTTCGGATAGATACCATCTTTGCCTGAAGTAATAAGCTTGTCGCCAATTTCAATTTCATCGTTCTTCCGTATGTATTTTAACCTGAGGAGAGTTTGACCGGTGCCTTCAAGTATTCCCCTTGTGTTTCGCCCCTCGACATAAACATCAACAGAAGAGTTTGTATCGTTGATCACCATAACCTTTGTAACCCACCGGTCTGTTTCAACTACCTGGCCAACGAGGCCTCGCGGTGTGATGACAGGCATTTTAATCGTTATGCCACTACTTTTTCCTTTATCCAGGATAATGCACTTAAACCAGTTTTTAATGTCTTCTCCAATAACACGGGCAGCAATCATCGTTTTCGGGCGTTGCTCCATGAGGTTGAGGATGCTCTTTAATCTCTTGTTTTCATACTCGAGTTCAGAGATTTTCTGATTTTCCATCTGGAGGCTGGCGACCTTGTTACGTAGTTCTGTGTTTTCTCTGTTGGTGCGGATAAGACCTATATAATTCTTGAAAATGTAGCTGACAAGCTCGACCGGTTTCCCAACGGTTCTCAGAAGGGGGCCGCTAACCTCACCAAAACCTGTTTTTGCAACCGAGTAACCCCTGAGAAAGAGCGGTGTGTTTGTAAAAATAAAAAAAGACACAACGAGGACTGCTATGGCAATTATTATGACAACTGTATTTTTCAATTCCTCGTCAGGTTAAAAATACGTAGCTATTTCTTTCAATAGTGTTATTTCATCAAGGGCTTTACCTGTCCCTTCAACAACCGCACTCAAAGGGTTTTCAGCTATAATGACAGGCAATCTTGTAACCTCTTTAATAAGAAGATCAAGGTTTCTGAGTAAAGCACCGCCACCGCTAATAACGATACCCTTATCTACTATGTCTGATGCAAGCTCAGGAGGAGTCCTCTCGAGAGCAATCCTGACAGCCTCAACGATGGCGTTGACAGGCTCAGCGATTGCTTCCCTAATTTCTTTCGATGATATTTCCAGTGTCTTAGGTATACCACCTACAAGGTCCCGGCCTTTAACCTCCATGGTGAGTTCTTCACCATCCTGGCTCGGATAAGCTGACCCTATATTAATCTTGATCATTTCTGCGGTTCTTTCGCCTATGAGGAGATTGTATTTTCGTTTTACATACTGTATGATGGCCTCATCAATTTTGTCTCCAGCTACCCTCACAGAATTACAGTAGACAATACCGGCAAGACTAATGACTGCCACCTCGGTTGTACCTCCACCAATGTCAACAATCATGTTTCCGTTCGGCTCTGTTATGGGGAGACCAACTCCTATTGCAGCAGCCATGGGCTCTTCTATAAGGAAGACCTCCCTTGCACCTGCTGACTCTGCTGACTCCTTAACCGCCCGTTTTTCTACAGGGGTAATTCCGGAAGGGACCGAGATCACTATCCGTGGTCGTGCGTAAGACTTTTTATTGTGGATTTTTTGTATAAAGTATTTAAGCATTGCCTCAGTAATTTCAAAATCCGCGATGACCCCATCCTTTAAAGGTCGGATAGCGACGATGTTTCCGGGTGTTTTACCAAGCATTTTCTTGGCTTCTTCACCGACGGCTATGACTTTCTTGCCGCCCTTAGCGTCTTTGTGAATTGCCACGACCGAAGGCTCATTCGACACAATGCCTCTGCCTTTAACATAAACTAATGTGTTTGCCGTACCTAAATCTATAGCAAGGTCTTTTGATATGAAGCCAAACAACGACTCAAACATTCTGTTTTTCCCTTCATTCTTGATTTAAAGATATTGAAAAAACCGCCTTAATATACTATTTTAAGGAGTCAAAATCAACAATCATAGGAGCACAAATGCTGAAATTTATGCGGAAGTATGCAACCGGATATCTGGTCAAAGCCATGTTCGGACTGATCATCATCGTGTTTGTTTTCTGGGGTGTCGGCTCCTTCCGGGAACGAGACAGAATTGTGGCGGAGGTAGGGCCATACAAGGTATCTATCATGGAATATCAGGAAGAGTACAACCGGACCATGAATATGTACCGTATGATCTACAAGGATAGGCTGGATGAAAATATGCTTCGGGAGCTCAAGGTGAAGGAAAAGGCAATGAATGATATAGTTGACAAATATATTCTCCTCATCAAAGCTGGCGAACTTGGTATTTCTGTCAGTAACAGTGAGTTCAGGGAACACCTGGAAAGCATAGAAATGTTCAAGCGTGATGGAAAATTCAGTGAAATGGCATATAAGGAAATCCTTAAACGAAATGGTTTGGACCCCAAGCGCTTTGAACAGTCAGAAAAGAATGCAATCTTAAATACCAAGATGATTAATCTCATAAGAGACACAGGCGCCCTGATGAGTGAAGGAAACCTTTGGAATTCTTATGTGAAGGAAAAAGGAAGGATCAACCTGGGATATACAGAGGTTGATCCGGCATCGTATCGAACAAAGGTTACAGTTGGGGATCAGGAAGTGGCAGATACTTATGAGAAGGAAAAAAATATCAGACGTGGAGACAACATTTATAAGCTGAAGTATATTCTTTTTGATGAAAAATCATCGGTAAAAGATGATGTGGCTTATTTGGAACTATTAAAATCAAAAGATCTTGAGGCATATGGAAAACAGAAAGGATTGCAAGTAGCTGATCTTGGCTCGATGAAAGAAGGGGATCTTCTTAAAAGGCTGAAGAATCTTAAGGCTGATGAATGGCTAAAAGGGATGAAAAAAGGTGAGATCTCACTTCCTGTACGGGCTGATGCAAAATCTTACATCTTTCAGGTTGTGGATATCGAAGAAGGAAAGCCTATTGATAGGACTTTGGCAATGAAAGAGATAAAAGACCGGCTTATCAATGAAAAGGCGAAAAACTTTGCAAAGAACGTGGCCCAGGAATTAATAGACAAGAAGACCGTCGATTCAAAAAAGGATACCGGTTTTGTACCGAGAACCACCTTGGCCATTCCGAAAATCGGACAGATTCCGAAGGATGACCTCGGCGTTTTATCCCTTTCAAAGGAATTCCCCATCTACAACAAACCAGTAGAGATCGATGGGATTTTTTACGTATTTCACTTTAAAGAGGAGAAACTTCCAGACAAAGACCAGTGGGAAAAGGACAAAGAAAGTTACAAGCGATATGCACTCTCTAAGAGCCAGAGTGATTTTCTTAAGTCCTTTATGGAAGGACTCCGCAAAAAAGAGAAGGTGAAGATTGAGTGGAAAGAGATAAGCTGAGGCATGATCATCCTTGGCATAGATACGTCGTGCGACGATACGTCCTTTGCTGTTTTAAGGAATGGAAGAGAGCTTCTTGCTAACCTCGTTTCAAGCCAGATAGACTTACATAGTGTGTTCGGCGGGGTTGTTCCTGAAATTGCGTCCAGAAAACATGTTGAGCTTGTTGACCAGTTATACCACGAGGTCTTGCAGAATGCGAATCTTTCCGGTAAGTCGATTCAGGCAATTGGTGTAACATCTGGTCCGGGGCTTATTGGCTCAGTCCTCATGGGGCTATGCTTTGCAAAGGGACTTTCCCTTTCTCTCGGTATACCCATTATCGGAGTTAATCATATTGAAGCCCATGCCATGAGTATCCTCCTGGAGTACGATGTGGAATTCCCCTTCATTGCCCTTGTTGTATCGGGTGGCCATACCATAATCCTCCGAATCGACGATTTTGGATTATATAAGGTTCTTGGTAGTACCCGGGATGATGCAGCAGGAGAGGCATTCGACAAGATTGCAAAGTTTCTCGGATTAGGCTATCCAGGTGGTCGGATTATTGAGGAAATGTCAAAGGAGGGGAAACCTGATCATGTTTTTTTTCCGAGACCTATGCTTGATGATAACAATTATGATTTTAGTTTCAGTGGTTTAAAAACATCCATGATAAATTACATTAAAAAATATAATGTAAATAATGAAAATATAAGTGATATATTATCATCTTTCCAGGAAGCTGCCTTTGATGTCCTTGCAAACAAAACATTGAGGGCGGCCAGGAACATCGGAATTCCAAGAATTGTAGTTGGTGGCGGCGTTGCTTCAAACGGAAGGCTGAGAGCTATTTTTCACGAACGGTGCTCAAAGGATAGAATTGATGTGTTCTTCTCCTCACCTGAGTTTTGTACGGACAATGGGGCTATGGTAGCCAAGGTAGCCCACCATTACTACGTGACAAATAAGACATCTCCCATTGATATTGCGGGGTACTCGCGAATGAAGTTCCATTGATCCATGCTGAAAAAAAGGCTTTCACAACATCTCATTAAAGATAGAAACATAACAGATAAAATGGTAAGGCTCGCACAATTAAAGGAAGACGACATTGTTGTTGAGATTGGGGCAGGTCATGGAGATCTCACCAAAAGCATCGCTGAAAAAGCCGGCCATGTGTATGCAGTTGAATTCGATAAAGATATGATTGCCCGTCTTAAAATGCTTGCAAAGAAGTACGGCAACATAACGGTCATCCAGGAAGATTTTCTTAAAACATCATTATTACCCTTCAGTGCAGACAAGAACATAATAATAATGGGTAACATACCTTACAAAATTACTGGCCCTATAATCTTCAAGCTTCTTGAAGATAGAAAAATAGTCTCTGCCGCATATCTCACCATGCAAGCCGAGGTGGCTGGAAGGATCGTAAGCAGGTCGCACAAGCGTACCTATGGAGCAATTTCAGTGGTATGCCAGATACTGTGTGACGTGAAGATTCTTTTTAACCTGCAAGCCTCAGTCTTTGTGCCACCTCCAAAGGTCGATAGCGCCTTCTTACGGATGGTACCAAAAGAGGAAAAAAAGAACATTGACCGGGAACTGCTGGGTTTTGTGAGGGCATCTTTCCAAAATAAAAGAAAGTATTTAAAATATGCCCTTTCAAAGACATACACGGAAGATATGATTGAGCGCATCTACAGTTTCATGGGGCTTTCAGACACTGCTCGTGCTGAAGAAATTAGCCCTGATCAGTTTGAAAAAATGTATAATTTTGTGAAAGGTAATGGTTGAGGTGAGTATACGACAAAAGGGCGCTGTGATTGGATTTACAACAACAATACCGGTGGAGGTAATCTTTGCCGGTGGGTATACGCCATGCGATCTTAACAACATCTTTGTTACTGATAGTAATCCCATGCAATATATTGAAAAAGCTGAGAGAGATGGATTCCCCAAAAGCATGTGCAACTGGATAAAGGGTATCTATGGTGTTGTTATGAAGCACCCCGTTGATGCAGTAATAACCGTGATGCAGGGAGACTGCAGCAATACCCAGGCTTTAACTGAAATACTGCGTTACAAAGGCATTCGAACAATACCGTTTTCATTCCCCTTTGATCGTGACAGGCAGGTGTTGCAGAGAGAGATTGAAAAGCTAAAGAAAGCGCTCTCTGTAAAAGATGAGCAGCTGAAAGCAGTTGAAGAAGGGATGAGTAAAGCTCGTTCAGCCCTTGGAGTTATTGATAGGATGACATGGGAAAAGAGGCTTGTTTCCGGCTACGACAACCACCTGTGGCTTGTACGAGCGTCCGATATGCTCGGAGATTACAATCGGTACAATTCTATGGCCCGTGATTTTATTGAAGAGGTAAAATCGAATAAACCCAAAGAAGGTGTGAGAATTGGGTGTATGGGGGTGCCGCCCATCATCCCAGATCTCCATGATTTCATCGAAAGTGTTGGTGGCCACGTTGTCTACAACGAGACCCAAAGACAATTTATCCTTCCATTTAAAGTAATGAATCTTACAGACAGGTATCTCAAATATACATACCCCTATGGCATTTTTTCCCGACTGGAAGACATTCAAAAAGAGATTGACAGAAGAGAAATACAGGGCATTATTCACTATGTCCAAGCTTTCTGCTACCGGACAGTTGAAGACGTTATTCTCCGTGAAACACTGGGCATACCCATGATTACCATAGAAGGCGACCTGCCTAAACCCCTGGATTCGAGGACAAAGCTGAGGATAGAGGCGTTTATAGAGCTCCTGAGCAACGCTGGTGATGCTGCATGAAATCCTTTGTTCACCAGACGCCACAAGAGCCGGTAGAGAAAACACGAAAACTCATAATTGAGAGAAACAAAATTGGATTTTTTAAAGCGATTCTTGAATCGTACGAGGATGTGGCAATCTTCACTGTTTTAGATGGAAAATCAGGGCTTATCGAGTTGATCTATTCCACCTGTTTTGAAGAAGAGATTTCAGCGATTGTTCAGGATATGATACATTGTGGCATTGCTATCAAGGAGGCCACTGATGGTGAATAAGGAAAACATATTAAGAAAATTATTGGACGGGAATGGGCTCTATGGAGACATATTCTCAGAGAAAAGAACTTATACACATATTCAACTGGAATCCGATAGGATCGAAAAGCTTGAGCGGGGTCTTGATGAAGGGGTAGGCCTACGTCTCATAAATCCCTGGAAAATGTATTTTGCATCAACAAATAATATGGATGAAGGGAACTTGCTCGACATGGCCGGTACTTTGTCCAGGTTTTCACGTGAAAAGTCAAAAAGTCAACAAAAAAAAATACAAAAACAAAATGGTTTCTATCCATTTACAATCATTAAAGATCCTGAAGGAATAGACATCGATGAGAAATTAACAATGGTGAAAAAAATCGGGACTATGGCAAAAAAAATGGAGCCAAGGATACGGCAGGTCAGGGTCGTTTACAGGGATACCCACCAGACAACATATATATATACGAGTGACGGAAAAGATTTCAAAGATAACCGGACCCAGGTAGTCCTGAGCCTTCTTCTCGTTGGGGAGGAAAAAGAGGAAATACAGACTTCATATGAGGCTATAGGTGGTTTTTACGGCTACGAATTTTTCACCGATGAAGTGGTAGAGCAGTTCGTTCTAAAGACTGTAAAGCGCTTGTCCGGCCTGCTGTCAGCGAAAGAAGCACCTATGGGAACAAAAACAGTTGTGCTGTCATCTGAGGCCGGAGGTACTATGATTCATGAGGCTATTGGTCATGGCCTCGAGGCAGACCTGGCAATGGAAGGACTTTCGTGTTACAAAGGCATGCTTGGGGACTCAATAGCCTCGCCTTTAATAAATGTTGTTGACGATGCAACAGTACCTAATCTCAGGGGAACATACGCCTTCGATGATGAAGGTACCGAGTCCCAGCGCACAGTTTTAGTTGAGAATGGGGTCCTGAAAAACTTCCTCTTCGACAAGTTTTATGCAATGAAATATGGAAAGAATTCCACCGGGAATGGAAGAAGGGAGTCGTATCGTTATAAACCTATTCCGAGAATGAGCAATACCATGATATTGCCAGGCAGTGAAGATCCGGCAGCGATTGTCTCAAGTGTCGATGACGGAGTGCTCGTCGTGAAAATGGGGGGAGGACAGGTAGATACTGTCCGTGGTGATTTTGTCTTCGAAATCTCTGAAGGTTACATAATTGAAAAAGGACGTGTTGGAGAAATGATTAAGAATGCCACCATAATGGGCAACGGACTCAAAGTTCTTCACGAGATCGACATGGTGGGCAATGATCTCGGTTACGGGATAGGAACATGTGGCAAAGATGGACAGGGTGTTCCCGTTTCTGATGCCCAGCCCACACTTAGGATACCAGAGATTGTGGTTGGTGGTAAGTCTGCAGGATAGGGATATTGCGAATGAAAAACACATATTTCTTAAAGATAAAACACTGCGAATGTCATTGACATTGTGAAATAATATACGTTATATAGACAAATAGATACCATTAATAACTAATTCACCGTTAATGGTCATCTGAAACAGGGTCAGATGACTGCTCAAAAGAAGAGGTAGATATGAAGAGGACCATCGGATTTTACTTTGCTATGCTTTTCTTTGTTATGTTTATAACAACACCTCTCTTTTCAGCCACTGAAGATGATCTTGTCGGGACTTGGAGCATGTACCATTCAGCCAAACTGAAGGTCAGCCGTATTGGCACGACAACCAGTCAAAACAATTCAACAGTAACCCTGAACGGTGATGGTACCTTTACCATGGTGGAGAACGATCCACCGGACACCTATACGTATACAGGGAATTGGCAACTCATCAAGAAAGGTAAGAAGATGCTCATCAGCTTTGACCAGGGCGGGCGGGATGAGTTGATTCGCCTTCTCGAAGACTGGATGACGGAGGTGGCCAGTGGATATGGAGTCCCTATCTCCGATATCAATATCAGCCTAGCAAAACTGACCATATCCCAGCCAAGTATACCGAAAAAGACGAACATCCCCAAAACGACTACGATAAAGGCAACTGGATTGGTGAGTGCTTACTTAGACGGTATGTTCATAACAAGGAAATTTTCATATGACAGCAAAGTCTCTTTCATCTGTAGACAATAAAGAACAGCTGGACAATATGATAGCATAACAGCCTTCATATTTATTGAAACTGATAAAACGGATTTATGACAAAAGAGGTTGACTGGCTAGAATTATGGCGTGAGCTGGTATCCAGAAAACTCCATCCAGAGACGGAAAGCCTGGTTCAAAAATACAGGGCTCATGGTCAAAAGCATAATGAAAGGCCAGACAGCCTTCTCGATTTTGTACTGAAAAAGATTGACCCTGAAGACACCGCGGTTGATATCGGAGCTGGTACCGGGCGTTGGACAATCCCCCTGGCCAGAAAAACCAGAAATGTGACTGCAATTGAACCAGTTTCCGGCATGGTGGCAATGCTGAAAGAGAATCTTGATTATGCCAACATAAAAAATGTAAAGATTCTCTTAAAAACATGGGAGGACGCAGCTCTACCAGTCCACGATACAGCAGTTTGTGCCCATGGCATGTATGGTAGTCCTGATTTGGCTGAATTTGTGCGCAAGATGGAACGTCTTGCCCGTAAGGGTTGTTACCTGGCCATGAGGCTGCCACCGGCAGACGGCATCCTATCAGAACTCTCCCTGCAGATTTATGGATGCCGGCACGATAGCCCTGATGCTATGATTGCCTATAATGCCCTCTACACCATGGGAATTGATGTAAATATTTTGGTTGAAACCAGTATAGTAAACTGGTTTAATCAAACAATGGAAGATGCCTTTATCCGTGCAAAGAGACACCTGCGTATCCAAATGTCTGATACCACCTACGATGATCTGATTCATTCCACATTAAAGCGCCGGCTGAATTTTTCTGATGGAGCATATATATGGCCTGACGGCATGCGTTCAGCACTTCTCTGGTGGACCCCTGTTCACTGAAACATTTATGCCTATGGTTATGACTGATGCAAATAGGAGGTTGTACATGATGAAACCTGCATCTGAGGCTGGTGACATCCTCAAGGAGACCATGGAGGCTATCCAATCCAGCCTTGGTAATGAAATGGAAACAATTACTGTTGAGAAAACAGTCATTGGTCTGTTTTTCACTGGAGTCAAACTGGACACAGGTGAGGGAGGGCTGTGTTTTACCCCAGTTAAGTCTATTCCTGAAGCCGTGTGTTGTCCAAGTTCTGCACAGTTTATGCCTGCATCGGGAAAACTTGAAGGCAGAAAAGCGACACGATTTTTAAATGACATGTTTTCAGGAGGTCCTTTAAAAAAAGCTGTTGCTATTGCCGTTATGAATGCCCTTTCTTCGATATGCTGGAAAAGGCAAAACCCGGAAACATACAGAATCAGGATTGGTGTGGATCCTATTGATGAAATGGTCATTCCTGATGATGGCTTTGTCGTTGTGGTTGGCGCCCTTGTTACGGCTTTGAAAAAACTGAAGCAGAGAGGCAAACCCTTTGCAGTACTTGAGCTTGACCCTTCAACACTCAAAGGTGACGAACTGGAATATTTTGTGCCCTTTGCAGAGGCCTATAAGGTTGTCCCTAAAGCCGACATTCTTGTCATCACAGGAACAACGCTGATTAACAACACCCTCGAAACTCTTCTGGAGAAGAAGAAGCCGGGAGCCGAAGTTATTGTGGTTGGCCCTACTGCAAGCATGCTCCCTGAGGCTTTTTTTCGACGTGGCGTGAGAAGGATAGGCGGCGTTATGGTTAACGATGCAGACAGGGTGTTGAACGTTATTAGCCAGGCGGGTTCTGGGTATCACTTTTTTGGAAAAGGAGCAGAAAGAGTAGTCATTGAAATATGATTTTACAGAAAACGAAGAGAGCACAAAGCTATTTTAGATAGTGGTAGAGCATGTCAAGCCTTCCGCGTTTCACAAGATAAATCCCAGAAAACTTCATTATTTCTCTGATCTTTGATCGATATTGGCCCTTATAACACTGGGTTGCACATTTCTTGCACATGGGTTTGGGATCGTGGGGACACTTGAGACGCATGGTAAGGCCATATCTGAGGAGTTTTGTGCATTCCCTACACAGCACAAGGTCTTTTCTTCTAATTAATTTCACATCAACTTTATTAAATGTGAATGGAGATTTCTCAAGGACATGTTTTTCTCTACAGTAGACCTCTACAAAC
>ERZ795031.2535-NODE-2535-length-17216-cov-133.595070_pt1 | contig 17216 bp, 9 predicted proteins | sample MGYA00375123_ERZ795031 | MGnify/ENA primary metagenome ERZ795031 (study PRJEB30166, sample SAMN05720159) | activated sludge metagenome | isolation source: anaerobic digester from wastewater treatment plant | place: USA | collected 2015-04-21 ... | reverse complement strand
TAACTTGCCATTTTAACTGACTATTATTTTTGCTGCTGTCAAAGTCAGGAGAAAATCAAAACGAGAACAAGACAAACCACCGGCAGCAGGACGGCCAGGATTCCCGTGACCAACGCGCCCGCTATTTCCATCGTGGCGAACAGGGGATTGGCGGCCCCGCCGGTGGCCAGGGAAGATTTTGCGCGCAGAACAACCGTCGATGCCTGGATCAGGCCCGCCGTGCCGCCGCCCGCGATCAGAGCGGTCGTCCATTTGAGAAACGGGGAAACATCCGTCAGGAATGCGGCCGTGGTCAGGGTTCCCGCCGCAATGGCCGCGGGCGTTGCAATCGTGTCCAGCGCATGATCGAACCAGGGAACATAATAGCCGATGATTTCGGCTGCGGTTGCCGTGGCAAAGGCGACGGTCGCGGCAGGACTGCCCATCCAGGCAAAGCCGGAAGGCAGGGTCAACGCTCCGGCGAGCGACGCCAGGTTGAGGATAAGCAGAGGAACGAAAACCCGGAAGCCGCAGGCCGCGGCCAGGCCGATTCCTACCGCGATGGACAGAAAAGTTTCCATGCTCCGGTTTTTACACTCCGTGGAGAAAAAAAGGAAGCCGAATTCGGAGTGTCCTCGGCATGGCTGAAATAAAATCACTTCAATTCCATACAGAACTTGTCGATTTTTTCCGGCGGCGCGATGGGATAGTCGCCGGTGTAGCAGGCCAGACAGAAATTCTCTTTGGGCAGGCCGGTGGCCCGGACCATACCGTCCACCGTCAGATAGTGCAGCGAATCCAGGCTGATGAATTCGGCAATCGCCTGCTCGGTTTCCTTTTTGGCGGCGATGAGTTCGCCCTTGGAGGAAAAGTCAATCCCGTAGGCGCAGGGGAAAAGCGTCGGCGGACAACTGATGACCATGTGCAGTTCCTTCACGCCGATTTCCCGCAGGTTCTTCACGCGATTGCGGCTGGTGGTGCCGCGGATAACGGAATCCTCGACGATCATGACTTTCCGGCCGGCCAGGAGCGGCCTGACCGGATTGAGTTTGACGCGAACACCGAAGTCACGCATGGGCTGCGTCGGCTGAATGAACGTGCGGCCCACGTAGTGGTTGCGGATCATGCCCATTTCAAAGGGAATACCGCTTTTTTCCGCATAGCCGATCGCGGCATAGGTTCCGGAATCCGGAAAAGGCATCACCAGGTCAACCTCCGGCCGGTATTCTCTGGCCAGTTCATGGCCGAGTTGCTTGCGGCACAGATACACGTTCCGGCCGAAGATCTGGCTGTCGGGGCGGGCAAAGTAGATCAACTCGAAGATGCAGTGGCAGCGCTTCATGACGGGAAAAGGTTTGATGCTCCGGCAGCCGGCGTCGTCAATCATGAGAATTTCCCCGGGTTCGACGTCGCGGATGTATTCGGCGCCCACCAGATCGAAGGCGCAGGTTTCCGAGGCGACCACCCAGCCGCCGTTCAGTTTTCCCAGTGCCAGGGGGCGAAACCCGCGCGGATCGCGGGCTGCAATGATTTTGTTTCGGGTCAGCATTACCAGGGAATAGGCGCCTTCAACCTGCTGAAGTGCGATGGAAAGCGCCTTTTCCAGACCTCTTTGCAGATGCGGGGCCATCAGATGAATAATGACCTCGCTGTCCATCGTGGACTGGAAAATGGATCCCCGGCCTTCCAGTTCGGTCCGCAGGGACTGGGCGTTCACGATATTGCCGTTGTGTCCCAGCGCATAGTATTCCTCGCCGACATGAACCAGAAAGGGCTGGGCGTTGGAGAGGGTGGAGGAACCGGTTGTGGAGTAGCGCACGTGGCCGATGGCCAGCGAGCCTTCCAGTTTTTGCAGAATATCTTCATTGAAGACGCCGGAGGCAAGCCCCATCCCCTTGTGTTCGGAAACGCTGCATCCGTCGGAGGCAACGATGCCCGCTGATTCCTGGCCGCGGTGCTGCAGGGCAAAAAGGCCGAAGTACGTTACACGGGCGGCATCCTCATTTCCGTAAATAGCGAAAACGCCGCACTCCTCGCGGGGCCGGCCGGGATCATTTTGTTCGTCTTCAGCAATGGGTAACATTTCACTTTTCCAATTTTCCCCTCACCCGGTATGTGCAGGGGGCCAGCGTAGGGAACGGTTTAAAACCGTTCCCTACATTTTATAATACTCCTGCAGGGGGCATACCCCCCAGCCCTCCTCTTTCAGCGCCCTGGCCGCTGCGCAGAGAGCCCGCGCGCCGGCCAGTGTCGTGGTGTAAATGACATTGTACGATAAAGCGCCGTGATGGATCAGGTAGGCGTCTTGCGTGGACTTGCGTCCGGCGCTGGTGTTGATCACCATTTGAATATCGCCGTTCTTGATCAAATCGACCACATGCGGACGGCCCTCACTGACCTTGTTGACCGCGGCTGCAATGATGCCCTGCCTGTTCAGGTATCCGGCCGTTCCGGCCGTTGCCAGAATCCTGAAACCGAGATCGGCGAATGTCCTGGCCACGTCCACGATGCCTGCCTTGTGGCAATCGTGAACGCTGATGAAGACGCTGCCGGCCGTCGGCATTTTAAAGCCGGTGGCCATCTGCGCTTTGGCAAAGGCAAGACCGAAGGAATGATCGATGCCCATCACCTCGCCGGTGGACTTCATCTCCGGCCCCAGAATGATGTCCACGCCGGGGAAGCGATTGAACGGAAAGACTGCTTCTTTCACACAGACGTGTTTGGGAATAATGGTTTCTGTAAAAGACAGCTCGCCTAATGTTTTGCCCAGCATGACCCGGGTGGCAAGCTTCGCCAGCGGCACGCCGATGGCCTTGCTCACAAAAGGCACCGTTCGCGACGCGCGCGGGTTGACTTCCAGAACATACAGCTTGCCGTCCTTAATAGCGTACTGAATATTCATCAAGCCCACCACGCCGATTTCTGCGGCCAGCATTTTCGTTTGCGCTTCGATGAGTTTCACCATCGGAGGAGCAATCGTGACGGGAGGCAAAATGCAGGCGGAGTCACCCGAGTGAATGCCCGCTTCCTCGATATGCTCCATGATGCCGGCGACGACGGTGGTCCGGCCGTCGGAAATCGCGTCCACATCGACTTCCACCGCGTCTTCCAGGAACTTGTCGATCAGAATCGGATGCCCCGGCGAAACCAGGAGCGCCCTGGCCATGAACGTCCTGAGGGTTTCGGGATCATACACGATTTCCATGGACCGGCCGCCCAGCACATAGGAGGGACGCACCAGCACCGGGTATCCGATGCGGGAGGCGGCGGCCAGCGCCTCCTCCACGTCCATGGCCGTATCGTTGTCCGGCTGGTTGAGGTTCAGTTTGCTGACGATTTCCTGGAAGCGGTCGCGGTTTTCCGCCCGATCGATGGCGGCAGGCGATGTGCCGATGATCGGAACACCCGCTTCTTCCAGGCCGCGCGCCAGATTGAGCGGCGTCTGGCCGCCGAACTGCACGATCACGCCGTCGGGTTTTTCCGCCTCGAGAATGTGCAGGACGTCTTCGAGCGTGACCGGTTCGAAAAACAGCTTGTCGGAAGTGTCGTAGTCGGTGCTGACCGTCTCCGGGTTGGAGTTGATCATGATGCTTTCGATGCCTTCCTCGGAGAGCGCAAACGAGGCATGAACGCAGCAGTAGTCGAATTCAATGCCCTGGCCGATGCGGTTGGGGCCGCCGCCGATAATGGCGACTTTCTTTTTCGCGGAGGGCCGGGTTTCGCTTTCCTGCTCGTAGGTGGAATAGTAATAAGGCGTATAGGCTTCAAACTCGGCCGCGCAGGTGTCCACCAGTTTATAGACGGGCGTAATGTTTTCCCGTTTGCGCCAATCGCGGATTTCGAACTCCGTTTTATTCCAGAGCGCCCCCAGCGCGCGGTCGGAAAAACCGAGTTTTTTCGCGGCGCGCAAAAGTTCGGCGGACGGTGTCGCGTTTTTCAGCTCTTCTTCGGCGTTCAGGATGTCTTTCATCTGGTGCAAAAACCAGGGATCGACTTTGGTCAAATCATAGACCTCGTCAATCGTCAGGCCGCTTTTCAGCGCTTCGGCGATGTAAAAAAGCCGCAGGGAATTGGGTTTGATGAGCTTGCTTTTCAAAAGTTCGCCTCTGGCCTGCTCCTCATCAGGCAGCGCCTGGCCAAAGCCGAAGCGGCCGGTCTCCAGCGAGCGGATGGCCTTTTGCAGCGATTCCTTGAACGTCCGGCCGATTGCCATGGTTTCGCCCACCGACTTCATCGACGTTGTGAGGAAATCTTCCGTCTCGGGAAATTTCTCAAACGTCCAGCGGGGAATTTTTGTCACCACATAGTCAATCGCGGGTTCAAAGGATGCCATGGTTTCGCGGGTGATATCGTTGGGAATTTCATCAAGCGTGTAGCCCACCGCAAGCTTCGCGGCGATCTTGGCAATCGGGAATCCCGTGGCTTTGGAGGCCAGCGCCGACGAGCGCGACACGCGGGGATTCATCTCGACGACAATCATTTCTCCGGTCTGCGGATGAACGGCAAACTGCACATTGGAGCCCCCCGTTTCCACGCCGATTTCCCGCATGATGGCAATGGCGGCATCCCGCATTTTTTGATATTCGCGGTCGGTGAGCGTCTGCGCGGGGGCGACGGTGATCGACTCGCCGGTGTGCACGCCCATCGCGTCGAAGTTTTCGATCGAACAGATGACGACGACGTTGTCGGCGCGGTCGCGCATCACTTCCAGCTCATATTCTTTCCAACCCAGCGCCGACTGTTCGACCATCACTTCGGAGATCATGCTGGCGTCGAGGCCTGCCTTGGCGATTTCCTCGAGTTCTTCCCAGTTGTAGGCCACGCCGCTGCCGGTGCCGCCCAGGGTGAAGGCGGCGCGGATGATTATCGGGAAACCGATGTCTTGTGCGATCCGCCGGACGTCCTCCATATTGCGGGCAAAGCCGCTTTTGGGCATGGTCAGGCCGATGCGCTCCATCGCCTGGCGGAACTTTTCGCGGTCTTCGGCCTTGTGAATGACCGGCAAGGACGCGCCGATCATTTCCACGCCGTACCTGGCCAGGACGCCCGATTCGGCCAGCGCCACGGCGGTATTGAGGCCGGTCTGTCCGCCCAGTGTGGGCAAAAGCGCATCCGGCCGCTCGCGCGCGATGATTTTTTCCACGGCCTCGGGGGTGATCGGCTCCACGTAGGTGCGGTCGGCCATTTCCGGATCGGTCATGATGGTGGCCGGGTTGGAGTTGATGAGGACAACTTCATACCCTTCTTCGCGCAGGGCTTTGCAGGCCTGTGTGCCGGAGTAGTCAAACTCACAGGCCTGGCTGATGATAATCGGTCCGGACCCGATGAGCAGTATTTTTTGAATGTCGGTTCGTTTCGGCACGGGTTACCTTTGCTTTTTCATCATGGCCACGAACCGGGAAAACAGATATTCCGTATCGTGAGGCCCCGGCGCCGCCTCGGGGTGATATTGCACGCTCATCGCGCCGGCAATCGCCATCCCTTCGGAGGTTGCGTCGTTGAGGTTTGTAAAGGTCGGGGACGCTTTTCCCCCGACCGATTCCGGGACGACCACAAAACCGTGGTTTTGGGACGAAATTTCCACCCGGCCGGTTTCCAGATTTTTCACAGGCTGATTGACGCCGTGGTGGCCGAACTTGAGTTTTTGGGTTTTCCCGCCCACGGCCTGGCCGAGAATCTGATGCCCCAGGCAGATTCCGAAGACAGGCGTTTTCCCGATCACGCCGCGGGCGGCATCTACAAGATAAGGCAGGGCGGACGGATCGCCCGGTCCGTTGGATAAAAGAATGCCGTCCGGATGATAGGACAGCATCTGATCGGCCGTCGCCGTGGCGGGGAGAACAATCACTTCGCAGCCGTTCGATTCCAGAATCCTTAGAATATTATATTTGACGCCGCAGTCCAGCACGACCACCCGCGGCTTTCCCGCTGATTTCCCAGGGGGAAGGCTGACGGTTCCGGGCGCGCCCTTTTCCCAGCAATAGGGTTCGGCACAGGACACGTCCCGCACCAGATCCCGGCCGACCAGCCCCGGGTAATGGCGCGCTTTTTCCAGCAGAGCGGGGACGTCTCCGGACTCGGTCGAAAGGATGCCCTTCATCGAACCGGACAGCCGCAGGCGGCGGGTCAGGGAGCGCGTGTCCACGCCCTCCAAACCGATTTTTCCGGCATCCTCCAAAAAATCCTTGAGGCTTTTCGTCATCCGCCAGTTGCTGGGGCGCGATGAATATTCCCTGACGATGAAGCCCTCCAGATGAAGGTCCGACGACTCCATGTCTTCGTCATTGACGCCGGTGTTGCCGATCAGCGGATACGTCATGGCGACGATCTGGCCTTTGTAGGAAGGGTCGGTGACAATTTCCTGATAGCCGGTCATCCCGGTGTTGAAGACGACTTCACCCAGGGCCTCTCCTGCGCCGGCAAAGGCAGAACCTTCGAAAACGCTTCCGTCTTCAAGAACGAGCAACGCCCGCCGATTTTTTTTAAAGAGGGACATGGGGCTGTTTATCTCCTGGCGACCTTCGGCGCCTGCCGGATCACGTTCCGGACTGTTTCAACGCCGCCTCAATAAATTTGCTGAACAGCGGATGCGGCGAGGTTGGACGGGATTTGAATTCCGGGTGAAACTGGCATCCGAGAAACCACGGGTGGTCGGAAATTTCAATGATCTCCGCCAGCGTGCCGTCCGGCGACGCGCCGGTGATGCGCAGACCCTTTTCAGTCAGCATCTTTTTAAAGTCATTGTTGAATTCATAGCGGTGGCGGTGCCTCTCCGAAATTTCCTTTTGACCGTAAGCTTCAAAGGCAAAGGAGGATTCGGCAATGGCGCAGGGCCATGCGCCCAGCCTCATGGACGCGCCCTTGTCCCGCACGGTGCGCTGCTGGGGCAGCAGGTCAATGACCGGATGCGGACACGCCGGATCAAACTCGGAGCTGTTGGCGCCGGCCAGGCCGCAGATATCGCGGGCGTATTCGATCACCGCCATCTGCATGCCCAGACAGATGCCGAAATAGGGGATTTGGTTTTCCCGCGCATAGCGCGCCGACAGGATCATGCCTTCGATGCCGCGGTTGCCGAAGCCGCCCGGCACCAGCACGCCGTCCACGTCCGACAGATGACTTGCCGCGCCGTCCTGCTCGATTTTTTCCGTATCGACAAATTTCAGTTTTACCCGGCAGTTGTTGGCGATGCCGCCGTGCACGAGCGCCTCATTCAGGCTTTTGTAGGAATCCGTGAGGTTGACGTATTTGCCCGCGATGCCGATGCAGACTTCATGGGCCGGATGATAAAATTTTTCGACCACATTCTCCCAGGCGGTAAGCTTCGGTTGTCCGGTCCACATGTTGAGCAGTTCAATAATCTTTGCATCGAGTCCTTCGCGGTGATACACCAGCGGACACTCGTAAATGCAGCCGACATCCTTGGCCGTAAAGACGCAGTTGACTTCAACATTGCAAAACAGAGCAATCTTGCCTTTAATCTCGTCGGACAGAAAGTTTTCCGTCCGGCACAACAGAATATCCGGCTGAATGCCGATTTCCCGCAAAGCCTTCACGCTGTGCTGCGTGGGTTTGGTTTTCACTTCCCCGGCGGTTTTAATGAACGGCACCCAGGTCAGATGGATGAAAATGGCGTTTTGCCGGCCCACTTCGTTGCGGAACTGGCGGATGGCTTCCAGGAAGGGAAGGCTTTCGATGTCGCCTACGGTTCCGCCGATTTCCACGATGGAAACGTCGAACCCTTTCGCGGTTTCGCGGATGAAATCCTTGATCTCGTTCGTGATATGCGGGATGACCTGAACGGTTTTGCCCAGGTAGTCGCCGCGTCTTTCCCTGGTAATGACGGAAAAGTAAACCTGTCCGGTTGTCAGGTTGTTGCGCTTTCCCATCCGTGTGGAGGAAAATCTTTCGTAGTGGCCAAGATCAAGATCCGTTTCCGCGCCGTCGTCGGTGACGAAGACCTCCCCGTGCTGAAAAGGGCTCATCGTCCCCGGATCAACATTAATATACGGATCCAGCTTTTGATTCGACACCCGAAGCCCGCGTGATTCCAGAACGGCCGCAATCGATGCCGCCGCCAGGCCCTTGCCCAGCGACGACAGAACGCCGCCGGTCACAAAAATAAATTTTGTATTTTTCACAGTTGGTCCTCTTGCAATTCCATGGCCTTCAAGAGAGCCGGGACGGCGGGGAACGCCGCCCCTGCGTCTGTATCAGCAGATAAACAACATTTCCCAGAACTTGGGCAGAGGCCACCGCTCATCATCCACCAGATTTTCCAGGGCATCCACGGATTCCCGCAGCTCATCCATCTTCGGCTTGACCCTGGCGGCAAGGGTTTCCGCCTTTTTCTGCTCATCGTGAACGGCTTCGGCCGCTTCCACCCTGGCTAGGATGTCCTTGTTGGTGACGTAAATTGTATGGATCAGATCCAGGATCTTTTTAAGGAGCTCCGTCTGCGATGAAACCACCGCGCCGGAACCGATTGCTTCCTTCGCGGCATGGATCGCTTTGGCCAGTTTCTCCTGATACGACACGGCGGCCGGAATAATCTGCGTCATGCAGATGTTGTTGAGACATTTCGCCTCAATTTCCAAATCCTTAATGTAACGCTCTACATGAATCAGCTGGCGGCTCTTGAGCTCCACCCTGGAGAGGACTTCATATTTTTCAAACAAATCCAGCGCCTTGTCGGTGACGAGCGCGCGAAGCGCCGTGGGCGTGGTTTTTTCGTTGGGAAGTCCGCGCCGTTTGGCTTCGGCTTCCCATTCCCTGGTGTAGTTGTCACCGTTGAACAGGATCGGACGGACGGATTTGATTTCGCTTCTGAGCACGTCAAACACGGCCTGATTGATGTTCTTTGCGTTCCTGGTTTTGGCTTTGATCTTCTCGGCCAGCTCATCGATGCTTTCGGCCACGATCGTGTTGAGAGCGATGACCTGCGTGGCGATGGACTGCGAGGAGCCTACCGCGCGGAATTCAAACTTGTTTCCGGTAAAGGCGAAAGGCGACGTCCGGTTGCGGTCGGTATTGTCCTTGCTGACCTGATACAGAGACGAGACGCCCAGATCGATGATTTCGGCATTCGTGGCTTTCGTCACGGTGCCTTTTTCAATATTGTCCAGAATCTGCGTGAGCTGTTCGCCCAGGAACACGGAGATGATCGCCGGCGGCGCCTCATTGGCGCCCAGGCGGTGGTCGTTCCCGTAGGAGGCCACGGAGGCTCGCAGAATGTCCGCATGCTTGTAAACGGCGCGGACCGTCGCGATGAGAAACACCAGAAACTGAATGTTGTCCTGCGGTGTCGTGCCGGGGTTGAGCAGGTTATTGTCGTTGTTGTCGGCCATCGACCAGTTAACGTGCTTGCCGGAACCGTTAATTTTGGCAAACGGTTTTTCGTGCAGGAGCGCGGCCAGCTTGTGTTTTTTGGCCACGCTGCGCAGCGTCTCCATCACCAGCTGGTTGTGGTCAATGGCGAGATTGGCTTCTTCATAAACGGGGGCGATCTCATACTGACTGGGCGCCACTTCGTTGTGGCGGGTTTTTGCCGGAATGCCCAGTTTAAAGAGTTCTTCCTCGACGTCATGCATAAAGGAGGAAATTCGTTCCTTGATCGAGCCGAAGTATTGATCTTCCAGCTCCTGCCCCTTGGCCGGAGCCGCGCCGACCACCGTCCGGCCGCCCAGGACCAGGTCCTGGCGTTTGTAAAAATAGTCCATATCGATCAGGAAATATTCCTGCTCGGGGCCGAGATTGGACATCACCTTTTTAACATTTTTGACGCCCAGGAGCTTCAGCATCGCCACGGCGCTTTTACTCAACGCGCGGATGGATCGCAAAAGAGGCGTCTTTTTGTCGAGCGCCTGACCCGTGTAGGAAATGAAGGCGGTCGGAATGCACAGGGTTGTTGAAATGCCGTTTCTCTTGATAAACGCGGGCGAGGACATGTCCCAGGCCGTGTAACCTCGCGCTTCAAAAGTCGCGCGGATGCCGCCGGAGGGGAAAGACGAAGCATCCGGCTCGCCCTGGACGAGCTGTTTTCCGGAGAATCGCTCAATCACTTCGCCCGGTGCGATCGGATCGGCAAAGGCGTCGTGCTTTTCCGCCGTGATGCCCGTCATCGGCTGGAACCAGTGTGCAAAATGCGTCGCGCCCTTTTCCAGCGCCCATTCCTTCATGGCGTGCGCGACGACATTGGCCGTATCCGCATCCAGGGGCATGTCTTCGTTGATTGCGTCCATCAGCTTTTTGTAGATGTTCTTGGGAAGCTTATCCTTCATGACCTTGTGGTTGAAGGTGTCCTCGCCGAAATACTGCGAGACGGGGACAAACTTTTCCTTTTCGATGATATAGCTTCTCTCTGCGGCCGCGATGGTATCTGTTTTTTTCATGGTTTTTCATCCTTTATCTGAAAAAATGGTTTACGCTAAAGGTTTATTCTCCGCGATTTCCCAGACGCCGGTGGGACAGGCCCCGGCGCAGAAACCGCAACCGATGCAGCGCTCGGCGTTGACTTCGTATCTAAACTTGCCCCCGGCGGTCTGGATGCGGGAGATGGCCTGTTCGGGGCATATTTCCTCGCACAGGCCGCAGTCCCGGCACGCGCCGCAGGAGGCGCATCTGATCGCGCAGGAGGCGGGATCGCTCATTCCCGCGGCGCGGGGGTCGAAGTATTGCAGCTTGACGCGATCACGGCGAATCGGCGGCAATTTGTCATAGGATTCGTGTGCTCCCCGGATCGAATCGTCGATGGACCGCGCGGCGATTCTGCCCGCGCCGATGGCGTCGGTTAAAAGACCCGGCCGCACCGCATCGCCGATGGCGTAAACCTGAGAGTCGCTGGTGGCGTACGTGTCGTCCACCAGCACAAAACCTCGCTCGGTCGCAATTTCTTCCGGCAGGAAGGATAAGTCCGGCAGTTCGCCTACCGCCACGATGACCGTATCGGCGGGCAGCACATCGCCTGACGTCAGCTCGACACCCGAATCCGTCACCGCTTTTGTGACACGCGGCCACAGAAACACCGCGCCTGCCGCTTCGGCATGCTGCCTCTCCACGCCGAACGACGCGGGTTCTTGAACGTCAATCAATGTCACGCTTTTCGCGCCCAGGCGAAAAGCCTCCGTCGCTGCGTCACAGCCGACATTGCCGGCGCCGATAATGACAACCTTCTCGCCTGCGTTTGCGCAATCGAGCTTGCTTTGCCGCAAAAACTCGAGTGCGCTTATGGTTCTGTCCATCCCCGGCACAGGGAGCTTGCGCGGGCTTTGCGCACCCGCCGCAATGACCACAAAGTCATGATCGTTTTTGAGTTTGGCAAAACCCTGCCGGGTCAGCGCCTGGCCGGTTTGTGTCCGGGTAAGATTTCTGGCCAGCCTCGCGATTTCATGCTCGACCACCTCCGCGGGAATGCGGCTTTTGGGTATCGAGTCGGTGATCTTGCCGCCCAGTTGTTTGCGGCTCTCCACAATCGTGACATCGTGGCCGGAGAGCCACAATTGCCAGGCCACAGACAGGCCCGCGGGACCGCCGCCCACGACGGCGATCTTTTTGCCTGTTTCGGGCGCGCGCCGGGGGACTTTTGCCTGAAGCGACGCCTTTCCCAGCACCCGCACATCCACCGGATCGAGTTTCACCAGGTTCCGCGTGCAGCTCTGCATACAGAGGTTCGGACACAAATGGCCGCAGACGGCCGCGGGGAAGGGGGTGTATTCCAGCGCCAGATTCACGGCTTCTTCCAGATGGCCTTTGCGGATCAGTTCCCATCGTTTTTGAACGGGAATGCCGGTCGGGCAGGCCGCCTGGCAGGGCGGAAGATATTTTTCGTTTTCCCAGGAGGGAACAAAGCGCCGGAGCGCTCCGGTGGTAATCACGTCGATCGGAGAACGGTCCAGACTCGACAAATCGCCGATCAAACCGCCCCGGCCCAGCTCATGTTCCCAGACCTCCTGTTTGAATTTCGCCATCGGACGAACGAATCGAGAGGCCTTTTCAGAAGGTTTGCGGGCGATCAAAAGCTGCCAGTCTTCCCGTTTTTCCGCGAGCTGTTCAAATAAATACTGCCTGCCGATGGCATCGAGAAATGTTTTGAGGTTTTGCTTCAACCACTCCCATTCGTCGTCCGGAAGGTCGGTCACCAGCCGGGCATCGGGTTGGCTGTAAGCTTCCTGACTGCCGCGGAAGAATATTTTTCCGCCGACCATGCCGACGCAGGGCCGGTATCCGAGCACGTTTTTTTCTTCTTCCGCGCCCGCGCCGCAAATCACGGCGATGCCGCCCGCCATGAATTCCGCAAACGAGTCTCCCGCTTTGCCGAAAACCCATAGTTCGGGCGGCTCAAAGCGCGGGTTGTATTTGGTCATGGTCATGCCGCGCGCGCCGATGTTGCCGCCGATGTACACCCGTCCCTGCGCCATGGCGTTTGCCGCGCCGTTGGTGGCATTTCCGTGCACAATGATTTTTGCCCCCGCGTTGAGCCAGCCGACGTCGTCAGAGGCGGGGCCGAATGCTTGAATCGTGGTGTTCGCAAATCCCATGGACCCCAGACGCTGACCGGACGTGCCCAGCACATCGACCTTCACCGGTTCGTCGTGCGCCCGCCAGAGACGGCCGCCAATGCCGTGCTGCCCCAGGGCGGTGACTTCAATATGACGGCAACCGTCTGCCACGGCTTTCTGAATGCGTTCTTCCAGAATCCGTGAATCCACGCGGACGGTGTTTTCCACGCCGGCAATTTTGATCGTATCTTTTCTGGTCATCGTCTTACCCTGTTTTCCAATTCCGTGGCGTTACCGTAGGGAACGGTTTAAAACCGTTCCCCACTACAGAACGTATTTGATGTTCAACCGCCCGGCGGCGTCCGCATCGCTGATGCCCAGGGCATCCGACATGCCGATCGGCAGTGAAGTGGAGCGCCCCAGCGGCGCCACGATCTTTTTCAGTTCCGTGTCGAACGTTAAATAGACGTCCACCAGCCGCTGGGCAACCCGCTCCGGGTCCAGTCGCCGATCCAGCCGCGGGTCCTGCGAGGTGATGCCTTTGGGGCAAACGCCGACGTTGCAGACATTGCATCGGTCGCCCTCCGATCCCAGACAGCCGGCGGCCGCCTGCATGATGTATTTTCCCGTCTGAACACCGCTGGCGCCCAGCATGATCAGGGCGGCGGCATTGGCGGCCAGATTGCCGTTTTTCCCGATGCCGCCGCCGGCAAAGAGGGGGAGCTCGTTTTGTTTGCCCAGCTTCACCAGCGTCAGGTAGGCGTCGCGCAGGTTGCTGGCGATGGGGTGTCCCATGTGGTTCATGGAAACATTGTAGGCCGCGCCCGTGCCTCCGTCCTCGCCGTCGATGGCGAGTCCGGCCGCGTACGGATTGCGGGTCAGATTGTTGAGCACGGCCAGCGTGGTGCTGGTGGCCGAGATTTTCGGATACACCGGCACGCGGAAGCCCCACGCCATGGACATGGACTGGATCATCTTGGCCACGGCTTCCTCAATCGAATACTTGGTCTGGTGCGTCGGCGGGCTGGGAAGGCTGATGCCCTGCGGGACGCCGCGAATCGCGGCAATCAGCCGGTTGACCTTGTACCACATCAAAAGACCGCCGTCACCGGGCTTCGCCCCCTGTCCGTACTTGATTTCAATGGCGCAGGGGTCTTCCTTCATCTGCGGCAGGTTGTGGATGATTTCATCCCAGCCGAAATAGCCGCTGGCGATCTGCAGGATGACGTATTTCAGAAAGCGCGACTTGAGCAGCCGGGGCGGGCAGCCGCCCTCGCCGGTGCAGATACGGACCGGCATGCCCATCTCCTCGTTCAGATACGCCACGCCCATCTGCAGACCTTCCCACATGTTCGGGGAGAGCGCGCCAAACGACATGCCGCCGATGATCATCGGATAAATCTCGCGAACGGGCGGCATCCAGCCGTTTTCACGGCCGGCCTGGAGCATCCGCTCCGGCGGCAGGATTCTTCCCAGCAGGGTCCGCAGCTCAAATTCATGTCGTCCGGCGTCGAGCGCCGGGTCGGTCAGCATGGAAATGCGGACAAACTTGATCTGGTCGAGCACGCTTTCCGGAGCGTTTCTCCGGCCGCCCCGTCGCCTCGCTTCGCCGCCCTGGTTGACGTGAAAGCGCAGTTTGTCGGTTTCATCGGCGCGCAGGGGGACGATGGCGTTGTTGGGGCAGACCAGCGTACACATGCCGCAGCCCACGCAGGCATGGGCCGGATCGGTGCGCTGATCGATGCCGTGGTACACGGAAAACAGATTGGCGGGACGGTTCTCCAGACCGACCGGCGTCGTGAGCGCGCGTTTGCGGTGGACGCCCAGTTCGATGGCCCGCACCGGGCAGACGGTTGTGCAACGGCCGCACAGGGTACACCGATCCTTTTGCCAGGCAATCTGCCAGGGCAGGTCTTTGGCGCTTAGTGTAGATGGGGCAATGTGTCCCACTGGTTCCATTTTTCTATCTCCTGCCGCCCGCGGCGGACAATGACGGTTTCATATCTCATCGGCTGATCGTCCAGGTTGATGTCGCGCTCCGGAATGGCGGCATCCAGGCCGCACATTTCCGAGGAAAACGCGAAAATGCCGGGACGGCCGCCCACCACGCCGGGGCGAAGTTTCTTGGCGTCCTGCACCATGAACATCGACTTGTCCGGCAGACAGCCGATGACGCAGTTGGGCCCGTCGATGATCAGAGGCCGGCAGCTCTGCTTCAGGTTTCTGAGCATCCGCCCGTCGGGATGACGCGCCAGCTCCTCGTCCCTGAGCGGAGTGATCACGTGCTTGTACATTTCCATGCCCAGTCCGAGTTTGTTCTGCGTGTAATGCAGGATGTGTGTGAACACTTCCGAGTCGGACTGGTAGCCGGTGTAGCCGGGGAAATTGCGCGACATCAGAAATTCCCGGATCGGCACAAACGCGGTGTTCTCGCCGTTGGTCATCGTCGCCATGCCCTGGATGAAAAACGGATGACAGGCGTAAATATCAATGGAGTAGTTGGTGTTCTGGCGTCCCTGGCTCAAGATCATCCGGGCGGTGAGGTCCTTGCGGTCCAGCCCCAGATACTCGGCCACGGCCAGCGGATCGCCCACTTCCTTGATGATGATCACATCCGGCCAGAAGCTGAAGACCATCATGGATTGATCTTTTTCGCCCATCTGCCGAAGCTGGAGCTGCACCATCATCAGGCGGTAATCGATTTCCTCCCGGCTTAAGCTTTCCCATTCGGCCGGGTATTCGTAAACGCGGATGACGTAGTTATCCCTTTTCGGTGTTCCCGGAGGCGTCGGTTTTGCCGGCCGGAAGGACAGCTTGTATTTGACCATGAAATCCTGATCGATCATGAAGCGGTCGAGCGCTTTGATGCCTTCATTGGAAAAGATGCCGGACAGGATCGGCTCGCTTTTGAATTTTTCGAACTCGCCCCCCAGATCGGTCATGAACAACCCCACGCCGGATCCGTCATGTCCCTCTTTCATGACATTCAGCGCGTTGATGGCCATCATCGGCGACAGCGGATTATTGGATGTTACAGCAAATAAACGACACATAGCCTCTCCTCTGTGCATTTCAACCCGACAAGCTGATTGCCAGAGTCGTGCCAGTGCGGGATCAATATAGTTTATCTATGAATTATAAGCGGTTAGCTTTTTGGAAGAGCGCAAAGACGATCCTGTGCTTTGATTCAGGCAACAAAAATGTTCTTTTGTAAAACATCAAGACAATTTTGTTCGGATTTGCTGGGGGCGAGAAGGTTTCATGAAACGAGGTTTATGATTCCCGCATGATTTGGGAGCGCCCGGGCGGCAGGTCCGGCGCTTCTGCAATACGATAGCTCTGCGGACGGTTGACCAAATACCTTTTTCGTCTAGGCCTCAGATCCTTTTTTTTTCCGGCTGAATTTTTTCGGGTCGATGCCCATTTTCGATATTTTATACTGAATAATGCGCTTCGTGGTTCCCAGGATTTTGGCCGCTTTGGTCTGATTGCCGCCGCTTTCCGTGAGCGCGTCGATAATCAGCGTCCTCTCCTGCGCCTCCACAACGGACGACAGCTTGCTGCGGTCTTTTCGTTCCGGGTCTTTTTCTCCGGCATGCAGAGAAGGCGGCAGGTGCAGGCAGTCCACGGTGTCCGTCCTGGTCAATAAAACCGCCCGCTCGATGCAGTTTTCCAGTTCGCGGACATTGCCCGGCCATTTATGGGACAGAAACGCTTCGATGGCCGCCGTGGAGATCCGCTTGACGTTCTTGCCCATTTCCCTGCTGTACTTGAGCAGAAAATGATCGGCCAGCAAAATCACATCGCTGCCGCGTTCCCTGAGCGGCGGCAGATAAATGGGGAAAACATTAAGGCGGTAAAAAAGATCCGCACGGAAACGGTCGGCGAGAATGTCCTGCTCCAGATTACGGTTCGTCGCGGCGATGATTCTTACATTGACATTCACCACCCGCGACGAGCCCAGCGGCTGAAAGCGCTTTTCCTGCAGCACGCGCAGAAGCTTTACCTGCGCGGCGGCGGACAGTTCGCCCACTTCATCCAAAAAGATCGTGCCGCCGTTGGCTTCTTCGAAGCGGCCGCGGCGCGTCTGCAGCGCGCCGGTAAATGAGCCTTTTTCATGGCCGAACAGTTCACTTTCAATGAGCGTGTCGGGAATCGCCGCGCAGTTGACCTGCACCAGCGGTCCCCCTTTGCGCGGAGAGTTGTTATGAATCGCCCGGGCAATCAACTCCTTGCCGGTTCCCGTTTCGCCGGTGATCAGGACCGTCGTATTGGAATCGGAAACCTGCGCCACGAGCCCGAAGACTTCCTGGATGGCTTTGGAATGGCCGATAATATCCATGGAAGGCGCATGCTGCTGTCCGACAATTTTGCGCAGGCGGCGGTTTTCTTCTTCCAGGGCCCGGATATGCACGGCTTTGGCCATCAGTTCGGCCACCGAGCCCATCATGGCCAGTTCCTTTTCCAGGTCTTCGACTTGCTTGGCCACCTTGTCGGCGGATAAAACGCCGACCACGCTTGCGTCATAGATAATGGGAACACATAAAAAAGAAAGCTCGGCGCGGTTCAGATGACGCCTCGCCCCGGTGCGGTCCAGAAAGAGGGCTTCCTGCCCCAGATTTGCCACGGCCATCGGGCGGCCGGTTTCCGCCACTTTGCCGGTAATGCCTTCTCCCGGTTTGTAAGTCACTTCCATCCCGTCAATGTTGACGTCATGGGCAATGTCCAGCCACGCTTCCT
>ERZ795031.2522-NODE-2522-length-17282-cov-9.707436_pt1 | contig 17282 bp, 17 predicted proteins | sample MGYA00375123_ERZ795031 | MGnify/ENA primary metagenome ERZ795031 (study PRJEB30166, sample SAMN05720159) | activated sludge metagenome | isolation source: anaerobic digester from wastewater treatment plant | place: USA | collected 2015-04-21 ... | reverse complement strand
GATTCTCAGTCACGCAACAGGGGTTCGATTCCCCTACGGGATGCCATTTTTTTTATGGGGTGGTTTTGAGATACAACTCCCGCAGCTTAACGGCAAGTAAATGATGTTTGGCTCGGAATTTGCAACACAATCGCAACACCATGAGGAATAATCATCACGCCAGCATTGTGGCTATCCCATGGCCAAAATTAAATATATTACCACGTCACGCATAACGACTAACGTATTGGAAATCAGTGAATGACATCAGAAGAATATCAGTCTGCCAGTCCAGAGACAGAGACAGCGGTCCCCGCTGAGGAACAAGGCCCTGGGGAACTGATTCCCCAGCCTTTGATCTTTCCGGACCGGCGCTGGAAGATCAGCCTGCAGGTGGGAGACATCAAGCGCGGCATCCGAGTGCCCATGGTGGTACCGGTGCTGGCGGGGCTGTTTCTGCTGTTTATGTTCATTGCCACGCTGATCCTGCTCTTCGGAGGCTCCGGTTCCGGAGCGGATGCCAGACAAGTGGCCGCGCTCAAAGCTGAAAACGCCAGGCTGCGGGGCAAGCTGGAAGGCTATGCCGCCCAGGTGGATACCATCTATAAAAAGGTGGAAGCCCTGCAGGCCAGCCAGGAGAGCGTCAAGGGCCAAGGCGGCCCTGAGCATCCCTACGTGCCAGCCCGCTCCAATCAAACTGATCAACGCTCTTCCAGGCTCACGCTGGAAAGCCGCATCAATGATATAGACAACAAACTGGGCTACATTCTGGGCCAGATCGGCCCTGATCTTCCTCTGGCCATGCCAGGAGACCAACCGAATGTGCCAGCCCCTATAAGCGGAGACGGCATCCCCTCGGTCTATCCCACCTTTGGAGAGATCACCAGCGGATTTGGCTTGAGAATCCATCCCATTCTGGATGAGCTGGAATTTCACTCCGGGATTGATATTGCCAATCAGATCGGGACTCCGGTCTATGCCACCGCGGATGGAGTGGTGAGGCATATCAGCTATGAAAACGGCTATGGCAAACGCATGTTCATCACCCATCAGGATGGCTACGAGACCCAATACGCCCACCTTTACAGTTATCAGGTGAAGGAAGGCGATCCCGTCCGCAAAGGCCAGATCATTGCTCTGATGGGCAACACGGGCCTTTCCACCGGGCCGCATCTGCATTATGAAGTGATCCAGAACGGCGATAAGCTCGACCCCAGCCCCTTTTTGAACCGCATCGATACCGATAAATTCGCGGGACGATGAAGCCCCCCTCCAAGGCCTGGCTGATCACACCTCAGGCCCCTCCCGAAAGCTGGAAAGGCTATCAGGGTATCAGTCCTGAGGACCTGATCATTGCCGTGGATGGAGGCCTGAAACGCTGTCTGGAACTGGCTTGGGAGCCTCACTATCTCTGCGGAGATCTGGATTCCGTCGATGAGGGACTGATCGCAAGCTATCCAACCGGGCAGATTTGGCGCTTCCCACGCGAGAAGAACGAAACGGATACGGAACTGGCCCTGCGGAAGTGTATGGAATTGGGCATCAGGGACCTGCTGATCTGCAACGACCTGAGCGGCCGGGCCGATCACGCTCTGGGGCTGGTCCAAAACTTGCTGCTGGCTCATAAACAGGGCTTGCAGGCAAAAATCCTGACTGGCGGTCAGGAGCTGTTTTTTCTGCCTCCGCTCTGGGAGATCACTGGCCGGAAAGGATGCCTCCTTTCTCTGATCGCATGGGAGGGGGAAGCCAGGTTTGAAGCCTCCGAGGGGCTGAAATGGGACCTTTCCGGACTGGCCCTGAGGACTGAATTGAGCCGTGGCATCAGCAACGAGATCACCTCAGAGACTGTCTCGATCCGGCTGGCGAGTGGACTGGCATTGGCCGTCCTCACAGAAATCGGTTGACAAAAATCACTCATATTACATATAGTGACAGCTATAAGTAAGTATTGCGAGGAACGATGAACCACTCCCTAAACCCTGCCGAACTCAGTTTCGAAGCCGCTCTCAAAGAGCTGGAAGCGATCCTGGAGAGGCTGACCAATCCCAACGAGGCTTTGACTGACCTGATCAAGATCTATGAGGAAGGCGTAATCTATCTGAATATCTGCAAGCTCAGGCTCAACGAAGCTGAGGCCCAGATCACCATTCTGAACGACAAGCTGGCCAAAGAAGGGATGGAAACCAGTTTCCACGGTAATGACAGGGAGGTGACGGAATGATGGACAGGAAAGTACTGCTCAAAAAGGACATGAAAGAGAAGCAGGAGCTGGTCAACATCATCCTGGACCGCTATCTTCCCCGCAAGGACGAGTATCCCAAAAACCTGCATAAAGCCATCCGCTACAGTGTGTTCGCGGGCGGAAAACGTCTGCGGCCCTACCTCACGATGCTGGCCTACCAGATCTTTGCCGGGAATCCGGAACCCATCACTCCCGTGGCGGCAGCGATCGAGATGATCCACACCTTTTCCCTGATTCATGACGACCTCCCTGATATTGACAACGATGATTACCGCCGCGGTAAAAAAAGCTGCCACGCCTTGTTTGGAGAGGGAGAAGCCCTGCTGGCCGGAGATTCTCTGCTGGTGAGCGCCTTTGAGCTGATCACCTACGCTGAGATCAGTGCCGAGCTCAGGGTCCGCTTCATCCGTGAACTGGCCCGTGAATGCGGTATTTCCGGTCTCATAGCCGGTCAGATGGTCGATATCCAGTCCGAAGGCAAAAAAGTCAGCAAAAAGACGCTGCAATACATCCACGAAAACAAGACCGCCAAGCTGATCAATATCTGCCTGCGCTTTGGCGCCCTGGCAGGTGGAGCTCCACCGGAAGAATTGGCCGCCATCGAAGAGTATGGCAACTGCCTGGGCATGGTCTTCCAGATCGTGGACGACCTGCTGGATATCGAAGGCGATCCGGAAGAGCTAGGCAAAAGCGTCGGCAAGGACGTCGAGGTGGAAAAAGCTACCTTCCCTTCCGTGTGGGGAGTGGAAGAATCCCGCCGCCAGGCCAGAGAACTCACGGAAAAGGCCAAGCAGGCCATTGTCAAACTGGGAGAAAAAGCCATGCTGCTCGATGTGCTGGCGGACTATATGCTCACCCGCAAATCATGAAGGTCCGCTATCGGCTGTTAAGTGTGTCGGCCATTGCTCCTCAACGTATGACGGAGCACAGCGCTGGTTATGATCTCTGCGCGGACCTGGCTGACCCTCTGTTGGTCCCACCCGGTAAGCGGGTCCTTGTTCCCACCGGCATTGCCATCGAAGTTCCCGCCGGACACGAAGCTCAGATCAGGCCCCGCAGCGGACTGGCCGCCAAACTGGGACTGGGAGTTTTGAACAGCCCCGGCACCATCGATCCTGACTACCGTGGCGAACTTAAAGTCATCCTGATCAACCACGGTGAAGATGAAGTGATAGTGCATCCCGGCATGCGGATCGCCCAGATGGTGATCTGTCCGGTACTCTCTTGTCATCTGATCGAGAGTGAGGAACTCACGGATACGGAACGTGGTGAGGGCGGATTTGGACACACCGGTCATTGAGCAGGTTCTGAAGCTTTGAGGCGGCGTGGTTAGCCACGAGATTTTGATTATTTTCTTTAGTAGAAAAGACACGAGCTTTAGACGTGATACATGAGGAGATCAGTAATTGAACGCCAAAATGATAAATGAGATCAACAGCCTGCGCCGGGAAAAGAACGCCATTATCCTGGCCCACAACTACCAGACCACCGATATCATCGAGCTGGCCGACTTTGTGGGCGATTCGCTGCAGCTTTCCATCGAGGCCAGCAAGGTGGAGGCGGACTTCATTATCTTCTGCGGAGTGCGGTTTATGGCTGAAACGGCTGCCATGCTGAATCCGCGGACCAAAGTGTTGATGCCAGCCCTGGATGCTGGATGCCCTATGGCAGATATGGTGACCGCCGACCAATTGAAGAAGTTTCGTGAGGAGCATCCGACAGCAGCTATCGTCTGTTATGTAAACTCCAGCGCGGAAGTGAAGGCGGAAAGCGATATCTGCTGCACCTCCTCCAATGCCGTGAAAGTGCTGCAGTCTCTGCCCAAAGACCAGGCCGTGCTTTTCGTTCCGGACCAAAATCTGGGCTCCTGGGCTGCCAGACAGGCTGGCCGGGAGATAATCCTCTGGGATGGTTTTTGCCCCATTCATCACTGGGGTTTCGAGATCGCCCAGGTGAAAGCCCTGCGCAAAAAGTATCCCGATCACAGGCTGATCGCCCATCCGGAATGCGACGAGGGCATCGTGGAAGCTGCCGACGCGGTGATGTCCACGGGCGGCATGCTTGCCGAAGCGAAACATCACGACCAGCTCATCATCGCCACCGAGAAGGGCCTGGTGGACTATCTGATCAAGCTTTATCCCGCCAAGAGCATCATTCACCTCAACACCAAAGCGATCTGCAAAAACATGAAAAAAACCACCCTGGCCCACGTGCTGGACGCCCTGAGATTTGAGCAACATCAGGTCTGGGTGGACCCTGAGGTGGCCAGGCGCGCGGTGCAAAGCCTGCAGCGCATGCTGGAGCTGTCTAACTGAATCAGGGCCAGGCTGTTAAGTTGCCTTGGGGCAAAGCAGCATTCCGACAGGCTGAGGGCGCCCAGCCGGTTTCGAGTGCCGCGGCAGCCTTGCAAGCCTATGTGGAGGATCGCTTTGACCATGGTCCGCTCAGGGTGCTGGACCTTGCTTGCGGCAGCGGAATCGTAGCTGTCATGCTGGGATTGCAGCGGCCCGCCTGGAATATCTCAGGTCTGGATATCCAGGCCCATCTGATTGGTCTGGCCCAAAGCAACGCTGCCAATCTGGGCCTGAGGATAGATTTCTTTGAGGCTGACCTGCGTAGTTTCAGGGCTGCGGAAGCCTACGAGCTCATCGTGGCTAATCCTCCCTGGCTGAAGGCCGGATCAGGATTGGCGTCTTTAGACATTGCCAGAGAGCTGAGCCGCAGAGAGATCAGCTGCACGGCGGCAGATGTGATGAGCTGTCTGAAGCGCAACCTTCAGCCTGGGGGAGAGGCCGTGCTGGTCTATCCCGCCAGCCGTCTGGATGAGTTGAAATCCCTGGCGGGGAACTATCTGCTTGACATAATTCAAGCCCTGCCAACTGCTGAAACAAACAAATATTTGATCTATCACTTTAAACTCAGGGGATGAGCCATGAAGACCCGTTTCTTTTTGATGACCGCGTTGATCTGCTTGCTGCTGGTCGCGTGGGTCTGGCTGGAGCAGCAGTATGAGAATGCCAGGCTGGAAAAGTACCGGCAGTTGTCGGATTTACCTGTCTATATCTATGTGGCGGACAGCAGTAGAGTGGCTCCCCTGATGGAGAGACTGGCAGAGTTTCCGCAATTGCGTGATATCAACCTGGAGACAGGGCTGCAGGCCGCGGACGAGCTTGTCCAGGCTTATCAGCTGCCCATCAGCACCGGCTCTCTGGCCGACTATCGTTTTCCCATTGTGATCACGCTGTTGTTCAAACCTTTGCAGGCCTCGGTAGAGGTCAAGCCAGCTGTGATGCGTGCCATCGCGGAACAGCAGATCGAGCTCACCGATATCGACGCCCAGTCCAATGCCTGGGGCCAGACTGTGAAAGAGCTTGCCGCCCTGCGTCAGAGGTGGTTGAGCTATACGATCATCACGGCTGTGATGCTGGGATTGCTGTTTTTCTTTATCCGTCTCAGTTACGAGTTTCGCTTTCTGCTCCTGCAAAAACGCCGGTTGCTTTCAGTGGCGGACGTGCTGAGAGTCTCCACTGAAAACCATCGTCACACCTGGGCAATGCTGGTACTGCCCTTACTGATCACGGTGGGGGGATACTTTTTGCTGGACCTGAGCGGTTACGCCAGAGCGATCATCCCCTTATGGTGGTTCGCGATTCCAGCCGGGACCTTATTAGCCGCCACAGCCGTGGTGTTCATCGTGCTGAACATGTATTTTCACGATCGGACCTTTATGCCCGAAACCAGGCCCGATGCTGCTGAGGAAGACAGCTTTGCGTAGCCTGCCAAACCTTCTTACGATGCTGAGGGTGCTGCTCATCCCCTGGTTTTTATGGCTGGTGTTTGTAAGCACCCACCCCGGGGCCATTCAGACGGCCCTCTTCGTCTTCGCCGCGGCCTCCATCACAGACTGGTTGGATGGCTATCTGGCCCGTAAGTGGAACGTGATCAGCGATTTTGGCAAGATCATGGACCCCCTGGCCGATAAGCTATTGGTGCTCTCAGCTCTGGCCGGGATCACCTGGCGTTTGCCATTCAGGCTGAGTATGCTTATCTTTTCCATCATCCTGGTCCGTGAGATAGTGATCACTATCCTCCGGGAAGTTTACAAGCGCCGGGGGATCATCGTGCCTGCCGACAAGCTCGGTAAGATCAAGACCGTGATGCAAATGACAGGCTTGGTAGCGGCCTACGCGCTCTGGGCCTGGATGGCTGAGATCTCGCCTTTGGCGCGCAGTCTCGTCAATATCTGGTTCTGGCTGGTGGCCGTGATCACGGTGGTCAGCGGGGCCAATTATCTAATGGCTAAAGCTCCGGGAGCTAAGAAATGAAATACATACCGATCTTAATAATCGCCCTGGCCCTCTTGGGAGGCTGTGGAGGTGGCTCAGGACAGAGCGCCCGCTATACCGCTTTCGACAACATTATCGACCACTCCAAGCCTGTAGCTCTGGGTGAAGACGATGATGTCTACGTGTTTTGCGGAATAGAAAACCGCTCCCATCTGGAACCGCTGCTCAAAGAGAGCATAGAGCGCGAAGTGGCGCTGGTCTATCAGGAGAAATACTTTAACCTCATCTTTGCCGATATCAAAGACATGAGCGGCATTTCACGCTATAAAAACCTGCTGATTGTGGGCAGCCTGGAGGGAGGCGATCCAGTATCGCGGCACATCAAGGAAACCCTTTCCAAGGATCTGCAAGACCGGGTAAGCCAAAGCGGTGGAGATATCTTCATCAGCAAAAACCGCTTCACACGCGATCAGCTAATCATCCACCTGGTGGGCCTTGACGACTCCCGGCTCAAAGAACTGGCCTCCAGCCAGGCCAACCGGCTGTTCAGCGCCTTTCTGGAGCGCTACACCCAGCGCCTGGCCCATCAAGCCTACCTTGGCAAAGTCATCCCTGCCAGTTTCTTTGCCCCCTATCCCTTCAGCCTCAAGGTGCCGGACACCTTCCAGCTATTTTCCAACGACCGCAACAACCGCTTTCTCAGCTTTCTCTACCGGGCCAGGATGCAAAACCGGGAAATCCCAGATAAGTTCATTTCCGTCTATTATGAAGACATGGACACTGACAGGGTGGATGAGACCTGGCTCACCACTCAACGCAGTCGTATTGGCAAGACTCACTTTGAGGGAGACAGCCTCAACGTGGAGACCCTACGCAGCGAGCGCTTCAAGTTTGCCGGCCACGACGGTTACAGGCTCAGCGGCGCCTGGATCAATCCGGGCAGAATGGCGGGCGGGGCCTTTCAGAGCTATGCTTTCTGGGATTCCAAAACCAAAAAGGCCTGGCTGGTGGACACGATGGTCTTCTTCCCGGCGGGGGACAAGCTGCCCACTCTGATGGAACTCTTTATGATCGCCTCGAGCTTCGGGACCAAATGAAACCGCGTCTGCCAGTCATCTTCCTGATTCTGCTGGTTTTGAGCGCGTGTACCACCAACAAACATCAGCCCAGTCCCCAGCAGGCACCCTCGCAGCTGCCCACGCACGTCTCGATGTATTTCTACTCGGCAGGCTCCATGCAGTTTTACGAAGGGGCCTACGACACAGCCCTCAACCTCTTTCAACGGGCTTCTAGCATCGATCCCGGCAGTGTCAGGATCAGACGTCAGCTCTTGCTCAGCGCCATGTATCATTATCTGCAGCAAAGGACCGACAGCCTGGAAGTGAAAAAGCTGATGTACCAGAACCGGGACCTGATTGCCCGGGACCAGGAGCTCCTGGACACCGCCTACAGCTTTTACAGCGAAACGGATGATTCAGAGGGCATCCATTGGACCATAGAAACCATGCTGGATAGATTTCCCAGTGCCAGGGCCCATGTGCTGAATTTTATCACCAATTACAATCAGGACTCGATCCCTAATTCCGCTCTCCTGGTCCCCGCTCTGGACCTGGCACGTAACGATCCCGAAGAGCTGCACGCGCTCAGCCAGCTCTTTGATATGGTGGACCCTCCCTCCGCTCTACTGGCCGCCAAAAGACTCTATGAGATAGATCCCGGCACGGATACGGCAGGCTGGCTGGCTGCCAGAATCGTGGCCGCGGGAGATCAGACTGCCGGCGCGGAGTATTTCAGCACCCTGATCTATCCCCAGGACCTGGAACTGATGTACCTGATCCTGGATGAAGCTCTGCAGACAGGCCAACTGCAGCTGATGAACCAGGTCTCCGGCCAGGTGATTGCCACCAAAGATTCCGAACTCAGCTATTTGATCGCGCTCTCGGCCCTGATGTCCAGAGACCAGCAGCTGCTGTCCACCGTGGAATCCCATTACCATGACGATGTATTTGTTCAGCAGGAGCAAAACTACGTGACCTCCCTGCTGATAGCCAATTCCCTGCTGGAAAACGAGACTGAGGACCTGGGGCCGATGCTGGACCGTCTGGGCAGCAGCCAGGACCTGGACAACATTGTGCAGTTTTACATCCTGGCCCAGAGCTCGGCTTTGCAGGATCCCAGCGCGCCGGTACCGGATTCTATCTACAGCGATCTTGCTCTCAAACTGGGCTCACGTTTCAAGGACACCACCAGGAGCCGATACCTGATCAGCACCGTCCTGGCAATTCCAGATCAGGATTCCACCCTGAGCCTCAACTACAGCCTGGCCAAGGAAGAGCTCATCCACAGCTTTATCGGGCAGGATATCTATACCCGGGATGACCTCAGCTGGCTGTTGACCGCCTATTATCAAAAGGGACTGATGGGGGAAAGAGTGGCATTGCTCAGAAAAGGGATAGAGCTCTTTCCGGATGAGCATGCCTGGTACAATGATCTCGGCTATACCTTGCTGGTCCAGGGTGGAGACAGGGAAGAAGCCGCGGCGCTTATTTTTGAGGCCCTGGGCATGGACCCCGCCAATCATTTCTATCTGGACAGCATAGCCTGGTACTATTATCTGGAGGGTGATTATCTCCACGCCCGGGAGTTTATCACCGGGGTCATGGAAATGGAGGATATGCCGTCCGAGATTGCCTATCACATCGGCCTTATCCACCTCAAGCTCAATGATTTTGCCACGGCCACGAGCTATATGGTCAGGGCGGCTGAAGCCAGTGATGATCCCACCTACAACGACCGTGCCCGCAGGGCTTTGGATCTGTGGGGCGTCAGAGCCGAATAGCGTTTTCGCTTTACAGACTGCCGCGCATGGCTGAAATCATGCCGGCCGTGGGACTTTGGATCAGAAGCTGGCGCTCCGGGCGGACTTTCCACCTCTCAGCATCAGCCACATAAAGAAGGGACATCCGATCGCCGCGGTGATCACTCCCACCGGCAATTCCAGCACGGTGAGATGCTGGGCCAGCAGATCGCAGCCCAGCAGGAAAAAGGCCCCCAAAAACATGGAGAAAGGATAGACCCGCTTCTGGCTGGAACCCATGTAAAACCTTGCCACATGAGGAACCACGAGTCCCACGAATCCAATGATCCCGGCATAACTGACCACGATCCCAATCAGGATGGAGCTCAGCACAAACACCCTTTTGCGCAATGCCACCACGTCTATACCCACCGAGCCGGCAAAGACGTCTCCACTGCTCACGATGTCCAGAGTGGTGGATTGGCGGTAGAGCCAATAGAGGATGGCCGCACACGCCAAAGCCAGGCCCAGAAACACTCTCCACTCGTTGATGCTGAAGATTCTGCCCAAATTGCCCATCAGCGTTCCCAGGATGATGATGGTATCTTCATGAAAGAGATACATCAACAGCGAGATCCCGCTGGCAAAAAACATCCCGGCGATCACTCCTCCGATCAGGAGCCGACCTTTTTCAAAGCTGCCCCCATGGCCTGCCAGGCCCCAGACCAGCACCATGGTCAGCATAGCCCCGGCAAATCCACCCAGGGGCATCATAAGGCCCAAACCCATCACTCCCAAGAGGATGGAGCCCAGGGCGGACCCTGATGAAATCCCCAAAATATAGGGTTCGGCCAGAGGATTGGCGAGCATCAGCTGATAGACGGAACCTACTCCCCCCAGCACCATCCCCGTCAGCAAAGTCAGCAGCATGCGGGGAACTCTCACCTGCCAGAGAATGATCGGGGACGGGCTTCCCCAGCTCAGATAGAGGATCGCGATTGCCGCTCCCAACAGAAGCGGTAGGATCAGCCGCAGTGGCCTCATTGCCTCTGGTCGTTACCCCAGGCCAGGAATAGATCGTTGAGTCGCTTGATCCCCAATCGGGCACGTGGCCCAGCCCTCTGAATCAGGTCCGGATCGAGGTTTTGCTCGGTATAGATAAGGCCGTTTTTGATGGCGGGGATTTCCTGCCAGCCTTTGCGGGCGATCAGATTGGAGAGGCTGTCCTGAGAGTAGCAGATGATGATATCCGGGGCGGCTTTGATCACGTCTTCAGCACTGACTCTGGCATAATCGCGCTCCAGGGTAGGGAAGATGTTGTCTCCCCCCGCGGCTTCGATCAGCTGGCCCACAAAGGATTGATCGGACACGCTCATCAGGGGATCGCGGTTGATCTCTATATATACTTTGGGTTTGATCATGCGGGTGCTTTTGTCGGTGGTGGTCTTGATGCTGGCCTGCAGTTCCGAGACCAGGGTCCTGGCGCGTTCCTGACGGCCTGTCACATCACCGATACTGATGATGGCGGCATACATATCTTCCAAAGAGCGCGGATACACGCTCACCACTTCCAGCTTCAGCTTCTTGAGCTCAGCCGTGATGGCATCCTGCTCCAGTCCCGAAGTGAAGACGATCTGCGGTTCCAGCTTGAGCACGGTCTCTTTGCGCACCATGCCAAATTTGCCGATCTTGGGAATGGATTTAAACTCTGGGGGATAGGTGCACTCATCGGTGAGGCCCACAATGTCCTGTCCCAGGTCCAGTGCTGCCATTATTTCGGCCACTTCAGGGGAAAGGACCACATAGCGTCTCTGCTCGTCAGGCTTTTTGGCCTTACAGGCACTCAGTGAGACCAGCATCAGGATAATGAATCCGCCGGCTGTCAGGCAGCGGGCCAATCCAATCCGCTTAGGGTACAATCCGCACCGGAAGAAGGGTGTTTTTGTAATCTTCATCTATGTATTCCTTGAGTTCTATTAGATCTTTGTCCTGCAGGATCACGCAATCGGTGGCCAGGCTGCGTCCGATCTCGGATGCCTTGCCGCTGCCCTGGATGCCAATCCCGCTCCAGGCTTTGCCGCTGGCTGTCTGAAAATGGCCAGTCAGCAGACGAATGAACCAGGGGCCGTAAGCCCGTCCCCGCTTTGGTTCACGTTCTGATGAGTTTTCGATGCTGACCACATGGAAGTTGCCCAGAGGAGTGATCAGATCGGCTTTGTCCAGCTTGTCGGAACCCTGGTTTCCCACAGCGATATTGTAGATTCTAAAGGGCTTGTCGTCACGATTCAAGATCAGCTTGAATCCGCTTTTCTGGATCTCGATGCTGTATCTGGACCGGGACCGGGGCTGGGAAAAACGGATGTCTTCCCTGGCGGGTTGAGGGACCGGATCGATGCTGCTAAAGTCATAAGGAATGTCGGTCTGGCGTTCCTGGGCCGGGCTGGAGGTCTTGAGCGTATCCAGCTTGCTGCTGTCCGGGGCAGACAAACTGTCCGGAGCTCCGGGTAGGCGCTTCCACAGCTCTTCCGGCAGGAGATTTATCACCGTTACCGCCACTGCCACCACTGCCAGGGTTGTCAGGAGCAGGGTCGATCCTTTCACATCTCCTCCCGGTCAGTACGTTTACGGCAAGGCAAGATCTGCCTGGGGTACTTTCCCAAACCTGGCCAGAGTGATAGGTGAAGATCCCAAACCAGCGAGCGCCGGCTGGCATTAAATGCTGTCAACAAAGCTGGGGCTGTCATGGAGCTCAGGATACCGGGCCTCTATTCATACTGAAAGAGCGCGGACGGCTTGTTCGCGGCACTTTCGCTGAGGGTGAAATAGCTTTTGCCATCTGAAGCCCAGGCCACTGCTTCCCCCTGAGGTTCAGGCTGGTAGGGCAGCTCTTTGGGCTTGCCGGCCAGGGCTGCGGCGATACTTTGTGAGGACCCGCGTTTATAGCGGAGGATTCCAGGGTAGGTTTTTATCAGGATATACTTGCCGTTGGGAGAAATATCCGCCGCCGTGACGTAGCTCATTGGCAGGGTGGCTTCTTTGACCGCGGTATTGGGACTGGTGAGGGAATAGGGATATTTTACCCGGTACAGGCCTACCTCGGTTTCACGTTTGCTGACGATGCAGATATCACCGCTGCGGGGGTCCACAAACAGAGCTTCGGCATCGCGGGGGCCATCTTCATACACGATCTCGATCTTGTCCGGGGCCGCGATCACGAGCAGGGTGTCCGAGAGCTCCGGCTCTTCAAAACGGTACACAAAGACAGATTTGTGGGCGGCGTCGTTGTCTCCGATCTCCCCTACAAAGACGCACTGCTTTTGGGTCCCAGGGTCAGGGCCCACGGCAATGTCTTCCCAATCGCGGTTTTTGATCCCAGCCAACCGGACACGGGCCGCCAGCATGCCTTTCGAGTTGATGGCATACACGATCGGCTCGCCGCCTGAATCGTTGTGGGTATACAGAATCCCGGGCAGTTTGCGGCTGGCAGCCAGACCTGAGGCCTCAGAGATCTCATTGTCCGCCAGAGCGTATTGTTGCACGGAACGGGCTGAGATGAGCGCGCAGCCAACCGCTCCGGCCACCAACCCGATCAGGATGATCCAACTTGGAAAATGCTTGTTTAATTTCATGAGGCCACGCTTTCAGATGGGGCGCTTTTGGTCAAGAAAAAGAGCGGAGGCCGCTGCTTTTTTTTGCTGAAAAAGTACTTGACATATAGTCCCCGGCAACGGTTATGGGCTAAGCCCGTGTCCAGAGTCTGGGCTTTGCGTCTAATAGATAGCTCTATATGATCATAGATATTTGTCATGGAGGAAAAATGACACTGAGAAAACCACTACTCGTTTTTATGATGGCGATGCTTGTAGCATGCCTGGCTGGGGTCTCGATGGAAGATTTGGATACAGCGCTGGACCAGAGCTACGTTCCCACCGTAATGTCCTTCACCGCTATGGACGGTTCTGACAGCCTGGCCGTGGTCCCGCCCACCGCAGATGAAACTGCCATGGGTGACGCGCTCTTCATTCAGTTTTTGGAAGAGGACCATCCTCTGGGCGAGTTGGAACTGGCCGCCGCCAAATGGCAGGAAGCAAACCCGGAAGCTTACACTGCCTGGATCGAGGCCAAAACCTCCGATCCCGCTTCCCCCTTGAAGTTCTTCTATCTCTGGTTTCTGAGGCAGGATGATCCCCTTTCCAGGATCAACGCCGCCCGCCAGCTGATCGAAAACTATCCCGATCAAGTCTATGGTTACCGTCTTATGACGCTGGGCTACTTTGAAAACTATCCCCTGGAGGATTATTTTGACGAGCCTGAGGCCGTGAAAGAGATGCTGAATCTGGACATGGTCCACTTCATGACCTATTTTCACAATTTTCCTGACGATGAATATCACCGTCTGGCAGGTGTCTGGGCCCTCAACCGGGGCGGCAGGTCTGATCAGGCCGGCGATCTGCTCGATGAGGCTTTTATGGCAAAGGATCCCTGGATGGTGGAGATCGATCCCACCCGTCTGCAGCCCATCGAAGAGTTTCACGATCTGCTCTTCACCATGGCCGGGATCATCGTCAATCAGGAAGCTCAGGAAGAATGGGCTGGCACCCTTGCCGAGATCAAAGCGGAGCTGGTGCCCTACTACTTTGAGGACGCGCTCAACTATGAAAGAGTTTACGAGCTCCTGGCCAATGATCATGCCTCTCTGGATGACTACTACAACCGCTTCGCGCTGGTTTCAAGCCTCTTTGAGCTGGAGCGGACGGAAGAATTGCCACTCTATCTGGTGGACCCAAACGATCTCACGGATACCATCGCCTTCCAGGATGCCTGGATCAACTATGACCCGGCCAGTGCCCGCGAGGTATATTTCGCGGCCCTTCAGGATGATGGGGATCCCCTCTCACACTATCTGCTGAACAGGCTGGCTGATGATAAATCCCAGGCCATCAAAGACGCCCGGGACCTCATAGATGACTATCCCCGCGGGCTTTATGGCTATCAATTGCTGGGTGAGACTTATTGGAAGTATTTCACCACCGCCGCGCCCGATGACAGCCTCAGGGCACAGTGGACCAAGTGGCTCAGGAAGGACAATGGCCGCCTGAGGGCCTACTCCATCCGCTTCCCGGAAGACGTCAAAGCCCAGTCCGCCTATCTGCTCACTCAGATCATCGCGGGAAATGCCGACCGCGCTTACAAGTATTATCTCAAAGTCCTCAACCAGGTGCCTTTCTCCAACGAAATCCGCCAGGTGGATAAAATCATGGCCGACGCCGGTCAATTTGACCTGCTGTGGAACAGCAAGGTAGCCTATATCGACAAGTTTATCGCGGACGGTATGCTGGAAGGCGCGGACCGCGAAATGTATGAAGTGGTGGCGTATTGCTCCGCCCTCTACTCCAACGGCTATTACGCGAAAGTCACCGAGACCGTTTACGAAAGCCCCAATTGGATGGATTATGAAGACATCCAGTATATGATGGTGAATTCCCATTATCAGCTGGGCGAGTATGGCGAAGTGATCGACATCCTGCGTATGATGGTGGACCGCAAGACCATCGCCCTGGAAGACCTCAGAGGCCTGGAACAACAACCCATCGCGGCCCACGAAAACTGGCCCGCCCTGATGGAATATGCCGCTCAACTGGCCGGCATTGAGCTTGAGCCTACCGAACCTGCCGAGTCTACTGAGCTTGACGGGCCTGCCGAATCCCAGGGTTTTGAAGCGTATCCCGCCCCGGAATGGATCCTCCCTGATCCTGAAGGCAACATCATCTCCCTCAAAGACTTGCGCGGCCAGATCCTGATCCTGGATTTCTGGGCCACCTGGTGCGGGCCCTGCCGCAGCGCCATGCCCCTGATCAACGAATGGATGGCCACAGACATGCCTGAAGGCGTGCAAGTATTTTCCATCAACGTCTGGGAAGACGACAAACAGGCCGTCATCAAGTTTATGAACGACAACAAATACGCCATGCACCTGCTCTTTGGCACTGAAGAACTGACCAGCCTCTACGGCGTGGAAGGCATCCCCTTCATCTGCGTTATCGACGGCGAAGGCATGGTGCGCGGAGTGGAAAAGGGCTACAGCCCCACCCTCAAAGACACGCTCAACGCCTGGGTAAATGAGATCCTGGGAAGATAAACAGCATAAGTTATCCTGATCGTAATAAGGGGTGGAACTTCCACCCCTTGTTTACTAATAGCGTGAGCATCACGACCGGCTGAAGAGCTTGCGCTAAAACAGCGAGGCCGTTGACCCGTTGGAGTTCAAGCGGCCACGCTAAGAGTATATATGGCAGCGAGTTTACGGGCCGCTTGGACTTCAACCAGCACATCCGCGGGCATGATTGCTCCGATATAGCTTGAAGTCCAAAGCCCCCTCAAGCAAGGAGATAAACGCCGATTCAGTCCAGGGGCAATAAACTCCAAGTTGGCTTTTCGCGCCAACTGAGTGTACGCTTGGGTGAAGCATCACGCAAACCGCGTAACGCATAACCCGTAACGCATAATGCTCCGAGTCCCAGCAAAAATATTCCTCCCAGGATCGCCGATATTTGTTGACAGCTTTATCGGGATATTCAAACATGTAAACAGTGATTTCTTTTTAATCTTTACTGGAGGAACCGTGAAACAGGAATCCCTTGTAGCAGGCCAGCCAAGCACAGCCTTGACCGCGGTGTGTGTTTATACCGCCCTTGCTAGTGGCACTCCATCAACAGATATTCTGTGAAAACTTCAGGAGCGATCTATGAGAAGGCTACTCAATATACTCGCGTTGGTCCTTTGTTCCCTTGCGTTACTTGCCCAAACCAAAGACCGGCTTTGGGCTAAGCAGGCTGGAGGATCGATCGCCCCTACTGGATTGAAACGGGTCTTAGATCAATACAGTGACTCGCTCTCTCAGGGAAAGAGCCCTCAGCGGGTAAGGATAGTGTTGGAGTAAGCCTCAACATGAACAAAGAAGAGCTGCTGATAGCTATAAAGAATCCGGAATGGACTGGCATTGAGTTCAAACAATGCCGATATGGTGTATCGGACGATGCCTATAAAACCGTGTCTGCCTTTGCCAATACCAGTGGGGGCTACCTTGTTTTCGGAGTCAAAGAAAGCACCGGAAAAGACGGACGGGATATTGTTGGTGTAGAAAATGTAGACAAGGTTCAGAATGACTTTCTTAGCTGCCTGCGCAACGGAGGCAGGCTGAGTAGGGTGATACTCTCAGATGCCGAACTACACGAGATAGATGGGAAACATGTATTGGTATTCCATATCCCTGAATCTGACCGCAAGGACAAGCCAGTTTATCTAGGCAAGAGAATTGACCAGGCATACATCAGAAGAGGTGGTGGGGATGAACAATGCACAGAGTCTGAACTGAGGGCTTTCATTCGAGACGCCAGCGATGCTCCCTATGACAGAAGTTTGGAGCATGGCGTTGATTCAAGTGTATTTTGCAATTCCTCTACCTTGAATTGGTTCCGGGCACTTCTGGATAAGAACCACACAGGCAAATATGCTCATCTGAGTGATCTGGACTTTCTGCTGGAAATGGGACTACTGGTCGAAGAAGCAGGGAAAGCAATCCCAACCAAAGCGTCTATATTACTGTTTGGACAAGACCGGTTTGTGAGGCAGATTCTTTCCAGGCCAGTAGTGGATTATCAGCGTATTGATCAACTGGAAGATAACTGGGACGCCGATAAACGCTGGCATGACCGGCTGGTAATTGAGAGCAACCTCTTCGAGGCCTGGAGGGTGCTCATCGACAAGTATTCCCTGATTGCAGACATCCCTTTCTCCTTGGATGAGACAAGCTTGCAGCGCAAAGACGACACTTTGGAATTCAGGTCTTTTCGTGAGGCAGCAGTGAACCTGCTAATCCACCAAGACTTTGGCGATGCCTCCAGAAAAGCCGAGATCAAGATCTTCAAGGATAAGACCATATTCTGGAATCCCGGCTCTGCCTATTCCAGTGTTGAAG
>ERZ795031.2520-NODE-2520-length-17293-cov-6.084058_pt1 | contig 17293 bp, 8 predicted proteins | sample MGYA00375123_ERZ795031 | MGnify/ENA primary metagenome ERZ795031 (study PRJEB30166, sample SAMN05720159) | activated sludge metagenome | isolation source: anaerobic digester from wastewater treatment plant | place: USA | collected 2015-04-21 ... | reverse complement strand
GCGCGTCCGCTGCCGGTCACCGGGAGAATCTCCAAACGCCCGCCGCATGCGGCGGGCACGGGGCCGTTCCAGGAGACGGGCGTTTCGGAGGCCACCACCGGACCGCTGATGTCCAGCGTGACCGCCAGCCGGTAGTCCCCCCCGGCGACGGCGGCGGGGGCGCGCCATTCCACAGCCCAGTCGTAGGCGCGGCCCTCCGCCATCACCAGCGGCGGCGCCAGCGCCGCGCCCTCCGCGTCGCGCAGGGCGATTTCCGCCACCTCCAGCGGGGCGGCGGGGCGCGCCAGCATCTCCGCGGGCGGGCGCACCGGCACGGGCACCCCGCCGGCAGCCCATGCGGCGGGGGGCAGGGAAAGGAGAAAGAGGACCGGCAGCCCGAGCCGGAGCGGCCGGATCACGGCGCGGTGCCTTTCGGCGCGGGGTCGGCGGGCGGCGGCGCGGCCAGGAATCCCACCTCAAACACGTCCACGACCACCGCGGCCCGCAGGCGGAACTCCAGGGAGGTCACCTCCCGCAGGGGGGGATCCAGCGTGATGCGGCCGCCATAGCGGTGCCGCTGGAAGGGGGCGCCCGCGCTGTCCATGTTCTCCGCGTCCTGCGACTCCACAATGACCGCCCGTTCGTGCCGCTGGGAGCCCGGCGGGAAATAGTCGTAGTCCGCCCGCGCGGTGTGCACCCCGCTGAGCAGCTCCACCCGCCGCTCGCCGTCCGCGCCGCGCAGGACCACCTCCATCACGGGATTCCCCTGCGGCACGACGCCGTAGGCGTAGGCCGAGGAGACCGCCAGCCCGGCCACGGCGGCCTCTGCGGGGGACGCGGGCACCGGCAGGGTGATCGCCGCGTCGTTGCACAGGCGGAAACTGGCGGAAAGCGTCCGGACCCCCGGCCCGGCGAACGCCTCCCAGCGCTCCGCGCGGAGGCGGCCCCGGCCCGAGGCGGGGCCCAGATGGAGCGGCAGGTCCTGAAGCGTCAGCCCCGGCCCGGCATTGCGGCCCGGAGGCGCCGCCAGCAGCACCGAGAGGTGCGCCGCGCCGTTCAGCACGTAGACGATCTCCCGCATGGGCGCCTCAAAGGTCTGGCGCGCCACCACGCCCGGCTCCCAGGGGGCCTCCCCCGCGGCGGGCCCCGCGGACACGTCCAGCGTCCGGGCCAGCGCCACATTCTCCAGCCAGAACCGCAACTGCACGGGGACGCGCCCCGTGATCCGCTGCGAGGGCACCCAGTAGGCGGTCACGGCCAGTGTCTTTGCCCCGTCCACGCGGGGCGGCTTGCCGGACAGGGGCGCGTCCTGCGCCAAGTCGAGCCCCAGCAGGCGCAGGGGGCCGGGATCCTGCTCCGGCCCAAAAACGGCCTGCACATAAGGCGCCGGAAACGCGGGCGTGATTTCCCGGATCAGGCGGTCCAGCTCCTCCCCCGGCAGCGGGCCGGGCCCCTCCTGCGCCCCCGCCCAGAAGCAGAAGAGCAGGCACAGCGCCCCCGCCGCCCGGCAGGGCGTCCGCATCCCCCGTTTCCCCTGGGAAACCGTCATGTGTCCGCTGGCCTCCTGAAAATGGTTTGCGACTGCGGGCATTATAGAGTCCCTCGTCGCGGGCCGCAACGTCCCGGCGGCCGGTGCCGCGCCGCAGGGGTTGACGTTCTTTATAATAATGGATTATCATTTAGAGGAGCGTCACGGGGAACGTGCCGCTGAAAGGAGGCCGATGCGCATGCGGTGGTGTCTGGCGTGCACCGTTCTGGCGACCGCGCTGCTCGCGGGGTGCGGGCGGCCGGCCCCGGCCCCGGCGGGGGAGGTTCCCCGCGTGGCCACGTCCATCGCGCCGTTCGGGCACTTTCTGGAGCGTGTCGCGGGCGGCGCGGCGGCGGTGACGGTGCTGGTGCCCCAGGGACAGGCCGCCGAGACCTTCCAGGTGCTTCCCCGTCAGATGGAGGAGTTGAGCCGGGCGGAGGTGTACTTTCTGGCGGGGCTGCCGTTTGAGGAGGCGCTTGCGGGGAAGCTGCGCGGGATGCCGGGGGCGCCGAAAATCATTGACCTGCGCGAGCACGTGGACCTGCTGCATTTCGACTGCGAGCACGGCGACGACGGCCACGGCCATGACCACGCCCACGAGGGACCCGACCCGCACTACTGGATGGACCCTCTGCGCGTGAAGCGGGTGGCTTCGGCCATGGAGGCGGCGCTGGCGGGGGCGTTTCCGGAGCATGCGGCGGCCTTCGCGAAAAACCGGGCCGCGCTCGACGCGGAGCTGGACGCGGTCCACGCGCGCGTGGCGGAGACACTGGCCCCGTTCCGGGGGGCTGTCATGCACGTGTACCACCCGGCCTTCGGCTATTTCTGCGAGCGGTACGGCCTTGTCCAGGAGGCGCTGGAGAGCGCGGGGAAGACCCCCGGGGCGCGCCGGATCAACGAGCTGGCGGAGTCCATGAAGGCCGCCGGGGTGCCGGCCGTCTTCACGCAGCCGCAGTTCACGCAGGGGGAGGCGGCCGCGCTGGCCGCGGCGGTGGGGGCGCGGCTGGTGACGCTGGACGACCTCGCGCCGGACTACGCGGCGAACCTCGAACGCATCGCCGGAGCGCTTGCGGAGGGGCTGAAGCGATGAGCGCCGTCCCCGCCGTCTCCCTGCGCGGTGTCACCTGCGGCTACGGCCCCGAGCCGGTGCTGCGCGACGTGGACATGACGGTGATGCCCGGGCAGTTCGTGACGGTGGTCGGGCCCAACGGCGGCGGCAAAACCACGCTCTTCCGCGCCGTGCTCGGGCTGCTGCCCGTGCTGTCCGGCGAGGTGCGGCTGTTCGGCGGCCCCCCCGAGGCCGCGCGGCGGCGCGTGGGCTACGTGCCCCAGCAGTTCGCCGCCGACCCGCTGTTCCCCGTGCGGGTGCGCGAGGTGGCGGCCATGGGGCGGCTGGGGGTCCGGGAGCCGCGCCGCGAGCGGTCCGCCCGGGTGGACCGGGCGCTGGCGACGGTCGGGCTTTCGGAGCTGGCGGGCCGGTGGTTCAACGACCTTTCGGGGGGCCAGCGCCAGCGGGTGCTCATCGCGCGCGGCCTGGCGACGGACCCCGAGCTGCTGCTGCTGGACGAGCCGACGTCGAACCTGGACGCGGCGGCGGAGGAGGCGGTGCTGGAGGTGCTGGACGGGCTGCGGGGGCGTCTGACGGTGCTGCTGATCACGCACCACGCGAAGGTCGCCTCGCGCTTCCTGGACGTGATCTACTGCGTCAACCGCTCGGTCCACATCCACCCGCGCACGGAACGGATGGACGAGGACCTCATGCTGCACATCACGGGGATGGGGCTGCCGGGCAGCTCCGGCGGCGCGGACGCGGACTGCGGGGGGTGCCACCATGGCTGACTTCTGGCACGCCGTGGCGGCGTACCCCCTGGCGCGCAACGCCCTGCTGGCGGCGCTGCTGGTCAGCGTGGCCTGCGGTGTCGTGGGGTCCTACGTCGTGGTGCGGCGGATCACCTACATCGCCGCCGGGGTCGCGCACTGCGTGCTGGGCGGCATCGGCGCGGCGCGCTACCTCAGCGTGACGCGCGGGTGGGACTGGCTGCGGCCGGAGCACGGCGCGCTGGCGGCGGCGCTGGGGGCGGCGGGGCTCATCGGGTGGATCTCCCTGCGCCACCGCGAGCGCGAGGACACGGTCATCAGCGCCGTGTGGAGCGTGGGCATGGCGGCGGGCATCCTCTTCCTCCACGCGACGCCGGGGTACAACCAGGACCTCATGGGCTACCTCTTCGGCAACATCCTGCTCGTGACGGGGCGCGGGCTGGGATTCCTGCTCCTGCTCGACGCGGTGATCCTCGGGCTGGCGGCCCTCTTCTTCCGCCCCTTCCTCGCCGTGTGCTTCGACGAGGAGTTTGTCCGCCTGCGCAACCTGCCCGCCGACGCCTACTACCTGCTGCTGCTCGCCATGACCGCCCTCACCGTCGTCGCCCTGTCCATGGTCGTCGGCGTCGTGCTGGTCATCGCCCTGCTCACGCTGCCCGCCGCGGCCGCGGGCCGCTTCGCGGGGTCGCTCCTCCAGATGATGGGGCTGGCGTCCGTCCTGTGCGCCCTCTTCTGCGTCGCGGGGCTCACGGTGAGCTACCGCCCCGACTGGCCCGCGGGCCCCGTGATCATCCTCATTGCCGGCGCGGCCTACCTCGCCGCGGCGCTCGCGCCCCGGGTGCTGCGCCGCGCGCGCAAGTAGCCGCGCCCCCTTCCGTCATCCCCCCACCGGACGGATCTGGTATTTCTCCACCCCCGGCGCGCAATCCAGCGCCCATGCGTCGCCTTCGCGGCGGAGGGGGGCTTCGGTGATGGTTTTGCCGTCCGCGTCCAGTGCGGCGGCGGTGGGCGGCGGGGTTTCTCCCTGGGCCTTGAAGAGAAGGGTGCAGGGGGCCGTGCCGGGGAAGGGGGTGACGGTCCAGCGGCCTTCCGTCTTCTCGACGGTGAGGGTGCCGTTGGTGCGCAGATCGCCGAAGGGGACGATGCGGCGTTCGGGGTTGGTGCGGGCGACCCAGGGATCGGCGGTCTCCTCCACGGGGGCCCAGTCGAAGCCTGTTTCGGTGACCGTGACCGTGCCGAGGCGCGCGCGCTGTTCGGCGTCGCAGGCACCGGCCATGACGGCGCGCGCCCCGCCCTTCACATACATGCCGACGCGCATCTCGTAGCGGGTGCCGGGGGCGGCGTCCGCCGGGATCCGCGCGGCGCACTCCGTGGTGACGGGGCCGGTCCACTGGGTGGCCGGCACGGGGAAGGCGTGGTCGGCCTGGAAGGCGATCTCGCCGTCGTCGCCGACGAAGTGTACGAAGGGCTGCCAGTCCGTGAGCGCGGGCGCGGTGCCGGACCATTCGAGGGCGGCCCGCACGGCGCGGCCCTCCCCGGGCGTCACGGAGATCGCGCGCGCGCGGAACGGGGCGCGGTCGCCCTGCGGGGAGCGGGCGTTGCAGTAGGCGCGCGCGCCGTCCCGCTCCACACTCCACTCCACGACGAGGCCGTCCACGCGGGTGATGCCCGCGCGGACCCCGCGGCCGCCGTCGCCGAGGGCGAGGAAGCCGTACTGCGGCAGGACGTGGGGCTCGCCGCCCGCGGTGACGGTCCAGTCCGCCTCCCCGCGGTTGATCCAGGTTTCATAGGCGGGCGCGCCGGTCCACTGGACATGCTGGCGGCGGAGGTCGCCGTCCGCGAAGTCCACGCGGGCCACGCGGCGGTCGGGGCCGAGGTGCATGGCGCAGACGCCGCGGAACAGCTCGGCCTTGCGGAGGACGTCCCACCCGCCGGGGTCGGAGACCATGGGCGGGTGGCCGGTCATGATCTCCGAGCAGATGTAGTCGTCGCTGTAGACGCCGTGGAGGCGCGGGTCGAGCCCGGCGCGGTAGCGCGGGTCATAGCCCGCGCCGTGGGCGACGAAGCGGCCGTGGTAGGCGGCGTCGAACCAGGGGATGCGCTCCGCGTCCGCGCAGGTGATGTTCCAGGTGAAGACGCTGTTGTAGCCCGCGGGGGGATTGGGGTCCACGCGCAGGTGGTTGCACTGGCTGCCGTCGAGCCACCCGACGAGCTGGTCGTGGCCGCCCTCGGAGATGGTGGGCGCGCCGCCGAGGGTGTCGCGGATTTCGGCGAAGGCGCGGCCCCAGGTGTCGCGGGTGTGCGTCTGGGTCTGGTGCGCGCCGGCGCGGGTCCACCCGTCATAGGGGCCGATGGAGGACCACACATCCACGAAGTAGGCCGTGGGTGCGCAGAAGTCGCGCAGGAGGTGGAGGTTCCGGAGCATGGCGGGGCGGAAGGCGTCGGTGTCCCAGCGGTAGGCCTGCGCGCCGCGGTACTCGTTGAGCCACGCGCGCACCGGGTCGCCCGAGGCGGAGAAGAGGACATGGTCGTAGGAGAAGCCGTCCGCGTCGGGGTAGAGGTCAATGTAGTTGTCGTGGGGGGCGAAGAGCGCGCCCGCCTCTGCGCAGGTCCGGGCCAGCCGCACGAAGTCAGGCTCGGTCCCGTACTCCGGGTTGGGCGGGAAGATGTCCGGCAGGCGGTAGTCATAGCCCCAGCGCTGCCAGTTGTGGAAGATGACGACGCAGCGTTCGCCGCCGACTCGGGCGAAGGTGTCGCGGAGCGCGGCGGCGGTGGGGGCGTAGTTGCCGCCCCACAGGTCGAGGGCCAGGCGCCCGCGCAGGGCCTTCACGCCCGGCGCCTCCGGGCGCGTGTCCACTTTCTCGGCCCAGTTGGCCGCGCCGTCCCACACGTCCGCGCAGGGGATGAGGAAAATGGTCTGCTCGTCGCCCGCGTGGAGGGAGTAGGTGCTGCGGGCGCGGCTGAACTCCAGGCGCGACGGCGGGGCGTCCACCCCCTGCACGAGGCACACGCCGTCCCCGAAGTCAAAGCCGACGAAGGATGTGGACATCTGGTGGCTGTCGAAGGGGAGGCTGAAATCCTGCGGCTCGCGGAGGATGTTGCCGATCCCCGCGTACACGTCGCGCGGCGCGCGGTCCAGCGGGCCGAGGGCGGCGTCCTCGATGAACACGTCGAACCACGGGCGCGCCGGGGGCGTGTTTTCGAGGCGGAGACGCGCGCGCAGCGCGGCGCCGTCCGGTGCGACGGAGAGGTCCGCCACGATGTCATAGGCCGTGTCGCCGCGCCGCATCCGGTGTCGGAAACGCGCGCCGCCGTCCACGGACTCGCGGGTCCATTCCACCAACTCCGTCGGCCCCCGGCCGTCCGCGAGGTCGTCGCCCAGCACGCGCAGGGTGATGCCCCGGCAGACCAGGGCCGACGGCCCGTCACCGAGCCGGATGTCGGCGTTGAGCAGGCCGCGCGGACCCGGCGTGACGGAGACGGGGAACGCATGGCCGCCGCAGGTGACGGTGCCGAGCGCCAACGTTTCCGCCGGCGTGTCCTGCGCCGCGCCGTCCGCCGCCGGGAAGACCAGCACGGGGTCGCCCCAGTGCGACTCGTCGCAGGTGGTGTCGTTCTTCGGGCCGGGGTGCGACTCCAACTGGAGCCGGACCGTCTGCCCGGCCCAGGGGGAGAGGTCGGCCTCGCCCGGCAGCCAGGTCTTGGCGTCCGTGTGCTGTTCAAAGGCCACCTCGCCGAAGGTGCCGTCCGGCGCGTCGAAGGGGGCCACGCGCACGCGGAACGTGACGCCGTCGCTGGCGGGCTCGCCGGGGTGCGTGTCGCGGACGGCGTTGCCGAAGCGGAGCCGCGCCGGGGCCGTAGGCAGTTTCAGGGCGAACTCGGTCATCACGGTGCCCGGCGCGGTGCGCCAGCAGGGGTGCATGACCAGGGAGGGGCGTCCGTCCGGATGGGCGCACCATCCCGCATAGGAGACCGCCGTGCCCGTGCCGGGGTCCGCGCCGTGCCAGTCGGTGGGGGTGGTCACGGGCGGCTGCCCGAAGACCTGCCAGACCACGCGCCGCGCGGGGTAGCGCAGGAGCGCCTTTTCCCCCGTCCCGGCGAGGGGCCAGGGCGCCCATTCCGCGGCGCGGTCCGGACGCGGCGGGTCGGGCCGCCGCATCTCCACCATGTGCACGGCGTGGAAGATGATCTTGCCGTCCACGGGCGGTTCAAACGCCGCCTCGGCGTGCAGCGCGTACAGGGCGTTGTGCGCATCCGGCGCCGGGGTCACGGTCGCCTCCAGCCGGAGCGTCTCGCCGGGGGCGGCGCTGAAGGGCCGGGGCTCCGCCGGGTCCACGGCCCAGTTGTCCACGCCGCGCAGGCGCACGCGTCCGGACACTGGCGTGGTCCCGCCGTTCTCAATCAGCATTACCGCCGCAAAGGGGGCGCCCGCCCGCTCCACCACCGCGGGGGCCTCGATGCGGAGCTTCACCCCGCCTGACGAATCCTCCGGCGGGTTGAAGGCCAGGGCGGGCACGGCCGCCAGCAGGAGCAGGGCCGGGAACAGGCGCAAGAAGCGGCACATGACAGGAGTCTCCGGGGATGGGGGTGTGGGAGCGGTCAGACGTCCTTCTTCTTGTAGGAGACGACCAGGGCTTGGGGGCGTTCCGTCATGTGCGCGGGGATGCCCGCGTCCATAAGTTCCGCGCCGGAGCGGGTGGTGGACGCGCCGGTGGAAACGTCCGTGAGCTCGTAGTCCGCGGCGGGGTCGAGATCCCTCAGGGGGAGCAGGGCGTCGGTGTAGATGCTCTCGGCGCGGCGGAAGGCCTGCACCATGCCCGTGCCCTCCTCGGGCCGGTTGAACTGCCAGGCGATCCACGCGCCCTTGTCCATCGTGTAGGGGGTCAGTGGCCAGAAGTCACCGTAGTAGTTGTCGCTGAGGCCGCGCCACGCACCGAAGAGTCCGCGCAAGGCTTCATAGTCAATTTCCCGCACCCGCATGTCGAAGCCGCAGTTGATGCTGGGGGCGGCGTTGCTCCAGAAGGCGTAGGGCTGCACGGGGGTGAGCCCGCCGCCGTAGTACCCCGCGTCCACGCAGCCCACGGTGCCCGTGCCGTGGAAGGGGATCCACTGCGAGATGCCGTAGGTCATGCACTGGTGGCCGACGGGCTCGAAGGCGTAGTCGCTGCGCCACAGGGGCACGGCGCGCCGCATGGTCTCGAGGTCGTTGCGCCGCCCGCCGGAGGCGCAGGAGTCAATGAGCATGTCCGGGTGCCGCCGCCGCAGCTCGTCCCAGTAGGCGAGGTAGCCCGTGACGTGGCGGATTTCAGTGATGCCCTGCCGGTCCTCCGCGTCGTTCTTCCGCCAGAAGTCGAGGGGGTCCATGTTGAAGTCCTGGCGGTAGAGGTCAATGCCCTGCTCCGTGATGAGCCGGTCCACATGCTCCGTGAGCCACTCGCGGGCCTTGTCGTCGCCGAGGTTGAGCAGGCCGCCCTTCCTGCCGCCGAGGATCCACTCGGGGCGGTTCTCCGCAAGCCAGGTGCCCTCGGCCACGCGCTCCGGCTCGAACCACACGAGGATCTTGACGCCGTTCTTGCGGGCGTGGGCGCTGATGGGCTTGAACCCATCGGGAAAGCGTTTCGGGTCAATCTCCCAGGTGCCCACCTGGGGCCATCCCTTCTCCTGGATGTACCAGCCCGCGTCCATCCACCAGTAGTCTATCTTGATCTTCTCCTCCAGGTAGCGGTTGATGAACATGATCTGCTTGTCGGCGTCGGCCTTGATCATCTCCTCGTAGGCGCGCGAGCTGCACCCCTCGACCATGGGCGCGGGGAGCTGGCCGCCGGGCTTGGGCATGCCGTGGGCCATCATCCAGCGCCGCCAGAGGTTCTGCGAGCGGGCCCAGCCGCCCTTCCAGAACTGGAGGACGATGAGGGGCGAGCGCACCTCCTCGCCCGGCAGCAGCTTGAAGCGCGTCAGCTCCTGCCCGGCGGTGACGCGCAGGCCCTTCCCGCCGTCGCGGGCGAAGTCGGCCGCCCACTGGCCCGGCCAGCCCACCACGGCGATAAGGCCGTCGTCCACCGTCGAGGCGATGTTGAAGTACGACAGGTCGGTGTTGGTCGGGCGGCCGCCCGCCGCGCCGACGCGCTTGGTGGTCTTCGCCTCCAGTTTGGTCTCCAGGGGGCCGTAGTCGTTGCCGTTCGCCGGGGAGCCCACGTTGTGGTGGAGGACGAACTCGCCGGTGTCCCCGCGCTCCAGGCGCAGGTCGAGGGCCTGGATGTTCTCCAGGAGGGGCGTGTCCTTGGCGCCGGTGTTCTTGAAGTGCAGGGTCCACTCCACCGTCGGGAAGTCGTGGTATTCGATCCCCTCGCAGCGCAGCGCCAGCCCGGTGTCCGGGTCGGTGCAGGTGATGGTGTGGCCCGTGCGGGCGTCGTCGAGCCGCCTTTCGACCCGCTCCACCTTCCAGCTTTTCAGCAGGTCGGCGGAGGGTTTGCCCCCGTATACAAAGGAGAAGGGCGGCGTGTCGCCGTCCGGCACGACGGGGCTTCCCGGCATGGGCAGCTCGTCCAGCCACAGCTCCGAGCCGTCGGCGAGGGTGACCTTCGCGTCTGCCCATTCGCCCTGGTCGGCGGAGATGCCGTCCCCGGCGTCGCCCATTTCCAGCGTGAACTCCGTCGCGCCCGACAGGTCCACGGACACGGGCACGCCCGGATCGCCGCCGCGCAGGACGCCCGAGGTGAAGAGGGCCTTTTCCCCGGCCACCACAGAGAAGACCACCGAGCCCCTGCCGCCCGCCGTGTCCCCGTTGTTGTCCATGCCCGCCACGGCGGTCAGGGTCTTTGCGGGCCCCGGCAGGCGCACCAGAACCTTGCTGCTGGCGTGGACATAGAGGCCGCGCGCGTGCTCCGTCTCCCCGATGCGCAGGGGTTTTCCAAAGCGCCCGTTCTTCTGCACGGGGTTGTGGTTCTCCAGCACCACGAGGGACGGCGCGGGGGGAAGGGCGGTGTCGCCGGCGAACTTCGCCCGCGCCCACCGGGCCGCGGTGGCCAGCTCGTCGGGGCCGGGGGAGACGGCCCCCGCCGCGGCGCACAGCACCGCAACGCCCATGAACAGTGAAGAAGAAAGCCTCATGACAACATCCTCCCGTGGTGGAGAGCCCTGCGCGTCCGCCGGTTGGCGGACCGGGGGACATTATAGTCCCGAGTCCACGCGGTTCCCACCGCCGCGGAGGGGAAAAAGAAACGCCCCCGCGCGGAGGGCGCGGGGGCGGAGGGGCAGGGGGGTTATCCGAGGTCGGCGTGGTACTCCTGAAGGGAGCGGATTTCGTGCTTCCCCTCGCGGCGCGCGGCGATGCCGCGGGCGGCGGCGAGGGCCGCGGCGGCCGTGGTGATGTAGGGGATCTTGTTGCGGATGGCGGCCTTGCGGATGTAGGAATCGTCGGAGGCGCCGTAGCGGCCGTTGGGCGTGTTGATGACGAGCTGGACCTCGCCGTTGCTCAGGACGTCCACCAGGTTGGGCCGCTCCTCGTGGAGCTTGCTGGCAAGGTCGGCCTCGACGCCGTTCTCGGCGAGGAAGGCGCGGGTGCCCTTGGTGGCGAGAAGGCGGAAGCCCTGCGCCTTGAGGATGCGGGCGGCCTCCAGCACCACGGCCTTGTCCGAGTCGTTCACGGTGATGAGGGCGGCGCCCTCCAGGGGCAGGCGGGACTGCGTGGCCTCCTGGGCCTTGAAGAAGGCCATGCCGAAGGACTCGGCCAGGCCGAGCACCTCGCCGGTGGAGCGCATCTCGGGGCCGAGGACGGGGTCCACCTCAGGGAACATGTTGAAGGGGAAGACGGACTCCTTCACGCCGAAATGGGGGACCACGGCGTTCTTGAGGTTCAGGTCGGCGAGTTTCGCGCCGAGCATGATCTTGGCGGCGATCTTCGCCATGGGGATGTTGCAGATTTTGGAGACGAGGGGCACGGTGCGCGAGGCGCGCGGGTTGGCCTCCAGGATGTACACGGTGTCGGCGTGGATGGCGTACTGGATGTTCATCAGGCCGACGACGCCCAGCTCGACGGCGATGCGGCGCGTGTACTCGCAGATGGTGTCCAGATGGAGCTGCGGGATGCTGACCGGCGGGATGACGCAGGCCGAGTCGCCCGAGTGGATACCCGCCTGCTCGATGTGCTCCATGACGGCGGGCACGAAGGCATCCGTGCCGTCGCAGATGGCGTCGGCCTCGCACTCCGTGGCGTTTTCCAGGAACTTGTCAATGAGGATGGGGCGCTCGGGGGTGACGCCGACCGCCGCCGCCATGTACTGCCGCATCATGTCGTCGTCGTGGACCACCTCCATGCCGCGCCCGCCGAGGACGTAGGACGGCCGCACCATGAGCGGGTAGCCGATGTCGGCGGCGATGGCGAGGGCCTCGTCCACGCTGACGGCCATGCCGGACTTGGGCTGCGGGATGCCGAGGCGCTCCATGACCATGCGGAAGCGGTCGCGGTCCTCGGCGAGGTCAATGGTGTCCCAGGTGGTGCCGAGGATGCGGACGCCCGCCTCGGCCAGCTCGCGCGCGATGTTCAGCGGGGTCTGGCCGCCGAACTGCACGATGACGCCCTCGGGCTTCTCCTTTTCGTAGATGCTCAGGACGTCCTCGACCGTGAGGGGCTCGAAGTAGAGCTTGTTCGACGTGTCGTAGTCCGTGGAGACCGTCTCGGGGTTGCAGTTGACCATGATGGACTCGATGCCCAGCTCGCGCAGGGCGAAGGCCGCGTGCACGCAGCAGTAGTCGAACTCGATGCCCTGGCCGATGCGGTTGGGCCCGCCGCCGAGGACCATCACCTTGCGCGCGTCCGTCGCGGTGGTCGCGTCGGGGCGGTTGTAGGTGGAATAGTAGTAGGCCGCGTTGTCCACGCCGCTCACGGGCACGGCGTCCCAGCCCTCGACCACGCCGAGGGCGATGCGCTTGCGGCGGATGTCGGCCTCGGGCACGGCGAGGATCTTCGCGAGATACTTGTCGGCGAAGCCGTCCTTCTTGGCCTGGACCAGCAGGTCGTCCGGCGGCACGCTCCCCTTGTGGGCGAGCATCCTCTCCTCCAGCTCGACCAGCTCCCGCATCTGCTCGATGAACCACGCCTTGATGTGCGTGCGGGCGTGGAGTTCCTCGGTGGTCGCGCCCTTGCGCAGGGCCTCATACATGATGAACTGGCGTTCGCTGGTGGCCGTGCTGACCAGGCGCAGGAGCTGCTCCAGCGGCTTGTCGTTGAAGTCCTTGGCGAAGCCGAGGCCGTGGCGGCCCGTCTCCATGGAGCGGATCGCCTTCTGGAACCCCTCCTTGTAGGTCTTGCCGATGCTCATGGCCTCGCCGACGGCGCGCATCTGCGTGCCCAGCTTGTCCTCGACGCCCTTGAACTTCTCAAAGGCCCACCGGCAGAACTTCACCACCACGTAGTCGCCCCAGGGCGTGTACTTCTCCAGCGTGCCGTCGCGCCAGTAGGGGATCTCGTCCAGTGTGAGGCCGCCCGCCAGCAGCGACGACACCATGGCGATGGGGAAGCCCGTGGCCTTGGACGCGAGGGCCGACGACCGCGAGGTGCGCGGGTTGATCTCGATGACCACGACGCGGTCCGTCTTCGGGTCGTGGGCGAACTGCACGTTCGTGCCGCCGATGACCTGGATGGCGTCCACGATGGCGTAGGAGTACTTCTGGAGGCGGTCCTGGAGCTCCGGGGCGATGGTCAGCATGGGCGCCACGCAGTAGGAGTCGCCCGTGTGCACGCCCATGGCGTCCACGTTCTCGATGAAGCACACCGTGATCATCTGGCCCTTGGCGTCGCGCACCACCTCCAGCTCCAGCTCCTCCCAGCCCAGCACCGACTCCTCCACCAGGATCTGGCCGACCAGGCTCGCCGTCAGCCCGCGCGCCGCGATGGTCCGCAGCTCCTCCAGGTTGTAGACCAGCCCGCCGCCTGTGCCGCCCATCGTGTAGGCCGGCCGGATCACCACCGGGTAGCCCAGCCCCTCGGCGATCTTCTCGGCCTCGGCCACGCTGTAGGCCAGTTCGCTCTTCGGCATCTCGATGCCGAGGCGGTCCATGGCGTTCTTGAACTCCTGCCGGTCCTCGCCCCGCTCGATGGCGTCCACCTGCACCCCGATCACCTTCACCCCGTATTTGTCCAGCACCCCCGCCTTGTGCAGCTCCGACGACAGGTTCAGGCCCGTCTGGCCGCCCAGGTTTGGCAGCAGCGCGTCCGGGCGCTCCTTCGCGATGATCTCCGTCATGCGCTCCACGTTCAGCGGCTCGATGTACGTCACGTCCGCCATTTCCGGGTCCGTCATGATCGTGGCGGGGTTCGAGTTCACCAGCACGATCCGGTAGCCCAGTTTGCGCAGGGCCTTGCAGGCCTGCGTGCCCGAGTAGTCAAACTCGCACGCCTGGCCGATGACGATGGGGCCGGAGCCGATGATCATGACCGTTTTGATGTCGTCGCGTCGCGGCATGGGGATGGGGTCTCCTGTGGTGTGATACTGCCCGAAGATGCGCCCGGTCCGGCGGATTGGAGGCCCCGACTTCAGCCCAAAGAGGGGGCGACCACCGGCCGCTTTGGCGCGGTAAGATACCATACCGAACCGCTCCGGAGCCAGCGGCACTCGTCTTCCGGTTAACGGACCGCCCGACGGTGCCCCATATCCCCACAAAACGCCGTATATGGAGCGGGAAAAGATCCGGCAGGTCTGCCGGATACGGGGCACTTTCCGGCAGAAATCTGCCGGATGGGAGGGCTGCTGCGGGGTGGTGAGCCCCGTTCTTCCCTTGCTTCATCAGTGTTCATCGGTGTTTATCGGTGGTTGCTTCTGTTGGGGGGGGCTGCTTGCGGCCGCAGGAACCGGAGAGCCCCGATGGCGCCCTCGTAATTTCGGCGGTTTCGGAGGGAAAACCACCGATGAACACCGATGAACACCGATAGAGCGGAGGGAGTCCATGGGATGGACGCAGACCGGAGCCGATGCGTATGCAGGAGCCTCGTGGCATGAGCTGTTGGGCTTGTGGAAAGGCCCGTGATGTCCCGGTTTGCGCCCATTCGCGAGAGTGCGTTTTCCGGGGGTGCGCCGGGGGCGCGCGCATGCTAGAATGGCCTGGAGCCAACCATGGAAGGAGTCGCCATGTGGTCTTTGAACACGATTGACTATTCCGTCATCGGGGGGTACCTGCTCGCACTGGTGGTGCTGGGGCTGGTGCTGGAGCGGTTCGCGTCGAAGAGCCTGGACGACTATTTCATCGGCGGGCGGCAGTTGCCATGGTGGGCGCTGGGCATTTCGGGGATGGCCTTCTTTCTGGACATGACGGGGACGATGATCATCACGTCGTTCCTGTTCATGCTGGGGCCGCGGGGGTTGTTCATCGAGTTCCGGGGGGGCGCGGTGCTGGCGCTGGCGTTCATGATGCTCTGGGGCGGCAAGTGGCACCGGCGGTCGAAGTGCCTGACGGGGGCGGAGTGGATGATCTTCCGGTTCGGCGACGGGTGGGGCGGGCGCTTCGCGCAGTTCGTCATGGCGCTGGGGGGCATTGTCAGCTCCATCGGCATGCTGGCCTACCTGATCAAGGGGTCCGGCCTTTTCCTGACCATGTTCTTTCCCTACTCGCCGCTTGCCTGCACGCTGGTCATGATCGGCATCACCTGCGTGTACACCATGATCTCCGGGTTCTACGGCGTGGTGTTCACCGACCTCTTCCAGTCGGGGATCATCGCGCTGGGCGTGGTGATCATCTCGGTGATGGCGGTGATGAAGATCGGCGCGGTGCCGGATTTCGCGGCCATCGCCCAGCAGGTCACCGGGAACAGCCAGTGGATGAGCAGCACGCCGCAGTGGCATACGGAGATGCCGGCGGGCTACGAGCAGTACGAGGCGCTGTTCATGTTCGCCTTCTTCTACCTGATGAAGACCGTTTGCGGCATGACCGGCGGCGCCGACCCGCGCTATTTCGGCGCGCGCAGCGACCGCGAGTGCGGCCTGCTTACCGGGTTCTGGACCTGCCTGATGACCCTGCGCTGGCCCATGATGATGGGATTCGCCGCCATGGGCATCCTGCTGGTGCATGACCTCTTCCCGGACCGCTCGGTCATGGCGCAGGCCGCCGACCTGGTCAAGAAGGACAACCCCGCGCTGGTGAAGGAGCAGTGGGCCGACGCGCTTTCAGACATCACGAACCATCCGGAGCGCCATTCGCCGGAGCTGGTGGCGGGGCTCGAGGGCATCCTCGGGGCCGACGCCTGGAAGCAGAAACTGCTGCTTGTGGGCTTCGAGGGGGGCGTGGACCCCGAGCGCATCCTGCCCGCCGTGCTCCTGTTCAACATTCCGGCGGGCCTGCGCGGCCTGCTGCTGATCGTGCTGCTGGCCGCCGCCATGTCCACGTTCAACGCGACAGTCAACGCGAACACCGGCTTCGTCACCAGGGACATCTACCAGAAATACATCCGGCCGAAGGCGTCCACGCGCGAGCTGATCTACGTGAGCTGGGCCACGGTGCTCGGCCTGACCGCCGTGTCCTTCGTGTTCGCCTACTCCATCAAGAGCATCAACGACATCTGGGACTGGATCATCATGGGGCTCGGCGGCGGGCTCATGATCCCCGCGCTCCTGCGCCTGCTCTGGTGGCGGTTCAACGGCGGCGGCTTCGCCATCGGCACCTTCGTGGGCCTCACCGCCGCCATCGCCCAGCGGTCCTACTATCCCGAGATGGACTCGCGGCTCCAGTTCCTATTCCTGGGCGGCGTGGGCCTGGCGGCCTCCATCATCGGCACCTACCTGACCAAGCCCGAGGACCCCGAGGTGGTCGGCCGGTTCTACCGCATCACGCGGCCCTTCGGCGTGTGGGGGCCCTTCCGCAAGGCGCTGCCCCCGGACCAGCGCGCCGCCATGGAGCTGGAGCACCGCCGCGACATCCTTTGCGCCCCCTTCGCCCTGCTCTGGCAGGTGTGCATGTTCCTCATGCCCATGCAGGCCGTCATCGGCGCGTGGTCCGGCTTCGCCGTCTCCTTCGTCCTCTTCTGCGTGGGCCTGACGGGCATGTACTTCCTCTGGTTCCGCCACCTGCCCAAGGAGAACTACTTCGAGCCCGGCGAGGAGGCCGGCGTCAAACTCGGCCACGAAACCCGCGAGGAGACCGCCTGAGCGGGCGGGGCGGGCCCGGTCCGGCGGAAGCGCGTGACCTTACTTGGAGGGTTTGCCTGATGGGCGGCATGACACGGCAGATGGCCGGATCGCTGGCGGTTCTGGGGATGTGCGCCGGGGCGGTGTGCGCGCCGCCCGCCGCCGAAAGGGACAACTGGTGGGGGGACATCCCCGGGTTCATGGACCGCCAGCGGCACCTGGCCCTCGAGTCCGCCGTCGAGACACTGGACAGGGTTCCCCCCGCCCCCGGCGAGGTTCCCGGGCGGCGCACCGCGCTGCTGCTGCTGGACACGCTTTTCCATGAGCCGGACGCCCCGGAGCAGCCCGCCGTGCAGGCTTTTTTCAGGGACCGCACCCGGGGCGTCGCCGACGCCCTCAAGAGCGGTCCGGTGACGGAGGGCGCGCGGATTTGGCGGCTCTACAACCACGGGTTCATTGTGCGGACCGCCGGGGTCACCCTCGCGTTTGACGTTGTCACGGGCGCGCACCTGGAGAAGGAGGGTTTCCTGTTGCCCGGGGACGTTGTCGCGGACTTCGCCCGGGAGTGCGATGTCCTCTTCATCAGCCGCCCGCACGACGACCATGCCGACCCCGCCGTGGCGGAGGCCTTCGTCCGCGCGGGGAAACCCGTCGCCGTGCCGGGAGACCTGTGGGACGACGCGCCCTTCGCCGCCGGGCTGACGCGCCTCGCGCGGGACGCCGGGGCCGCGCAGCCCCTGCCGGTGCGCGGCGGCGCCGTGCGCCTGGAGGTGGTGAACTTCCCCGGGCACCAGGGCAAGGCGCTGGTAAACAACGTGGTGCTGGTCACCACGCCCGGCGGCCTGGCCTTCGC
>ERZ795031.2519-NODE-2519-length-17300-cov-4.802551_pt1 | contig 17300 bp, 21 predicted proteins | sample MGYA00375123_ERZ795031 | MGnify/ENA primary metagenome ERZ795031 (study PRJEB30166, sample SAMN05720159) | activated sludge metagenome | isolation source: anaerobic digester from wastewater treatment plant | place: USA | collected 2015-04-21 ... | reverse complement strand
AAAGTTAACGTGCGCCCCATGGGGCTTTGGTATGTAAGCGCGGACGGGGCTGACCCCTTGGGGCCATTTGAAGATGAACTGATCGAACGAGGCGTGCGGGCGGGAAAAATCCCGCTCGATGCCACGATATGCCCGATGGGCGGCTCGGAGTGGTTGGCGTTGACGTCAACACCGAGATTCGCGGCCGCCGTCAAGGATGTAGCACCACCGCCCCCACCACCGCGAGCCGTTCGGCAGGCGATGCTGGTTTCGGCCTCGCAGATTCCACCAGACCATGGCAGCCAACAGCCGTCCGAGCCGCTGCCTACTCCTCAAGTCGAGGCGTCCTTCGATCCTAACCCGAATGCTGAGCATTCCGCGACGTCCGGTTCACCGCAGGGGGCGCTCAAGGTTGCGGTGTTTCTCACTGGCCTTACGGCACTTTTCTGGTTGGGTATCGTCTTAATCCAGTGTGTACTCTTCATCGCAACCCAGAAATCTGAGACGGCAATGCTGGCGCTCTGGAATTCCCTCATCGTTGCCATGAACGTGTGGATCGCGACGGCACTGTGGCGGCGGAAGCCTGTCGGCTACTCGTGGGGACTGGGAACCCACTCCCTGAACGCCCTTCTTGGCGTGTATCAGGTCTTTTCAGGGGCGCCTTTGCTGATCCTGGTGGTGCCCCTACACGCTATTTCTGCCGTCGCGATTTGGCGCTCACACGCCCAATTCCCAACGCCGACTCCAGCCCAAGGGCAGCAAGCACCGGGTTTTAGCTTCAAGAGGGTCCTCATTGCCGTCGGGGGCTTCGTGGTGACCATCATCACGGTCTCCCTCATAGTCATCATGCTTAACAACTAGCGGCTACCGACCAGGGGATCGCAACATGACCAGCGAAACCAAGATTCCAGCTAAAACGAAAGAGGTCTTCGAGTACCTCAAAGCGTGCGCCGCACAGATGCGGACGGTGAACTACGGGGAGATCGCAGAATCGGTGGGCCTTCCTGCGATTGGGCTCGCGTACCCGTTGGGCTACATCCGCGATCACATCTGTCGAGAAAGGGGGCTCCCCTGGTTGAACGCCCTTGCCGTCAATAAGGACACGTGGCGCCCAGGCGACAACTTCCTTCCGACGGGCGTTGCTAGGGGGCGCGATGAGGAACGATTCTGGCGGGGGATGGTTGTCCAGGTCTTCATCTATGACTGGGAAGTGGTCACGTTCTACTCGCGTGCCGTCGGGGAGGATTGAGCCCACAGGGGCTACCTGTGCCAACGCCTTCGCCACTTCGACCTTGGTCGACCATCAATCGTCCCTACCATCCCACCTTTAACCGCGCCCCCATCGCCTCCTGCGGGACAATCCCCACCGGAATCACATTGCGCGCCTGGTCGAGATAGCCCGGCACCATGTGGGCGTAGACCTGCTCCGTCACCTTGTACGACGAATGCCCCAACACCTTTGACAGAAGGTAGAGATCTGGCTTGTTGGCGAGGAAGAGGCTCGCGTAGGTATGGCGGAACATGTGGGGACTCCCCTTCACTCCCGCGTGTCGCAACACCCGATTGAAGGTGCGCTTCGGGAAGAAAGCGTAGCGCTCCCCCTTGGATTTCCCCTGTAATACGGGAAACACCCATTGGCTTGTGCCCCACTTGAGCTTCTGCTCCTTCAGGATCACAAGGAGGGCGTCGGATATCGGCACCTCACGATCGCTACTCTTCACCTGGTAGCCATCCTCGACATCGGCTTCGTCATCCGTGTCGGCCTCTGACCAAATCCGAATAATCCGCTGGGCAAAGTCGACATTCGTCCAGGGCAAGTGAATGGCTTCGCTCTTTCGGGCCCCTGTGTGCGCTAAGAAGAAGACCAAGGGGAAGATCTCGGGAACATGCTCAAGACAGGCGTCGACAATGAGCTTGAGCTGTTCGGGTGTCCAGAAGCGGACGTTAGCCTTCTTTCGGCGCTCCGATAAGCGCACGATCTTCGGCTTGCCACAGGGCAAATTCAGCGTCTCTCGCGCGTAGGTTAGCATGCTGGACAAGACGTTCAGCTCGGAATTGATGGTCGCCCGTTTCGCCTGCTCGTCACGCCGATGCTGTTTGTAGCGTTCAACATACTGCGAGGTGATCTTCATCAGGGGCAGCTTGTCGAAGAAAAGCACAAGATGCTCGAGCTGGTAGCGACGAACGTTCCAGGTTGATTTGCGTACATTGAGCTTTGCGTAGGGCTTGTACACGTCAACGCAGTAGTCGACGAAGCTCGGTGACGTTCTCGGATCGATGATGCCCTGCGACCGAATCTCGATCCTTTTTCTTGCCTCGTAGATCTTGGCGTCGGCGGCTGACCCTTGGAAGCTGATGGTCTGACGTTTCCCCTGATGCCAAATCTCCCCCTTCCAGTACCCAGGCTTCACTTCCCGCATGCTCATGACACACCTCGGCGCCTTCGCTTTCGCGCCACTTCAGAAAAAGCTTCGTATTGACCCGCCACAGACGCCCCAGCTTCTTAGCCCCTGGAATTCGGCCTTGTGCGCAAAGCGCGATGACCGTCTTGAGCGGGGCCTGCATTACCGTCGCGACCTGAACCGTGGTCAGTTCAGGCAGCAAAAGGAAATCAGAGACATTGTGAGCAACTGTGGTTCGCCCTGGGGGCGCTTTGGTGCACGGTTGCGGCGGAGCATCGTTGGAATGTTCCGAGGTCAGGACTCCCGCTGCCCATGCCTCTGCCCGTAGATTGGTAATGGCTGCTCCAGCGGCAGCCAACCTGGCTTCGGCGGCAGCAAGGGCCGCCTCTGCAAGCTGGACATCAGCCTTGACTTTGAAGACTCGAAGAACCAACGAGTTGTCTTCGGAATCGGAAGGTGGGTCTAACCCTTGTTCGGAGATAACGAGCGCGTTTGAACTCATCACCAGGTATACACCGACGACTTCGGCAAAACGGATCCGATCCGAAAAAAGATCGGCGCTTGCCAAAAGGGCCGAGGCTCCTACGCGGCTGGGCGCGCCTCATCATCAGAAATCGACGTTGGAAAGGTCGATTCTGCTGCCGCAACAACGAAAGACGAAAACATGTTGATCGACTAATCCATGGAGCGTAGACACCTAATGGTAAAACCGACAATCACAGTTCAATCACAATCCACCCCTACCAAGCCTGCTGAGGCGTCGAAGGACGCTAAGCCCGCTGACGTCGCCAAGGACATATCGCCCAAAGCGGAAGTCCCCAAGCCTGTTGACGCTACAAAGGACGCGATTCCGAGCGCGGACTCCGCCAAGGTCGAGGAGTCAAAGCCCGATGCTGACCCCTCCGCGCCGACGGTTTCGAAGAAGCGTCCGAAGGCAGAACGTCGACCCTTCACCCTGGTACTCGATCCTTCGATTTGGCGCAAAGCTCGTCTTTTGTCGCAGTTGACGGGGCAAAGCGTCTCCGCCATGGTGGAGGCAGACCTTCTGGTTCGGATCGAGAAAGAGCTGCGCGGTCTTGTAGAAAAGAGCCTGGGGGAAGAGTGATCCGATCACCTTCCTCCTTGAGTTCATCAACGTCACCCTGGCTGACACGATCCCAAAAGGAGCTGCTCTCCATTGCTTGGCCTATGGCTAGCCGATTGATTCGAGCGGCCCAAAGCCAGTTCGGCGTGGAGGCGCATGAAGTCTTCATCACCATGGTCGACGTCAGAGGCCATGCAGGACGGACTATCGCGGTGTGGACGATGGGGGAAGAGAAGGTGTCTTCCCGCTTGGCGCGCGTAGGGATGGATCGCATCGTTCCGCTAACGATACCCCTGACCTTGCCCGAAGGTGCCGCCGTCACCGCTGATCTTGCGCCCGATCTCTCCGAGACGCTTGCCATGCGTCCAAGCAAGACCACCCCAGTGCTGCTTGTTGACGCAAACGATGAGACGGCTTTCGCCTTCCTTCCTCCCACCACGCTTATCGGGGCGTCGTGATGGATCCCCCCGACGGGATGACTCGAGAGCATGTGGCTCTCATTGCCCAAAACATGCCCTCTCTCATTCGTATCGTTCAAAGCCTATCCCGTGGCGGGATCCCAAAGACGGATACGTTGGTCGTGGTTGCCGACATCCGCTCGAGTCTTGGCTTGGCCTACGGGCGCTTCCGTTGGCGGTATGGCGAGCTTGTTCGCCGTGTCGTCAAACAAGTAGTCCAAGGGAAGCGCCCCGTCATCATGATGCCATTATGGGGCCAGGTTCGAGCGCGGTTTGTCATGAGCATGCTCGATGGCGAGGACGGCTTTATCAATGGGTGCTTTCATGATCATGTCGTCTTGTTGGTGGTCGATAGAGATTCCCACTGGTTGCTAACCTACTTTCCAAGTCGGAATCTGTTGATTCGACGATCGGGCGGGCATTTATTCGTTGGAGGAAGACTCGAATGAATGCCTGTTACACAGAGACCGTTAGGAAGATCGCGTGCATGACCCAAGAACGCCGCAAGTCCGTTCGGATCGAGGTGGCCCCGGAAGATACGATGGCCTTTGGCTCGGTCGTTCTGCTGTGTCCGGTCCCCGCAAATCCGCGACGAAACCAAAGGAAGCGTCCGACGTGGTGGTATCGTGAACACCGCGAGGCTGCGTAGGTCGTCTCCACAAATGCTGGTCCGGCATGTCCCTACCGACGTTCTTCTCGCGCTCCATCACGCAACGAACGGGCTGCTTGGAGCGCAGATCATTACCTGTGTTGAAGCGGGCCTTGAGCCTGACCTGGTTGTGGATCTAGGCGGTGCGAACTCGGCAACGCTACTCCTCACTGGGCTTGACCGGGAAGGTGTCATTCGATTGTGGTGGGACTGGTCGATCCCCTCTTCCGATGAGGTGGCGACCCTTGCCGCCTTGCGCCTCCGCTTGGAGACGACGCTTGCATCATGCCGTGCATACGAAGCCTGGGTCGAAAGAGCAGAAGCCGAAATCCGGTGCGGTCGAGCCCCGCCACCTCGTCCAGTCCGCAGATTGTCTTAGCGTAGAATCGATCGATTATCTTTTCTGACCTACCGATCACAAGCCGTACCTCGAATTAGGTAGGCTCCCGCAGATCGCATGGTATCCCCCCAAAACCTATGAGAATCCCTCGGTAGTCAAACTGAGAATCGGCCATGGTATAAATTTCGGCTAAAAAGCGAATAATCCCAGTTTATTCGTGGAAACACCATGAACCGCGAGTCCTTTGTTATTCTGCGTGGATGCATGAAGGCGCCGAAAAATGAGCCTTTGGCTACCATCGTGAGGCTTCCGTTCGCGGACATCGCCGACGTGACGGTAAAGCGCAAGCGAGGCCGACCCAAGAAGGTTGCTCTGTCCCCCGTGGTTTCGGAGGAACAATACGGGGAGGAGCTACGGCGGGCTCGGGAGAGGGCGCTGGCTGCGGATCCCCTTCTGGCGGCGCTTGAAGCCGGGCACACCGGGGCGGAGGTGATGAACGCGGTCAAGGTTGCCATGGCAGGGGAAGTCGCGGCTTTGGGCTTCGTGCGGCGTCAGCAGGAGGCCCGTGGTCAAGACATCAGCCAGCTCGCCTCAAGGCGAGTTGCGGCGCTAAGCATGCTTGCGAACATGACCCTCGTGATCGCGAATCTCGGTGGGGATGGGATTGACCTCTGTAGCGATCGTGTGAAGGCGCTATTCGAAGCGTTTGCGAGGGAAGTGGGAGGGGTGGCTGAAGCGACGCTTCCTGCCGAGGTTGCTGAAACCCTTGTTGAGCGGTTTCGAAGGGCACTTGCGGGCTGGGAGGGGCGGATTCGGCTGGGGTAACAAAGCCAGGTTCTGGCATGGATGAGCGCCGATTGGAGAGAAGGACGGCTCGCGTTGCCTTCGTCGACTTCCGCGTCACTTCTTGTCGGGATTGTGGTTCTGCAATTCGGATCGGCATTGCGCCTGACTCTGCTGTTGGTGTGTAAGCCACAGTTCGCACTTGAGCACCTGCGCCCATCGATAGCGAGTGCCATCGAACTTCAGTAGAACCTCCCCATTGAGATTCATCATCATCCCGCCCTCCCCGTAGACGACCGCGAGTTCAAGGTCGTAGGCTTCATTCGTCTTCGACGAGCGTAGTCTCACCTGAGATCCGACTCCATCGTACGAAACCTGAAAACAGTTGGCTGCGCCCGTGGGGCTGAGAAGCATGAGGCGCGGTTGCTGCTGCCAGGCGTCCTGGTCGCTGGTCACGTACGACACCGCAACCTCAACCCGACCGTCACCGTCGAGGTCTTGAAGGGTCGCCATACCGCTGCGGTCATCCACCACCCCAGCCGCGCCCAGTCTTTCCTTGGCGAAATGGAGCGGATCGCACTGGGGACGGACCGCGGCGGGAGAAGGTGTGGCGACGGTCGTCGACGTGGGCTTGGGTGATCCCGACACGAGAGAAGCCGTGGACGATTCCGCGGGCGGATCCGCTCCACCAACCGTTGGCGACGTCGCAGTAGACTGCGACGGTGTCTCAATTACGGGCGAACTGGTCGTGTAGGTCGTGCACGCTACCGCCTCCAACCCTACTAGCGTTAATGCGACGACGAAAAATGACCACTTCACTTGGCACCTCGCATCAGGGCAGCAGCTTCAGCCCAGAATATGCTTGTTTCGTCCACCAGAATCCTACCAAGGGAGTACGTGTTGGGCGTGGAGGCGTGCAAGACTGTTGTGGGTGTACCGCCTACCTTCCCGACTCGTTGAATGATCTGACCAGCACTTGCCTCCCAGAATACGCTCAAGGAATCCATAGCGATGTGACCAGGGGAGGCGAGCGAATCAGCTAGCACCGTCGTACTCCCGTTCGAAAGGTCTACTCGTCCAACGCTGCTCTGTCCCGCGAAGTACACAGCAGTCCCATCTGCAGCGAAGTCGTTGGCGTACGCTTGCCCTAAGGGGATCGTTGATGGCGCCGTTGTTGATGTAACGGTCGTTGGAACACGCAGCACCGATCCTTGATTGATCCAGTACAGAAAGCCCCCTTGGGCAACTATTCGCACATCTGACAGGTAGTTGGAATGAGCTATCGTGATTGGTGATCCTCCCGACTTGGAGACCTTCTTGAAATCGAAGGTGTAACTCTCGGCCCAGTACACGTTTGAGTCGTCGGCTGCCATCGCTATGATTTGGCCCGCGCCAGTCGCAACGACCTCTGGAGTTCCTCCCGCCGTCGAAACACGGACGACGTTGCGGTTGTAGGACACGTCCTGGAGTAGGTAGACGTGTGTCCCATCTACCGCGATGTTTCCGAATGAGCATCCCTGAAGGCCCGACGTGAGAGGCGTAGCAGTTCCGCCTGCTTTCGGTACCGACCAAAGGGAGTGGCAGTCCGAGAAGTATGCCGTGGTCGCGTCTACTGCGTAGGCGTCAATTTTCGAGCCGCCCGTGGTCGCAAGTGTGGTGTTTCCGCCCCCAGAGCCGCCTGTTCCTGCGCCCCCAGAGCCGCCTGTTCCTGCGCCCCCAGAGCCGCCTGTTCCTGCGCCTCCAGAGCCGCTGCTTCCCGTTGGGCCACATCGGTATTGGCCCGCCTTCTGCCAAATCGCATCACAAGCATTGTCGTCCGTGCACACCTCATAGGTCATCTTGCCCGCGACGCAGGAAGCAATGATGCCCTCCTTACAGGCGTTGGATTGGCCATTGTTGAGATCGGCACACGTCTCGGTGGGGCCTTCGCGGTTGAATACCGAACACGCATAAAGCAGGCACATTGGCACCATGGCACCCAGGAGACCTGGCTGGAACCGCGTCGTCTTCATTGTTGGCACCTCGCTTGGACGCAGGCGGACACACAAGCCGCTGGATTGTGTCGAAATTGCCAACTGCTACACCCCATTTGGCATTGGGCGCGGCACTGCGCCCGTTCTCGCTCGGCTTCACGGCGCTCGGCCTCCTGCTGGCGGCGTGCTTCAGCAGCGGCCGCTTCGCGCGCCCGCTTTGCCTCGGCATCAAGGGCCATTTGCTCCTTGCGGCTCTCCCTTTCCAATCTCTTCTCTTCCGCCTCCCGCAGCTTCGCCAATCTGGATTGTCCCTTGTTCAGCGCCTCGCGAACCTTGCCTGTGTGGACGCTCTGCGGATGGTTCTGAACATACTGCTCTAGGGGAAAGCATGCGACCTCAAGCGATTCGAGGGTTTCTTCCTTGCTCTTGGTGGCGCAGGACTCCAATTGCAGCTTGCCCCAATCCTCGTCGGCGCTGAGTTCTTCGAGCTTTGGCTTGGCTTGATCCATGACACGCCTGGCCTCCGCTTCGTGGGGGCCACCTGGAAAGAGCTTGAGGAAGTCGTCGACGGGACGACAAGCCGTTGAGCTCGTCGGAGTCTGACACGCTGGCGCCACGCGCTTCCACGTCTTGGACTCCCTTTCCAGGAAGACCTTGCGCAGACTAACGGAACCGATCTCTTGGTCGTCCGCAAACACCTTCATCTCGAATCGTTCGGCTATCCACGTTGCGTCTGGAGGGACAATAGCTTGGAGGTGGGCTTCCAAAGTGCCATCATCACCCGTCTTCCCGATCGGCCAATTGCGTAAGCCAACAACTCCCTTGATGGTGACTCCACTGTAGGGGCGCGCCTTGCAGGCAATACCTCGTTGAACAATGGTTGGTGAAGTGGTCACCTGCTGGGTGTCGACTGTGGTTTGGTTGGCGCGGATCGCGTCCACTACGGGAATGGCAAGCAATGCAACGCCAGCAGCCACAAGTCCACCACCGATAGCGCGCGCGTTGGACGGGCCGACTGGGTTGTATTGGCGCGACGTGTCGTCATGCGGATGCACCGAATTGGCATCAACCAGAACGGCGGCACCGCTTCCTGCTACCACTGCTCCCGCCCCCAGCGCGAGCCAGTCGACAATCGGCGTCTGGTTTTGCGTCTCGATGGTTGTTGTCCGACTCAGTACCTGTTGTTCTGTAACCGCGCACAGATGGGTTGCTGTCACGCGAATCGTGAGGGGGGCATCGGAGTCTTGATCAACCGTGGCCTTGATTCCCTCCGCATCGATTTCGCGCCGCAGCAGGTTGAGCTGGCGATCTGTTGCATTCGGCGGCGACTGTCCGATCTAGGCACACCCACCCATCGAAACGGCCGCAAGCGCCAGCGCCGTCAGGACTGGTCGGTTGACCGAGTCGATACATGCAACCACCCTCATAGTACAGCCTCGATTCCACGGCGGTGCGTCAAGCGTGGGGCCGTTCGGGCTCGTCCCACGACAACGTCGGCTTTGACAAATCTGCGCATGGCTTGCCTCACGACGCCCCCATTCGTTTGGCCCCTAAACATCCAATCTCGTCTCCTTGGTCGCACGCTCGTTTGAAGTATGTTGCCGCCTTTTTGACGTCTTTGGGCACGGAACGACCAGTTTCGTAGAGCAGGCCCAACGCGCGACAACTAACCACGTCGCGATTGCTACACTCTTTCGTGAGTAGAGCAATCGCTTTTCGCAAGAGAGCCTCCCCCTTGCCAGGGTTTGGGGGCCCCCCCGATCCCTCAACCAAGTTTCTTGACGCCGAGAAGCATCCATTGCCGTCGTTGAGGTCGCAGGCCTTGGAATTCAGCTGGAAGCACTCCACGTCATAACTCTGCTCCTCCTGCGGAGTAGCTCTTAGTCCAGGTCGTTTGAGCTTGGCCGCCAAAGACCAACATGCCCGCCCGATGTTCGCGTCACACGCCTTTCGCAACTTGACGCGCGCCTGCTCCTTCGCATCTCGATCGCCTTTTTTCCAGAGCAGATCCCCAAGCAACGAGCAAGATGGCATGTCCCCACCATCGCAGGCTGCGGCGCACGCGGGCTCCTCTCCGGCCTTGCATCGAGGAACGTATGTAGCGGGATCGACTGGAGCACTGGGCGGTGATGCCGATGCCGCCGCGGGGGAAGCCGTTGGCGGCGCTGAAGGGGCCGAGATGGCGCTCGCCGTGACTGTTGACCCTGATGCACTTGGGCCCTCGGAGCCCGCACTCTTGCAGCCCGCGACGGTCGACACGCCGATGAGTACCATGGACATCCATCCTCGGTTCCTCAAGACCTGCTTCATTTCACTTCTCCTCCGCCACGATTCGGTCAAACACGGCGTCGCGGTGCAACGCTTGCGGGCCGCATGATCGGCGGTATTGATCTTTATGTCAAGCCATCGGCTTGCGCGTGCGATCATGGGCAAGCCCCTCCGTTGCTTGCACCATGCGCGACGATGCCTCGTCGATGCTCGGTGGTCTTGCAGTTCGGCTCACGGCTGCGCGAGTTGCGCGGGGCGGCTGGCCTGACGCAGGCGGAGGTTTCGGAGCGTGCGGATGTCGCGGTTGAGACGATCTCACGGCTAGAAACGAACAAGCTCTCGAACCCGACCATCGAGGTCGCAGAGAAGCTCGCGGACGCATTGGGTGTGCCGATCACAGCGTTCTTCGATCCAACCTCGCCCAAGCCACGAACAGCCATATCTCCCGTGAAAACGCGCCTGTTGGGGATCATCGGCGACCTCTCCGACGAGGACGTCGCCGACGTGCTTCGCGCCCTACAGCTCTTGATCGGTGTACGCACACGGCGTCGTAGCCGCGCGAAAAGCCCTGCCAAAAAGCCCATTGCGCGATGACAACCGTGAGATGGGCTGTGCGCCTATGGATCGTCTCGTCAAATCGAAGCAGGGTCGCGAGCGCCTTCGGATCGATGGCCTTGCGTAGATCTCCGCTGATTTCGGCGGTTTCTGCTTGCAGATTGCGGGCCACGGGATCGGCTCGGGCGACCTCGTCAACGATCGCCGCAAGCTGAGCTTCGTCATCAACCTGCGCGCGGGTTAGCGTGGGAAGCGACTTCACCAGGTGTCTGCGGTGCTTGGCGACGGCCATGGGCGCGCGCGATGCGGTGGGGTTGGCTCTCTGAAAGCTCTTTGGTTTCACCAGGTGCTACAGTCCGTTTTGGCGAACGAATCAACGTGTTCTCGCCCTCAAGAAGCACCGCCCAAGAAGGCGCCAACGTTGCCCAGCGCAGCGCACACGCCAACGTCGAGGCAGCGTTGGCCCTCCCAGTCTCGGGCTCTGACCGAGGATTCTCGAACGGGCACTGTTCGCCGACGCCGTACAGGAATACCATCCGCCCGCGTGGAGTCCGAAGGTCTGCGACTTGCCGAGGTCAGCACGCAGACCAAGAGAACGTGGCCTACATGAGCGGCCACGGGGAAAACAACGAAAGCGCAACACGAGGGATGCTGGATGAGTAGTTCGAAATCCGCGACGGAACGGCTGGCGTATCGGCTTTGGGAATCAAGGGGACGACCGATCGACGACTCAGATCGATGCGACCTACAAGCTGAGTCTTCGGCTGCAAGATGTTGTGAAGGAGATATTGGTTCCAGCGGACATGGTTACAACTGTGAATGCAATGCAGCCGGGAATTCCCGTCCGAAGCTGGCATGAGTTTCGGTACGGGTGGCGGCCATAGCGACATGAGTTTGGGCGTCGCTTGTCCCGTTGGACGCCAAGCACAACCCAACCACGGGAGAGTCTCACAATCAGTCTTACTCTTTAGGTTGTAGTTGATCACGATCCCACACTGACGTCTACGGCGTGCACCCCAGGGAGCACGCCGATGCTAGAATCACTGCGGTTTGGAGTAGAGATCGAGACCACAGGCATGGATAGACACCGCCTCGCCGACGCCATCCAAAGCGTTGTAGGCGGAAGGGTCATCTCCGACTACCGCGCATACCAGATCACCGACCCCGCTGGTCAAACCTGGCGTGTTGTTCCTGATGCATCGCTTTCTGGCGGGGAGAATAGCGGAGAGATCGTCAGTCCCATCCTGACCTACGCCGACATTCCCGAACTACAGCGCGTCGTCCGCGCCGTAAGGGCCGCACACGCCCGCGTCGATCATACTTGTTCGGTTCACGTCCATGTTGGCGCCGAAGCCTTCGACGCCGCAGCCATTGCGCGGTTGGCCAAGATGGTTCACAAGCAAGAGCGCCTCATCGAAAAGGCCCTCGGGATCAGCGACTCACGCCTAGCGCGGTACTGCAGGCCGATGGATGAGGATTTCATGCGCCGCCTCGAAACCAGCCGTCCGCGAACACGTGAACAGATCAGCGAGGCTTGGTACGGGCGGCGGAATGTCCTCCCCCAACGCTACGATGGCCAAAGATACCATGGATTGAACCTCACATCCTTACTAGTTCGCGGGACATTCGAGTTTCGTTGGTTCCAGGGCAGCCTTCATGCGGGCGAGATCAAGTCCTACGTCCAATTCTGCCTTGCTCTCGCAGCCAAAGCACTCAAGTCTAGGGCCGCATCAAGCCGACGCCGTGAATACGCTCCTGGGTCAGCGAAGTATGACTTCCGGGTGTTCCTGCTCGGGTTGGGCATGATTGGCGATGAGTTCAAGACGGCGCGTTTTCATCTGCTCAAGAGGCTTAGCGGTTCGTCTGCGTGGAAGCATGGGGGGCGAGCCAGCAGCACCCCTCCAGAGGATCGGGCTGCCGCGTAGGAGGTAGTGATGCTCTACTTTGCCTTCGGCTCGAACCTCGATCCAGACCAGATGCTGGCGCGGTGTCCGTCTGCTGTTATGGGCACTTGCGCTGTCCTCTTTGACCATGCACTTGTTTTCGCAGGTCACAGCTCCCGATGGGGAGGCGGCGTCGCCAGTGTTATTCGCGCCGAGAGGCGGCGCGTGCAAGGGGTTATTTATACTATTTCCCGTGAAGACATGGCTTCTCTCGATCGGATCGAAGGCGTCCCCTATGCCTACAGCCGAGTAGAGCGAGTCGTTGTTGATAAGCATTCTCGCCGTCGCCGCGTCCACATCTATGTCCAACCAGAGGATGGGTTGGAACGGCGCCTCCCTGGTCTCGAGTATTTCGATGTGATTCTTCGGGCCTACCGTGAATACGGTTTTGATCGACGTCAGCTCGCAGCCGCGATTCAAATAGAGGAGACGCCATGAGCGCTACAGAAAACACCCTTCTGTTCGTCTACGGGACTCTTCTTAGAGGGGAAGCCAACCACGGATTGATCGCCCGAGGCTTGTTGATTCGGGAAGCCCGAACCACGCCCAGCTACACGCTCATCAGCCTCGGGGCCTTCCCAGGCCTGATGACGGGCGGGAGCGTGTCCGTCGTGGGCGAGCTTTACGAGGTAACGCCACAGATCCTTGCCGAACTCGATAGGCTCGAAGGCCACCCTCGATTTTACTGCCGCAGCCTCATCACGCTCAACGACAGCTCTTCTGCGGAAGCTTACTTGCTCCCGAGGCGTTTTGCCGCCACCTATCCGCACATCTCCGACGGCGACTGGAGGAGCTGCAGTGCTGCAGCAGTGAGGTAGATCCACATCTCGTCCAGTGTTACGGGAATTGAGCAACGCCGAGGAGTCTACGCCGCTAGGACTTCGGCCTCCCTAACGGCGTCCACCAGCCCCTCGGGCGCAGCCACGGGGCCGACGACGGCGAGGGCAACCTTACGTTGGGCGGCAAGACGATGGAGGGCAAGGACACGCCCCGCAAGCCCAAGAGCGCGCAGCGTTCGGGCTTTCTGGACGAGGTGCTTGGCAAGCCAGGCTTCTTCCATCGCGAAGGCCACGGGCAGGCTACGCATCTCGCCAACGAGGCCGAGCAGTACACCAACGACGGCGGGCATGAACCGACCTTTGACCCTTCGGATCGACACGCCCCCCAGTTGGTTCCCAAAAGCCACCTGGGTTCCTACGATCGTACTGACCTCGTTGTTGATTCGGTAAACCTCTCGATGAACTACCCAAATCACCACAGGGAATATTGAGACCAAGCAGGAGGAAGGAGGAATCCCTCCTGCTAGGCTCACACCGGATCCTACTTCGTAGGAGGGTGTACCGGATATTCTTGAAGAAGAAAGACTGAGGTTAACCTCTTTGATGTCCTCTTCTTCCATCCAGGCTTGCTCCCCTAAGAGACGCTCCCCTAAGAGAGACTCCTCTATGAGAGACTCCCCAAGGGGAAGCCCCCCATGGGGATCAAGCCCAGCCTCTCGTTCCTCATTCGCCCGAAGGCTCCTAAGACCCGAGAGGTCGCTGACGGACCCGAGAAGACTTACGTCCCCTTGAGCCCTCATCCCTTGTTGACACAACAGTCCTCCTGTCACCAAGGGCCCCAGATCGCCCAGCGCGGCGATCCAAGTCCTCCTAAGCGAGGAACCCGACTCAAGACGAAGTCCCAATCGAGTCTCCCACCCAGAGGCCACCATAGCGTCCCCTTCATTCAGGGGTCGCCAGTAGTCGTGAAATTGCTTCAAACAGGCTCGCAAATCATCCAAGTCGTAAGCGTCTACGGGGCTTCCCCCTTGGTACTTACTTACAGCGATCACGGGTGAGGCTGCTATTCGCTCTTTGAGCCAAGTCATCTTCGCCAGGTGAGCGTCGAGCTTAGCCTTTGGCATTCTGACGTCGCCGTCGGACTGGATCTCCGCCCCAAGGAACTCAAGCGGTTTCCGCGTGATATCCTTCACGAGGGATTGGGTTGCTTGGTCACTTGAGACGGCTTTGAGCTTCATTCCAAGTCTTACTACACCAGAGCGAAGAGTCTTCAGCGCCTTGGCGACGCTTTTTTTCGTCGGGCCGACCACGAGCATGTCGTCGGCATAACGACAGTAGAAAACCTCGTGGGTGCTTACCGCTCGATCCATCGTGTTAAGCAGGAGGTTCAAAAGAATCGCGGACTCGGGCACACCCGCTTGAGCCCCTCTGTGGTTGGATTGGCGAATCCAGCGTCCACGGATTTGGATCTCAAGGGGCGCTTTGACCAGCGCCATAAGGCGCTCGACGAAAGGCTTGGGATAACCTGTCGTCAGGAGCGTTCTCTCCAGTTGCCTCCACGGGATGGTTGGGAAGCAATTCGAGATATCGAGCTTGGCGTAATAGCGGTTCCCTTTGGCGATGGCCCTTGCGGCGTCAAGGATTGGCTTACGGACGGCGTCAGTGCGTCCCCTGCGGTATGCTACCGCGTGTCGTGAGAGAATGGACTCGCTTGTCTCGGCAAGGACGTCGGCGAAGAGGTTGGAGAGGCAGCGCCTTAGGATTGACGGAATGACGATCTTCCGTGTCTTTAGCTCCCGCCCCGCCGCTATCACGATCTCGCGCTCCCAAGGTTCTTCGCGGGGGATCTCGACGACACGTAGGGGCTCGACCGCATCCTCAAAGACCTTGAGGGGGCCTGTGATGAGCGCTGTGACCCGATCTGTCCACACCTCTGGGCCGTGCTTGGCGAATGCCTCAATGACGCTTTGTTCGTCGCGCCCCATGGTTCCCATGGAGGCTTTCTTCCATGCATCATTCTCGTAGGGGCTACACGCGAAGAGGATCCGTTCAGGCTCGATGAGAAGGCGCCAGGCGTCTTGGGGCTTGCTCTTCATGGGCTACGCCGCCTTCCGAGTGATGACGCAACGCCAAGGGCAACGGTTCATATTGCATTGTGGCTGGGGGACGGGGTGAGGCTCCGTCACATCAAAGTTTTCGATAACCTCAAGGCCAACGCTTTCCATGAAAGCGCATACACCGCTGAGAAGGCCCTCGTTGGCGTCGTAGGCGAAGCCGCCCTCTCTTGCCCTAACCCGTACACCCAAGGGGAGAACGAAAGCTATCTCCGTCCCCTTTGGGGCAACGCCTGCCATGTCCTTGACCAGCTCCGTGAGCGCGGGCTTCCACCGCTTGACGCCGTAGCGCCCCACGTCGGGCCACGAGCGCTCTTCGTGCTTGTCTTCTTGGGCGGTTTGCGTCTTGCCGATCAGCTTGTCGAGCTCGGCTTCAAAGCCGTAGCGGGCTCTTCCGCCACGATCCTGCATGTCCTTGTAGGAATTTCGCAGGTGATTCGCGCCCTCTCCTGCTGGCGGCGGAACATGACAGACTATGTAGTCGTAGGGAAGATGCCCGTCCGATAGTACCTGCGGCTTCGTTATCTCATGACGATGCAGGTCGGTTAGCGTCGGAATAAATGGTGCCCTCCAAGCCGTTAGCTTGGATGTGGCTTGTCCAATGGTATCGACCTCGTGGACTTTGATGTCTTGATTTGGCGCAAACGCTTCCAAGGCCCATGCGATCGTACTAGGCCCAGCGCCCCAATTGAGGACGACGCGGGGCTCATCACTATCCAAACCAACGTCGACGACTGCTGCCTGCCTAGATCGCGCGGCCTGCGCGGCAAGCCAAAGCGCCAGTTGTTCAGGCAACCCCTCTGGGTGAGACGCTGTCCCTAGGCCCATGTCTGTCCTAACCTGCCACAGGTTGCCGCTTGGGCGTTGGGGCGCTCGAAGATGGGGGACTGATCGGGAAGTCCAAACCCCCGCTCGGTGGGCAAGCTCGATGTACTCATGGGCGGAGCGCTTGAGATGCCCTAGGAAGGCAACATCGTTAGCTATCTCACCGAGAATGCGCTCGCGATGTATGGCGGGTAGGTAGAGATGAGCGAAGGCGAGGGTGACATCATCGGTACCCACCTCTGCGGACTTGAGAAAAGGCGTCCCTCGGCGCTCAACCTCGCTGGCAACAACGTCAAGAAGCCTCTCGCGGCCAAAATGGCTTCGAACCTCGCGGATAACTGACGACAGTGTTTCGGGAAGCTCCCTTAGCTGCTTGCGTATTTGTGCAGCGCGGTCGTCATGCTTACGCGGTTCGCGTCCATCGAGCTCAAGGAGGGCTATCTCTAGCGACAGGGGCAGGTCGTTATTCAAGGCGCCTCCTCCCGCATTCTTGCCGCGAGTGCTACTTCTTCCTCGTTTTGCTCGATGCATGCACGAATAGCTTCACGGATGAGATGGCGTTGGGAGACGCGACGATACCAAGCGAGGTCAGCTATCTTCGCCATGTCGGCAGCGTTCACATCAAGACGGATGGGTTTGGGGTGCTGAATCTTCATCCTTGGGACTCCTTTCGGGCCTCGTTGGGCCTACTGGAGCAACCTGAAGGAAGGATTCATCACCCCTAATGACCAGGGGTGGCGGCTCCGTTTACGTATACACCGAGCCGACCAGCGACTACTCCATGAAGACATCTCTTTTTTGGGGGGCATTCGCGAACGTTGTACATAAAGGTACGGATTCTGGCCCTAAATTCGTGTCACGTTCCCGAAAGCTATGGAGGCTGTCTATCTATCCTGGATTATGGCAGAGTCTTTCGGTGGATAGCCCCGTTCGCCGACCAATCCCCGTCGTATCCTGTATGCGCTCGAAGTTTGTCGAGCGTCGCACCGTTGAACCTTCACATCTTGAGATTGTGCGCGCTTCACTTTGCAAGCATGGCTTCGATCATGACAGGCCAATTGGGGTTCGGACACGCGCGGGGGACTCCTACGAGGTCTTTTGGGGTTGGGTCAGGCTCCAGGCCGCTGAGTCTCTTTGGGGGGCTCAAT